>Ga0114939_10001064_pt1 | contig 22240 bp, 16 predicted proteins | sample AshMeaCrysSpring_FD_87196 | JGI IMG/M metagenome (GOLD analysis project Ga0114939, IMG submission 87196) | Groundwater microbial communities from Big Spring, Nevada to study Microbial Dark Matter (Phase II) - Ash Meadows Crystal Spring | ecosystem: Environmental > Aquatic > Deep subsurface >...
AAAGACATGGAGCAGTATTTTAAGCCGGTGGATTGTGTCGGTGGTATTTGTCCGACACCTCGCCGTACCCCCTACCAGCGCGGCGCTGGCTTGGATGATTGCGGCATGTTCCCGCCGGTTTAATTTTTTTTTTCTGGCTTTTTTAACCGCTGCCTTTTGGCGAGGGTCTTTGTGTCGGTGGTTTTTGCAGTAATCTCCCCTAGCCTGTGGTGCCAGCTTTTTGCCACAGGCTAGACAGACTTTCCCCGCAATGATTCTAAGTCAAGCGGATCGTCATCAAAGCAATATTCTCGCTCTATTATCTGGATCGCCCGGTAACGGTAATTTGATATTTTACCAAAGCACAGCGGATCACAATGCAAAATCGCGGCCTTAAAATTCCAATCACCGGGCATTGGTAAAGTACCGGGAACAATCGCGGTCATCGCTACCCCGCTGACATTCACATTCCTTGGTTCGCCAAGCGACCAAGACACGAGATGCTCTCTGATCGACGGGCCGCCGAAACCACCTGAAACCCCCGTGACAAGGTATGCCACTGAGTTAGCAAACGCCGCTTTGTGCGGCAAAGACGCTTCTGGGTGATTGTCTTTCGCCCATTGCATTGCTTTGTTTAATACTTCCATTAGAAAAACCTCCGCACAATATACGCGGCCAAAATGCCGCATCCGGTACCCAGCAAAGACTCTAAGATTATTTGGTGCATTGTCTGCCTCGTCAGTGCCGGGGATACAACCACCCGACAGACGCCCTCATGGGCGTTTCGGCCTATTGCTGAATCAATCCTGCTTGATGGAGTACCCCGCAAACAGCCGATTCGATCGACGCATCGGCGGCGCTGTTGCCATACCGATAAAACTGGCGTATATAGCTGCCGCAAACTTCAATGCAGTGAGTCACAGAGCCGTTTTCCCGAACTACAAGAACGATTGATCGCCCCGATTTGATCGCGGGACCATACCCCCCAACGCAATTTCTAAGAACCTCACCGTAGTATTTCAATGTCGCGACCCGATCGGGGATCTCGATTGACCAGGAGCCATCAATCGCAGCCAAACCGTTAATTCGTTGCCAGTCATCGGCTATTGGTAGCGGCTCATCTGGTAGCTCTTTCACAAATGCTGCGGCCAATACTTCGTGAACGCTGAACCAGCATCGAATTAGGCCCAAGTCTGGAGTCCGATGAATGTTTTTCCAGAGATAACCAGTATCCCTGATGTGATCGTCAGAGATTGGATTTTCTTGGCCACGATACCGGAACGTTGTTGCGGCAAGCAGTCTAAGGCGAGAAATCATTGGTAGCGACTTTAGAAAGTCGATTGCTTCCGGTTGGAAAGCGATACAGTCTTTCATTTGTAGAATTTTTTGCACCGAATCGGCATTAGTATCTCCGATCGCGCCAGCCCATCGAATACGGTTCCAGTCACTTGTCTGGAATGCCTTGACTGTACACTTTCCGGCCACCCCTAGCAATGCCATGCAGGCTTTTTCGGGGGATGCAAACTGCGCGATTGCGTCTTCTACCGCTTCTTGGGTTACTCTCGCTGGCAAATTGATCGTGCCGTGGGGTAAACCTAAAGACTGTTCCAAGAACGCAGCCCATCGGCACCGCCCCCACCCAACGCAATAAGCGGTATTTTCAAGCTCAGAGGCAAACATCCAAGAAATCTGTTCTCGTAAGGTTGCCCGATCGAGGTCCGCTAGGATCTCCCAGAATTCTTTATGGGTGTCAGAATAGGCCCACGCCCAACCGGTGAGCATCCGCAGTCGAGGGGAACACCTCCCGATTTTCTCGGCATATTTTTTTGGTAGTTGGGGTGTCCATTTCCATGCCTTGACGCATGGAATCAACCGCCATATGTTACCGATCCGATCACCGCCAATCTTGGCGGATTCTGGAGCCCGCATCAATCCTTGGCGCACCCAATCAGGTAGTTTGTCGTAGTTCTGTGTTAGGGCGATGTTTGCTGCTCGTTTTTGGTTAATTTGACACCCACTGACCCAAGAACGATCTGGTACACGGACCTGTAAGTAGAAATCGACAAACCGATTACCCTTAGCCGGGGTATCAACCCCAATTTCCTCTAACGACTCGGCAAAGAAAAACTCTTCCGCGTCAGCTTCGTAATCAGAGTAACGCAGTTCCATTACCCCGATTTCTTGCATCACATCCGCACGGTTCCACATCCAGCGCCGGAACGTGCGTTTGCGGCGATCCTCGTCAGTGAGCAGCGGCAAATTGAAACAGCCCTGCAAGTAGCCCCGGACTTCTGAATCAAATTCAGACTGTTCAATATCATCAAGTATGGCTGACTTTGATTTTTTGTAGCGAGTTGCGGATAATGACATTACGTTTACCTACTTGCTTAGGTCGACTTAGGGTTAAATCATTGTCGTTACCATTGATTTAACCCGCTTAAACCAAGTCTGGCATGTGATCAATCACTTGTCAATCACTTCTTAACGGACTCGGCGGTGATTTGTTAGCAACAACGTACAATGGTGGCAGTTTATAGCGTATTGCAATGGCTGATCTAACTCCGATTTCTGGCGATGAACATTTTGTGCAGTGGGTGCGTGATTTTCATGGCCTTGATATATCGCTTGCTGATGTAGACGCGCTACACAGCATAATCGCTGAAGAAATGCAGCGATCGCAGCGCTATCGCTACGAATTATCCCAGTGTGATGATGTCTGGTTGGCTGAGTTTGAGATCGTTAGCGGTAAAAGTTTTGGCCGGATTATTGGCAGTGTGATCGGCGTTGCGACGGCGGCGGTAACGGGTCAATGGTGGGCGGCGGGCCTTGCCCTGCTCTCGGGTGTCTTGTCGCTAACTCAGCGCCGCCCCGAACCAGAGGACGAAGAAGAGCGCTTCGATCCGCGCTTTGGATTTGAGCAAGGCGGCCAGCTGGCCCCGTCTGGCGGCATCTTGCCCCGCATCTACTGCAACCGCAATATCAATCCCAGCGGCGGTGTGCGGGTTGGCGGGATTTTGATCCATAGCCGGGTAGAAGTCAGGCGCGGCGTATCGATTTTGTACCAGCTATTTTTGATTGGCGCGGGCCAAAGTGAGCAATTAGGCTATGGTCAGATCGGCGCAATTGATGATGATGCGACATTATTCAATGCTCAGCCCCGCAGCAATTACACGCCGCGTGAAATCACCACATACACGCGGCTTGGCACTCAAACACAATCCGCGATACCGCAGTTTAGCTACTACTGCCAAAATATTGCACCGCCGGATTACAAGGTGTTTGGTATTGATAAGCGGGCCAAAGTTAGCCAAGCATCGACTATCAGCACTGGATCACCGACGCTGGTAAACGCTGTTTATACAGATGCGACAACGGTTGGTAAAACAACCGCCGGTGACGGTTGGAACGCTGGCGTATTTAGCGATTTGGGCTTAACCGGCCCTGGCAATTTGTCGTTTAACACTACGTCAAATGTGGTTGGAGTTGGCTTATCTAGCATTGACGTTGACCAAAACTGGACATCAATCCAGCATGGCTTTTATTTCGACGCGGCGGGCGATGTGTACGTGGTTGAGTCTGGCACAATTCGCACATCACCAGTACCAGCGGCAAATGGGCTGTATGTGATCGAGGTGACCATAAGCCAGGTACGCTACTTTGCCAACAACGCCTTGATTTACACCAGCGCGATTGCGCCGGTGTTCCCGCTATTCCCCGATATTGCCTTATTCACCGGTACGGCTAACGGCGGTAGCACCGTCGGCGGGATTAATTTAAGCGGGGTTGGCGGCATTGGTGTAGGTGGCACGTTGGCGACGTTTATCAATCCCACGCTCGATCAGGCCGATGGCGATGAGGATTTAGATATTTTGGCCCTATTCAATGCAGGCCAGGACTACGTGATCCAAAATACCGGCGATCTGAGTATTGACGATACGTTTATCGTGACCGAGAAAAATATAGCCGCCCGATCTTTGGTAACAGCTCCGGCGGTGAATGCCCCGGCGGGCGCTGATATTTATAGCTACTGGGTAGCCAAATACGAAACGACTAAGCGCGTTGACCGGGTTGATTTTAATCTGCAAATCAACCTATCGGCGCGGCATAAGGGCGATGACGATGATAAGAACAATGGCAAGTTGGTGACCCACGGCCTTGTGTTTGATTTGTGGATTCGGCCAGTCACCGATCCGCTTGGATCGGAGGTGCGATTAGGCCGGTTTCTGGTGAAAGATCGCGGTACCGGGCCAGTGCTGCGGGCGATCCGAGTACAAAATTTAGCGTTAGGCCGGTATTACTTTGAGATTCGGCCATTAACCACGGCCCCCGGTGGTTTTCCAATTTACGAATTAAATGATGCTGGGTATAACACCAACGACACGATCGACGCTGAAGATTTACCTTCGTTTAATACGGGCGTCGTGGTGGCTGGGAATACCGTCTTTATCCAGTCGGAATTGGAGCTAGCAACCAACGGCATTCTAAATGTGCCGGGTGGTTTATACGGCAATGCGGCGATTGTGCAAACTGGATTAGAGTTAGTTGTCAACCCAGCGACAGCCGTTTTACCTGAGTTCGCACAATCACCAAGTGTCATGATACCCGGTAATCGGATCGATGTTGTAGTGCTCAACAGCTTACCGGTGGATAGCAGCACAGCGTTTTATGGCCTCAGTTTAAGCGGTGCTACGTCCGGCCCGCCTGAGTTCGGTTGGGGCATTACCCGTGATGCCTTGACGGCCTATATTCAGGCGCAACGCTACGCCAATGGCGCGGCGGTTGGCTCACCGGTGGTGGTGGCCGTGGGTACGGTCTTAAGCTATGAGTTATCAGGCACCAACGTTAATCTATATCTCAATTTTGCAAACACCACTACCTATCCAACTGGCGGCGCGTTGTTGTTTCCGTCCGTTGAACTGCCGGTTGATAGCGTGGTTTATCCTGCGCCTGACCCAATCATTGACACAACACCGATCGCAGCGGGCCTGTATTCGTTGTCTGAGGTGCAAAAATGGGTGGGTTATGATCGCAAAACACAAGTATCGAGTGAACGTGGCCCCGTAGCTCAAGTGACGAGTGTGAATGAAATCGTGCATCCAGCGGCGCTAGGTAAACCGCTGGGGGGCGATCCGTATGCTGGTTATGCGCTTCAAGGCCATCGATTTATTGCCTCAGAACGCCTGCAACAGCCGCCAGGAGTGCGAACACTGGTGAGTGCGGGCACTGTCTGCCCCAACTGGATAGCGGCTGGCAGAGCGGCCCCTGGTAGCGCTCGTTCGACAAATGGCGTGTGTGATCTTGCGACTGATGGCAGTGGCAATTATTTCAGCTTGTATGACCCCACGGCATCGTTTATCAGTGATGGGGTGCTGACTGGCTACATTCTGCGAAACTTTGACACAGGCCAAGAAGCACAGATCACCGCGATAACGGAAACGACGATCGCCACGGATGCGCCACTTTGTTTTGATGGTGACGATCATTGCTCGCACCGCTATGGCATCTATTTTCTGGGTAGCACGGCTTATTTCCCCGATGTTTTTGCCGATATTGCCCGCAATGATTTTGGCGGTTTGCCTGAGATTTTGTCGCCGGATGAATTTTTAGATTATCCCAGTATTGTTGAAGCGCGGCGCTTCTGCGTTGCCAATCAATATTATTTCGATGATATTGTGGCCAGCGGTCAGCCGTTTGCCGAATGGGTAGTTGATCACGCTCGGTTGTCAAAGCTGTTTCCGGCTCAAATCGATGGCCGGTTTGGGTTAATCCCGGACACACCCCGCACCATAGACCACGTATTCAATGGCGGCAATAGTCGCAATTTCAATTTTCAATTCCCTGATTGGCAACCTGAGATTACCAACACCGTTGTCATTCGTTATGTCGATGGCCGCGATATTTTTACGCAGTCCGGCGCACGTCACCGGCTGGTGACAATCACGGTGCAAACCCCGGATGCTGCTGCTGGCTCGGTGCCTTTGATCACAGAGGAAATCGACGCTAAGGCAATCAAAAACACGGAGCAGGCGATCACCGTTGCCTGTATGTATCTAAAAAACCTCCGCAACAATAACAAAACTGTGACGTTTGAAACGTCGTGGTCAGCCGCTTACATTGTCTGCGGTGATATTATCTCTGTGCAATCATCCAGCTATAGCAGCGGCGGGGAATACGCCGGATCGGTGTCTGGGGTGATTCAAAACGGCGCGGGGCATTGGATGCAACTAGATTGTCAACCTGTGCTAAAAACTGGGTTTGTGACCGGCGGTACTTTTGGCGGCATAACGATTGAAATGGAGCAAAGCACGATCTCCGCCGGTGATTTGTTAATTAATTGCACCACAGGCCAAAGTGCTGTCATCACTGCGATTAATCAAGCGCCGGTTGATAATGATTATGCTGCGCCGCTGCTGACGTTTTTCGCGCCGCTGGACTTTGCCGCTGGTGACGAATACGAAATTGTGGATGCAACTGCGCCCACCGATTTTGTCACAGCGATTACTTACCGTGAAACAGGCGTAACGGCTGAATTTCCGGTAAATTACAGCATCATTGATGGCCAAGTGTGGGTGGATGTTCCCGCTGGAAATGAAGCGCCGCGCTATTTAGATCAAGTCAATATTGCACCAATCACCGAAAAATATCGAGTGCTTGCGGTCAATCCCAACGGGCGTGAAGTATTTGAAATATCAGCGGCGCTATTTGATGAGGACGTGTTTACGAGAAATGGTTTAGTGGTTGAGGTTGATGATACCGTAGTTTCGTTTTAACCAAGCAAACCCGCCGCTTTGAGGCGCTGAATAACGCCATTAGTATCATCAACATCCAGCATGACCCGGACGCGTTTTTCGTGGTAATACACTGACTGAGCGCACAATCCAAGCTCTTTGGCAATATCGTCACGGCTGACACCTTGGGCAATCCGGCGATAGATTTGGATTGCCACTGGATTCAACCCCAAATCATCAGCCGGTGGCACGTAGTATACAGCGCCAGTCGATGTGTGACGGCGCTTGACCAATTTATCCTTGACCAAAGCCTTAACTATGTTTTTGAGGCCCGGTATTTTGGCCTTAAATAGCGTCCTGGCTAAATCATTGTGCTTGATCCCGATTTCACCGACGTTTCTAATTAATTGCAAAACTTGGCGTTGGTGTTTTTCATCGATTACAGCGCTCTTATCAAGCGCTGTAACGTCCTCTGATACAAATAATTTTCTGCCATTTTCTAACACTGCGACCGGGTAATATTGACCGGGCTTGTTTCGCAGCTCTTTAATTTCTACGATTTCGCCGCGTTGCTGTGAGCGTTTACCGGGCAAATAGATGATCGGTGCCCCGACCGCTAGATCGGCTGTATGCTCTATACAGCAATCAATCAGCACATAACGCTTACCAATCACAGAGATTAGGCCGCGCTTTTTAAGGTTATTAATCGCTAATCTGATTGTGCGACGGTAGAAGTTGTGTTCAGTCATTTGCTGATATAGCGTTCTACTGCTATAGGTACCGCCCTGTAGCAATATATTCAAAATCGCTTGTTCTGCTCTGGGGATTGATTGACCATCATCATGCATTAACTTTGGTAGTTGTAAATTGCGAATCCGGCTATCAAATTTCCCCTCATCCAACTTTTTCAGCAACAGCTCATAACGGCGCTGCTCTTCTATTCCACCGCTCTCTAACCGATACACCATATATCAAACCGCAACTGCGTCACATACACCCTGTGTAAATTGTTCACGATTGACATAGCCGCAAGCAATGCCCCAACGCACTAAATTAACGTGGTTACGCGACCGAATTCGGCTGATGTCGTACAGCATAATGATCGATCGCTGGACCGTGTTGACCTTAACTCCTAACAGATCAGCAATCTTAGGCACGTTATGACCATCAGCCAACAAGCGCAACGTTTTTAGCAGCACCGGGCGATTCATCAGATTGCTATTAGGCAAAACGATGTGGCCATTGGATTCTGCCCATACTAATATCTCCGCGACTGTTTCACAGCCGCTCATCTGGTGCAATCGACTAATCGCAGCATGTACGGTTTGTTCATGTATTTCTAGGCTTCTCGCGATCGCTGCTTTGCCGAAGCCGCTACTCAACAACCGCAGCACATAAATCTGAGTTGGTGTGAGTTCGTCTGTTTTAGTTCTCATAACGCAAAAATTCGTCAACGGTTATATAGTTCTGATTGATTGCCCACTTGACCATGTTTACCGGCGTGTATGTTAGATCTTTGCAAGTGTGGGACATGCGATCGCGAATCGCCGAAACATGGCTTTCAACGGTGCGGCGGCTAACACCCATTGCCTCAGCAATATTCGGCACCTTACGACCGGCGACAATATGCCGGATAACGAGTATTTGTGTTGGTGATAAATCTATATTCAAAACCCTAGATCCTCATACGTTTGCAGTGGCGTTTCGTTTACTGTTTCAAAATCGGTTGTTACACACATCACTTTGAAACCGGCTTTAGTCAATTTATTAGCGGTGTGTTTTTGAATTGGTGTGCGTTTCTTACCCTGTACCTTAATCTCATAAAACTGTGCCTCCAATCCATTGTCAGAATAGCGCATTGCTAGTAAATCCGGGTCACCACGTTTACCGGTTTTGCTGAGTCGAAACACGGTCCAGCCGTTCGCCTCAAGCTCAGCCCGGATTTTAGCTTGGATCGCGGTTTCAGCCATTAAGCAATCTGCCTCCGTTCGCTAAAACCGTAATCACGTTTGAACATACGCACGGTGTATTTTTTTTTGTTAGCTACCGCCGCGTAAATTTTCTCTTCAATTCCGCCGTGAGCAAATAGCCAGTAAACTTGGCTTTCAGCTCTATCGGCTGTGGTCATGCGATCGCGGGCCTGCCAATAAGACGTAGCACTGAACGAGATATTGTAAAATACCAGCGCTTCAGCCTCAGACAAATTAACGCCTTCGCGGCCTGAGACAATTTGCAAAGCAATTGATTTGTCAGTGGCTTTGAATTCGTCTATATCTGTGGTCACGCGGCCCTTAAGCACTGATTGAATCGCCGCTAATTCATGCTTATAAACGTAGAAGATAGCGATCTTGGCACTGCCCCACCGGTTTTGAATCACCCGCGCTTTGCTATCGTCAATCACGGCCCGCGCCCGGTCAGCGTCGGCTTGAGCGGGGTCAATTTTATCAAAAATAATCGTGCCCGACCACAGCTGATGTAATTTTTGCTGGAGACTCACCGCCGTATCAGCGCTGATACAATTGGTTTTGCCTTGCACCACATGCTGTGTTTCGAGTAAATGGCAAATTCGCTCAGTGCGTGGTGACATATGCACCTTAATAAAATGCTCCGTTATTTTTGACTTAAACCCGGCCTGAGCTTGCGATAACCGGACTAAGTACGGGTTGATATGGTCGATGATTTTAGCTTCCCTGGCCCGCGTGTAATCGTTTACTGGACCGCGCCCATAGTCAAGCTTGCAGACATTAACAAACTCATGCGCCCATGCCGTCTCACGCCGCCCACGGTGGAAACGCGGCCAACGCTTAAACGGACTGTAATCAGATACCCAAAACTGGTGATAGATTTGAGTCCATGTCTCGGGCGCAGGTGTGCCAGACAGAAAAATCATCGGTAGATGGCTGTAACGCTGCTTAATCTGCACTGTGGCTTTGCCTGGTTCAGGAAAGCCGCCTGAGCGGTGATGCTCATCGCGAATTAGCAAATCAAAATCGCCCTCAACTTTATGCAGCGATTCATCGTTAATCACAATTAACTCAAAATCAAAGCCGAATTTTTCGTAATCGTTCTGCACTGAGGCGATCGCTTTTTTCTTGGTCAGAAATAGCACCCGCTGAGCGCCGTAACGTTGGGCAATGGTGAGCGCGGTTAGGGTTTTCCCCGTTCGCACTTCCATCACCAAATAGACGATATGGAGGCGGCGCAAGATATCCAGCCCTTGCACCGCTGCCCGTTCTTGATAATCTCGCAGTTGCATCTAAAACGCCTCTTCTGCATAGTAATCAATTTGGCTTTGACTCCGCGCTGAATCAAACGAATACGCCAACACCAATTCTTCTTCACGTCTAGCCTGTGCTAAATGCTCAGCCAGCGCTTCATGGATTTCCGATTCGCTTGGCGCTGCTGGTTCGGGCATGTATTCTGGGTCATATACCATATACAGCGCTTGCTTAGCACGGGTTAGTGCCACAAACAGAATATTACGCTCTTGCTGTAGTTGAGTTTTGGTCTGGCCATCCCAGCGGCGCGGCATATCGTTTGGATGCAAGACAAACACACGATCGTTTTCTAACCCTTTGGCTTTGTGGATAGTCGATAACTCGACACATAACCCGGTTTGATTAAACAGCGCATCCACCGCATTATTTAGATCGGAAATTGTACGAGCATTGCTGCTTTCATAGACCGCCCTGACTGACGCTAGGCGATCTTGCAGCGCCATAAGGCGAGACTGAAACTCAACCCCCCTCATGCTCTCAGCTGCTTCTTCGTAATACTCAGTGATGTACAGCGAGAAGTTAGCAAAGTCAAACTGCGGTTGGCTATTAGCAATTTCGTTGATCTGTTTGATCAATCCTTTACCAATATCGCGGCCCTTAACTCTGGCCGGGATTTTGACCCGGATCAACTCCAAACACAGCGAAATCAGCGGCGCTGTCAGCCGCGACAGAACCAAATCCCCCGGCTTTACATGCAGTGGGATATCATCATCTGCAATGTTGATGATTTGCCCGTCGATCGCTTGTGGCGCTGGTTCAATTGCATCAGTGTATTCTTTAGCTAATTCAATGTGAGTTTTTGGGCAGCGATAACAAACTGATAACGGCAGTACCGTTGCATCAGTTGCGGCAATGATTTTGGGAATCGAATCGTTATCGGCCCCGGCAAAGCTATACATGGACTGGCAATTATGCGTAGCAATTCCGTCAGCAACGTATGTGTGATATTTCTCAACATCTAGTGAGTACACATACCCAACATATTTTTCTCTGGTAATCGACACAGGCACCCAATCACTTTTATCAGAATTGTGAGGTACACCGTGTTGACCGGGTTCGGTAGATCCTTTGATGTCATGCGTTTTAACAGGGAGCATTAAACAACCGTTAAGCAAATTGCAGGCTCTCAGCTCAAATGGTCTACGCATAGATTGTTGTTTGCCATCTTCCCTGTCAATAAACAGCGGATAATTAATATCGCGGTGGAAAAACTCTAAACATTCTTTCGCATTGTGTGAATTGTCGCCTACCAATGCCCAAATATCATGAATAGCCTTACAACCGGCTTCACTCATGTTCGCTGATTCGGGATTAAATACGGCTTGTGGTATCCCGAATCTTGAACCGTAGACCTGTTCACCGACATAAGCCTGTTCACGGGTTTCGAACACATCTAAAACCCAAATAGCCTCTGCGTTTTCCGACTTCATTCGCTGTACTAGCGGTGTGTTGCAACCGTCGTAAAACTTAGTTATGCCAATTCTATAACTTTGGCCTTTCCGCATCAAATATAGAAAGTGCTTACCACGCAACGAATTAAATGACGCTATGCAAATGTGATTAGGTGTATAGGCCGACGTTTTACCGTCAGACATTGAAACTCGAATCAAATCACCTTCGTAAGGCCGCTTAGTAATACCACTAACCTTAGCCCTTGGAAAAAACAAATTGCTTCTGTCATAGGCGATTACCTCGTCACCCACTTCTAGATCTTCAATTGGCGCGTCATAGCAAACTTTTCTCTGGTTTTTATGCCCTGGCTTAATAACCTTAACCATAGTTCCTTCAGGCTGGCACTGATCGCCAACGGCAACAAACGTCGTTTTGCCGCTGTCAATCCTTAGTAACAATTGCAGCTGACATGGATTGAGATCTTGGGCCTCATCGATGAACACCCAATCGTAGGATCGCACCGGCAAATTTAGCCGCACTGGCAACCAAATCATGTCGGTAAAATCAATCACGCCCATTTCCCGCGCTTCATACTCACAATTTTTAACCGCCGCTTTCAGCATGACTGCTGTTTTGCCTAATTCATACATTGCGGTTTTAGGTAAAGTTACCTCGCCGCTGTATACCATCTGCGCCAAACCGTTTCTGCTCTCATCCCACAGCGTTGCACGGGCATAGTTGAGCAAATTGACGAACCACGAAAAATCGTCACCGTCGTTAATATCGTTCAGCTTTATCAGTTGATCACGCATCCGGCGGGCGATTTCATAGCCCTTGTATTCCCGCACTTCGGGCCTGCCAAATGCCCGCATCACCGCGCCCATACCAAAGCTGTGCAGCGTCTTACAATCAAGCGGCGCGACCTGTGGCCGCAACTCGTCGGCAATGTGTTTGTTATGAGCAAGAAACAGGCCGTTACCGGTGATAAATTTAGTGCAACGCTTAATTGTGGTGGTTTTGCCACTACCAGCCGTGGCTTTGACTACCAAATTACCGCGTCGTTCTTTGATATGCTCAAAAATTGCTAATTGATACGGGCTTGGCTTAACCATTGGTACTCCTATTATTGTTAATTGTTATATCCATTTTGTTGATAGCAAGCAACAATTGTCAAGTTATCAATGAGCAGCGGCCCAATCATAAGTAACTTCGCTAGGCGGATCATAGCCCTCATGCACGGGAATATCTGTCACAAACAGTGCCATTGTACTGTTCATGGTTTCTTCCATCGCCGCGTGAACGGTGTAGAAATAAGGCTCTAGGCAAATCCAAACCAACTCATCATGGGCCAAGTTGATGATTCTTACCCCCCACTCTGGGTGCTGTTCTGATAATATACGGACCTTGCCCATCGCCAGCTTAATCGCGGTGGCCTCTGTGAGCATCCAATGAGCGATCAAGGCGTCTGTGAGTTTAGCGCCGCCGTATCCAGTACCCTCGTCTTTTGGCCAGACTGGAAGCCACACCCAGCGACCACAAATCGCCCGAACACGGGTATAGGGGATTTTAACGCCGTCGATCTTATAGATTTTGGTGCGAATTTCATGCTTCACCCGATCATGGAACGCTTTGATACCGGGGAAAGATGATCCGAGTTTATGTAAAATTTCCTTGCCGAAATCAAACGTCGCTGGAAAACCGCCGGTAGTCGCTGTATCAGCCGCTTTAGCAGCGCCTGCGCCGTTTAGCCAGCCGTAAAATTCGTTTTTGGCGATATTCCGCAGCTGTGTTGCTAACACGGCTAAATCGTCTTTGCCCTTGCGGTACTGTGAGATTTGTTCTGGCGACCAATTTCTTTTAGGCAGCTCAGAGAGCTTTGAGGCGACATGGCAGTGAATATCTTCGTTTGATACGTAGGATGCGATAAACGCTTCGTCCTGCGTCGTCTGCGCGGCGATGCGGGCATGTGCGGCGCTGTAGTCAGTTGAACCAAGAGCATAACCGGCTGGTGCCCGGAACATGGATCGCACTTGAGGCAATTTCAGCGCCTTAATCTCGTCACATGCTTTGCTGGGATTAGGCGGATTCTGCAAATTGACTGACGGTATATTGCCCTTACCAGACGTAGATCGGCCCCGGCCTTGCGGTGCACATTGCCGGTAGCCGCCACGCACCGCCCCATCACGCAATGAAGCCTTAACGCTGTGAATATAGTCGCAGTAAGTTTTAACTGATTTGGCCGTTAACAGTGAGCTAATTTCGGGTTTGTGGCGGTACGGGTTGAGTGCTTCTTTGTCAACCTTAGTCGTATAGACTTGTGATCGCCTGCCCAAGGCTTTGATTAAATTACCATCGGGCCTACCGTCAGCTCTAGATTTGGCGGTTTCATGGATGCTGTACTCTGGATAAACCGCTGCAAAATCTTTGACAACGGTTTCGTAGGCCGCATCGTAAGCCACGGCGATATCATCTAAAATGCCCTCGTCCACTGGCATTCCATAAACCATCATTTCCGCAAATGCGGGCAGTGCGTCAAACTCCGATTTGAGCGCCGTCTTGAGGCCGTTGTTAATGCATTCAGTCATTAACCGGCGTAAGATCTCATTCAAAATTCTGACATCATTAGCTGCGTACAGTATCTGGGAATCACGCAGCGGAAAACCAAAATTCGATTTTTGCTCAGTTTTATCAACCTCAATGCCGATGCGCTCAGCGACCGCTTTTAAGCTGTGGCGATACGTTTGAATCCCTGCCCAATAAACTTGGCTCATCAACATCGTGTCACACACCCGCCAAGGCGTGATGCTGTATTTGTAAATGAGCCAAGCCAAATCAAACTGTAAGTTATGCCCGACTGTGGTCTGTGTCTTGCTGCTGACTGTGGCAGTGAGCGCATCGAAAAAGCCAACACGGGTCAACCGCGCTTGCATTGCTTTGCGATCGTCGTGATACCCGCCCAAATCAAACACCGCCACCCGGTCATCACTAAGACCGATTTGGATCAATCGAATCTCGCCCAACCACGGATCTAATGCTCCGTCAATCGTGTCCGTTGTACTGTAGGTTTCAATGTCCAGTGCGAATGTCCTCGCTTGCCGCCAATCAGCAATAAATTGTTGCAGCTGGCTATCAGTCGAATTAGGCGAGAAAATCAGCCAGTCTGGCAGCGGCGTAGGGGTGAGGCTGAATAGGTCGGGCTGATAGTGTAGGGCAGAGTTTGATTTAGTACGTGGCATAGCTGAGTGTAATTACTGCTGTGAATTGTTTTACACGATTTGCATAGCGGGCACAAGGATAGGCAGTGGTTGCAATCCATGCATCGAAAACGACTCAAAAATCGAAAATTCCGCTTCAAATGTGATGCTACCTTGCTCAGTTTCGGCATTAAATTCGTAACTGAGCGCCAAATCCCCATCATTAATCGATGCATCGCCAAAGAAAGCGGCTTCGATTTCGTCCTCAGACAGAGTGTATGAATCCCTATCTATATACAATGCAAGGGGCATCTCCCCTGTGTCAACGCTATGCTGTGCAAGCCTTTCAGCCTGATCGGCGATTTTCTGTTTTTGGCGCTTTTCGATGCACTCAACAAGCACGGCATTCCGCTCATCAAGTAACGGCGATTCGTAGCTGTAATAGGTCTGTCCGTTCGACTTGTGCCGCACAATTTTTAACCCAGCCATTTGACAGAGGTTGTTAAAAAACCGCCGCTCAGAACGCTTGGTGCATTTACCAAAGGCGAGTTTGTAGGCGGGTTTGAGGCGGCATTGTTCGACTACCTGCTTATAATGCTCGTTAGTATCAAAAATGATCTCGCCCGTTGCAAAATCCAAAATACCCAATTCCAACAGGTAACACAGCTGTAAATCGCGCTTGAAGTTGAGATCCTGTACGAACACCGTCGCTTTCTGTGCCAAGGTGAGTTTAGTTCGCAATGCCGCGCCAATTGACTGGGGCATGTTGAGCTTGACGTAGTTTTGCAAACGATTGAGCAACTGCGGTTGATGCACCAACACATCGACTACAAACTCTTCATTCCAATATTCGGTTTCGGTGAAGCCCGGTATTTTATCAACCAGGAATGCACGGGTCACTTGATGCCGCTCTTCTTTGGTCAATGACCATGAATTTTTCATGTCATCAGCGGTACTTTTTTCGATCTCAAGCGCGTGGAAAACGGCGATCGCGTTTTCAATTTTGTTCTCGCGCTTGCGGTCTTTGATCGTATCCTCGGTATCTTTACACCGTCCGACAATTGACTCTGACACTTCCCAGCCATGATCGGAGCAAGCGACTTTGAAACACTCATAGGTATTGGCCCGCTCATAGGCGATGCGGCCTTGCTCAGCATCCCATTGGCGCGTAACTTCGCTGGTTAGCGCGATTTTTTGCAGCAATTCAATTCGATCAGCATCGGTGGTATGTTCCCCATGCAATAATTGCAGCGCCTGATCGCCGTACCAAGCAATCAGTTTCGATGCATTGTTTTGGAACGCTGCATTGGCACTGCCGTCATCGCTGAATTTAGAATAGGGGGCACAATCAACCACCCACTGTGTGATGTCCCGCCAGCGCCGCAAAAACTGCATTTGATCATCGGTGCCAATAATCCCGTCGAAGGCAGCGTAGCCAGTGTGAGAGACAATATCGCCACAGCCGCTGATATCGTATCCCTGTGTGCAACTCGGAGACATCACCACGGCCACAATTTTGCGTCCGCCGGTGATGTAATCCCAGCGCCTTAGACGTGCATCATAGTGATCGTAAATAATCTCGCCCTTTTCTACTCGTACCCACGTACCCTGGCCCCGCAAAAACGTGGGCAAATTAGCGAGAATTTCTTTATATTCCTTCTGACAAATGGTGTTGGAATCCAATAGCAGCACATCACCGCCGGTTTGCGCGGCGATTTCTTGCGCGGCGCTTTCGCAAAATGCCCGGTTATCAGCAAGTAACGCAACCACCCGCGACGTATCAGCGGCCATATGCTCACGGACATCATTGATTACCTGCTCAATCAAATTGCCGTGGTTGTGGCGAATCATCGCCTTGCCGTCACGATTCAGCACCGTTCTCAGCTGGATTTGCAGTGTTGCTGGTTTGAACGTGTTTTTTACCTTGAGTACTTTCGGCTCAATCTTGGCGATCGCTTTGAATAAATTGATAATCCAGTCCCGCATGTTGCCATCAAGAATGATCACTTGGCTAGCGTGACGTAGGATATAACCGAGTTTTTCTAGAACCACTTGCCGCTTGTGACTGAGAGTCGATGATACCAACGCCGCCACAGCCAGTGCGACACCCTCATCGAGTACCACTTTACGCCCAACTAATTGTTCAACATCGAGTGCATATAGCGAATCGATCGCCATTGAGCACAAACCGCCCTTGCCATACAGCGCTGACGATCCTTTATCTTTATCTGCCTGGTAATGGTGCCATTGCCGCCCGGTTTCCCGCAAGCGCTTATTGCTCTCAGCAATTGTTTGGATCATTGTGGCGTTGCGGGACGAGAACATAATCACGCTGCTACTGCCCCAAGGCCCGCTTGGATGCACTAACTCAGTTAGTGAGTAGGTTTTACCAGCCCCCATCGCCGCCGATACCACAATCCAGTCATACAGGCCAAACCAAGCGGAATCGTAGCTGACGTAGCGCTCATCTTGGATAAAATCAGGCGTATACACACGCCGCCCTAGCCAAATCGACTCAGCCTCACTATCGCCCTTGCGTGGACTCGGTAAAACATTGTTTTTCGCCTTTGGTTCAGTCTGCGGTAGCGCTACAGCGTTGCTGGGTTTTAGTTCTCCGACTGGGATCTCAGTGACGCCTTGATCGATCAGCTCCTTTAGTCCTTCGGCATCATCAACATCACGCGCCCTTACTTTCCACAGTTTTTCACCGTGAGCAAAACTGTGGATTTGTACAAATCCATCATCTGTGACATAAATCTTGGCAACTTTGCGATTACCGTTGTATCCGGGTTCCTGCGGATCGCAGCATGGCGATTGATTATAGCTACGGTCAATATCACCGGCTAAGACCGTGCCGCCATCGGCAAGATGAATCACGTGATCTGCTTCTAGCCAGCCTTCGCCAATATTTTTAATTGCTGCTTTGGCTTGCTTACGAGCGATTTTATGGTTAACACCCGTGTTTTTGGCGATCGCCTCAGTCGCGCTATTTAGCTGCTGATCTCTGATCGCTGTTTCGGACTCACGCCTATTGGCATCAGCTAACAACTGCTGATCTGCCGTGATTGGCGGCAGATCACTTAACCGCAACACATCACCAGGATAATACTGGGGCGCGGGCCGTTGCTGGCTGTAGCCCTGTGGCAGCTTTGGCGGTGCTTCGTAAATAACGCGCTCAGCGCTGAGCACGGCCATATCAATCGGCCAGCGCTCTAATACGGCGCATGTGTGACTCTTACTATTTGCCGCCCCTAATTTATGGAATCCTTTCCCCGCTGCCCACAGCTTTGTTTTCAGGTAATCCCGCAGCTTGCTTAGATCGCCTTCGTACAATATATATAAATGGTATCCACCCGCGCCAACCACGCAGTTACCTGCTGTGTCGTAGATGTGGCTACTGCTGCTAGCCGTTACCAAACGTCCGCATTTAGCCAGCTCCGGCACTGCTTCACACAGCACCGCCCACAACTGCTGATCGTCTAGCGGCGTTTGTCCTGGTTCGGGGTCAACGTCAAACAGCGCCAGCTGCAAGCCGCCGCGATATTGTATATTTTCTTTGGTCCGGGCAATCTTGCCCCGCGCCAGACCGTATTTATCAGCGCTATAGGTCAGCTGTTGCACACCCGGTCTGCCACAAGTCCCGATCGTTAATGCAACTGGCTGATCTGGCTGAATCTGAGCAATAAACTTACCGAAATCGTCAAGCCCTGTGAATGCTACATCCTGAAACGTACCAGAAGCAATACTAAGGCTGTGCTCGCCATCTTTAGTCAGTTTATCGTTATCAACAATAAACCGCTTTTGTACCGATCCTTTGTCTGGCCTAATGACACCAGCGAAAAAATGCGTTATATTCATGGTGGGTTTTATATATGATTTGTGTTTTTGGCTCGGAGCTGTATGCCGAGCTATTTTTTTGTCTGTTTTCATGGCTGAAACGTAAATGCTGTACTCTGCTAATATATCCGTTGTTAATCGTGGTTAGCAATGTAATTTTGTACTACAAGCAGTAGTTTTTGTAGTACAATTGGTTAAACGCTGTAATACCAGTGCTTTTGGGTTTATGAAGAAAATGCGCTACATCTTCATATCCAGTTTCTTGACAACAACGATTAACAGCGGCTAGTATTTTGATATGCCGAACGACGTTTCAAAGTTTCGGCCAATTACATCATTTCAGGACAAACAAATGGAATTTCTAACATCGTCTCAGGTTTCCGCTATCAGCACCGTATCAGTCATTTCCACAATTTCTACCCGCATTTACAAGGCATTGACTAGCGAACAGGCAAAACATATCTATCGCACTGTGTTTATGGCCGTGGTATTGACGTTGGTTGCGCTTGTACTACTCACTATTGACTTGGCTAAATATATTTGGTCAAAACGCCAACAGTCTGCCAATGCCGTGGTTACGGTGTATCGCCGGATTAAGCCTAAAGCGATTGGTTTTGGTATCGCTTCTTATATTTTTGTAACGGTGAATTATCAGCGGTTTAAGCGGTGGTTGTTGGCCACGCTTGATGGCTTGGAATTAGGTCTGATTCGCGTCTAGGCGCGGCGCGGTCCTCTGGCATGACCGCTTAGTTACGTAAACTGTCAGGAAGGTGTACGAAACAATTAACGAGGTAATTTCAATGACTACTACTGCGACTGCGACTAAATCTAAGAAAACTGCTGCTACTGCTGCACCCGCGCCTAAGCCCGCGCCTGTAGTTGAGCCAGAAGTCATCAATGATGGTTTAGAAGGGTTTGATGATTTAGAGGGTGATGTTAGCGGTTACGCTGAATACGCCGCTGATTTAGACGGCCCTAGCGGTCCTAAATTCGCTTGGCTACAGGCTGATCGTTATCAACCAGAGCTTGATTCAGTGGTCAAAGTTGGGTTTGTGGAAGAGTCGTTAGAACTGCTCTCAGAATCGACTCAGGCCGCGCTCAATTGCGCTGAGCCGCGTAAAATCTACGTTGGTAACGATGGTGACACCGCTATGTTTTATGAGCCACAAGCCGATTTGCGGTTAGTGGTGCTGAAAATCCCCCGCTTGTTTGTTGTTGATGACAAAGGCAATTACGGGCACCTGACAAAGGGTCTAAAACTGTCTGAGTCGAAACTAAAGACTGTGGCCCGCTTGCATATGGCCATGATCATTGATGGTGAACTCGCAATGACTGATGATGGTGAGTTAGAGATCGTCACACTCAACCTCAGATCATCTAAAACCGAGTTAATTGGTAATGTGTCCGATAAACCCGGCGCAGGCACACTCCGCGCTTTGAATAATGCTTTGCTAGCCCGGATGAAACAGCGCCGTAAATCACTAATTCATATGGCGTCAATTGTAATTGGTGCTGAACCAAAGCTGTTTAAGTCCAAGGTTAATGGCGAGTCGTCTAAAGGCATCATGTTTAAGATGTTGAGTGGTGGTCGTTTGTTGTCACTCGAACAATTGGCGATTGTGCGTGAATCGATGGACAGTTTAGAAGATGATTTCAAAGATCCGTTCCATATTTCTGGCAAAACAGCGCCAGTTAGCAACGAGCCTACCGAAGAAATCGTAGAAGAGTTCATTGCAACTTTCACTGACGCTGAGATTGACGAAGATTTTTAATAGTTAAGCCCCGTGGTCAGTTGCGGCCACGGGGCTTTGTAACAAACGGTTAACAATTGATTGCCTGCTAGCAGTACAAACTAACCGTTTCACATGATAGGATTTTGTTCACTTTGCTTTTTTTTTTGACATGGATCGGATTAAGTGTGTTCAACGAATATCACGGGTTCATTCGGATAAATCCGTGTTGTTAATCGCTCAATCAGCCGGTGAGGCCGATGAATTTGTTAACCAAGCTGACGATATATCACGTTGGATCGCAGCTGAATACCCCGACGTTGAGACCGTTGAAATAACAGTGCTTGGCGATGGTAAATACGCCGACTTTCCCGTTGCCAACATTGGTCTAAATCTGCGGCCTAAACTTCTCACAGAATTCCAGCAATTCGGCAGTTGACCCCCACTCATCCTCCGCTTCCGGGTTAAATGAGTGTTTTGCCAGCTTCGCCATCACCGGCTTAATATTACCGTCAAGATTTCCCGTTAGGATGTTGTTTAGAGCACTTAACGGGATTTTTGCATCTTCTGCAAAATCTTCCAACGTCATCGCATAGGCATCGAGTGTGTAATTGATTATTGCTTCGACTGCCTCTGGCACGACTGAGTAATCCTGCTTAGGTGGCGGCGGCGCTTGTTTAATCGTGGCGAGTTTTTGCGCGGCCAGCCTAAATTGAGTACTATCAATCCATTCGCACCAACCATCGTATTCGGGCATTATGTCGAGATCACGCAGACCGTTAAAAATCCCCCACAAATGCTCCGGGTTTATTGGCGTCGGCTTGTCTCGTTGATAGATCTGCGGGTCTGGAATGATTTGAGCTAATTGAATCAGTGTGTTGGTGCTGGGTGCTTGGCTGCTGGAGCCTTTGATAATTCGGGAGATGGTGACATTGTTTAGGTTGCCGCCGCGCTCTTCGATGTTTCTACTGGCTTCTCTCTGAGTCCAGTTGTTTGCAGCAAACACGCGGTCTAGCAACAGAGCAACAATATCCGCACCCGGCTTCAGATTTTCAATCGTTGCTCGTATATCTTCAATTGGCCTATAGCCGTGGTAATGGGCTTGCTCAAACCGGGCGGGTTGCTTACCGTCGTGAGTATCATCCGATCTGGGTTGTGCAGACATGGGTTTTTTTGATTTGGTGATTGTAGCGATCATATCCTACCCCCGGTCAAACGATTGAGAACACTTTATACACACAGATTTTCGTAGCCTTAACAACAACTGTCCAGTGTTAAACGCAAAGATCTACCCTGAGACATACGTGGTAGATGTAGCAAATTGTGTTAATTGCTTTTAACAGCAAAACGGCGCTAAGCCTGTATTCGTGCCTAGCGCCGTTGTTTCGATGGGTCGTAATGCTGTTAACTAAGTTTAGCTGCCGACAAAGATTGCCTCATTGAAATACATAAAACCACGACTGCGGGTTTTTGGATGCGGGAAGCTGGTTAGCATAAAGTTGACTGACCGAGGATTACCAGGGCTGAAAATCAGCGAGGCATCCTCAGTTGTGCTGTAGGCGTAATCCAGCACAATCCCCCAGTCACTGCTGGCTTCGTTGTTTTCTAATGGGATGATCTCGACTTGCCAATAGCTTGGACGCTGGCCAGGATTATCGACAATCGGGACGATAACGCGATCGTCAGATAACGGATCGGTCTGTACCTGTGTATTGAGCAATGCTGCTAAAATCTCCGGGTTTGTTGCCGCGCATCCGAGCGAAACACGCACGTCTAGCCGTTTAGCATTTTCCAGCCGGGTCGGGGTTGTGGAGCATTGGTTAGGCACGTCAGTATAACTGATGCCGAACATTAGTTCTAAATCGTCTCGCTGCTCTTCACAAGTAATGACTAGCGGTGTTTGGTTTTCACGGCAATACGGCGTCATAATGATTTGCGCCGGACCCAACTCGCGACAAACGTTAATTGCGCGGCATTCCGCATCATTCAGCGGATTGAGTAATTGACCATTGTTAGTGATAGACATTATCCAAAATTCCTAGGATTGGATTGTTGGCTAGCACTACTACTGTTTCGCTAACGAATATCATAGCCTGTTAACC
>Ga0114939_10001065_pt1 | contig 22238 bp, 25 predicted proteins | sample AshMeaCrysSpring_FD_87196 | JGI IMG/M metagenome (GOLD analysis project Ga0114939, IMG submission 87196) | Groundwater microbial communities from Big Spring, Nevada to study Microbial Dark Matter (Phase II) - Ash Meadows Crystal Spring | ecosystem: Environmental > Aquatic > Deep subsurface >...
AATGCAGGTCTATGCCACAGAATCTCATTCCGGCCTCCGTTGAGTAGAACGCTCGTTCGACCCTTGTGTTCTACTCCACCGCCCTCGGGCGGTGGGAGGCCGGCTAGATGATTCTCAGATCCCCCTTTCGTCGGATGCGCAGGCAGTCTCCCAATGAAGGAGCAGGGTGTGGGATGTGTGTGGATTCTTTTCCGGCCGAATGAAACTGCTGCTGGCGTCGGCTTCGATACCTATGTCGACGTAGGTTCGGGCAGCGATGTCCGCGGCAATTTGACTCGGCCGGAAAAAAATCCACACACATCCCACACCCTGCTCCGGCACGTCGCAAGTACAGCCGCCATCTCCGGAAATGGGATCTGACCCCTTTTCAGGCCCGGTTGAAGAACTCCCTGCCGCCGCGGATCGCCTGGACGCGCTCGACCAGGAGGTCGAAATGCTCCGGCACGTCGACGAAGTTCAGCCGCTCGCTGTTCACGATGAGCAGCGCGCTCTCGTCGTAGTTGTAGAAGTAGCGGGTGTAGGTGTCGGAGAGCGCCCGCAGGTAGTCGTCCGAGATGCCCGCCTCCATGGGGTTGCCGCGCCGCCGCACGCGCTCCAGAAGGGTGTCCACCTTGGCCTGCAGGTAGATCACGAGGTCCGGCACCGGCGCCTGCGGCCGCACGTGGTCGAAGATGCGCGAGTAGAGGGCGAACTCGTTGTCGTCCAGCGTGAGGCGGGCGAAGAGCGGGTCCTTCTGCAGCGCGAAATCGGCGACGGTCGGGCGGCCGAAGAGGTCCGGCTGGCGCAGCCCCTCGAGCTGCTGCAGCCGCTGGAAGAGGAAGAAGAGCTGCGTGGAGAGCGCGTGGCGCCGCATGTCGCGGTAGAAGTGCGGCAGGAACGGGTTCGCCGCCGCGTCCTCGAGCACGGCGGCGGCGTTGAGTCGCCGGGCGAGCAGCTTCGCGAGGCTCGTCTTGCCGCAGCCGATGGGTCCCTCGACGACGATGAAGCGGTGTTTCATGGCGAGTCCGGAAGCCTTTCGATGCCTTGGCCGCGCACCCCCTCCCGGAAGGCGGATGCGGCGCCGCGCCCGGGGATGATGGCATCGGGCCACACGTCGAGCAACGGCGCGAGCACGAAGGCGCGCTCGTGCGCTCGCGGGTGCGGCACGGTGAGGCCGTGCTCGTGGCGGACGACATCGCCGTACAGGACGATGTCGAGGTCGAGCGTGCGTGGCCCGTTCGGCACGTCCCGCACCCGCCCGTGGCGCCGCTCGATATCCAGCAGCCCGTCCAGGAGCTCGCGCGGCCCGAGGGCCGTTTCCACCAACGCGCAGGCGTTCACGAACGCCGGCTGGTCGAGGAAGCCCACCGGCGCCGTCCGGTAGAGGGCCGAGCGCGCGAGCAGCCGCGTGGACGGCAGCGCCCCGATCTCGTCGAAGGCGCGGCGGACGCGCGCCTCCGGCGAGTCGAGATTGCTGCCCAGCGCCACCACGGCGCGAACCGGCTTCATTCCCCGGCGCCCCCGTGCGAGCCCGGCTCCGGGTCGGCGCCCCCCTCCTCCGGCCGGCGCTTGCCGCCGCGACGCCGGCGGCGCTTCTTCTTCGCGCCGTCGTCGGGATGCAGCATCGCGTCGCGCTCGCCGGGCGACGCCGCCTGGAAGCGCGCCCACCATTCGGCGGCCTCGACCGGGGCATTGCCCGAGCGGCCGCGCAGCTCGAAGAAGTCGAACGCGGCGCGGAAGCGCGGGTGCTCGAGCAGCCGGAGCGGGCGCGTGCCGCCGCGCTGCAGGAAGCGCGGCTGCAGCAGCCACAGCTCCTTCATCGTGGCATCGAAGCGGCGGGGGATGGCCAGGGACTCGCGCTGCGCGTCCAGCGCGTCGTGCATGGCCGAATGCAGCGACGGGGTCGAGGGCTGCCCCTTCTCCTCGAGCTCCTTCCAGCGGCGCTCGACGCGCCCCCAGAGCAGCGCCGCCAGCAGGAAGGCGGGCGAGACGGGCTTGTCGTCGCGCAGGCGCTCGTCGGTCGCGGAAAGCGCCGCCATCGCGAAGGGGCCCGTGAGGGGATCCTCGAGGGCGTCGTCGAGCAGCGGCAGGAGCCCGTGGTGCAGCTCCAGCTCGCGCAGCCGCTGCACGCAGGCCACCGCGTTCCCGGACAGCAGGAGCTTCAGGATCTCCTCGAAAAGGCGCGCCTGCGGCACGTTCTCCAGGAGGTGCTTCAGCTCGGGGATGGGCGCGGCCGTCTTCGGGTCGAGGGCGAGTCCCAGCTTCGCCGACAGGCGGGCGGCGCGCAGCATGCGCACGGGATCCTCGCGGTAGCGGGTCGCCGGGTCGCCGATCATCACCAGCTTTTTCGCGAGCAGGTCCTTCACCCCGTGCTGGAAATCCCAGACCTCCTCCTTCACCGGGTCGTAGAACAGCGCGTTGACCGTGAAGTCGCGGCGCAGCGCGTCCTCGGCCTGCGTGCCGAAGACGTTGTCGGAGAGGACGCGGCCGTGCTCGTCCTGCTTCTCCTCCTCCGCCTCCTTGGTGAAGTGGGCGCGGTACGTGGACACCTCCACCGTCTCCGCGCCCCACATCACGTGCACGATCCGGAAGCGCCGGCCGATGATGCGCGAGCGCCGGAAGAGCGAGCGCACGGCGTCCGGGTGGGCGCTGGTGGCCACGTCGAAGTCCTTGGGGCGCATGCCCAGCAGGAGGTCGCGCACGGCGCCGCCGACCACGAAGGCGGTGTGGCCGGCGCGCTGCAGCTCCTCGCACGTCTTGCGCGCGCCGCGGCTGATGTGGTCCTTGCGGATGTGGTGCTTGTCGGGGCCGTAGACGACGGGCTTCGAGGGGTGCGCGGCCTGCTTGGCGCCGCGGCGGAAGACGCGGGAGATGAAGTTCTTGATCATGCGCGAAGCCTCAGGATGGGCCAGCCCCGGTCGCGGGCGTGGCGTTCAAGGGTGGGATCGGGATCCACCGCGACGGGATTCGAGACGAGCTCGAGCAGCGGCAGGTCGTTGAGCGAATCGCTGTAGAACCAGGTTTCCTCGAAATCCCCGAGACGGTGACCGAGCGTCCCGAGCCATTCGTGCACGCGGGCGATCTTGCCCTCGCGGAAGGCGGGCGTGCCGCGCGGGCGGCCGGTCAGGCGCCCGTCGGGCATCTCCTCCACCTCGCAGGCGATGAGGTGCTCGACGCCCAGTTCGCGGGCGATGGGTTCGGTGATGAAGCGGTTGGTGGCCGTCACGATGGCGCGCAGGTGCTCGCGGTGCGACGCGAGCAGGGCGGGCGTGCCGGCGTGGACGGCCGGGCGGATCCTCGCCTCCATGAACTCGCGGTGCCACGCGTCGATGACCTCGCGCGGCCGCCCCGCGATGGGCGCGAGCTGGAAGTCGAGGTACTCGTGGATGTCGAGCGTGCCGCGCTTGTAGTGGCCGTAGAACCAGTCGTTGCGCGCCTCGTAGGCGTCGCGCTGGAGGATGCCGCGCTCGATGAGGTGCTGCGCCCAGAAATAGTCGCTGTCCCCGTCGAGGAGCGTGTTGTCGAGGTCGAAGAGCGCAAGCTTCACGGCGCCGGGCCGGCGAGCTCGGGCTGCATCGCCGCCTTCAGGAGGGGCACGGTGATCGGCCTTCCCGTCTCGAGGGAATGGCGGTCGAGCACGTCCAGTGCCCGGATGAGCGAGGGCATGTCGCGCCGCCCGTGGGTGAGCAGGTAGGAGGCCACGTCGTCACCGAGGGCGAAGCCGCGCGCGCGGGCATGGGCGGCGAGGGCGTCGCGCTTCTCCGCGTCGGTGAGCGGCAACAGGCGGTAGGTGAGGCCCGTCGCGAGGCGGGTGGCGAGATCGCGGCGCAGGGCCACGTCCCGGGGCGCCGCGTGGGCGGAGGCCACGATGAGCTCGAAGCGGCGCTCGTTGAAGGCGTTGAACAGCGCGACCTGCTTCTCCTCGCCCAGCCGCTCGAGGTCGTCCAGCACCAGCACGGCGCCCGCCTCCGTGCCCCGGTAGTCCTCGCCGCGGACGAAATGGGCCCCGCGCCTCGCGGCGGCGAAGGCGGACAGCAGGTGGGTCTTGCCGGCGCCCGTTTCCCCCCAGAGGTAGATGACGCGATCGGGACTGGCCTCGAGGGCGGCGCGCAGGGCGGCAAGCGCCTCGGCGCTTCGGCCGGGGACGAAGTTCTCGAACGTGGGCGGGGGGGGTTGCGCGAAGTCGAGCAGCAACTGCCTCATCGGGTCTCCCTCGGCCTGCGCCGCGGCGCCCGATTGCGCCGCCCGGCTTGGCCCGGGCGCGCCCCGCCGGAGGTCCGGAGGAACGCGATGATTCCGCTGCGCATTTTAGCACGCGGCCGACGGCGGTCGCGAACCGCCTGCCTATGGCAGAATCGGATCGCCGAAGGAGAAACCCCATGGCCGCCGCCCCGATCCAGATCCGTTTCGAGCGCTTCGATGGCGCGCTCGGCATCGCCCCGGCGCGGCCGCCGCGGGCCGTGACGCCCGAGGAGAAGCCGGCCCTGATCGCACGCATCCGGGAGCGCCTGAGGGCCCTCGACGCGGTCTTCGTCGCCCACTACTACGTCCACCCGGACCTGCAGGATCTCGCGGAAGCGACGGGTGGCATCGTTTCCGACTCCCTGGAGATGGCGCGCTTCGGCCACGAGCACCCCGCCAAGACCATCGTGGTGGCGGGCGTGCGCTTCATGGGCGAGACGGCCAAGATCCTCAACCCCGAGAAGCGCGTGCTGATGCCCGACCTCGCGGCCGAGTGCTCCCTCGACCTCGCGTGCCCCGCGGACGAATTCGCCGCCTTCTGCGACGCCCACCCGGATCGCGTGCCGGTCGTGTACGCCAACACCAGCGCCGCGGTGAAGGCGCGCGCCGAATGGATGGTCACATCCTCGATCGCCGAGAAGATCGTCGCGCACCTGCACGCGCAGGGCAGGAAGATCCTCTTCGCGCCCGACAAGCACCTCGGGGCCTACATCCAGAAGGTGACCGGCGCGGACATGCTCATGTGGAACGCCGCGTGCGTCGTGCACGAGGAGTTCAAGGCCCGGCAGTTGGAGGAACTGAAGCTCCTGCACCCGCAGGCGAAGGTGCTGGTGCACCCCGAATCGCCCGCCTCCGTGATCGCGATGGCCGACGCGGTGGGCTCGACCACCGGCATCATCCAGGCCGCCCAGCGCCTCGGCGCGAAGGAGTACATCGTCGCGACCGACGGCGGCATCATCCACCAGATGCGCAAGCGCCTGCCGGGCGTCACCTTCATCGAGGCGCCCACCGCCGGCAAGGGCGCCACCTGCCAGAGCTGCGCCCACTGCCCGTGGATGGCCATGAACGGCCTGCACAATCTCCTCGAGGTGCTCGAGACCGGGCGCAACGAGATCCACGTCGATCCCGCCACCGGCGAGCGCGCCAGGATATCGATCCAGCGCATGCTCGACTTCGCGAAGGTGCACCTGCCGACGCTGAAGGGCAGCGGCGACGCGTGACCGTACGCGACCGGCAAGTAAAGGGTCGGATCCCTTTTGCGCTCACGATGGGCGCACTTCCGAGATGCCGGAGCAGGGTGTGGGATGTGTCTGGAAAAATTTCCGGCCGAATGAAACTGCTGTTAGCGGCGGCTTCGATACCTATGTCGACACAGGTTCGGGAATCGCAGTCCGCAGCAATTTGACTCGGCCGGAAATTTTTCCAGACACATCCCACACCCTGCTCCTTCACCGCGACACGACGATCGCCGTCGCAGATAAAGGGGATCCGCCCCCTTTTTAGCCAGCCGCGTAAGGTAAAATTTCAGTCTGCCCACCCCCGAAAGCATCCTGCCGTGGCGACCACTCCCCTCACCTACCGCGATGCCGGCGTCGACATCGACGCGGGCGACGCGCTCGTCGAGCGCATCAAGCCCTTCGCCCGGCGCACGATGCGCCCCGAGGTGATCGGCGGCCTGGGAGGCTTCGGGGCGCTGGTGGAGGTCTCGAAGAAGTACCGCAACCCCGTGATGGTGTCGGGAACGGACGGCGTGGGCACCAAGCTCAAGCTCGCCTTCCGCATGAACCGGCACGACACCATCGGCATCGACCTCGTGGCGATGAGCGTGAACGACGTGCTCGTCACCGGCGCCGAGCCCGTCTTCTTCCTCGACTACTTCGCCTGCGGGAAGCTGCAGGTGGACGTCGCGGCGGACGTGGTGAAGGGCGTGGCGCGGGGTTGCGAGATCGCCGGCTGCGCGCTCATCGGCGGCGAAACGGCCGAGATGCCCGGAATGTACGCCGCGGGCGAGTACGACCTCGCCGGATTCGCGGTCGGCCTCGTCGAGAAGGACCGGATCATCGACGGCAGCGGCATCGAGCCCGGCGACGCCGTGGTGGGGCTCGCCTCGAGCGGCGTGCACTCGAACGGCTACTCGCTGGTGCGCAAGGTCCTCGACGTGACCGGCGCGGACCTCGGCCAGGCCTTCGACGGCCGCACCCTCGGCGAGGCGCTGCTCGAGCCCACGCGCATCTTCGTGAAGCCCGTGCTCGCCGCGATGGAGCAATTCACCGTGAAGGGCGTGGCGCACATCACGGGCGGCGGATTGCTGGAGAACGTGCCGCGCGTCCTTCCCGCGAACACCGTGGCGCGCCTCGAGAAGGCGCGCTGGCCGCGGCCGGCGATCTTCGACTGGCTGCAGGCGAACGGCAGCGTGCCCGAGGCCGAGATGCACCGCACCTTCAACTGCGGCATCGGCATGGTGCTCGTCGTCCCGAAGCCGCAGGTTGAGGGAACGGTCGCCCTGCTGGGCGAAAGCGGCATCCCGGCGTGGGAGATCGGCGCGATCGTCGCGCGCGAGGGCGCGTCGCCGCAGACGATCGTCGTCTGACCGGACGCTTCGAAAAAGGGGTCAGATCCCTTTTCCTCGCCGACGGCACCCACCGCCCCGAACCCTGGCGCAAGGAAAAGGGATCTGACCCCTTTTTTGGAGCGAAGGAACGATGAAATCCGCCGTCATCCTCATCTCGGGCCGCGGCAGCAACATGCAGGCGCTGCTGGAGGCGAAGACCGGGCTCGACTTCCGCGCCGTCCTCTCCAACCGGCCGGAGGCGAAGGGCCTCGCCTGGGCGGCGGCCCGGGGCATTGCCACGCGGACGGTGGACCACAAGGCGCACGCCGCGCGCGAGTCGTTCGATGCCGCGCTGGCGGACGCCGTGGAGGCTTTCGGCCCGGACTACGTCTTCCTCGCCGGCTTCATGCGCATCCTCACCGAGGGGTTCATCCGCCGCTTCCCGCACCGCATCCTCAACATCCACCCGTCGCTGCTGCCGGCCTTCCCCGGACTGCACACGCACCGGCGGGCCCTGGCGGCGGGCGTGAAGCTGCACGGGGCCACGGTGCACTTCGTGACGCCCGCCCTGGACCACGGTCCCATCCTCGTGCAGGCCGCCGTGCCCGTGCTGTCGGGTGACACGGAGGAATCGTTGGCCGAGCGGGTGCTTGCGCAGGAACACCGCATCTACCCCATGGCGGCCCGCTGGCTGGCGCAGGATCGCGTGGAATTCCGCGGCGCGGATGTCGTCCAACCCAAGGGGACGGGTGTTTCCTCCGACTGGGTGGTTTCGCCGCGCGACTCATGCTGATCGCCAAGGGATTCCTCGCCGCCGTCGCCGTCGCCACCGCCGCCCACGCGGCGCCGGCGCGCATCGACGCGGAATACAGCATCTCGAACAACGGGCTGGTGATCGGCCGCGTGGTGGAGCGCTTCGAACGCGAGGGCACGCGCTATCGCATCGAGAGCGTGACCCGCTCGGAAGGGCTCCTCAAGCTGTTCCTCGACGACACGGTGACCCTGCGCAGCGAGGGCCGAGTCGGTCCCCGCGGCCTCGAGCCGCAGCGGTTCGACCAGCTGCGCGCCCGCGATCCCGCCCGCGACATCCACGCCACCTTCGACTGGGACGCCGGCCGCATGCGCTCCGAGTACCGCGGCGAGGCGCACACCGAGTCCCTGCCACCGGGCACCCAGGACCGCCTGTCGGTGCTCTACCAGTTCATGAACATGGGCACGCCCGCCGACGAGGTGCGGCTTTCGATGTCCAATGGCCGCAAGGTGGCGCAATACGCCTACCGGAAGGTGGGGGAAGCGCGCCTGCGCACGCCGGCGGGGGAATTCGACACGCTGCATTACGAGCGCATCACCGAGAGCGCCCGCGAGAGCCGCGCGGAACTCTGGCTGGCCCGCGACCGGCACCTGGTTCCGGTGCGCGTGCTCTTCGACGACCCGGGGGGCCTCCGGCTCGAGCAGTCCCTCCTGAGCCTGACGGTGCAGTAGCCGTGGATCTCCTGCGCGCGATGCCACCCCCCTACCGCGCCGCCGCGGTGGCCGTGGCGTTGTCGGGCGCCCTCCACGGGGCCGCGCTCATGGCGTGGCAACCCCTCCACGAGGCAGCGGTGAGCCTGGAATCCCCCGCCTATGCCGCCCGCCTGGAACCCGCGACCGCGGCCCAGGCCGCCGCCGAGCCGGCGCCGCCTCCCCCGCCGCCGCGACCCAAGCCGCGGCCGAAGCCGGCACCGCGGCCCGAGGAAGCCGTGGCCTTCCTGCCCGATGCCGTGGAATCGCCGCCTCCGCCCGCCGAGGAAGCCCCGGCGGCGGCGGAGCCGGAGGCACCCGCCGCCGAGACGGCGCCGCCCGCCCCCCCGGAAGCCGTGGCGCTGGCGAAGCCCCCTGCCGCGGCCCCTGCGCCGGAGTTGCCACCGCTGCGTCCCGAGGCGCTGCCGGAGGAGATCAGCATCCGCTATTCGCTCTCCTCGGCCTTCGCCGACGGTGAGTCCGACTACACCTGGAAGCGCGATGGCGACCGTTACAGGATCAGCGGCTCCGCCCAGGCCACCGGTTTCTTCACGGTATTCCTCGAAGGCCGGATCGAGCAGTCCGCGAGCGGCCGCATCACGCCGGAGGGCCTGCAGCCCGAACGATTCTCCGAACGGCGCGGCGATACGCCGGAGGAGGGCCTCGCCTTCGACTGGGCCGCGAGGACGGTCGAGTTCCGCCGTGGCGACAGCGTCCGCTCGGCCCCCCTCACCGACAGCACCGTGGACTGGCTTTCGATGATCTTCCAGCTCGCCCACCGGCCACCCTCGGGCAAGGCGATGGACCTGCGCGTGTTCACGCAGCGCCGCATGTACCAGTACCGGCTGGAGGTCGTGGGCGACGAGGAGCTCGAGCTCCCCCTCGGCCGCACGAAGACCGTCCACCTCCGCCACGCCGGCAACAAGCCGGAGGAGGCGGTGGACGTCTGGCTCGGCGTGGACCAGCACTACCTTCCCGTGAAGCTCCGTTACCCGGTCGCGAGAAACCGCCTCGTGGTCGAGCAAACCGCCACCTCGATCAAGGCCCGCTGACATGTCCTCTCCCCTTTCGCGCCCGCAGTTCGAGGCGATCGTCCACGCCCTCGCCGTGGTCCTGCCGCTGCGCAGCCCGGCCGACACTCTCCTCAAGCACCACTTCCGGGACAACCGGGGGCTGGGCAGCCGCGACCGTGCGCTCATCGCGGACACGGTGTATTCCGTGTTGCGTCGCCGCCGCCTGCTCGAGGTCGTGACGCCCTCGGCCTCGCCGCGCGAGCTCGCGCTCGCCTCCCTCGTCAAGCTGCAGGGCCTCGGCATCGGGCCGCTGGAGCCGCTGCTCCGGGGGGACGAGAGGCACTGGCTCGCCGCGCTCAAGGCCAGGGACATCGACGCGATGCCCTTCGAGGTGCGTGCGGACCTGCCCGACTGGGTGATCGAGCGCCTGCGCAAGCGCCACGCCGACGCGGAGATCCTCACGCTTGCGAGGAGCCTCCAGAACCCGGCGCCGCTTGACCTGCGCGTGAACACGCTGAAGGCCCCGCGCGAGGCGGTGCTGCAGCGCCTCGAGGCGGACGGCACCCCGGCCGTGCCGACGCGCTACTCGCCCATCGGCGTTCGCATCAAGGAAAAGGTCGCCATCAACCGCCACCCGATGTTCCTCGACGGCGCGGTGGAGGTGCAGGACGAGGGCAGCCAGATCCTCGGCCTCCTCGTCGAGCCCCGGCGCACCGACATGGTGGTCGACTTCTGCGCGGGGGCCGGCGGCAAGACCCTGCAGCTGGGCGCCGCGATGGGCTCCCACGGGCGACTGTACGCGTACGACATCTCCGACAAGCGGCTCGCGAACCTGACGCCCCGGCTGCGGCGCTCGGGTCTTTCCAACGTGCACCCGCAGCGGATCAGCGGCGAGAACGACACGAAGGTGAAGCGCCTGCGCGGCAAGGTGGACCGCGTGCTGGTGGACGCCCCCTGCACGGGGCTGGGAACGCTGCGGCGCAACCCCGACCTCAAGTCCCGGCAGACGGAAGCGGGGCTCGCGGAACTGAACGCCCGGCAATTTGCGATCCTCGATGCCGCCGCGAGCCTGCTGAAGCCCGGCGGGCGGCTGGTCTACGGCACCTGCAGCCTGCTCGAGGAGGAGAACGAGGCGATCGTCGAGCGCTTCCTCGCCGCGCATCCCGACTTCACGGTCGTGCCCTGCGCGGAAGTGCTGGCGCACCAGGCCATCGCGAACCCGGGATGCGAGCGCTACCTGCAGCTGCGGCCGCACCTGCACGATACGGACGGATTCTTCGCCGCGGTGATGCAACGCGCCGGCTGAAGGTGGGATCGGCCCGACCCGCGGTTACAATGACGCCGCCATGAGCCCGCTGCAACGGATGCTGGAGGAATTCGCGACGCACGCGAGCGGGACGCGTACCGTCCTGCAGCTTGCGGTCATCGCGGCCGGGGTGGGCGTCGGCTGGCTCGTCAGCAGCGTCCTTCGCCGCCAGGTCGCGAAACAGGCGATCTGGAAATTCGGCGCGGGCGGCTTCGACCGCGTGGCCTTCCCGCTTGCCGCCCTTGCCCTCATCTGGGGCGCCCGGTTCGGCCTGCGCAAGATCGTGGCCGCCACGCCGGGCGTGGACCTGGCGATCGCCCTCCTCGCCGCCTTCGCGGTGATCCGGTTCGCGGTCTACGTCCTGCGGCACATCCTGCCCGACGGCGCCTTCCTGCGCGTCTCCGAACGCACCATCGCGGTCACGATGTGGGCGGGCGTCGCCCTGCACCTCACCGGCGTGCTGCCGGAAGTCTGGGAGGCCCTCGACGCCGTCGCCTTCACCATCGGCAAGCAACGCATCTCGCTGCTGCTGATCCTGCAGGGCGTGCTTTCCGTCGCCGTCACGCTCGCCATCTCGATGTGGGTGGCGCGCGCCGTCGAGGAACGCGTGCTGGCCACGGAGAGGCTGGAACTGTCCACGCGCGTGGTGGTGGCGAAGCTCGTCCGGGCGTTCGCCTTCTTCGTGGCGATCCTGGTCGCGCTGCCGCTCGTGGGCATCGACCTCACGGCGCTGTCGGTGTTCAGCGGGGCGCTGGGCGTGGGCCTCGGCCTCGGCCTGCAGAAGATCGCCAGCAACTACGTCAGCGGCTTCATCATCCTGCTCGACCGCTCCATCCGCATCGGCGACCTCGTCACCGTCGACAACCGGCAGGGCGTGGTGAAGGCGATAGAGTCGCGGTACACGGTCATCCGCAGCCTCGACGGCACCGAGTCGATCATCCCCAACGACACGATGATCACCCAGGCCGTCACCAACCACTCCTTCACGGATCCCAAGGTCGTGGTCAAGGTGGCGGTGACGGTGGGGTATGGTTCGGACATCGACCGGGTCACCGCGATCCTCGTGGATGCCGCCCGGAAGCAGCCGCGCGTGCTGCGCGAGCCCGCCCCGTCGGCCTGGATCGGCGCCCTCGGCGACAACGGCATCGAGATGGAAGCCGCGTTCTGGATCGCGGATCCCGACAAGGGACAGGCCCCCCTGCGCGGCGCCGTCCTTCGCGACATCCTGGAAGCCTGCCGGGCGCAGGGGATCGAGATCCCGTTCCCGAAGCGGGATGTGACCCTCATCCCCGCCGCGGCCGCTCAAATAAGTCAATAGATACAAAAGCTTAATCGGCTATCGCGAAAGTCGTGGCGGGCCGTGGGGCCCGATCCGATAGAATGGGGCCCGTCCCGATACCCCTCCCGCCGCCGGCGGGCTCCGCGAAAGGCGCGCATCCCATGATGTTTGACGGTCTCCTCAACCTCCCCTGGTGGGGCAAGCTGCTGGTCCTCCTCGTGCTCGTGCAGATCACGATCGCGGGGGTGACGCTGTACCTGCACCGCTGCCAGGCGCACCGCGCACTGGAGCTGCACCCCATCGTGAGCCACTTCTTCCGCTTCTGGCTGTGGCTCACCACCGGGATGATCACCAGGGAGTGGGCGGCGATCCACCGCAAGCACCACGCGAAGTGCGAGACGGCCGAGGATCCGCACAGCCCGCAGGTGCTGGGCATCAACCGCGTGCTGTTCGCCGGCGTGTTCCTCTACGTGAAGGAGTCGCACGTGGCCGAGACCATCCAGCGCTACGGGCACGGCACGCCGGACGACTGGCTCGAGCGCCACATCTACACGCCGAACCACAAGAAGGGCATCGTGCTGATGCTCATCGCGAACGTGCTCCTCTTCGGCGCCGTGCCCGGCCTGCTCATGTGGGGCGTGCAGATGGCCTGGATCCCCTTCTGGGCCGCCGGCGTGATCAACGGCATCGGGCACTTCTGGGGCTACCGCAAGTTCCAGACCGGGGATGCCAGCACCAACATCGTGCCCGTCGCCCTGTGGATCGGCGGCGAGGAGCTGCACAACAACCACCACGCCTTCCCGACCTCGGCCAAGTTCTCCGTGCAGTGGTACGAGTTCGACCTGGGCTGGCTCTACATCCGAACGCTGTCCGCGCTCGGCCTTGCCCGCGCCAAGAAGACGGTGCCGGTCGTGAGGCTGGCCCCGGCGCCGCACGCCGTGGATGCGGGAACGCTGCAGGCCATCGCCACCAACCGCTACGAGGTGCTGGCGAAATACGCCAAGTCCATGAAGCAGGCGTGGAACGAGGAAGTCGCGAAGCTGCGCGAAAAGCAGCTCTTCGCCGACAACGCCACCGCCAGGCGCCTGCGGCTCTGCATCACGCGCGGCACGGCCCGGACGCCGGCCGAGCGCGAGGCCGTCGCCCGCGCGCTGGCCTCGAGCCCGCGCCTGGCCACGCTCTACGCGATGCGCGAGGAGCTCGCCAAGACGTGGGAGCGCTCGACGCTTTCCACGGACCAGCTGGTCCAGCAATTGCGGGACTGGTGCGACCGCGCCGAGACGAGCGGCATCGAGGCCCTCGCGGACTTCTCGCAGCGCTTGCGCCGCTACGCCCCTGCCTGATACGCCCGCGCCCGCCACCGCCGCCCCGCCGGCGCCGGGCAGCGCGGTCGTCTTCGGGGCGAGCGGATACATCGGCACCAATCTCGTCCCCGCGCTCGTCCGGCGGGGCTGGCGCGTGCGCGCCTCGGCCCGCAACCGCAATGTTCTCGAGGCCCGCGGGTGGGCGGGCGTGGAGCTGGTCTCCGCCGACGCGCTGAAGCCCGAGACGCTGGTGACCGCGCTCGCGGGAGTCGACGTCGCGTACTACCTCGTGCACTCCATGGCGGCCGGCAAGGACTTCGGCCGGCTCGACCTCGAGGCCGCCGACAACTTCGCGCGCGCGTGCGCGGCGGCGGGCGTGAAGCGGATCGTCTACCTGGGCGGCCTGGTGCCCGCCGACGCCACGTCCCAGCACATCCTCTCGCGCCGCGACACCGGCGAGCGCCTGCGGCAGCACCCCGTCCCCGTCACCGAGATCCGCGCCGGGATCATCGTCGGGCCGGGCTCCGCGGCCTTCGAGGTGATGCGCGACCTGGTGTTGCACCTTTCCGTCATGATCACGCCCCGGTGGGTCAGCCAGAAGTCGCCGCCCATCGCGCTGCCCAACCTGCTGCACTACCTCGTGGAGGCCCCCCTGCACCCGGCGCTGGCGGGCGGGATCTTCGATGTCGGCGGCCCGGAGATCCTCACCTACGACCAGATGATGCGGGCCATCTGCCGCATCCTCGGCCGGCGCGAGCCGCGCATCCTGGCGGTTCCGGTGCTGACGCCGGAGCTGTCGGCCTACTGGCTCAAGTTCGTGACCGCGGTTCCCACGAACATCGCGCGCGCCCTCATCGGCGGGCTGAAGCACGACTTCTTCGCCGACGACGCCGCCATCCGCGCGGTCATCCCCCAGCACCTGATGGGCTTCGAGGAGTCGGTGCGCTACACGCTCGACGCCGAGACGCATCACGCGGTGGCCGCGCGCTGGACGGAGGGCGCCTTCATGTTCCGCGACTACCGTCCCGACTACGCCTATTACGCGAAGCACGCGGGCGGCGAGACCCGGACCGCGGCGAGCGCCCATTCGTTGTGGCGGGTGGTCTCGGCCATCGGCGGCAGCAACCGCTACTACGCGTACAACTTCCTGTGGACGCTGCGCGAGATCATCGACTGGATGGTGGGCGGCACGGGACTCAACCACGGGCGCCGCGATCCGGACGAGCTGCGCGTGGGCGACGTGATCGACTCCTGGCGCGTCATCGGCGTCGAGCCCGACCACCGCCTCACGCTCTTCTTCGGCATGAAGGCGCCGGGGGCGGGCGTCCTCGAGTTCGAGATCAACGAGCCCTCGCCCGGCGAGCGCAGCATCAAGGTCACCGCCTACTTCCACCCGGCCGGCGTGTGGGGCCTCGCCTACTGGTTCACGCTGATCCCGGCGCACCTCGTGCTGTTCGACGCGCTGGTCAAGGAGATCTCGCGGCGGGCGCTGGCGCTCGACGCCGAGGCCGCCGCGGGCCAGGCGTAGGACGGCTTGGCTTGATAGCGGTGAGGCTGGGGTGGCTGTCGAGTCGGTGGCCGGAGCAAACGCCGCTTCACATCCGTGAAGCGGTGCCCCCAGGAGTCAAAAAGCGCCCGGCGGCTGTGGAACTCACGGCCTTTCGTTGAGAGCGCTTGCGCGCTCCCCACTTCACGTTCGGACAGTCCTCGCCGAAACCCCGGGCGCTTTTTGCCTCTTGGGGCTATCGCTCCTGATCGGCCACCGACTCGACAGCCACCCCAGCCTCTCGTCATCGCGAATGCCCTGCAGCGGACCCGTGGCAGACAAGATCGCCCGTTCGCCGTCCTCGATCCATGCAATCGCCCACAAAAAACCCCGCCGAAGCGGGGCTTTCGCGAACTCGGAGGCGAACGAAGGCTACTTGAGCTTCGTTTCCTTGAAGGCGACGTGCTTGCGCGCCTTCGGGTCGTACTTCACGAATTCCAGCTTCTCCGGCTTGGTCTTCTTGTTCTTGGTGGTCGTGTAGAAATAGCCGGTGCCGGCGGTCGACTCGAGCTTGATCTTTTCGCGCATGGCCGGCTCCTCAGACGGCCTCGCCGCGGGCGCGCATTTCGGCGAGCACGACGTCGATGCCCTTCTTGTCGATGGTGCGCAGGCCCGCGTTCGTGAGGCGCAGCTTCACGTAGCGGTTCTCGCTCTCGACCCAGAGCCGGCGGTACTGCAGGTTGGGCAGGTAGCGGCGCTTGGTCTTGTTGTTGGCGTGGGACACGTGGTTGCCCACGGTGGGCCCCTTGCCGGTGACTTGGCAGACGCGAGACATGTGACTTCTCCGGTTCATCGCCCCGGAATGCGGAGGCGGAAAGCCCGTGATTATAGCCCAGCCTGCGCGCATCGTTCAACCGGATTCCAGCGTCAGAGCAGGCCCCGCTCGGCGAACGAGAGGCTGGCCCCCGGCGCGACGATGAAATGGTCCAGGACCTTCACGTCCACCAACGCCAGGGATTCCGCCAGTGATCGCGTAAGTGCTTGATCCTGAAAGGAAGGTTCCGCGACCCCCGAAGGATGGTTGTGGGCGAGGATGATCCCGGCGGCGTTGTGGGCCAGCGCCCGCTTGACGACTTCCCGGGGATACACGCTGGTCTGGGTGAGGGTTCCCCGGAAGAGTTCCTCCGCCGCGATGACGCGGTTCTGCGCGTCGAGGAAGACCGCCCAGAACACCTCGTGCCCCAAGTGCTGCAGGCGCAGGCGCAGGTAGCTGCGCACCGCCGCGGGCGAGGCAAGGCTGTCGCGGGCAAGCATCTGCTCGGCCAGCGAGCGGCGGGCGAGTTCCAGCGCCACGGAAAACTGCACCGCCCGGGCCGCCCCGACGCCCCTCACCGCGGCGACGTCGCCGGGCGCGGCGGTTAGAAGGCAGGATACGCGGCCGAAGCGGGCGAGGAGTTGCCGCGCGACGTCGAGCGCGGGCCGGCGCCGCGCCCCGGCATGAAGCATCACCGCCACCAGCTCGGCGTCGGAGAGGGCGGCCGGGCCGTGGACGGCGAGGCGTTCGTGGGGGCCGTCGTGGACGGACCAAGGGGCTCGAGCCATGGCGCGAGACTCTCTCAAGTAGAATGCTGCGATGGAAAAAGATGGGAAGCGCCGCGTTCTTCTGGGGGTGACGGGGGGCATCGCCGCCTACAAGGTGGCGGAACTCGCGCGCGCGCTCCTCCGCAATAACGTCGAGGTTCGCGTCGCGATGACAGAGGCGGGAACCAAGTTCGTGACCCCCGCCACGTTCCAGGCGCTGACCGGCCATCCCGTCGCCACCGACCTGTGGAACCCCGGCTTTCCCAACGCGATGGCGCACATCGAACTCTCGCGCGGCGCGGATGCCATCGTCGTCGCCCCCGCCACGGCGGACTTCCTCGCCAAGCTTGCCCACGGCATCGCGGACGACCTGCTCTCGGCCACGTGCCTCGCCCGCAACTGCCCGCTGCTCGTGGCCCCGGCGATGAACCGCGAGATGTGGGAAAACGCGGCAACGAAGCGCAACGTCGCCCAGCTCCGCACCGACGGCGTCACGCTCCTCGGGCCCGCCTCGGGCGACCAGGCCTGCGGCGAGGTGGGCATGGGCCGCATGCTCGAGCCGGAGGAACTGCTGCAGGCCGTGCTCGATTTCCTCTCGCCGCGCAGCCTCGCAGGCCGCCGTGTGCTGGTCACCGCCGGCCCCACGTTCGAGGCGATCGACACGGTGCGCGGCATCACGAACCAGAGCTCCGGGAAGATGGGCTACGCGATCGCCGAGGCGGCCGCGTCGCTGGGCGCCGACGTGACGCTCGTCTCCGGCCCGACCGCGCTGACCCCGCCCCCCGGCACGCATTTCGTCTACGTGACGAGCGCCGCCGAGATGTGGAATGCCGTGCGCGCGCACGCGGGTTCCGCCGACCTCTTCTTCAGTGTCGCCGCGGTCTCCGACTACACGCCGGAGAAGGCGTCGGACCGCAAGATCAAGAAGACCGCCGGGGCCCTCGAGATCCGGCTGAAGCCCACGGTGGACATCCTCGCCGAGGTCGCGAAGCTGCCCGACGGACCCTTCTGCGTCGGCTTCGCGGCCGAAAGCGAGAACCTCGCGGACTACGCGCAGGCCAAGCGCCGGCGCAAGAACATCCCGATGATCGTGGCGAACCTCGTGCAGCACGCCATCGGGCGCGACGAGAACGAGGTGACGATCTACGACGACGCCGGCGCCCACGCGCTGGCGCGCGCGCCCAAGTCGCGCATCGCCCGCGCGATCCTCGCGCACGCGCTCGCCCTCTTCGAGGCGAAGCGCGGCGGCGCGAGCGTGACGCCCATCAAGCAGGCCTCCTGAACCCCGCGCGCCCCGCAGCGATGCAATCCATCGACGTCCGCATCCTCGACGAGCGCGTCCGCGCCCAGATGCCGGCCTACGCGACGGACGGCGCCGCCGGGCTCGACCTGCGCGCCTGCCTGGACGCGCCGCTCGTGCTGCGGCCCGGGGAAACCGCGCTCGTGCCCACGGGCATCGCCCTCCACCTCGGCGATCCGGGCCTCGCCGCGATGATCATTCCGCGCTCGGGCCTCGGCCACCGGCACGGCATCGTGCTGGGCAACCTCGTCGGCCTCATCGACTCCGACTATCAGGGGCAGATCTTCGTGTCGTGCTGGAACCGCGGCAGCGAGCCCTTCGTCGTGAATCCGATGGAACGCATCGCGCAACTGGTCGTGGTGCCGGTCGTGAAGGTGTCCTTCAACATCGTCGAGTCCTTCGCGGAAAGCGCGCGCGGCGCGGGCGGCTTCGGCTCCACAGGCAAGCACTGATGGCGATGTCGCCGGGAATCCTGCTCTTCGCGCACGGCGCCCGCGACCCCGCCTGGGCGCAGCCCTTCGAGGCGATCCGCGACCGCGTGCGCGACCGCCGGCCGGGCTGCCCGGTCGAGCTGGCCTTCCTCGAGTTGATGAAGCCGTCGCTTCCCGACGCCCTCCACTGCCTCGTCCTGCAGGGGGCGACGGCGATCACCATCTTTCCCCTCTTCATGGCGCAGGGCGGCCACCTCAAGAAGGACCTCCCTCGGATCGTCGAGGAACTGCGGCAGGCCCACCCCGGCGTCTCCATCGCGGTGCAGACCGCCGTCGGCGACGTGCCGGAGATTCTCGACGCGATCGCGGCGTGGATCTTTTCCCGAGCGCCCTGAAGACGCGCTATTTGCGCGAGCAGATCGAGAAGCCGTCGTTCCAGCCCGTGCGGTACCGGGCATCGGCGGCGAACCGCTTCGCGTCCTTGCCGGCGTATTCCGACTTGCGCGCGGTCTCGCAGCCGTCGATGTAGCCGTCCCGCGCTGCCGGCGGATAGCCGGTGAGGTTGTAGGCGGGCCGCGGGGCCCTGGCCCGTCGCTCGCCCGCCTGGGCGGGCGTCTCCTCCCTCGGCGACACCGGTCCGAGCGCGCCGCACGCGGCCAGCGCAAGTGACAGCGGGAGGACGACAAGCCGTGGCATCGAGGGTCCCATGCGGTATCCTCCCGGCGCCGATTTCCGCCAGGAGCAAACGTTGCAGACGATTCTAACCCCGCCGTTCCGCGCCCTCCTCGCCGCCACGATGGCCGCGCTGGCACTCGCCGCCCCGCCAGCCCTCGGCCAGGCGAAGGCGGCGCTTCCGGTCACCGGCATCAAGGTGGGCGGCCACGCCCTGCGCGTCGAGATCGTCTCCACGCCCGAGCGGCGCGCGAAGGGCCTGATGTTCCGCGAGAAGCTCGCGAAGAACGACGGCATGCTCTTCATCTTCGACGAGCCGGGCTACCACGCGATGTGGATGATGAACACGCTGATCCCGCTCTCCGTCGCCTTCGTCGACGGCGAGGGCCGCATCCTCAACATCCAGGACATGGAACCGAAGACGCTGGACTCCCACGCCGCGGCGGGCCCGGCCCGCTACGCGATCGAGACCAACCAGGGCTGGTTCGCCGAACGCGGAATCAAGGCTGGCGAAAAGGTGACCGGGCTTCCGAAGCCGCCGAGGTAGCGCGCGGTTGCGCCGAAATCAGGGCGCGAAGAGCGCCGTGCGGAAGATCCCGCCGGAGGCCGTCATGAAGAAGAGCATCGGCATCGAGAGCATCACGTTGATGCGCGAGCCGAGGAAGGCCACCCGGCGCGCGCGTGCCTTCTCTTCCTCCGTCGCGGGCGAGAGCCCGAGCACCTTCTTCTGGTTGGGCCAGATGATCGCGAAGACGTTGAAGAACATGATGGTGCCCAGCCAGGCGCCGACGCCGATCGGGATGTAGGCCCGCTCCTTGAACAGGAACGCCTCGTCGATCCTGTCGCCGAGCAGCCACGCGCCCGCGAGCCACGTCACCACCGCGGCCCAGCGGAAGAACAGGAACGCGCGCGGCACCACGTGGCGCGCGATGCCGGCCGCGCTGCCGTCCGCCTGGGCGTCCCGCAGGGCCGCCGCCTGCACGAAATTGAAGTAGTACAGCAGGCCCACCCACATGATGCCCGCCATGACGTGCAGCCAGCGCCCGACGCCGTAATGAAGGAGGTCGGCGCTCATGACAGCATCAGGGACCGTACCAGGGCATACAGCACCGCGGTCAGGAGGAGCCCGCAGGCGACCGTGCCCCAGAGGGAATCGAAGGGATTTTTCATCGGGGTGCCGTTTCGGCCCGCGCACGGGAACCGCTGAATTCTATCACGCCCCGCGTCGGCGCCGCCGCGGCGCAACGCCGAAAAATCCCTATTTAACAAGGGGTTGGAAAGTCCTCAGGCGGCGAGGCGACCGGACTGCAGGGCCACGATCGCCTTCGCCTGCGCGATGTCCGGCGCCACCCCCGAGGCATGGAGGCACGCGGCCGCGAGTTTTACCAACGGGACCGGGACCGGCGCGTGGCGTGCGACCACCTCGCGGATCCATTGGGCCGCCTCGGTCCCCCCTGGCGGAATCTCCAGCACGGACCGGTGCACCGCATCGGACTCGAACACCACCGCCTCGTTGCCCTGCGAAAGCCGGGCGATGCGGGGAAGCAGCGCGATGTTCGCCGGCGTCTCCCCCGCCGGCCACGTCAGCACGAGGGCATCGCCTTCGGTGGCGGCGAGAAAGGCGGGCAATCCCTGCGTCGGCGTGCCCGGCACGACGGTCACCAGTCGGACTGCGCCCATCCCCCCGGGGTCGAGCGCCATGGCCGCGAGGTGCGCCGAATTGGGCGTCCCCAGCCGCGCCCGCAGCGACAGGGCCCTGGCGAGCGACGGCGACAGAAGCGGCGCGGGCACGAAGACGATGCCGTCGGCCACCAACCGGTGCTCGGCCTCGGCAATCGAGGCACACGGCAGCACGCCCAGTTCGCGGAGCAGCACCGCGGCGGAGAGTTCTCCCGCGGAAGACTCGAGGCAGCCGTGGAGGATCACCGGAACCCCGAAGCGGCGCAGGAGCAGCGCGAGCAGCGCGCCGAAGGGTGCCTCGCCCGGGACGAGCCCGTAGACCGGGATGGACACCGCGCAAAGGTCCAGCCGGGGGCGCATTCGCGCGCATCGCTCGGTGATGGCGCGATGCAAGCCGAGAAGCTCGTCCACCGATTCGCCCACGACCGTGAGCGAGGCCATGAGCGCCCCCAATTCCAGGTCGGAAACGACGCCATCCAGCACGGCGCCCCACATGGCCTGCGCTTCCTGGGCATCGGGCCGCTTGCCGGGGTCGGCCCAGCGGGCTCCGTGCCGGGCGGCGATGCCTCGCAGATACGGCGTGATGGCGTGCATGCGCTTTGCGTAAGAAGGGTCGCAAGCCTTTAGCAGAACGCGTGCCACACCTTATCCTGCGGCGCGGCCGCGGCCACGGCCGCGCCGCCCGCACCGCACAGGTGCAATGCTGCGCCGCGTCAAGCCCAATCGGGGGCGGCCGTACAATGCCGGGATGACCGAACCCGCTACCCAGCCCCCCTACGCGGGCCTCACGCCCGACCTCGTGCTGGACGCGGTGGAAAGCGCGGGCTTCCTCGCCGACGGACGGCAGTTCGCCCTGAACAGCTACGAAAACCGTGTCTACCAGGTTGGGCTCGAGGAAGGCGGCGGCGGGCCGCTCGGCGAGGCCCGCTTCCTCGTCGCCAAGTTCTACCGGCCGGGCCGCTGGACCGACGCGCAGATCGCCGAGGAGCACGACTTCGCCACGGAACTGGCGGAACGGGAAATCCCGGTGGTTCCCCCCCTGGCGATCGGCGGCCAAACGCTGTTCCACCACGCGGGGTTCCGCTTCGCCCTCTTTCCGCGCCGCGGGGGGCGCGCCCCGGAACTCGAGGATCCCGACACGCTCGCGTGGCTGGGCCGCTTCATCGGCCGCATCCACGCCCTCGGCGCGGCGCGGGCCTTCGTGCACCGCCCGGCGCTCGACGTGCAGGGCTTCGGCATCGACGCGCGCGACTGGCTGCTGGCGCACGACGTCATCCCGCCCGACCTGCGCGAGGCCTGGGCTGGCGCCGCGGCGCTGGCCATCGAGGGCGCCCAGCATGCTTTCCAGCGTGCCCGGGAGGTCGCCCACATCCGGCTCCATGGCGACTGCCATGCCGGCAACGTCCTCTGGACGGCCGGCGGGCCGCATTTCGTCGACTTCGACGACGCGCGCACCGGGCCCGCCGTGCAGGACCTCTGGATGCTGCTTTCCGGGGACCGTGCCTCGATGTCCGCGCAGCTGTATCACGTGCTGCGGGGCTACGAGGACTTCGCCGAGTTCGACGACCGCGAGCTCGGCCTGGTCGAGGCGCTTCGCACGCTCAGGCTGCTCCACTACTCCGCGTGGCTCGCGCGACGCTGGAACGACCCGGCCTTCCCGATGGCCTTCCCGTGGTTCAACACGCAGCGGTACTGGCAAGATCGCGTGCTGGAGCTCAAGGAGCAGGTCGCGGCGATGCAGGAGCCGCCGCTCGTCCCCGCACGCTGACGTGCCCTGAAAAGGGGCCATGCCCTGAAAAGGGGTCACCCATTAGCCGGCCCTGTGTCAAGGGCGAATGAAATCACCGGGGTTTGATAGCTCCCCGGCACCGTTTTGTTGCTTTCGCACCGCATTCGGGGCGAGACCGTTTCCTC
>Ga0114939_10001066_pt1 | contig 22235 bp, 17 predicted proteins | sample AshMeaCrysSpring_FD_87196 | JGI IMG/M metagenome (GOLD analysis project Ga0114939, IMG submission 87196) | Groundwater microbial communities from Big Spring, Nevada to study Microbial Dark Matter (Phase II) - Ash Meadows Crystal Spring | ecosystem: Environmental > Aquatic > Deep subsurface >...
GCCACGCCGTTGGCGTTCATGATCGCGCCGGTTTCCTGGGGCGGTGCCCCGGGCTGGCGTGGGGCCGCGCCGTTGGCGTTCATGGTCGGATTGGTTTCCCGGGGCGGTGCCCCGGGCTGGCGATGGGCCACGCCGTTGGCGTTCGGGGTCGGATTGGTTTTCCGGGGCGGTGCCCCGGGCTGGCGATGGGCCGCGCCGTTGGCGCTTCGGATGGGCAGCGCCCCGGCGCGAAGCCCTCGAAGGGTGCCGCCCCGGGGCAAAGCCCCGGCCCATGCCAGCCCAGGGCAACGCCCTGGGAATCCGGCATGGAAAAACATCGAGGGCTGAAGGCCCGGCCCAATCCTCTCAATCCCAGACGTATCGCTCATCGAATGCGACATTGTGCCGGACAAGAAATGCGCGGTATTCCTCTTGAAACGTCTTCCTGCGGTGGTGTTCGCGTTGGTTGGCGATGTAGGCGCGGACGGATTCCACGTTGGATTCTGAAACGGCAAACGCACCGTATCCAGCCTGCCAGGCAAATCCGGCGAACTCCGGCCCCCGGGTTTTGATCCATTTGGAGGAGGATTTTTTGACGTCTTCAACGACTTGGCTGATGGCGACCGTGCGGGCGAGATCGAAGAGCATGTGGGCATGGTCTTCGACGGAATTGATAAGAACCGGGGCGCAGCCGAGATTTTGCAGGACTGTGGCCATGTAAGCGTGCAATGCCTCACGGACGGCATCGGTGATGGTGCGTTCGCGGTTCTTCGTGCTGAAAACGAGGTGAATGTGAAGGCGGGCGAGGGATTGGGGCATCGGTTGGGCCGCCCTTTCAGGGCTTGGTTTTTTTCGTGGGATTGTGTCCCGGGGCGGTGCCCCGGGCTGGCATGGATTGCCCCTTCGGGGCGGAGGAAGCAGATCTGCTGGCACATTTCTGCAAACCATGGTTGCAGTTTTGGCTGGGCGGAGTAATCGGGCGTGCCCAGTTCGCTCATAGCAATTTCCTGATCCCCGCCAGCACCTCCGCGCTTTGGGCGTCCAGCGCGGCGATTTCGTCCATGATTTCCTGCGGGCTGCGGTGGGTGATTTCCTCGCTGGCGTTGGGGTTTTTTACCGAGAGGTCGAAGGTCGCCTTGTCGATCTCCGCCACATCCACGCTCCAGCTCTTCGGCGAATCGGCAAATGTCTTTTGCAACTCGATAAACTCGGCGAGGTCGGCGTCGTTGAGCGGGTTTGTCTTCCCCATGTTGCGGCCGGGGTCGAGTTGGTAGAACCACACGCTACGAGTGCTTCTTCCTTTCTCGAAGAAGAGGACGACGGTTTTCACGCCCGCGCCGAGGAACGTGCCGCCGGGGCAGTCGAGGACGGTGTGGAGGTTGCAGCTTTCCAGCAGGAGCCGACGCAGGCTCACCGAGGCGTTGTCGGTATTCGAGAGGAACGTGTTTTTGATGACGATGCCCGCCCGGCCGCCGGCCTTGAGGATTTTGATGAAGTGCTGGAGGAAGAGGAATGCCGTCTCGCCGGTGCGGATCGGGAAGTTCTGCTGGACCTCCCTGCGTTCCTTGCCGCCGAACGGAGGATTGGCCAGCACGATGTCGAAGCGGTCCTTTTCCTGAATGTCGGAGAGGTTTTCCGTGAGGGTGTTCGTGTGGATGATGTTCGGGGCCTCGATGCCGTGGAGGATCATGTTCATGATCGCGATCACGTAGGCGAGCGACTTCTTTTCTTTGCCGTAAAACGTGCGCTCCTGAAGCGTTCGGTCCTGCGCGGTCGTGCGCTTCGGGTTTGTCTGCTTGAGATAATCAAACGACTCGCACAGGAACCCGGCCGAACCGACGGCGGGGTCGCAGATCGTCTCGCCGATCTTCGGGGCCACGACCCGGACGACCGCCCGGATGAGCGGGCGCGGGGTGTAATACTCGCCGCCGTTGCGTCCGGCGTTGCCCATGTTTTTGATCTTCGCCTCGTAGAGGTGGCTTAGCTCGTGCTTTTCGGCCTGCGAGCGAAAGCGGAGTTCGTCGATGTGGTCGATGATCTCGCGGAGGTTGTAGCCGCTCTGGATTTTGTTTCCGATCTCGCCGAAGATCTCGCCGATCTTGTATTCGATCGTGCCCGGGCCGGTCGCCCGCTGCTTGAACCCGTGGAGGTAGGGGAAGAGCTTCCGGTTCACGAAGTCCCGGAGGTCGTCGCCGGTGAGGGCGGCGTTGTGGTCGAGCTTCCCGTCCATCCCCTTCGGCGCGGCCCATGCCTGCCAGCGGTAGGGCGCGTCGAGAATGTAGGCGTATTTCTTTCCGCCCAGTGCGGCTTCCGTCGCCTTGTCCTCCTCCAAACCGTCGAGGTATTTCAGGAAGAGGAGCCAGGATGTCTGCTCGGTGTAGTCGAGTTCCGTGGTGCAACCGGCTTCCTTCCAGAGGATGTCGTCGATATTTTTGAAGGCTTGTTCAAACATGGGAAATGTCAGCGGCAGCGGTCGGGGATGAATCGGGAATTGGCCGGCGGCATGGCCCGGAGGTATAGTCGCCGGGGCGCGACCCGGCGAGTGGATTTTGGTCCCCTGTCGCATAGCTCAGGACTTGATCGGATTCCATCGGGATTCCTTTATGGCCGGAAGCGGAGTGTCTGATTCGATGTATTTTTCTACCGCGTCATGGATGATCCATGCATTGGAGACCTTCTTGACTTGGGCCATTCGGGAAACCCGCTTGTCGTGATCGGGCGGAATTGTGACAGAAATCCGGGTGGCCGTCTGGCGGTTTTTGGCGGAGTTTTGGAGTTGCGCGCTGGGGGCCCGGCGAGCAATCTCCTTGGCGCTATGGTTATCGCACCCAAAATTCGAGGCTTTATTTGTACGACGGCTCATCCGGAAGGATGCGCGCGCCATGTCGCCGACCAGATCGCCCATGTGCGTGCCGGGGGACCGATCCCGGGCGCCCCGAAGCGGGTTCTGGTGATCGGGGCCTCGACCGGCTACGGGCTGGCCTCGCGCATCGCGGCGGCATTCGGCGGCGGGGCGGCGACGGTGGGCGTCTTTTTCGAGCGGGGAGCCGAGCAGGGCCGCACGGCCACGGCCGGATGGTATAATTCGGCCGCGTTCGAGCGGGAGGCCCGCGCGGCCGGGCTCTACGCGAGGTCGTTCAATGGCGACGCGTATTCCGACGAGATGAAGGCGCGGGTGGCCGAGGCGATCAAGGCCGATCTCGGTCAGGTCGATCTGGTGGTTTACAGCCTGGCCTCGCCCCGGCGCGTGCATCCCAAAACCGGCGAGATTTTCAAATCCGTCCTCAAGCCGATCGGGGCCGCCTATACGAACAAAAACCTCAACACCTCGAACGCCGCCGTCAACGAGGTCACCCTCGAACCCGCCTCCGACGAGGAAATCGCGCACACCGTCGCGGTGATGGGCGGCGAGGATTGGGAAATGTGGATCGATGCCCTCGCGGGAGCGGGCGTCCTTGCCAACGGCGTCAAAACGCTGGCCTATTCCTACATCGGACCCGAGCTGACATGGCCGATCTACAAGAACGGCACGATCGGCAAGGCCAAGGAAGACCTCGAACGCGGCGCGCGCGAGATCACCGCCAAACTGGCTCCGCTGGGCGGCGAAGCGCGCGTTTCGGTGAACAAGGCGCTTGTCACCCAGGCCAGCTCGGCCATCCCGGTCGTCCCGCTTTACATTTCCCTCCTCTACAAGGTCATGAAGGAGGCCGGGACCCATGAAGAATGCATCGGGCAGATGAACCGCCTCTTCCGCGAGCGCCTCGCCGACCCGCAAGCCGACGAAGCCGGCAGGATCCGCCTCGACGACTGGGAAATGGCCCCCGCCATCCAGGAACTCGTCGCCCGCAAATGGGCGGACGTCACAACCGATAACTTCGCCCAACTCGGCGACTTCGAGGGCTACCAAAGCGCGTTCCTGCGCCTCTTCGGCTTCGGCCTCGATGGCGTGGATTACGCCGCCGACTGCGACCCCGGCGTGACGGTTCCCTCGCTCGACGAATAAACGCGAAGATCCGCCCGGGCCCGAATCCGGTCGGACTGATCAGGCTTCCGTCCCGCCGGATTGCCTTGTCCCGGCGATGTGATCGCCGATGTGCGCGGCGACTGTTCGGGCGGATTGAAAGACGGCGCGGGCGGTTTCCGCGTTCGGGATTTTGACTCCGAAGCGTTTCTCGAGCGCCACCGCCAGTTCGAGCGCGTCAATAGAGTCCAGCGCCAGCCCGTCCGGGCTGAAAAGCGGAGCATCGTCTCCGATGTCCTCGGGGCGGATCTGCAGCATCAGACTCTCCACCAGCATCTGTTTCACTCGGATCAAAAGTTCGGCTTCGGGCATGCCGCCGCATCATACACGGGACCACACTGGGGTCCATCCCCTAAAAAAGTTGCAGCCCACCGCAACGAATGCTGCGGTGGGCTGCTGTTCCCCCCAGAACGATGCCAAAGATACCGGAGACTGGCGGTTAGGCAAGCGTTTTTTTTATTTTTTTCAGATTTTTTTAAGGAATTCGGAAAGGCTTGTTGGAGAGGGGGTTAAGTTAGATTTCTGAATGGCGTCCAGCACGCGGTGTTCGTCCATGATGTGCCGGCGGGGGTGGTAGATCGGATAATTTCCCCGGAATTCGGGGGGTGTGATGTTGATGGTGGCGAGGTTGGCGCCGGCTTGGAGTGCGCGGGCATACGAGCCCGGCGCGCCGATTTCCATGGCGCTGACCGCCGGGATGATCCAGTTGGGATTGGCCAGGCGGAGGAGGGCGACGCAGTTGATGGCGTCCTCGAGATCGCCGGCGGGAGAATCCGCCAGCGGGGTCCCGGGTCCGGGCACAAACGGGCTCACGCTGGCGCCTGAAAGCGGCAGGCTCCGCAGCAGGCGGATGGCGTCGGAGGGGGCGTGGGGGGCCGCGCCTGGCAGGCCGAGGATGAACCCCGAGGAGACCTTCCAGCCGTCCCCGGCCAGTTGGCGGATGGCGGCGATTCGCTCGGCGAGGGTCCCGGGGGCGCGCAGCCCGGCGTAGTGTGCGGCGTCGGGGGATTCGAGTTTGATCACGTAGTAGTCGGCCCCGGCGTCGAGGAGCTCCCGCGTGTCGCGCGGGTCGAGCGTACCCGGGCAGACGCTCACGCCCAGTCGGGTTTCCGCTTTGATGCGGCGCACGAGCGGGGCGATGACGTCCCTTGCGGCGACGGGGTCCTCGCCGGATTGCAGATTGATATCGGTGGCCGAGGGCGGGCAGACCTTGACGATCCAGTCGAAGACTTCGTCGGGGTCGAGGCGGCGTCTGGCAAGGCCCCGGTCGCTCCGCCGCATCCCGCAATACCGGCAGTCCTCGCGGCAAAAATTCGAGACCTCGACCACCGCGCGCACAAACACCCTGCCTCCGAAAACCGCCCCGCGCGCGGCGGCCGCCTCCTCATGGAGTCGCGTCTGAAGCGCCCCCCGGCTGCGAACACGGTCGGTCATTTGTCCGTGTCCGCCGCGAAGCGGGCAAAAAATCCGCGCACTGATTCCGCCCCGGGAAGCAGGGCGTAGGAGGCCAGCTCGGGCGCGCGGGACCGTGCCAGGATTTCCGCGGGCCCGCTTTCGCCATCGAGGTAGCCGACCCCCGCGTGGAAGACTTGATAGAACACGGCGGATTCGCGCGGATAGACCACCGGCCGCCCGGCCGCCATCGCACGGGCGATTTTGCCGGATGACCGCAGGTCGGCGGGATGGACCACGAGCGGCCCGTCGCCTTCCTCCGCCGGACGCGGCACCGGGCACACAAGCACGGGGTTGCTTCCACCCTCCGAGCGGAAATTGACGGCGTCCTGTGCCGAGGGAAATACCACCGGCACACCCGGAATGGCATTTTTTACATGGAAGCCGGCACCCGCAAATTGGAGGTCGGTTACGCCCGCGAGCGAGGTGGGATCCCGCACGAAGCCCGCGACGCTCAGGGTGCCTGCGCCCGGGCCGGGCTCGACCGGGAGCGCCCGCACAATTTCGTCGAGGTCGGGATCTCCGCCCGCTTCGTGATGCAAAGAGATCTTACCGAAAGAGGATCTCCGGGCGAGCCGCGCGCGCAGACGCCAGCAAAGCTCTCTCGCGGCATCCCTCGTCGCCGGGGGCGCGTCGGGAATCCGCCCGTCGCTTTGCAGGTTTTTGTAAAGCGCGCGCAGGGCCTCCGCCATCGACCGGGACGTGTGGGAGGCTCTCCAGCGTTCGAATTGGGGTTCGACCGTTCGGTCGAGGAATCCCGACCGGATATCGGCCTCCAATTTCTCGCGTGCCTCTGGCGCGCTTCCAAAAAAACTTTCCGGCTCGAGGATGTCGCGCGCAACTCCGAAGGGCGGGCAGAGGATCTTGATCTTGCAGGCGGCGGCCTCCATGGCCGATTGCGGGCCGCCCTCCCATCGCGAGGGGACAAAATACAAATCGCACGCGTTGGTGAGTTCGTTGAGTTTTTCGCGCGGGAGGATATTCGGACCGAAATCGTCGCCGGAGATCGACGCGTCGCCGACAAACGTGAACGGCACACCCGCGCGCCCGAGCGCGGCCCGTATCCAGTGCCTGCGCGGCCCGGCGAGCAACACATGCACGCGCGCCCCCGATTCCACCAGCCCGCGACACACCTCCACCATCAACTCGGGACATTTCTGCGCCTTCGGTTTGCCGAGATCCGCCCCCTCGCTGTCGCGGTGGAAATTTCCGATCACATACGCATCCGCCGGGATCCCGAGTCCGGCCCGGATCCGCGCGCGGTCCGGGATTGGAAAAAACAACTCCGGGTCGATCGCGTAGGGAATGTGAACGCAAGGCAGGCGGAGGGCATCGAATTGCCGGCGCGCTTCGTGCGAGCGCGCGACCCAGAGGTTCACGAGTCCCTGCACACGTGCGAATTCCGGCTGCGTGAGGTAGAAAAATGGCGGGTTGTCGGCGTGAGCGATCACAAACCGGCGCGCGAGCACACCCGGGTGGTGGCCGCCGAGGCCGGTCCAGAATGGCGAGTGCACGACGCGCGCGGAAGCGAGGGGCACCTCGCGCGCGACGCCCTCCAGCGCGCCGCGGATGAGCCGCAGGTCCTCGTCGATCGCCCATCCGTGGCGGTCGCCGGACGTTGGAAAATACGGGATCACGGCGACGCCTCCCAGCAGCGCTCCACCGCCTCGCGCAGGCTCACACGCGGGCTCCATCCCAGCGAGCCCAGTCTGGCCACCGAGATCCGCGAATACGAGACATCCCACGAGAAATGCGGCCGGCGCTTCACAGGCACCGATTTTCCGGCGAGCCGTTCGACCTCCGCGAGGATCTCGTTGAGCGAGTGGGATACCCCGCTGCCCGCGTTGAAAATCCCGCGGGCGTCCGTCCGGATCACCGCGTCCAGCGCGGCCAGAAAATCGTCGCAGAAAAGGTAATCCTTTGTCGCCGAGCCGTCGCCCCAGAACTCCAGTTCGCCGCGACCGCGGGCCGCCGCGATCATTCTCGGCAGCACGCCCTGCGGACGCCCGGGATTCGGGGGTTCTCCGAGCAGGTTGGTGGTTCGCAGAATCACATGCCGGCCGGGAGCCGCCTCCGCAAGCAGGCGCTCGGCCGCAAGCTTCCCGGACGCATAGGCTCCAAGCGGGCGCGCGGGGGTTTCCTCGTCGGCCGGCACATCCCCGGTATCGCCATAGACCGCGCCTGTGGAAAGAAAATGGATCACCGCGCGCGGAGCCCGGCGGACAATCGCTTCGAGCAGCGGCAAATCCTCGCGGGCGGATTTGCCGGGATCGGCCTCGGCGGTGAATGGCACAACACTCCACGCGCAGTGGATCACATGGTCGGGTTCGCCGCCGCCCGGGAATTCGGAAAGCGGGAGGATCGCCCCTCCGCCCGCGCGCGAGTAGAGGTCCACCGTGTGACCGGCGGATTCCAGGTGACGTGCGATGATTGGCGCGAGCCGCCCGCGGGAGCCTGTGATGGCAAATGTCATGCCGCCCCCTTTCCCGCGATGAGGGCCTGGATGAGCCGCCGGTATTCGATGCACATCGCATCGCCCGATGGCGGACATGCGAGCAATCTTGCGCGGAGTTCCGGGTAGCGCGCCCTCGCCTCTTCGAGCGCGGGGCAGGGATCGTCCTCGAAGCAGATACCGAACGGGCGGCATTGGTCCACCGTGCCGCCGCTGTCGGCCGAAAAAATCACCGGCAGGCCGCATTGCGCGCCCTCGACCGGATGCATCGCGCCGGGTTCGTGGCGCGAGGCGGTCACATAAAGGTGGCAGTCCCGCAATCTTGCCGCCAGGGCCGGTCCGCTCGCGGGCGGATGCGTGCGCGCGCTTCGCCACTGCAAATCCGACGGCCACCGTCCGATGACGTGCAACTCGAATCCCCGCAACCGGCCGTCTGTGATCGCGCGGTCGATTCTGGCATACGCCTCGAACCCCTTCGACCAATTGTCCGACCAATGGTGGGTCACGACCCGCCACGGTTCGCCGGGAGCCGGCGGGTGATTTCCGAACGGATGAAAAACCGAGACGTCGGCCCCCGGCGCGATGACCGAATGCGGCCGCGCGCGGTCGAACCACCTCGCGGCATGGTAATCGCGCAGCCATCCCGAGACAAAGACGGTGTGGTCGGCGACGGCTCCGGCCTCCGCGAGGAGGGCGTCCATCTTGTCGGTCCCCTTGCGCACGTCGTTGTCATTGATGCGCTGGATGCATGGCACGCCGGGGTGCTTCGCGCGATACTCCGCCACCTCGCGGTGCAGGAACGATGTGCCGTCGGAGAGCCCGGTATGCGTCATCACAATGCCATCCACATCGCCGCGCAGGTCGTGCCGCACACGGTAACCGCACGCCTTGAGATAACGCGTGAGCTGGCTGGTCCACTGGTTCGCACCGCCCCACGAGCCGTTTTTCGGGACAAGGTTGATCGCGACCGTCGCGGCGGGTTGGAAAAAATTTTTTATCATGGATGGAAAAACGGGGTGTCCGCGACCGACTGGCGGGGTCCGCGCCGGTAGCGCTCGCGTTTCCACCGGGACCCTCCGGGAAAGAGGCGCGCGAGCAGCCTGTTCACCACGGCCGGCAGGCGGCGGTTGTAGAGTTCATCGATATTCGGCCGGGCGGGACCGGCCTGCGGCTGCAGGCTGCTCCGCCGGCAGAAGCAGAGATGCAGGCAGCGCAGGGGCGAATCGTCCCACCCGCTCTCGGCAAAGAGAAGACGTTTCGACGACGCCGAGAAGCCGGGGCGGAAGACCGGCGCGCCGCCGTGCAACCGCTCGGTGGACACGCCCGGCCATGCGTCGATCGCGGCGAAATTGTAAAGCTTGGTGATGCTGCGGCTGGGCGGCGCGAGGAATCCCGCCGCCTTCCCGTCTCCGTTTTCCTCGCAGTGCAGGCAGTGTCCCATCACCATCCACGATGCGTCGAATTCTCCGCCGAGCAACCTCGGCCGCAAAGCCGCCAGCCCGGCCGGATCATAAACCTCGTCGCCATCCACTCCGAAAACCCACACCCGCTTCCCGCAAAATGGCAGCAGCGCCTCGTGCGATTCGCGCGGATGACCAATCCGGCGCGCTTCGGCCGCGCCGCGCCCTCGCGCGAACGCCTCCATGATCCCATAGGTCCCGTCCCGCGACCCGTGGTCGAAAAGCAGGAAACGGTCACAGAAGGCCGACGCGTTCGCAAGCGCCCGCCCGAGGAAGCGGTCCTCGTCGCGGGCCAGCGTGATCCCCACAATCTCGTCAGCCGCCATCCGGCCTCCTCACAAAAACTTCGTTGGTCAGAAACCTTCCCGCGGATTCGTAGTGTTCGTTGAGATACGCGTAAAGGACCGGAGCCCAATTCGGGAAACGCGAGGCTTCCGAGTCGTTGATATCGCGGTGGTCGATGACAACCACCGGTGGACGATATTTCTCGATCTCGCGGATGCGGGTCTCGTCGAAATCCCGGCCCGCCATCGTGTTGTCGGTATAGAGGTCCCACAGGTAGGCCGGACGGTCGGCCATCAAATGGATCGTCGGCGAGTAGGGCAGAACGAGGATCTTTTCGCCCGGACGCGAATTTTTCGCGATGGCGTCCTGCAGTCCGCGATACGCGTCGGCGCGGTCGGCCCGCAGACGCACACGCACGCCATTGAGCCCCTCGAAAATCTCGGGTCCGTTTTTCCGCGCGGCGATCGTGCCGGCGGATTCCTTCGGCCACGCATGACCGAAATGCACCCATTCGCTTACGACCAGCGCGAGACCCGCCGCCGCCGCGAATACCACCGGCACCGGCCGCCGCGCCTCCACCGCCCGCCGGACCGCAAGGCCCGCCGCACAGAAAAGCGCCACCTGGAATGGCGCCATGAATTCCGTGATGTGCGGCGTGTCGGGCCGGAAAACAAAGTATTGGGGAAAAAGTGTGAGCGCGCACCCGGCCAGCACGCCGACCGCCAGTCCCTCGCGCCAGTCGCGCGCGTCGCGCGCCACCAGCCCGCGCAAGCCCGCCAGCGCCGCCCCCAGCACCAGACCGCCCGCCACCAGCACCGGAAGGTAAACCGCCGCCGCAAAATACCGGTCCCGCGAGCGTTCGCCCGTCACGATCTCCCAAACCGCCGGCCGCTTCCGCCGACCGTCGATCCCGCCGGCTGCGGGAGCCTGCGGAGCCGGTTGAGTTTGTGCAACCGCCGGAGCAGTCTCCCGGGCGGTCTCCTTAGCGGCCGCCGTGATGGCTGCGGGGGCCGGTTCCATGACCGCCCGGGCGAATGCCTTTTCCAGTTCCCATCTGAGCAACCCCGGGATCGCCTGATATTGGTTGTAGAAATCCCGCGCGTATCCGCGCCCGTGCGCGTCGGCGAGAAATGGCGCGTGGATCGCGACTAGCCCGGCCAGGCCGAGCACTCCGGCAAGGGCGGATTCCTTGAGCCGCCCCACGAGCGTCCCGCCGGGGGCAAAAATTCCCACCACCAACAAAACCGCCCAGATGACCACGCACGGGTAGCCGACCTCGATGCGCACAAGAAAGACGAGCCCGAGCACGGCGCCCGCCACCGCGTAGAGCACCCGCCGGTTGCGTGTCCGGGCGGGCGGATACACAAAGGCCGCCACCAGCGCGAGTCCCATGGCCACCGGAAGCAGGCCCATGTAATTTCGAAAGATCATCCCCGGCACCAGAACGAGCGAGATCCCCGCCGCAAGCGCATACAGACCGCTCCCGACCACCCGCCGCACGCAGAAAAATCCCAGGATGGCCGTGAGTGTGCAGAGTCCGAAAAAATACCCCCGCATCACGAGGTAGTGCGGGCCGGTGATTTCAAAAATCCACGCCACCGGCCAGAACCACATCACGTTATACCCGAGGAATGTGTCGAGGTGCGGTCGCTCACCCTCCATCAACCGCATCGCCAGCACCGCCGTCGTGCCGCCCTCGCCGCCGAGATTCAGCCCGTTGGTGAAATACAGGCCGTAGTAAAAAATGGCGACGGCCGCGAGGACAAGAGCCCCCCACCGCGCGGCCCGTGCGTCCGCGAGCCGGAGTGATCCCGCGGGACCGTGCGGGGTCAACGTTTGTCCCTTACCAGGATCCACAGCCACTGGGTTTCCCGCTCGGCCCGCACGAGCACGCGGAACCGCCCGAGCATGCGGGCGAGCACTTCCTCGCTCCGCTCCCACGAGATCGCTTCGAACGGGCCGCCGCCCTCTTCCATGTTCACGCCGATATCGTAGAGCAGGAACCCGCCGGGTTTGAGCGCCCGCGCGTGCTCGGCCAGCATGGCGTCGAGGTCGAAGGCGTGGTCCACGCAATTCGTGTAGATCAAGTCCAGCGAATTGTCGGCCGCGTCCAGCTTCATCATGTCCCCCGGCTTCACATACGGGTTGCCCGGTCCGGGGTTGAGATCGATCCCGGTCGCCTTGGCGAATCCCAGATCCCTCAGCACCTCGACCTCGGTCCCCTGACGCGCCCCGCAACACAGGATCTTCGCATCGCGCGGAAGCATCCCCGGCAGGTGCCGGAACCGGGAATAAAATTTCAGCCGGTAGTCAAAAATATCGAAGTTGCTGAAGCCGCCCTTGATCTTGATCATTTCCTCCAGCTTGAGCTTCTGATGCGTCACATACTCGTCGTAGCTCGCGTAGTCGCGTTTGCGGATACCGGCTTCGGAGCCCTCCTTCCAGCCGCCCTGCCCGTGGTGTTTTTTGCGCACCTCGTGCTTGTCGCGTTCGTGGTCGTAGGATTCGTCCCGTCCCGCGCGCAGCACCCGCATATACCCGAACCCCCCGGGCGTCAGCAAATGCAGCGCCGTTTTCACCCAGAAAGCGGGCGCCAGACGCGGAACCACAAGTTGTCGGAAATAGGCCATCGAAAAACTGTGCCGGAAACCCCCCGCCTCTGCCAACAAAGATTATTCGCCCGCCGCCCGCGCACCTTCGAAAAAGCTCCGCTCTCTGTTCCCCTCCATCTCAATTTCCAAGCGGGCCAGATGCGCAATACCGGGCCTTTCCTCCAGAGCGGCAAAGAATTGCCGCAGTCCAAGGGCGCTTCGCGCGACTCCTGATCGGAAACCTTCCCGAGGGATGACGTGTCGCTGGGACGCGGAGCATTGCCTCGGGCGCTCCCGCACCCGCCTCGCGCACAACCCGGCGGTTTACAACCCGGAGTCGAACTCCAACGTCTTGCCCGCCTGGATTTCCAGTCCGCTACCCGCCTGAAGCGGTTCGGCCATGCCTTTGATGTGGAGGAAGAGATCGTAGCGACCGGGCGGCACGAAATATCCATTCCAAAGGTTGTCGCGGTTGCCGTGGGGCGGGCGCGCTTTGAGGATCGGTTCGGCCGCCGCTTGTCCGGGCGCCCGCTCGCTTTCGGCGACTTCGCCCGCGGGCTTCTCGGGAACCGGCACGAGGTCCCATCCGGTCACGTCGCCCGAGGCGGGCTCTTTGACCCGCACCGCCGCGTCGAGGGTAACGGTGGTGATTTTTCCGGGCACGACTGTCACATTGCGTGCGACCGTGGTGGGTCCGTCGAAGTTGCCGTATTGCAGCCGCACATCATAAACCCCCGGCAGCACCGCCTTGGGCACGAAGTTGTAGTAGCCATTGTTTTTCGAACGCACGGTCACGACCGGCCGGCCGGTCGCCGAATCCGCAAGGATGACCTCGTTGGCCACCGCATCCGAACGCAATACGCCGGGTGCAAGGTTGAAGCCCACCCCGCCGAGTTCGATCACACGGGTCTGCCCGGCTACGACGTCCAGCGTCCCGAGCGGGGTGACGGTCGGATCTCCGTAGTTCGGGGTGGCGAAGAGGAGGTCGATCGCGTAGCCGCCCGGCGGCACCGGATGGATGGACTCCGCAGCGAGATTGTCGGTCTCTTTGATCACCTTGCCATCGCCCGCCTTTGCGATACGCAGGCCGGCAGCCCCCTTCTCTGTCCCGGACGGCATTTTGACAACGATCTTGGGCAAGCCGGTGCTTGCCGGCGCGGGGACCGACTTCGCCGCCTCGACCTTGCGCGCGATGTCCGCGCCGACCGAATTGAGCGCCTTCAGCAACTCGGCGGAATCCTTGGCGGGAAAATATTTTCCGCCCCCGGCCGATGCGATGCATTCAAGCTGGCGGGCTTCCTCGGGGGTGACCCCGAAGCCGACCACATGCAGCACAAATTTGATGCCCGTGCCGCGCAACCGCTTCACGATCCCGCAGGGGTCGGCCGCGCAGGTTTCGCGGCCATCGCTCACCAGCACGATGGTGGTCTCGTTCTCCTTGAGCTTGAGAAGGTCCGCCGCGGCCAGAACCGCCCGCGTGATCGGCGTCATGCCGGTCGGGCGCAGCGCGCGCACTTTTTCCAGCAGAGCGTCGCGGTCGGTGCTGCCGGGCGGCACGAGCACCTCGATGTCCGTGCAATCCCCTTTGCGCCGGTGCCCGTAGGCGATGAGCCCCACGCGCGCCTCCGGCGGCAGCCCCGGCACCACCTCGGCCATCACCTTCTTCGCCGCCTCGATCTTGGTCTCCCCGCCCGCCGGCTCGAGCATGCTTCCCGAGCTATCCAATACAAATAAAACTTCGGGCAGTTCGGCGGCGGTTAAAGAAATAAGCGCTCCGCTAAAAACAACAAAACCCGCAAACAGGGATCGCATTTTCATACGAAAAGCATCCCCCCGAAACCCGAAGAAGCCAACAAGATTTTTGCGGGGGCCCGGGGCGGGGCCGGGTATTGCTAGGAATTCTCGTTACGGGGAGGCTGCGGCCGGTCCTCTGCACCGGATCCCTTTTCCTCCGCAGAGCCGGTTCCGGCTCCCGGGTTGGAGAGAAACTTGCCGACAAGCATTGCGATCAGGAGCGTCATGTAGAGAGGCCCGGCGAGGCTGATGAGAATGACCAGGGAACGCGTCAACGGGGAGACCGCCGTGATGTCGCCAAACCCGACCGTCGTGAGGGTGATGAATCCGAAATACAGGAAATCCCCGAATTGGGGCGCCTGATTGTCCGGCAGGGCGACCCCGAAACTGCCGGGGCCGTTGAGAGCCATGGTGACCGCGTTTCCGATGCTCAAAAGCACCGCGCCCAGGACACCGAGCAGGAGGTAGCCGTTGACCGAGCTGAGAATAATGGCGGGCGTCACGATGCGGCTTCGGGCGATTTGACGGATCATCAGGGCCACGATGACCGCCAGCGTCACGAAGGACGAGCCGAAGTCGATCAAATGAAAAGGGGAGGTTCCGTAAAAATGGTGGGCCCACGTCGTAACTGTCGTGAAGGTGGCCATGGAAAGAAGCAGAGCCCGCGCACGGGGCAGATACTCCAGCGAAAAAATCCCGGATAAGAAGATCACCGAGAGCAGCATGTCCCGGAAAAGCAGGCCGCGGGACTCGACGAGGGGAAAGACCAGAATCAAAACAAGCAGACAAGCCAGGAGGATGATGTTGTTGCGGAGGAGGTGTTGCGGAGGCATGCCCGCAGACCATATCAGGCCCCTGTCGTCCTGCCAATGGCGCCCCGTCAGCGCACGCGCCCGATTCCGATGCCGCGCGGGGTGGATTTCAAGAACGGGGCCGCGTCGGCTTCGTTGATGCGGCCGGTTTTGACAAGGCCGATGAGGGACTCGGAAAGCGCGAGGGCCTCGCGGCCGTCGCCGCGCGCAACGAAATCCGCCAAGTCGGTTTCGCGGCCTTCGGCGACGAGTTTGCGGACGAGTCCGACGTTGGTGAAATACTCGCAGGCCAGCGCGCGGCCGCCCGCTGCCGGGAGCAACCTCTGACAAAGCACGCCGGCCAGTTCGGATGCCAGCACGCGCCGCATGCCGTCGCGCTGGTCGGGCGGGAGGAAGAGTTCCATGCGGCTGACCGACTCCGGTGCGCTGGAGGCATGCACGGTGGCGAGCACGAGGTGGCCGGTCTCGGCGGCGCGCAGGGCGGCGGCGGCGGTTTCCGGGTCGCGGATCTCGCCGAGCAGGATGACATCCGGGCTCTGCCGCATGGCGCGGCGGAGGCCCTCGGCAAATGACGCTGTGTCGATGCCGACCTCGCGCTGGGTGAAAACGCATTTGTCATCACGGAATTCGTATTCCACGGGATCCTCGATGGTGACCACATGGCGGGAGACATTCGCATTGAGCCACCCGAGCATGGCGGCCAGCGTGGTGCTTTTTCCGCTTCCCGTCGGGCCGGAAACAAGGACGAGGCCCTGATTTCTGCCCGCCCATTCCTGGAGCAAAGCCGAGGGCAGCCCGAGAGATTCGATGCCGGGGATGTCGTTGCGGATCCGGCGGAGGACGGCTCCCCGGCGTCCGAGGCTGCCATGGAGGTTGACGCGGAACCGGCCGCAGGGAGCCCGGTATGCACCGTCGAAATCCCCCGGGGCCTGCGGTGCGCCGCAGGCGGCGGCGAGCGCCGGGAGGAGGTCGCCATCGGTCGGCGGCACCTCGACGGCGGCCAGCCGGCCGTCCACCCGCATCTGGGGGATGCGGCCCTCGAGGAGGAGGATGTCCGAGGCTCCGCACAAAGCCGCCGCCTCGCAGAGCGCGTCCAGCATGGGGAGACCGGCCATCGGCTTGCGGGGGGCGCTACTGGAGGAACTTGATAGTGAGCGGGTAGTTGTAAGGCTCGCCGTTGCTGGTCTTGATGGCGTCGAGGATCGTAAAGACCAACCATGCGATGTAGAAGCCGATCGGCAGCAGAATCGGGATCACAAGAAGACACGCGGCAAGGCCGCCGACCAGTGAGGTCGCCAGCATCCAGATCGACCAGGAAATCTGCGCGTTCAGGACATTCTTCCCATCCGCGTCGAGCGCGGGGAGGTCCGTCTTTTTGACCAGCCAGATGATGAGCGGGGCGAGCACGTTTCCGAATCCCGGGACAAGCAACCCCACCAGCGGGGAAACGTGAAGGATGACCGACCACTGCTTTTCTTCCGGCGAGCGGTTCGGGGTTTCGGGCGGCAATGGCGGAGTGAGGTTTTCCATATCCGCGGGTCTATAGTCACGACCGCCCCCACTGGCAACGCGAAAATGCCCTACCGGAGCGGCCAGAGGAGCGGAAGCACCGCGAGAACGACGACGCCGAGCACGAGCGTGAGGCCGAGGCCGGTTTTCACAAAGTCGGAGAACCGGTATTTGCCGGGTCCGTAAACGAGGATGCAGGACGGCTCGAGGGGGGCGATGAAGGAAATCGACGCGGCGAGCATGATGGCGATCGAAAAGGTGCGCGGGTTGCAGTCGAGCATCTCGGCGGTGCTGATCGCCACGGGCAGGACGACCAGGGCGGCGGCGGCGTTGGACATGGGCTGGGTGAGCAGGATCGTGAGAACAAAAAACCCGGCAAGGATGCCGATCACGCCGAACTGGCCGAACGAGCCAGCGATCACCTTCGAGAGAAATTCGGCAGTTCCGGTTTTGTCCATCGCGACCCCGAAGGCGGTCATGCCGCCGATGAGGATCAGAAGCCGCCAGTCGATGAATTGGTAAACCCTCTCGATGCTCACGGCACCCATGAGGATGGTGGCCACCGCGGCGGTGAGAAAGCAGGCGGAAAGCGGGAGCACGCCCAGCGACCCGCAAACGACCGCCGCCACAAACGCCGCGAGCACCAGCACTCCGCGCTTGGGCCGGGGGTGCGTGGCGGCCACCTGCTCGAGCACCATGAGGCCGAAATTTTCCTGTAGCAGGGGAAAACGGAACGGCTCGGCCTGCACAAGCAGCACGTCGCCTTCCTTGAGTCGTTCGCTGTCGATCGACTCCACAACGGTCTGGCCGTGCCGGTAAAGGGCCAGCACGGATGCTCCCGCCATGCGCAACAAATCGAGGTCGTGGAGCGAGCGGCCGATCGCCGGCGAGCGCGCGGCGACCATCACCTCGGCGACCTCGGCGTCGCCGGCTTTGAGGTCGTCGGATCCGAACCGTCGGTCGGCCCGCATTTCGAGTCCTTCGATTTTGAGGACGACCATGAGGTTTTTAAGGTTGCCGGCGACGACAACGCGGTCGCCCTCATGGAAGACGACGCCGGGTTCGGCGGCGATTTCGGCGCTGTCGCGCGTGATTTTGAGCGCGTGGAATTCGAGGATCGCGAGGTCGGAGGCTGTGATTTCCTGTCCGACGAGCGGCGAACCGGGGAGGACGAGCAATTCGCTGAGGTATTTGCGGAATTCCTTTCCGCCCACAAGGTCCTCGTCTTTGCGGTCGGGAAGCAGGCGAACGCCGACGAGCATCATGTAGGCGATGCCGGTGAGGAGGATGATGATGCCGATGGGGGCCAGTTCAAACATCCCGAGCGGTTCCATCCCGCGCCTTGCAATGAAACCGCTCACGGCGACATTCGTCGAGGTGCCGATGAGGGTGCACGTGCCCCCGAGGATCGAGGCGAAGGCGACCGGCATGAGCAACTTCGACGGGCTCACACCGCCCTTGCGGGCGAGGCCGACGACCAGCGGGGTGAAGAGCGCGGTGACGGTCGTGTTGTTCATGAACGCCGAGGTGCCTCCCACGACCGACATCATGCTCAGGAGGAAACTTTTCGACCCGACCCGCGCGCGCTTGCGCATCTGGGCTCCGATCCAGTCGAGCACACCCGCGTCCTGCAAGGCGGCGCTGATCACAAAAATCGACGCCAGGATCACGATGATCTCGCTCCCGAACCCCGCAAACGCCTCGGAGGGAGTCAGGATCCCGGGAATCAAAAGCGCCAGCAAAAGCAGCAGCGTGATCAAGTCCACGGACAGCTTTTCCAAGCTGAAAAGCACGACCGCCCCCACCAGCAGGATCAGAATGTAGGCTGTCATCATTTGGAGGCCCGGGTTGGAATGTGCGGATGATGGCGGCCCGTCACCCGCTGACGCGGGCGAGACGTGGATCGCAGTTTTCGGTCCGCCCGAAACAAGGATTCATGGGGTGCGGTAAGTCAGGGATTTCCGTCAAAGCCCGCCAGTTTGGACAGAGCCGCCGCGAACGCCTGCGCGCCGGCTCCCAACAACTCGGTGGAATAATAGGAGATCGTCTCGGTTGCGGCCTGCGGAGCCACCGCCAGCCAGCCGTCCTCGTCCGCGCAGTCGGATGTGAGAACAACCCCGAGCGGGCCGTCGATGGAGGCCCCGGGAGCGGGCGCGGACGGGCGGGCAAATTTTCCGGTCAGCGCCCCGAGCCAACCGCCCGCGCGGGGTTTTTCGCTCCGGGGCGCGGATGGCGCGCGGGCTCCTGCAAGGACGACGTAGGGAACCTCGCGGCCACTGCGGCGGAGGGCCGCCGCCAGTTCGATGGCCGCCGGAGCCGTTTGGCCGATGGCGGCGAGGTGGACGGGGGATTCGCTTCTGAATGCGGCGGCAAGGCGGGCTTTGTCGGTTCCCACGGTTCCCGCAAAAACCCGCCAGTCCGATTTCAAAAAGCCCGCGAGCAACTCGCAATCGCGGGCGGAATCGCAGCCGTCCGGAAGGAGCAGGTAGAGCGCGGGAGATTCCGGGAGTCCGGCCAATTCCACAAAGGCGGCGGCGGGCACTCCGGGATCCGCAGACAGGGGAGCCTGCTCCGCCGCAGGCGAGGGAACGTCCGTCCGCGGGATTTTCGCATCGGGGGCCGCCCCGGCGGCGGGTTTCGGACGCTCCGGCCGGGCGGCCGGTTTGGGGACCTCCAGGGCGGAATAATCACAGAACCCGCCGGCCAGCGGGATCGACGGCACCCGCACCGCTTTCTCGACGGCCGGGAAACGGGCGCGCAGAGCCGCCGCGACCGCATGCTCGTCGGCGGAGCCGCAGAACCACACCACGCCGGTTGGGTCCACCGCCGCATCGCGCACGCCCGGCACCAGCAGAGCGGCGCGTTCGAGCGCGCGGGAGTCGTCCAGCACATGAAACTGGCCGTAGCTGTCGCGCCAGCCCAGCCAGCCCGCCACGCGGGAGCCGGAATGGAGCGGCGCGAAACGCAACTCGCCGGGAAATCCGGGCGGAGGAGCCCCGCCCGCCGGATCCTCGAATGTGAACCCGCACGCGCGGGTGGGCACGCCCGCCGGCAGAAAATCTCCGAGACCCACCTCGCCGTCCACGTCGCCCGGCGCGAAAAGAAGCCCGATTCCCGCGAACGAGCACGGGCTCAGGAAATGCCGCCACGCCGCGCGGGTGCCTTCGCGCCGACCCGCTTTTTCGCGTTCCTGCCAGATTTTCAGAGATCTGGTGGCGGTGGATCCGTCGGCGGAATCGACCAACACGACCTTGAGCGAATCCGGCGGAATCGCGCCCGATGCGTCAAGTTCGTTCACCCAAGAGCGGAACTCGGCGGCGGTGAGGCGGAGGTGGGTGGGTTTGGCCGCCGAGATGGTTTCCATGAGGGACGCGGGCTTTCCGACCAACACGGCGGTGGCACCCGTGAGGCAGGCGCAGAGGACGCCCTCGACCATCCCTGCTCCGGGTGCCGGGACCGGGACCATGAGGCGGTCGCCCTGCCCGAGTTGCATGAGCCGCACCGAGCGACTGCAGGCCGTGCTGACAAAATCCGGCGGGAACGCGGCGATGGGCGGCGCGGTGGCGGCGGGGGTTCCGGGCAGGAAGAGAGCGGTCTTGGGCGGATCGACGGACGGCGCGCCGTCGGAGGAAAAGGATTCCCAGTCGCGGTCGATGACGACCACCTTGCGGGAGCCGGCGGCGAAAGCGGGGGCCGTGCCGGAATCACAAACGACGAATTCGCAATCGGCCTCCTTCGCGCGGGCTTCGAGCCAGGCCGGGTCGGCCGACGGGTCGAGGGGAACGCAGGTATCGCCGGCGCGGAGGATGCCGAGGATCGCGACGGGCACCCATGGCGACGGGGTGAGGCAGACGCCCGCCGCCCAGCCGCCCGCGAGGTTTTCTTTCGCAAGGTGGCCGGCGAAGAGGGTCGCGTGTGCCTCGACCTCGGCGGCGGTGAGGGCGGCTCCCGTGAGGTCCTCGACGACGACGGCGAGCGGAAGGTCGGCGGCCATGTCGGAGGCTGCGGTGTGGACCGGCACGGGCGGCACCGCGGAGGCCTTTAATTTCGGGGCGGGTTGCTCGGCCGTGCCGAAGGCGAACGACCCGCAGGGCGCGTCGGGGTCGGCCAGGATGGCGGCGGCGAGGCCCTCGATCCACGAGAGCAACTTTGCGGAAACCGGCGCGGGCAGAGCCTCCGAGCGCAGGCGCAGGCCGTAGCGCGGACCGTCGCGCACTTCGAGTTCGAGCGGGTGGAGCGGTTGGCAGATGAGTCGCGCGTCGAGGTTGATCCACCTTGGAAAGGCCTCGGGGATGCGGTCGTTCAGGGCGGGCGGGTGAAACGCGTAGGCGGCCGGCAGGTTTTTCCATCCGTCCCACGCAAGGTCGCCGATGGCGATCGAGGCTTCGGAGGCGCGCTTGCGTTCGGCCGAATCGAGACGGCGGAGCCATGCGATGGCGGGTTCGCCAATTTCCTGGTGGACGCGCGCGGGCAGGAAATTTGTGCGGAAGCCCGCGCCCGCCGCCGCGCCGGGATCTTCGCAGGCCGCGAGGATGGTCGCCTCGGGGCGGGCGGAAAGGCGCGCCACGAGCAGCCCCCATGCCCCGAGGAAAAACGTGGAGGGAGCAATCTCGTGCTTCGCACAGAGTGCCTGCAGGCCTCGGGTTGTCTCGCGGTCGAGCAACGAGGAAAACTCGGCCGGCACCGCCTCGCCCGGGCCGAAGTAGCGCATCGGCCCGCCCACCGCGCCCGTCAGCGAAGCCGCCCACCAATCCCGGTCGGCGGAGACCACCCTTGAGTCGCCGGGCGATGGCGGCGGCGGATTGCCCGCGCCTTCGAGGCTCTCGATCCACTCGCAGAGCACGAAAAACAACGATTCCTCGTCCACAAGGAAGCGCGGAAACGTCGCGAGCACATGGGTCGATCCCCCCGGAAGCGTGATCGCCAGAAACCGCAATGCCGGCGCAAGCGAGGCGTCCAGCGGGCGCGCGGCATCCGCCGCGAGTTCGTCCGCCCAGCGCGCGGGCAGGTCGGCGGGCGGGACATCCTTCCAATCCAGTTCGCGCCAGGGAGTCCCGGCGACCTCGCCCGCGATGCGGAAAAGTTTCCCACCCGACGGGCGAAAGCCGCTCCGCAGGGCCTCGTGCCCGGAGGCCATCCGCGTCCACGACTCGCGCAGACGCGCCACCGGAACCGGCTCGCCAAAACTCACCGAGAGCTGGGCCAATTGGGCGGGCGTCGGCCGCGCCGCGAGCAGCGCGGACATGGTCGCCTGCGCGGGCATGGCGGGGATTTCGTTCATCAGAGGTTTTTGTCGGTGACGGCTCCTTCGGAGGCCGTCGTGGCGAGGCGGGCGAACTTCGCCAGCACGCCGCGGCGGTAGCGCGGAGCCGGCTTCTTCCATTTGGCGAGGCGGGCGGCGATTTCCTTTGCCGGGATGCCGAGTTCGAGTTTGCGGGTGACCGCATCGATGGTGATCGGGTCGCCGTCCCGGACGACCGCCAGCGGGCCGCCGTCGAATGCCTCCGGGGTGATGTGGCCGACGACAAACCCGTGGGTGCCGCCGGAGAAGCGTCCGTCGGTGATGAGCGCGACATCCTTGCCGAGGCCCCGGCCCATGACGGCGCTGGTCGGCGAGAGCATTTCCCGCATGCCCGGCCCGCCGCGCGGGCCCTCGTAGCGGATCACGATTACGTCGCCCTTCTTCACCCCGCCGTCGAGGATGCGCTTCATCGCCTCCTCCTCGCTGTTGAAGACCTTGGCCTTGCCGCTGAACAACAAGCCCTCCTTGCCGCTGATCTTGGCCACCGCGCCCTCCGGGGCGAGATTGCCGCGCAGCACCACCAGGTGACCCTCGGATTTGACCGGTTCGTTGAAGGGACGAATCACATCCTGCCCCGC
>Ga0114939_10001068_pt1 | contig 22204 bp, 18 predicted proteins | sample AshMeaCrysSpring_FD_87196 | JGI IMG/M metagenome (GOLD analysis project Ga0114939, IMG submission 87196) | Groundwater microbial communities from Big Spring, Nevada to study Microbial Dark Matter (Phase II) - Ash Meadows Crystal Spring | ecosystem: Environmental > Aquatic > Deep subsurface >...
ACAACCCCGAGGGCATCCGCGTCGGCCAGGACGGCGGTGGGGCGCGGCGCGCGGTCAAGGTCTGGGACGAGCGCGCGTTCCGCAACCTCGACGGCGACGTCGAGATCAACACCCGGAACATGAAGCTCGCGCTGCGCAAGCTGCGCCGCTTCGCGCGTGAAGGCGTGCCCGAGGAGCTGGACCTCGACGGCACGATCGGCGGCACCGCGCGCAACGCCGGGCTCCTGGACATCCGCCTGCAGCCCGAGCGGCGCAACCGCGTGAAGGTGCTGCTGTTCCTCGACGTCGGCGGCTCGATGGACCCGCACGTTCAGGCCTGCGAGGAGCTCTTCTCCGCCGCGAAGGCCGAATTCCGGCACCTCGAGCACTTCTACTTCCACAACTGCGTGTACGACTGGGTGTGGCGCGACAACGCCCGGCGCCGGGCGGAGCGCATGGGCACGCTCGAGCTCCTTCGCACCTACGGGCCCGACTGGCGCGCGGTGTTCGTCGGCGACGCTGCGATGAGCCCGTACGAGCTCTCGGAGCCCGGCGGCAGCGTCGAGTACGCGAACGACGAGCCGGGTGCGGCCTGGCTCGCGCGCGTCTTCGGCCACTTCCGCAAGGTGATCTGGCTCAATCCGGAGCCCGCGCGCGCGTGGGAGTACACGCGGTCGACGCAGATGGTGCTCGGCCTGCTCGGGCCGAGGATGTTCCCGCTGACGCTCGACGGTCTCGCGCGGGGCATCGAGGTCCTCCGCAAGTAGCGGGCGCACGCCGGTGTCCGCGATCGCGCCCGACGCCTGGCAACGGTCCGTGGTGGCCGCGCTGAAGGCCACGCCGGGCGCGCTCGCCGCGACGGGCGACGGGCTCGCGGCGGCCTGGGCGCGCATCGGCGGTGCCGGCTCGGTCTCGGTGTGGTCGCTCGCGATCGGCGGGACCGCATTCTTCGTCAAGGTTGCCTCCCCCGGCCGCTTCGACCTCCTCTCCGCCGAGGTCGAGGCGCTCGCCGCGCTCTTCGAGTCCGGCGCGGTGCGCGTCCCCCGGATCTACGCGAGCGGGGTCGCGGAGGATGCGGCTTTCCTCGCGCTGGAGTGGCTCGAGATCGTCGACGGCGGCCGCGACGCGGCGCTCGGCCGCGCGCTCGCGGCACTGCACGCGACGCACGGTCCGCGCTTCGGCTGGCACCGCGACAACCACATCGGCACGACGCCGCAGCGCAACGCGTGGTGCGACGACTGGGCGGCTTTCTTCCGCGACTGCCGGCTCGCGCCTCAGCTCGAGCTCGCCGTGCGCAGCGGCTACGGCGGCAGGCTCGCGCGCGACGGCGAGCGCCTGCTCGACGCCGTGCCGGCGCTCCTCGACGGCCACCGGCCGGCGCCGTCGCTGCTGCACGGCGACCTCTGGGGCGGCAACGCCGCCCGGCTTCGCGACGGGTCGCCGGTGGTCTTCGATCCCGCAAGCTACTTCGGCGATCGCGAGGCGGACCTCGCGATGACCGAGCTCTTCGGCGGCTTCGGCACGGACTTCTACGACGCCTACGCCGAGGCCGCGCCGCTGCCGCCGGGCTATCCGCAGCGGCGCACGCTCTACAACTCCTATCACGTGCTGAATCACCTCAATCTCTTCGGCGCACCGTATCGCGCGCGCGCCGAGGCGATGGTGGGCGAGCTCGCCGCCGCCGCGCGCTGACTCGCGCGCGGGCGCCGCCACCCGCCGGACGCGCCTCGGGCGCGGCTTCGCGAACGCCGCGCCGCTCGACGCTCCGGTCCTGCCGCCCCGGGTTGCCGTGCGCATTCCCGCGCGATGCGTTCCGCCGGCTTGCGCTGGATCAACGCGCAGGGCTTGCGCCGATAAGAAATTTCGCGACAATTGTCACACGGCGCGGCCCCCGACCCGTCCCGCCGACCTCCCGCCAATCGACTGCAGAGCGCCCGATGGACCAACTCCCCACGACCTGGGCCGCGCTCTGTGCGCTCGCCTTCGCGCTCGGGGCGAAGCACGGCTTCGACGCGGACCACCTGGCGACGATCGACGGGCTGACGCGCTACAACGCCCGCACCAACCCGCGGCTCGCGCGCTTCTGCGGCACGCTGTTCTCGCTCGGCCACGGCGCGATCGTGCTGCTGGTCGCGCTCGCCGCCGGGGCGCTCGCGAGTCGATGGCAGGCGCCGGGCTGGCTCGAGCTCACCGGCGTGTCGATCTCGATCCTGTTCCTGTTCGGCCTCGCGTTCCTCAACCTGCACGCGGTGCTGACGGCGCACCCGCACGAGGTCGTGCGTCCCGCGGGCCTCAAGGGCCGGCTGCTCGGCCGCATCTTCACGGTGCAGAGCCCCTGGGCGGTCGCCGCGGTCGGCGCGCTGTTCGCGCTGTCGTTCGACACCGTGTCGCAGGCGGCGCTGTTCGCGCTCGCGGCGGGGCGCTTCGGCGGGATCGCGCATGCGCTGATGATTGCGGGGATCTTCGTGCTCGGCATGCTGGTCGTCGACGGCGTCAACGGCCTGTGGCTGCAGCGGCTGATCCGCCGCGCCGACCGCACGGCCATCGTTGCCTCGCGCGTGATGGCGCTCGCGGTCGCGGGCCTGTCGCTCGCGGTCGGCCTGTTCACCGTGGCGAAGCTCCTCATCCCCGACGTCGACGCGTGGGCCGACGGCCGCGAGCTGTGGTTCGGCGGCGCGGTGATCGCCGGCGTGCTGGTGGCGTTCGCAACCGGCATGCTCGCGGCGCGGCGTCGCGCGGCGGGCGCGGGCCACGCCTGAGACCCGTCCGCGGCGCTGCGGCCCCGCGCGCAGCCGCCGCGATTACTCCCGGCAGCGCTCGCGCCGCGAAGCGCCTAGAATGCCGCTTTTCTACGAGCGGACGGCGGGATTCCATGGACGAGCACCGCGGTTACCTGCGCCACCCGACGATCCGCGGCGACGCGATCGTCTTCGTCGCCGACGACGACCTGTGGAGCGTCGCGGCCCACGGGGGCATGGCGCGGCGGCTCACTGCGGGCCTGTCGGAACCCTCGACGCCGTGCCTGTCGCCCGACGGCCGGCAGGTCGCCTTCGTCGGCCGCGACGAGCAGCATCCCGAGGTGTACCTCATGTCCGCGGACGGCGGGCCTGCGCGGCGCATGACGTGGACCGGCCCGGACGTGATCGTCCGCGGCTGGACGCCGCAGGGCCACATCCTGTTCGTGTCCACCGCGGGCCAGCCGTTCTTCCGCAACTACCGCGCGTTCACGCTCGACCCGCGCGGGGGGCTCCCGCAGCTCCTGCCGCTCGGGCAGGTGAACCACCTCTCGTTCGGCCCGGGCAACGCCTGCGTGATCGGGCGCAACACCGCCGACCCGGCGCGCTGGAAGCGCTACCGCGGCGGCACGGCCGGGCACCTGTGGATCGACGCGCGGGGCCGGGGCGCGTTCCGCCGCATGACCGAGCTCGCGGGCAACGTCACGAGCCCGATGTGGATCGGCGATCGCGTGTACTTCCTCGCCGATGCCGAGGGCGTCGGCAACCTGTACTCGTGCCGTCCCGACGGCGGGGACCTCGCCCGCCACACCGATCACGACGCGTTCTACGCGCGCCACGCGCAGACCGATGGCCGCAGGATCGTCTACCAGTGCGGCGCGGAGCTGTGGTTGTACGAACCGGCGAGCGATCGCGGCGGCCGGGTCGACGTGCGGCTGCCCTCGCACCGCACGCAGGCGGCGCGACGCTTCGTGGCCGCCGCCGACCACCTCGATACGTTCGAGCCGCACCCGCAGGGCCACAGCGTCGCGGTGACGACACGCGGCCGGCTCGCCACCTTCGCGCTGTGGGAGGGCGCGGTGCGCCAGCACGGCGACGACGATGCCGGCCGCCAGCGCTTCGGGCAATGGCTGGACGGCGGCAGGGCGCTCGTCGCCGTCGCCGACGGGTCGGGCGAGGAGCGCGTCGTCGTCGAGCAGGACGGCGAGCGGCGCATGCTGCCGTGGGATGTCGGACGCGTCATCCGGATGCGTGGCGCGCCCCGGGGGCACCGGGTGGCGATCGCCAACCACCGCAACGAGGTGCTGATCGGCGACGTGGCGAGCGGCGAGCTCCTGGTCGTCGATCGCAGCGAGTGCGGCCGCACCGAGGACCTCGCGTGGTCGCCCGACGCCGCCTGGCTCGCGTACTCGTTCTGGACCTCGACGCGCCACTCGGCGATCAAGCTCCACGAGGTCGCCCGCGGGCGCTCGACGCTGGTGACGACGCCGGAGTTCCGCGACTACGCGCCGGCGTTCGACCCGGAGGGCCGCTACCTCTACTTCCTCTCGCTGCGGACCTTCGACCCGGTCTACGACAGCGTGCAGTTCGAGCTCTCGTTCCCTCGTGCCGCGCGGCCGTACCTGATCGCGCTGCAGGCCGGGGGGCGCCCGCCGTTCGAGCCCCTGCCGAAGGGGCTCGCGTCCGAGGAGCCGGGGCGCGCAGGGGAGACGAAGGGCGGTGCGACCGCCTTGCCCCCCGTCGAGCTCGAAGGCATCGAGCGCCGCGTCGCGGCCTTCCCGGTGCCCGAGAACCGCTTCGGCCAGATCGCCGGCGTGGCCGGCGGCAAGGCGATCTGGACCGTGCTGCCGATCGCCGGCGCGCACGGTCGCGGTGGCCACAAGGACGCCGCGGGCAGGCTCGAGCTGTTCGACTTCGCCACCTCGCGCGTCGAGACGCTGATGGAGCGCGCCGACGAGCTCGCGCTCGCCGCGGACGCGGTCACGCTCCTCGTTCGCGACGGCAAGCGGCTGCGCGCGATCGCGGCGAACCGCAAGCCGGAAGCCGAGCGCGATCCGGCCGCGGTGTCCGACGCGCCGTCGCGCAAGAGCGGCTGGCTCGACCTCGATCGCATCCGGGTGTCCGTCGATCCGCGTCGCGAGTGGCGCCAGATGCTGCGCGAGGTCTGGCGCCTGCAGCGCGACCAGTTCTGGGTCGCCGACATGTCGGGCGTCGACTGGGAGGGCGTCTACCGCCACTACGAGCCGCTGCTCGAGCGCGTCGCGACGCGCGCCGAGCTCTCCGACCTGATCTGGGAGATGCAGGGGGAGCTCGGCACTTCGCACGCCTACGAGTCCGGCGGGGACTACCGCCTCCCGCCGCAGCTGCCGCTCGGCTACCTTGCGTGCGAATTGCGGCCCGCCGGCACCGACGAATCCTACGAAATCGCGCGCATCGTCACCGGCGACCCGTGGGAGCCCGGCGCGGACTCCCCGCTCAACGCTGTCGGCGTCGAGGCGAAGCCGGGCGAGCGGATCGTCGCGGTCAACGGCCAGCGCACGCGCCGCGACCGGCCGCCGCAGTCGCTGCTCGTTCACCAGGCCCGCGCCCGGGTCGAGCTCACGCTCGCGCGCGGGCGCGGCAAATCGGCGACGACCCGCGAAGTGCTGCTGACGACGCTCGGCGACGAGGTGCCCGCGCGCTACCGCGAGTGGGTCGAGGCCAACCGGGCCTGGGTGCACGCGAAGTCGAAGGGGCGCGTCGGTTACCTGCACCTTCCCGACATGATGTCGGCGGGCTTCGCCGAGTTCCATCGCTACTTCGGCGCGGAGTGCGATCGCGACGCGCTGATCGTCGACGTCCGCTACAACCGCGGCGGGCACGTCTCGCAACTGTTGCTCGAGAAGGTGGCGCGCAAGCGCATCGGCTACGACCTGTCGCGCTGGTCGCCGCCGCAGCCGTATCCGAACGAGGCGGTCGCGGGGCCGGTCGTCGCGCTCACCAACGAGCACGCGGGCTCCGACGGCGACATCTTCTCGCACGCCTTCAAGCTGATGGGCATCGGCCCGCTGGTGGGCACGCGCACCTGGGGCGGCGTGATCGGCATCTGGCCGCGGCACCGGCTCGTCGACGGCACCGAGACGACGCAGCCCGAGTTCTCGTTCTGGTTCGCCGACGTCGGCTGGGGCGTCGAGAACCACGGGACCGACCCGACGGTGGAGGTCGACAACGCCCCGCAGGACGCGGCCGCCGGGCGCGACCGCCAGCTCGAGGTCGCGCTCGCCGAGGCGATGAAGGAGGTCGCGCGAGCGAAGCCCGGGCTGCCGCGCTTCGACCGGCGGCCGAACCTCGCGCGCAAGCGGCTGCCTCCGCGAACGCGCGGCGCGAAGGCGAAGGGCCGATAGCGGGCAGCGCGACCGCGCCGGGTCGACGGCACGCTGCGGCGGGCGTGCGCCCCCGGCGGCGCCGCGCTACTTGAGGAACTCGGGCGAGACCAGCTTGGGGAGGATCAGCGAGAAGTCCGGCCAGAGGATCACGATCGCCAGCACGCCGAGCATCGGCAGGATCATCAGGATCGTGTCCTTCAGCGCGTCGATCACCCGGATGTTGGCGATCGAGCAGGCGATCAGCAGGCACAGCCCGTAGGGCGGGGTCACGAGCCCGAAGGCGAGCGACGTGATCCCGATCATCGCGAACTGGATCGGGTGGATGCCCGCCTTGCGCGCCAGCGGCTCGAGGATCGCGCCGACGATGATGATCGCCGGGATCGCGTCGAGGAACATGCCGACGACCAGGAACACGAGCGCGATGAAGAACCCGGTCGCGATCGGCCCCATGCCCCACGCACCCACGCCCGACAGCAGCGCCTGCGGGATCTGGTAGTAGGCGAGCAGCCATCCGAACACGGAGGCGGTGCCGACGCAGAACAGCGCGATGCCCGAGAAGCGCCCGGTGTCGAGGAGCGCGCTGTGGAAGCCCTTCCAGCCGAGCTCGCGGTAGACGAACGCCGTCAGCAGGATCGCGTAGAGCACGGCGATGCACGCCGCTTCGGTCGGCGTGAACCAGCCGAACACCTTGCCGCCGATGATGATCACCGGCGTCATCAGCGCAGGCAGCGAGACCATGAGCGCCCGCACCACCTCGGTGAACGTCGAGCGCGCGTAGGTGGGGTAGCCGCGGGCCTTGGCGTAGACGTGGACCGTGGCCATCTGCACGAGGCCGATGGTGAGTCCGGGGATCACGCCGGCGAGGAACAGGCCGCCGATCGACACGGTGAGCACGCCGCCCCAGACGATCATCAGGATCGACGGCGGCACGATCACCGCGAGCACGGCCGAGACCGCCGTGATCGCGGCGGAGAAGCTGTCGTCGTAGCCCTCCTTGCGCTGCGCCTCGATGAAGATCTTCGACTGGCTGGCGGCGTCCGCGGTCGACGATCCCGAGATGCCGGCGAAGAAGATCGACAGCACGACGTTCACCTGCGCGAGCGCGCCGGGCATGTGCCCCACCAGCGCGCGCGAGAGGCGCACCAGCCGGTCGGTGATGCCGCCGACGTTCATGAGGTTGGCGGCGAAGAGGTAGAACGGCACCGCGAGCAGGATGAACGAGTTGTAGGCGTTGAACGTCTCCTGCACCAGCGTGTAGGCGGAAAGGCGCGGCTCGATCAGCAGGATCGGCAGCGCCGCGAGCCCGAGCGCGAACGCCACCGGCACCCGAAGCGCGAGCAGGCCGAAGAAGCCGCCGAAGAGGATCAGCGCTGCCGTGCCGGGAGAGAGCGCGGCGCCGGTCACGGCCTGGTCCCCGCGACGTGGTTCGGCGGCCGCCTGCCCCGGATGACGTCCACGTCGTCGAGCATCCGCTCGCCGAGGAAGACGAGCCACGTGAAGCCGGTCACCGGCCAGGCGACGTGGATCAGCCACAGCGGCAGCTCGGCGAGCTCCGAGGTCCGGTTGAACGCGAACCGGGTGAACTCGAGTCCGGCCCAGAGGAACACCAGCGCGAACACGAGGATCGCGAACGAGCCGATCAGGCGGAAGGCCGCAGCGACCTTCGGCGAGAGCACCGGGAAGAGATCGACCTCGAAGTGCGTTCCCTCGCGCACGCCGACCATCGCGCCGATCATGATCATCCAGATGAACAGGAACCGCGCCATCTCCTCGGTCCAGATGTAGTGCGGCAGCGCGTCCCACCAGCGGGAGACGATCTGCATCGTCACCGGGATCAGGATGATCCCGACCGACAGCGCGAGCAGCGCGTTGAGGAGGCGGCCGAAGGCGTCCGACAGCCGGTGCCACATCCTGCGGAAAGGATGGCGGGCGTGCGTCATGGGGCTGGCGGGAAGGCGCGGACGCGGGCGGGCCGCCGTGGCGGCCCGCCCGCGCTGGCAGGGAGGCTACTGGAGGGCGTTGATCTTGGCGTAGATCGCTTCGGCTTCGACTTCCTTCGCGTAGGCGGCCATCACCGGGTCGACCGCCTTCTTCATCGCGGCGCGGTCGGTGAAGTTGACCTTCTTGAGCTTGCCGGCCTTCTCCATCGCGTCGAGCTTCGCCGAGTCCTCGGACGACTCGATCTGGCGGCCGTAGGCGCCGGCTTCCTTGCCCGCCTTGACGATCGCGGCCTGCAGGTCGGCGGGCAGCTTCTTGAACGTCTTGCCGGAGAAGCACAGCGGCCGGATGGTGATCGCGTGCTGGGTGAGGATGAGGTTCGGCCCGACCTCGAAGAACTTCATCTGCTCGACACCCGCGGCCTCGTTCTCGCCGGCCTGGATCACCCCGTTCTGGATCGCGTTGTAGACCTCGTTGTAGGCGATGACCGTGGGCGCCATGCCGGCCGCCGCGAACGTGCGGCTCCAGATCGGCGCGCCCTGCACACGGATCTTCAGGCCCTTCAGCTCGGCCATGTTGGAGGCCGGCTTGTTGGAGAAGATGTTGCGCGTGCCGCCGCCGGCGTAGCCGATCAGCATCACGTCCGCCTTCGCCGCGACCTCGTCGGCGACGGGCTTAAGGAGGTCGGCATCGAGCACCTTGTTCCAGTGGGCGAGGTCGCGGAACAGGAACGGCGCGTCGATGAACGGCGCCGCCTTCGAGAACGTCGACATGTGCGCCGGCGAGACGATCGCATAGTCGACCGCCTTGCCCTGCGCCATGTACTCGAAGTATTGCTTCTCGAGGCCGAGCTCGCTGTTCTTGTGCAGCACGAAGTTGATCGGCTTGCCGTAGTACTTCTTCACCAGTTCCTCGAACTTGACCATCGCCTTGGTGAAGGCGTGGTCGTCGTTGAACTGCGAGGCGCCGTGCAGCGTGATCGTCTGGGCGTTGGCGCCGAATGCGACCACGACGGTGGCCGCCGCGAGCGCGCGCAGTATGGCTTTCATCGATACCTCCTCGGGGTGGTTCCACCCGGGTCGCGCGCCCGGCGTCGATCGCGGGTGCGTTCTGGTCAGGTGGTCAGGCCAAATCAGACCATCCGGGGCTTCCCGGTGTCAACTGCCGCCGCACGGTTGTGCCGGATATCCCGCAGCGGGGTTGCGCGCGCGCACGCGGGGCGGGCCTGCCCCCGGCGGCGCGGTCAGTGCTTGCGCGCGTCGGTGGTGAGCGGGCGCACCGGCGCCTTGACCTCGATCGTCTGCCGCTTGCCGGCGGCGTCCTCGAAGGTCAGCGCGATCGGCACCGTTTCGCCCTCGGCGAGCGGCTTCGTGAGCGCCATCAGCATCACGTGGTAGCCGCCGGGCTTCAACTCCGTCGGCTTGCCGGCCGGCAGATCCAGCTTCGGGATCGCCCGCATCTTCATCACGCCGCCGTCCATCGCCATCTCGTGGATCTCGACGATCTTCGCGACCGGCGAGGCGGCGGCCACGAGCTTCTGGTCGGTCGCCGCCGTGAGCTTCATGAACGCGCCGGTGGCGCGCTGGCCGGCGACGGTGCCGCGCACCCACGGATCGGCGACGCTGACCTGGGCGAAGGCGAGCGCCGGCACGGCGGCGGCGATACAGGCGGCGGCGAGTTGCCGCCACGTCGGGACGAGCGTCATCGGGAGCCTCCTTTTCCAGTCCCATTTTACCCGCCGCCGGGGTGGCCGGCTCTTGAGGCGTGACTGCAGGACATTGCCGCAACCAACTGTAAGAAAACGCGTTCATCCGGCGCAAGACGGCACCGAATCTTGATCCGGGTCAAGGGAACGGGAGATGACAGCGGTGAGGCATTGCTCACCTCAAGTTCTGGGGCCTAACGTTGCGCCGGCCTACAACATCTAGTGGCCGACGCGGGCGCCCGATCCGCGCAGCCGCCCAACCGAAGGGGGAGCCATGCCCGACGACGCCCTCGTTTCCCTGCCGCCCGCGGTTGCGCCGGCCGCGCTGCCCACGACGGTCATCAAGCGCGACGGCAGCACCGCGCCGTTCGACCTCGGCAAGATCGCGCGCGCGATCGGCAAGGCGGCCGCCGCAACCGGCGAGTTCGGGGCGCTCGAGGCGCAACTCATCGCCGAGCGCGTCGGGCGGGTGATCGCCCACCGGTTTGCCGGCCGCATGCCCGACATCGAGGCGATCCAGGACCTGGTCGAGCAGGCGCTGGTCGGCGCCGGGCACTTCACCACCGCGCGCGCCTACATCGTCCACCGCGAGAAGCACAAGCGGCTGCGCGACACGAAGAAGACGCTGATCGACGTCGCGCACGCGGTCGACGAGTACCTCGAGCAGCGCGACTGGCGCGTCAACGCCAACGCCAACCAGGGCTATTCGCTCGGCGGGCTGATCCTCAACGTCTCGGGCAAGGTGGTCGCCAACTACTGGCTCGACCACGTCTACGCGCCGGAGGTCGGCCGCGCGCACCGCGACGGCGACGTGCACATCCACGACCTCGACATGCTCGCCGGCTACTGCGCCGGCTGGTCGCTGCGCCAGTTCCTCTACGAGGGCCTGAACGGCGTGCCGGGCAAGGTCGAGGCCGGGCCGCCGAAGCACATGTCGAGCGCGGTCGGGCAGATCGTCAACTTCCTCGGCACGCTGCAGAACGAGTGGGCGGGCGCGCAGGCGTTCTCGTCGTTCGACACCTACATGGCGCCGTTCGTCCGCAAGGACGCGATGAGCTTCGCGCAGGTGAAGCAGTGCGTCCAGGAGCTGATCTACAACCTCAACGTGCCCTCGCGCTGGGGCACGCAGACGCCCTTCACCAACCTGACGTTCGACTGGACCTGTCCCGAGGACCTGCGCGAGCAGGTGCCGGTGATCGCGGGCCGCGAGCAGCCGTTCACCTACGGCGAGCTGCAGCCCGAGATGGACATGATCAACCGTGCCTACATCGAGGTGATGACCACGGGCGACGCCAAGGGCCGCGTGTTCACGTTCCCGATCCCGACCTACAACATCACGCCGGACTTCGACTGGGACCACCCCAACACCGAGCCGCTGTTCGCGATGACGGCGAAGTACGGGCTGCCGTACTTCCAGAACTTCCTCAACTCCGAGCTCAAGCCCAACATGATCCGGTCGATGTGCTGCCGGCTGCAGCTCGACCTGCGCGAGCTCCTGAAGCGCGGCAACGGGCTGTTCGGCTCGGCGGAGCAGACCGGATCGGTGGGCGTGGTCACCGTCAACTGCGCGCGGCTGGGCTACCTGCACGCGGGCGACGAGGCGGCGCTCCTCGCGCGCCTCGACCGGCTGCTCGAGCTCGCGAAGGAGAGCCTCGAGGTCAAGCGCAAGGTGATCCAGCGGCTGATCGACCAGGGTCTGTTCCCCTACACCAAGCGCTACCTCGGCACGCTGCGCAACCACTTCTCGACGATCGGCATCAACGGCGTGAACGAGATGATCCGCAACTTCACGCACGACGCGGACGACATCTCGACCGCGGCGGGCGAGGCGCTCGCACACCGGCTGCTCGACCACGTGCGCGCGCGCATCGTCGCCTTCCAGGAGGAGACCGGCCACCTCTACAACCTCGAGGCGACGCCGGCGGAGGGCACGACCTACCGCTTCGCCCGCGAGGACCGCAAGCGCTTCCCGGACATCCTGCAGGCCGGCACGCGCGAGACGCCGTACTACACCAACTCGACGCAGCTGCCGGCCGGGTTCACCGACGACCCGTTCGAGGCGCTCGCGCGGCAGGAACCGCTGCAGACCAAATACACCGGCGGCACCGTCCTGCACCTCTACATGAGCGAGCGGATCTCCTCGTCCGACGTGTGCAAGCGCCTGGTGCGGACGGCGCTGTCGCGCTTCCGACTGCCCTACATCACGATCACCCCGACGTTCTCGATCTGCCCCACGCATGGCTATCTCGCCGGGGAGCACGAGTTCTGCCCGCGATGCGACGCCGATCGGGTCGCAGCCAAGCGGACGGCGGGCGCGCCTTGACCGGGCGCAAAGACCCGGCGATTTGCAGTGGAGCGGGCGCGGCCCGCGTGTTCAACTTCCCCGACCCAGGAGGACCCGATGACCGTTTTCGCCACGACCGACCTGCCCGTGGATCCCGCTGCGGTGCTGCGCGACGAGGAGCGCCAGCGCTGCGAGGTGTGGACCAGGGTGATGGGCTACCACCGCCCGGTGGCGTCGTTCAACACCGGCAAGAAGGGCGAGCACCGCGAGCGCCGCTTCTTCCGCGAGGCCCGCGCGCAGGGCGCGCTCGCCGGCTGAGGGTCGCGTGGCGGTGGACACGGCGTGCGACGAAGCGCGGCTCGCCCGCGCGTCGCTGGCCGTCGGCGGTGTCGTGCGTTTCTCGACGACCGACTGGCCGGGCACGATGGCGGCCGTCGTGTTCGCCCAGGGCTGTCCCTGGCGCTGCCGCTACTGCCACAACCCGCACCTGATCCCGAAGGACGGGCCCGAGTCGCACGACTGGCCCGCGGTCGTCGCCTGGCCGGAAACCCGGCGCGGCCTGCTCGAGGCCGTGGTCTTCTCCGGGGGCGAGCCCACCGCGCAGGTCGCCCTGGAGCACGCGCTGCGCGACGTGCGCTCGCTCGGCTTTCGCACGGGGCTTCACACGGGCGGCATGTTTCCGCGCCGCATGCCGGGGCTGCTGCCGCTCCTCGACTGGGTAGGTCTCGACGTCAAGGCGCCGAGGACGGGCTATGCCGAGGTGACCGGCGTGCCGGGCTCGGGGCTCGGCACCTTCGTCACCCTGGCGCTCGTCCGCCAGGCCGGGATCGCGCACGAGGTGCGCACGACCGTCCACACCGCGCTCACCCCGCCGGACGCGTTGGAGTCGCTGGCCGCGGAGCTCGCCGGCGCCGGCGTGAGCGAGTGGGTGCTGCAGCCCTTCCGCGCGGCCGGATGCGAGGACGCGGCGCTCAACGTCGACGCCATCGCCGGCGCGACGATCGACGCCTCGCTCCTGTCGCGCCTGCGGGCGCACGTGCCCGGCGTCGTGGTCCGGTAGCCTTGCCGCGCACGCCTCCGGCGCGGCGGACGCCTGGCGGCGGGTGCGCCGCAATGGGGCAGGGGAAAAAGAAAGACCCGGCAGCGAACGGAGGCAAGTCGCCGCTGCCGGGTACGACGAGGATTGCCAATGCTGTCGCATTGTTCGCGCCGGCGCCTTCGCGGAAAATGATGCGTATCAAGCGATTTGCGAGCCGCGGGGGTGGGCGCCGGGGCGTTGCGCCCGCCGCCGGCCGCCGGCTCGCCCCCGAGGATCCCCCTTTCCGATGAGCACCGTCTCCTCCGTACCAATGCCTCGCCACGCGGGTGCGACCGCCGCCCTGGGCCGCGACGAGCGCGCCGTGGCCGCGTGGCTCCTCGCCTGCTGCGCGCTCGTCTTCGCGATGATCGTGGTCGGCGGCGTCACGCGGCTCACCCACTCCGGCCTGTCGATCACCGAGTGGCAGCCGATCGTCGGGACGCTGCCGCCGCTCACCGAGCAGGACTGGCAGCAGGCGTTCGACAAGTACCGCGCCACGCCCGAGTACCGGCAGGTGAACAAGGGCATGTCGCTCGAGGCCTTCAAGGGCATCTTCTGGTGGGAGTACTTCCACCGCCTGCTCGGCCGGCTGATCGGCGTGGCCTTCCTCGTGCCGTTCCTGTGGTTCGCCGTGCGCCGCCGCATCCCGCCTGGCTACGGCTGGCCGCTCGCCGGCATCTTCGTCCTCGGGGGGCTGCAGGGCGCGATGGGCTGGTACATGGTGAAGAGCGGCCTCGTCGACGACCCGCGCGTGTCGCAGTTCCGGCTGACAGCGCACCTCGGGCTCGCGTTCGTGATCCTCGGCGCGATGCTGTGGGTGGCGCTGTCGCTCCTCTTCCCGCGGCGCGAAGCCGTGTCGACGCCGGGAGCGCGCTCCGCGCGGCGCTGGGCCTTCGGCATCGTGGCGCTGGTGTTCGCGATGGTCCTCTCCGGCGGCTTCGTCGCCGGCATCCGCGCCGGCTTCGCCTACAACACGTTCCCGCTGATGAACGGCGCGTGGATCCCGCCGGAAATCCTGATGCTGGAGCCCGCCTGGAACAACTTCTTCTGGAACATGGCCACGGTGCAGTTCGACCATCGCGTTGGCGCCTGGCTGCTGTTCTTCCTCGTTCCGGTGCTGTGGTGGAAGCTTCGCACCGCCGACGGCGTGCCGGCCCGCGCGGAACATGGCGGCAACGCGCTCGCCGCGGCCCTCGCGGTGCAGATCGCGCTCGGCATCGCCACGTTGCTCCTGGTCGTGCCGCTGTCGCTCGCCGCGCTGCACCAGGCCGGCGCCGTCGTCGTGTTCGGGCTCGCGCTGTACGTCGCGCACGCGATGCGCTGATGCGGCTTCGCTTGCCGCGCCGTCGCCGTTCGTCGCCCGGCATTTTTCGCTTGACGCGCGTCAAGGCCGCGCCCCCCGCGCGCGCGAGAATGGCCGCGGAGGCGGCGCGAACGACGCGTGCCGCCCGCGCTGGAGCCCGCGATGGCAAGACACCTGACGCTCGACATCCGCGGCATGACGCCGCCCGAGCCGCTCGATCGCGTGCTGACGACGATCGCCGACTTCGGCCACGGCGACACGCTGCGGATCCTCTCGGATTTCGAGCCGAGACCGCTCTACCGGATCCTGGAGCGGGACGGCTTCCGGCACCACGTGGAAGCGGGCGCCGACGCGCCCTGCGAGATCACGGTCTGGTCCGACGACTGACCGGCGACGACGCGCCGGCCTCGCGTCCGGGGGCGTGCGCGCTGCCGCCCGCGTCGGCGTCGCGGCGCGAGCGGCTTGCCGCTTTCCTCTCCTGCCGGCGCTGCGCCGTCGGCTGGGCTGTCTATCTCGCGGTCGCGATCCTGGTCGTCGCGCTCTACGGCGCACGCTGACCTCCGGGCGGCGCGGGAAGGCCGCCGTCACGGGTCGCGAACGCCGCATGGACCCGCCTTCCGCCCGGCCGGGCGGGGCCCGCGTCCGCGGGAGACCTGCCGGGCCCCGTCCGTCGTCCGCCGCCAACTTTGACGCCGATCAATCCATGCCTTAACGTATACGTTATAGGATGCGCCGTATCGCGGCCCGCGCTTCGGCGCACCGGCGTCGAAGTCCCGGGCCACGGAGCCCGCGCATGCACAGCATCGTCTTCCTGGACCGCGCGACGCTCGCGCCGTCGGTGCGCCTGCGAAAGCCCGCCTTCCCGCACGCCTGGACCGAGCACGAGCGGACCCACCCGGCCGACGTCGCCGCCCGACTCGCCGGCGCGACGATCGCCGTCGACAACAAGGTGCCGCTGAGGAGGGACGTGCTCGAGCGCCTCCCGGACCTGCGGATGATCGCGGTCGCGGCGACCGGAACCGACTGCATCGACAAGGACTGCTGCCGCGAGCGCGGCATCGTGGTGAGCAACGTGCGCGGCTATGCGGTGCACACGGTGCCGGAGCACGTGTTCGCGCTGATCCTTGCGCTGCGCCGCAGCCTCTGCGCCTACCGCGACGCGGTGCGCCGCGGCGCCTGGCAGGCCGCGCGCCAGTTCTGCTTCTTCTCGCACCCGATCGACGATCTCCACGGCGCCAACCTCGGCATCGTCGGCGAGGGGGCGCTTGGACAGGGCGTGGCGCAGCTCGGGCGCGCGTTCGGCATGAACGTGATGTTCGCCGCGCACAAGGGCAAGAGCGGACTCGGTCCGCTGTACACGCCCTTCGAGGAGGTGCTGGAGACCGCGGACGCGATCACGCTGCACTGCCCGTTGCTGCCCGAGACGTCCGCGATGCTCGCGATGCCGGAGTTCCGCCGCATGCGCCGCAGGCCGGTGCTCGTGAACGCCGCGCGCGGCGGCCTCGTCGTCGAGGAAGACCTCGAGCGCGCGCTCGACGAGGGCCTGCTCGCGGGCGCCGCGTTCGACGTCGCCATGCCCGAGCCGCCGGCGGCGGACAGCACGATCATGCGGCTCGCCGCGCGCGACGACTTCATCCTCACGCCGCACGTCGCCTGGGCGAGCGCGCAGGCGCAGCAGGCGCTCGCCGACCAGGTGATCGACAACATCGAGCGGTTCGCGAGCGGCGCGCCCGCCAACGTGGTGCAGGGCGCTTTCTGAACCGAATCCGACACGGAGCACCGATGGCACGCCTCGCGATCCTGACGCTGTTCATGGGCCAGACCCGCAACCGCTTCCTGCAGTACCAGGAGCCCCGCACGATCCTCGAGGTCCTCGACATGGCGGGACGCACCGAGGGCTGCGAGGGCGTCGAGCTGCGCTACCCCGGGGACCTCGCGGACCCGAAGGCGGTCAAGGCAGCGCTCGAGCGCAACAACCTCGGCATCGCGGCGATCAACTTCGCGTCCGTGCGGCCCGACCGGTGGCTGCGCGGCGCGTGGTCGTCGACCCGGCCGGAGGAGCGCCGGGCCGCCGTCGACGACTTCAAGCGCTGCATCGACGTCGCGCGCGAGCTCGGCGCGCCGCGGATCACCAACTGCCCGCTGAACGACGGCATCGACTACGCGTTCGAGCTCGACTTCGCGCGGGCCTACGACACCGCCGCCGAATGCTACGCCGAGATCGCCGACCACGACCCGTCGTTCCCCATCTGCATCGAGTACAAGATCAGCGAGCCGCGCGTGCGCTCGCTCCTCGGCAATGCGGGGGAGACGGCGGCGTTCTGCCAGATCGTCAACCGCGACAACCTGGGCGTGACGCTCGACGTCGGCCACGCGCTCTTCGCCAACGAGAACGCATCACAGTCGGCGGCGCTGCTCGCGAAGGCCAAGCGACTCTTCTACGTGCACCTGAACGACAACGACGGCCGCGCCGACTGGGACCTGCTTCCGGGCGCCGTGCATCCCTGGGAGCTGATCGAGTTCCTGTGGACGCTCGAGCGCCTGGGCTACGACGACTGGATGACGTTCGACATCGTGCCCAAGGAGGCGGAGCCGGTCGAGTTCTTCGCCACCGCGGCGCGACTCACGCGCAAGTACGAGATGCTGAGCCGGCGCATCGACGCGCCGAAGATGGAGGCGCTGCAGGTCGCCAACAATCCATCGCAGACGCTGGGCTACGTCCACACGCTGGCCTGATGCCCGCGCCACGAACGCCGGAGCACCTACCATGACAGCGACTCCTCGCGAGATGGCGAACGCCGTCCGCTTCCTTGCACTCGACGCGATGGTCCGCGTCGGCGACGGGCACCCCGGCACGCCGCTCGGTGCCGCCGACATCTGCGCCGCGCTGTTCACCCGCCACCTCAAGTTCGACCCCGCCGACCCGCGCTGGCCCGACCGCGACCGCTTCGTCCAGTCGAACGGCCACGGCTCGACGCTGATGTACGCGCTGCTGCACCTCGCAGGCTACCGCGCGTTCCCGATCGAGGAGATCAAGCGCTTCCGGGAGCTCGGCTCGACCACGCCGGGGCACCCGGAATACGAGCCGGACCACGGCGTCGAGATCACCACCGGCCCGCTGGGGCAGGGCATCGCCAACGCGGCCGGGATGGCGGTCGCGGAGGCGATGCTGAACGAGGAGTTCGGCGACGACGTCGTCCGCCACTGGACCTACGCGCTGGTCGGCGACGGCTGCCTGATGGAGGGCCTCGGCCACGAGGTGATCTCGCTCGCCGGGCACCTGAAGCTCGGCCGGCTGATCTTCCTCTACGACTCCAACCGGATGACCGACGACGGCCCGACCTCGCAGGCGGTGACCGAGGACTACATGGTCCGCTTCGCGTGCGCCGGCTGGCACGTCCAGGAGTGCGACGGTCACGACCAGGACGCGATCGCCGCGGCGATCGCCGCGGCGAAGCTCGATCCGCGCCCGTCGATGATCAAGTGCAACACGGTCATCGGCTTCGGCGTGCCGCGCATCCAGGACCAGCGTGTCGCCCACGGCGGCAAGCTGTTCGAGGACGATGCGAAGGCCGCGCGCGAGTTCCTCGGCTGGCCGCACGAGCGCTTCACGGTGCCCGCGCCGATCCTCGCCGAGTGGCGCGACGCCGGGCGGCGCGGCGCGGGCGAGCGCGCCGCTTGGGAGGCGCGCCTCGCCGCGCTCGAACCGCAGCGGCGCGCGAAGTTCGAGCGGCTGATGCGCGGCGAGCTGCCGGCGGGGTGGGAGAAGACGCTCGCCGACTGGAAGCGCGAGGCGGCGGCGAAGGCGCCGACCCAGCCCACGGTGCGCTCGTCGGGCGAGATCACGCGCGTGCTCTCGCATGCGATCCCCGAGCTCGTCGGCGGCGCGCCGGACCTCGAGGCGGCGACGCAGCACAAGCGCGACATGCGCCCGTTCACCGCGAGCGACCGCGGCGGGCGCTACCTGCACTACGGCGTGCGCGAGCACGCGATGGGCGCGATGATGAACGGCATGGCCGCGCACAAGGGCGTGGTTCCCTACGGCGCGACGTTCCTCGTCTTCTCCGACTACATGCGGCACTCGATCCGGCTGTCGGCGATGATGTCGCTGCCGGTGATCTGGGTGTTCAGCCACGACTCGATCGGCATCGGCCGCAACGGCCCGACGCACCAGCCGGTCGAGTACCTCGCTTCGCTGCGCGCGATGCCCAACCTCGCGGTGATGCGGCCTGCCGACGCGGTCGAGGCCGCCGAGTGCTGGCAGATCGCGGTCGGCAACCGGGGCGCGCCGTCGGCGATCGTCAACTCGCGCCAGCCGCTGCCTCCGGTGCGGACCGTGCACACCGACGAGAACCTCTGCGCACGCGGCGCCTACGTGATTGCCGATGCCTCCGGCGGTGCCCGGCGTGCCACGCTGTTCGCCTCCGGGTCCGAGGTTGCGATCGCGCTCGCGGCGCGGGCGACGCTGCAGGCACAGGGCATCCCGACCGCCGTGATCTCGGTGCCGTGCTGGGAGCTCTTCGACGAGCAGGACGCGGCCTACCAGGCCGCGGTGCTCGGGCGCGGCACGGTGCGCGTGGCCGTGGAGGCCGCCGTGAAGCTGGGGTGGGAGCGTTTCGTCGGCGAGGACGGCGGCTTCGTGGGCATGAGCACCTTCGGCGCCTCGGGCCCGGAGGCGGAGCTGTTCCGTCACTTCGGCATCACGCCCGACGCGGTCGTCGCAGAGGTGGCGCGGCGGCTGCCCGCGGGCGTCGCGCGGACTGCGGCCGCGGCGGAGGCGGCCGCGGCGCACTGAGCGCCGGAGCGGCTTCCTCCCGGACGACCCGCTTGACGAACTTGAGTGCATCCGATAACGTATACGTAAAGACCGGCGACCGTCGCGCGACGAGCGCAGCCGGCGTCGACACACGATGAAGACGGAGGATGCGATGGCGACCGTCGAGGCTCCCCTCGTCGCGCTGGAGTCGCTGCGATTCACCGGCACCGACCTGCGCCGGCCCGAGTGCGTGCTGTGCGCCGCGAGCGGCGACGTCTACGCGGCCGACTGGCGCGGCGGCGTGACGCGCATCGCTTCCGACGGAACGCAGCAGACGGTGGTCGGGCTGCACCCGGACGGAGGGCCGCTGCAGCCGAACGGGATCGCGCTCGCGAGCGACGGCACCTTCCTGGTCGCGCACCTGGGTGCGAGCGCCGGGGGCGTCTTCCGGCTCGACCGCGCAGGCGCCGTGACGCCGGTCTTGCAGCGGATCGACGGCAAGCCGATCCCGCCGACCAACTACGTGATCGAGGACGCGTCCGGGCGGCTCTGGGTCACGGTGAGCACCTGGCTCGAGCCGCGGGCACGGGGCTATCGCGCGGACGTGGCCGACGGCTTCGTGGCCGTAGTCGACGCGCGCGGCGCGCGCATCGTCGCCGACGGGCTGGGCTACACGAACGAACTCGCGATCGACCCCACGGGCCGGTGGATGTGGGTCAACGAGACATTCGGCCGCCGCCTGTCGCGCTTCGCGATCCGAGGCGACGGCTCGCTCGGGCCGCGCGAGACGGTCACCACGTTCGGCTACGGCTTCTACCCGGACGGGCTCGCGTTCGACGCGCAAGGCTGCGCGTGGGTGGTGAGCATCGTCAGCAACCGGATCGTGCGCGTCGCGCCCGACGGGGATCAGTGGCCCTTGCTCGACGACGCCGACCCGGTCCACGTCGACTGGGTCGAGTCCGCGTACATGTCGGGCACGATGGGCCGCCCGCACCTCGACCGCGCGGCGGGCAAGGTGCTGCGCAACATCAGCAGCATCGCTTTCGGCGGGCCGGGGCTGCGCACCGCCTACCTGGGATGTCTCCTCGACCAGCGCCTGCCGACGTTCGACGCGCCGGTCGCCGGGCACCCGCCGGCGCACTGGCAACGCAAGCCCCGGATCTTCGACTGAAGGTGACGATGACCACCAGCAAGTCCACCGCCCGTACCCCGGCAGCGCCGAAGGCGGCGCCGCAGGGCGCGGTCGAGCGCGTCTACCAGGCCGTGCGCAGGCGCATCCTCGACAACGTCTGGCCGCCGGGCCACCAGGCGCTCGAGCAGACGTTGGCGCTCGAGATGGGCGTCTCGCGCACGCCGGTGCGTGAAGCGCTGATCCGCCTGCACAACGAGGGCCTGCTCGAGGTCGTGCCCCGCCATGGCATGCGCGTGCTGCCGGTGTCGCCCGCGGACATGGCCGAGATCTACGCGATCCTGACGAGCCTCGAGTCCCTCGCCGCGGAGCTCGCCGCGCGGCGCAGGCCCGGGGCTGCGGCGCTCGCGCCGCTCGAGGCCGCGTGCCGCGAGATGGAAGCGGCGCTCGCCGGCGACGACCTCGACGCCTGGGCGAAGGCCGACGAGCGCTTCCACCTCGAGCTCGTCCGCCTGTGCGGCAACCGGCACCTCGCCGAGGTGGTGATCAACTTCTGGGACCGCGCGCACCGTGCGCGCATGGTGACGCTGCGGATGCGGCCGCGGCCGACGCACTCGACGAAGGAGCACCGCGCCGTGGTGAAGGCGATCCGCGCCGGCGACGTCGCGACGGCGCGCGACCTGCACCGCGCGCACCGCGAGCGCGGCGCGGCCGAGCTGACCGCGATCCTGCAGCAGTTCCGCCTCTCGAGCCTCTAGCGACGCGATGGCCCTCACCCGCTACGACATCTGCGTGCTTCCCGGCGACGGCATCGGCGTCGAGGTGATCGACGCGACGCTGCCGCTCGTCGAGCGCGCCTGCCGCGGCACCGGCGTGTCGCTCGCGTTCGCCGCGCACCCGGCCGGCGCGCTCCACTACAAGGCGACCGGGGAGGCGCTGCCGGCGGCGACCTTCGCCGCGGCGCGGGACGCGCACGCGATCCTGTTCGGCGCGATGGGCTGGCCGGAGATCCGCCGGCCCGACGGCACCGAGATCGCACCCCAGCTCGACCTGCGCTTCGACCTCGAGCTCTACGCCGGCGTGCGCCCGGCGCGCGCGCTGCCCGGGGTGCCGCTGCCGCTCGCCGATCCGCGCGCGCGCGAGATCGACCTCGTGATCGTGCGCGAATCGACCGAGGGCCTGTTCGCGTCGGTCGGCCGGGGCGTCGTCGACGACGACCGCGAGGCGCGCGACACGATGGTGATCACCCGGAAGGGCTCCGAGCGCGTGCACGAGTTCGCCTTCCGGCTCGCAGAACGCCGTCGGGCACGCGGCCGGCCGGGGGAGGTCTGCTGCGTCGACAAGGCCAACGTGTTCGTGTCGATGGCGTACTTCCGCAAGGTGTTCGACGAGGTCGCGGCACGCCACCCCGGCGTGCGCCCGCGCCGCCACTACGTCGACGCGACCGCGCTCGATCTCGTGCGCCGTCCGTGGGCCTTCGACGTGATGGTCACCGAGAACATGTTCGGCGACATTCTTTCCGACCTCGCGGCCGGGCTGGTCGGCGGCATGGGCATGGCGCCGTCGGCCGACATCGGCGACGCGCACGGCCTGTTCCAGCCGTGCCACGGCTCCGCGCCCGACATCGCCGGCCAGGGCAAGGCGAACCCGACCGCGATGATCCTGTCGGCGGCGATGATGCTCGACTGGCTCGCCGACCGCCACGCCGATCCGCGCCTCGCGGACGCCGCGCGACGCATCGAGTCGGCGGTCGACGCCGTGTTCGCGTCCGGCCGCCTGCTGCCGGTCGAGCTCGGCGGGCGCGACGGTACCGCGGCGATCGCCGCCGCGGTCGCGGGCAACCTGTGAGCGCGGGCATGAAGCCGCTGCGCGTCGCGATCGCCGGTGCCGGCTTCTTCAGCCGCTTCCAGATCGAGGGCTGGAGGGCGATCG
>Ga0114939_10001069_pt1 | contig 22187 bp, 18 predicted proteins | sample AshMeaCrysSpring_FD_87196 | JGI IMG/M metagenome (GOLD analysis project Ga0114939, IMG submission 87196) | Groundwater microbial communities from Big Spring, Nevada to study Microbial Dark Matter (Phase II) - Ash Meadows Crystal Spring | ecosystem: Environmental > Aquatic > Deep subsurface >...
ATAGTTCCAGCCGAGATTGCTTTTAATCCCTGCCCTTTCTAGAGCTTGCTGCATTGTGTCAGTGGTCAAAATGCCAAAAATTACTGGTACACCGGTTTGAAAGCTAGCGGCGGCAATGCCCTTTGCTACTTCCGATGATACATAATCAAAATGAGGTGTTTGACCCCGAATGACCGCCCCAAGACAAATTATGGCATCATAGCGGTGAGAGGCTGCCAATTGCCGAGCCACTGTAGCTACTTCAAAGCTACCTGGAACCCATACGTAGTCCACCTGAGTACCCTGGGGGTTAATATCGACGCCGTGGCGTTTTAAGCCATCTTGGCAGCCTTCTAGCAGCTTGCCAACCACTAAGTCATTGAAGCGAGCAATCACGATGGCAAACCGAAAAGGTTCTGTCTGAGTAAAATTTCCCTCGAAAACAGCCATGAGCGTCTAGTCGTAAATTCGTGTACATCAATAAACAGTGCTGAGTCATGAGTGCTGAGTACTCAGCACCCAGTACTCAGCACTGTTTAATTAGATAGAACTCGTGCTTTATACCACGAAAAAGTTCAATATGGCAACTAAAACTACCAAACCGAACCAAACTCCAGAGCCAACCCAAAGCAGCTTTTTAGATTCAACCCAGTTTTGTGGAGAAGCGTAAGCAACAGGTACGCCAATCACCATCACAAAAGACATGAGAACCAAAGCAACTAAAGCAAGTTGGAATATTATTGTCATTTTCCCTTCTCCCAAAACAGCAACATATTGAATCGAGATTTCCTTATTTGTACGCTATCAGAAATTGCATCATTTGAGTCATTAGTCGTTAGTCAAAGCGTGATGAGTCGATAGTCAAACCGCCTTTACCAGGTATGACGTTTGCTACTCAAATATAAATCGGTCAATATTAATACTCAGCATTCAGGACTCAACACTCAGGACTGTTTCCCACTATGGATCTAATTCTTTGCCACACAACTGCTGATTTTGACGCCGTGGGGGCGGCGGTGGGGTTAAGTTGCCTGCTTCCGGGGAGTAAAATTGTGCTTACAGGCGGTGCCCATCCTCCAGTAAGAGATTTTTTGGCATTACATCGGGATGAGTATTCCTTTATTGAACGGCGGTCGGTGAATCCCCAAAAAATTCGGACTTTGGCTGTGGTGGATACCCAACGGCGCGATCGCTTGGGTAAAGCTGCCCAATGGTTTGATTTACCCAATGTGGCGAAAATTATCATCTATGACCACCACCTAGAACAATCAAGGGATATTCCCGCTACCCAATTACATCTTCACCCCGTGGGTGCTACCACGACTTTAATGGTGGAGGAATTGCAAAAACGGGGACTTTCCCTGACTACCGCCGAAGCCACGGTGATGGCTTTGGGTATCCATGTTGATACTGGTTCGTTAACCTTCGACCATACTACACCAAGGGATGCTCTAGCTTTGGCGTGGTTGATGGAACAGGGAGCCAGTTTGGCGGTGATTGCTGAGTATATTGAACCTGGTTTGTCCCCCGAATTACAGCAACTACTATCCGAGTCCCTAGAGAAATTACATTATTTATGTTTCCGTGGCTATACGATTAGCTGGGTGAATATTCACACCGATAACTATGTACCTGGATTATCGAAGCTAGCATCACAGTTGATGGAATTAACAGAGATTGATGCCTTGCTGCTGGCAAATGAATATCCGGTAGGGGAAGGTGAAGACAGTCGGTTCACAGTTATTGGACGCTCCCAAATACCAGGAACCAATCTCAACCAATTATTCCAACAATTTGGTGGTGGTGGTCATCCCAAGGCGGCATCCCTTACTTTACGTGGCAAAGAATTTGACAACATATTCCACCAATTGCTCGACCAATTCAAAGCTACAATACCCCATCCACCCACCGCACGGGACTTAATGTCATCCCCTGTGCGTACCATTCGTCCTGAAACTACCATTGAGGAAGCCCAGCGGATTCTCTTGCGCTACGGACATTCTGGATTGTCTGTAGTTAATACCGAACACCAGTTAGTGGGGATTATTTCCCGTCGGGATTTAGATATTGCCTTGCACCACGGCTTCAGTCATGCCCCAGTTAAAGGCTACATGACCACTGATGTGAAAACAATTACCCCAGATACGTCTTTACCAGAAATTGAATACCTGATGGTGACTTACGATATAGGGCGTCTACCAGTCTTGTCCAACGACGAGTTAGTAGGTATTGTCACTCGTACCGATGTATTAAGGGAATTGCATCAACAAAGTTCGGAGTCCAAAAACCTGAGTACTAAGTCTCAACAGTTACTCAGAATTCATGATGCCGCACTCAGCACTCAATTACAAGCCCGCCTCGCGCCTCAACTGTGGGAATTGCTGAGGACAGCATCCCAAGAGGCAGAAAAACGGGGTTGGCATTTATACATTGTGGGGGGAGCCGTGCGTGACTTGTTGCTGGCCAAGGTAGGAACCGGTAACTTGTTAATTCCAGATATCGACCTGGTAGTTGATGGCTGTCATCAAGCAGCGGATGTAGGTGCGGGGGTAGAACTAGCCGCTTCACTGCAAAAAATCTATCCGGCGGCACGTCTGGAAGTTCACGGTGCTTTTCAAACAGCGGCTTTGCTGTGGCACAAAGACGAGGTACTAGATTCTCTAGCGCTAGATATTGCCACCGCGAGAACAGAATTTTATCCCTACCCAGCGGCAAATCCAGAAGTAGAAGCCAGTTCCATTCGCCAAGATTTGTATCGCCGTGACTTCACCATCAACGCTATGGCGTTGCGGTTAACACCTCCACGCTCAGGGGAATTACTGGATTTCTTTGGTGGGTTGCTGGATTTACAAGCGAAGCAAATTCGAGTGTTACACCCCAATAGCTTTATCGAAGACCCGACGCGGATTTATCGCGGGGTGCGCTTTGCCGTGCGGTTGGGATTTAAAATTGAACCGCAAACCGAGGGTTATATCCGCTATGCCATTAATAGCGGTGTTTATGACCGCATGAAGAAAGAAAATACTCGTGCCCCTGCCCTACAAACCCGTCTGAAGGCAGAATTAAAATATATCCTGCAAAACTCCCATTGGCAGGCTGCTTTGCAGTTACTGGCGGATTTGGGGGCACTACAATGCATCCATTCTACCCTCCAGTTGGATAAACAACTGTGGCGACAATTACGGTTGCTCCAGCACTGTTTACGACGATTTGATCCGCAGCACAATCTGGTTCACTGGCAAATGCGCCTAGAAGTGCTAATCTCCCACTTAGCTCCAGAATATCGTGCCCTTGTCGCCAAAAATCTTCAATTACCGGAAGATAGTATTCAACGTTTACAGAATTTAGCTAATGTAGAAGCTAAAGTCAGAGAATGTTTACCAAACTGTCAACGTCCCAGTCAGGTGGTACAGTTATTGCGTGGCTACGACATGGGGATGTTGATTTTAATTGCTATCCGTATTCAGCAAGCGATAAGGCGACAAATTTGGCAATATTCCACTGTTTGGTCGCACTTGCATCCATTTTTGAATGGCAACGACCTCAAGAAACTCGGTTACAAACCAGGACCCAGCTATCGGCAAATTCTGGATGATTTACTTGCTGCTACCTTAGATGGAGTAGTTAAGGACAGAAGCTCCAGCGAGGAGTTTTTAGCCAGAAATTATCCTATGTAAATTTAAATTACGATTTTATCATAGCCATTACTGATTTTTGAATCACATATAACAAATAGTTGCAATGCGCCAGCAATTTTTACAATTTTTAACGGTTAGCACGGCTTTGATCAGTATCCTTTTCTGGAGTAGTTTTGCTTTTGCTGCCCAAACAGTAGTACTCAAGTACCGGGTTTTCCGGGAAACTGTTGCGGTAGATGAGTTATCCACCTTTGCGGAAACAGGAAAGCTAAACCCTGGACTAGAAGCAAATTTAGCTTTAGCAGGTCAAAAGCCGCAAGCCTTGCGCGAGACTTTAACAAAACCAGTCAAGGTGAACCCACTCTTGTTAGATAAGGTTCTCAACAGCCGGGTCGGTAATGACATTTTGGATCAAGTAAGTCAAGTAATTCACACACCTTCTGGAAAAGCTGACAGACAAGCAATGCGTGCCGCTTTGGTACTTTCTGCCAGTGATGATGGCAAATTTTCTCTGCTAGAAGTCATGAAAAAATATCCTACTTCTGAAATAGAAGTGGATGGAGATAGGTTAGAAAGTGCCTATCAACAACTCCGACGCTTGCAAGGAGGTTTACAAGATTTGCTGGGATTTTGATCATAGGTAATAGTTTGTGCCATTACCCATTACCCATTACCCATTACCTCAGTAGGCTAATGTTTCTAAAGTTTCTCGTAAATACCGCTGTACTTGCCCATCCAGGTTCAGTTCTTGAAGTTGTGGATCGCGGCGGTGCAGGTGTTCTAGTTGCCAGCGTTGGAATCCAGAACTAGCTGCAATAGCTGATTTGAGACTGTTCCACATTTCAGTGTCAGCAATAAATTCGCGATCGCTAGAAGCGGGAAGTGGAGACATAGTTTTTTTAGTCCTCAGTTTTATCTTTACCGTTAAACTGGGGTAAGATTTGTTTAACTCAACCCCAAAAATTGTTAAATCCTCAGCTATCCTGACTACAGGATAAGCTTTATAATTGTTAAATTCTGTTTCCTTGGTGACGAAACCGCACACCAGACTCACTAGAATTTGCCAAAATTAGCCAAAATCGTGACTTACTGCCTTTGGCTGGAATTAGCACAATAGGGGTAAGCAGCGAAGCATTCATAGATGACCAACAGTAGTCAAATTAATATTACTGCTGCCACTATCGCTGAGCAATTTAACTTTCTATTAATTAACCTAAACTCTGAATTATCAGTTTAACGCTCAGATGAGAACCTAGTAGAGGCGTTCTACAGGAACGCCTCTACAAAGCTCTGCATAAAGCACTACCTATGGGCAGAGGCAAGAGTGCGCCGCTTAGTCACCATCTGATAGGCTTCGATGATGTCACCCATCACCCATTCATTGAATTTATCGACACCGACGCCACATTCAAACCCGGAATTGACCTCGCGAGCATCTTCCCGGATGCGTTTGAGGGAATCGAGGACACCTTCGTAAATCACCTTACCGCCACGACGTACCCGTAGTTTACAGTTACGTAGCAGCTTGCCAGATTGAACATAACAACCTGCAACGGCACCGCGACCAACAGGGAAGACAGCACGTACTTCGGCTTGTCCCAGGGGTTCTTCCACCAATTCTGGTTCCAGAAGACCTTCCAAGGCACCTTCGATGTCTTCCAACAGTTTGTAGATGATGTTGTATTCCCGCACATCTACTGCTGCTTCATCGGCGGCTTGTCTGGCACCACTAGCAAAGGTGGTGTTGAAGCCGATGATTACGGCTTTACTAGCGGATGCTAAGTCGCTATCCGTCTCGGTAATCTCACCGGGTGCAGCCAACAACAGGCGGATTTGCACTTCGTTTTGGGGGATTTGTTTTAGGTTACCAATAATGGCTTCTACGGAACCCTGAACATCGGCCTTCAAGATCAAGTTGAGTTCTTTCAACTCGCCTTCCTGAGCTTGAGCGGACAAGGTTGTGAGGGTGACACCTCCCTTGAGGCGAGTTTCCCTTTGTTTCTCAGCACGCTCGCTGGCAAGTCCCCTGGCTTCTTTTTCGTTCTGGAAGACCTCGAATTCGTCCCCAGCGGCGGGTACTTCACTTAACCCCAACACTTCCACAGCGAAGGAGGGGCTAGCGGTATCTACTCTTGTACCTCGGTCATCCATCATGGCCCGGACTTTACCAAATGCCGATCCCGCTACGAGAATGTCGCCGACATGCAGTGTACCATTTTGAATCAGCAGGGTAGCAACGGCGCCTTTTGCCTTATCCAGGTGAGCTTCAATGACTGTACCCTTGGCAGACCTGTCTGGGTTGGCGTGCAGGTCTTCTACCTCAGATACTAGTAGTATCATTTCCAGTAGGGTATCAAGGTTTTCACCCTTGATAGCACTTACGGGCACCATAATGGTATCACCGCCCCATTCTTCTGGTGTCAGTGCATACTGGGTGAGTTCTTGTTTCACCCTGTCTGGCTGTGCCCCTTCTTTGTCAATTTTGTTAATAGCAACCACAATCGGTACACCGGCTGCTTGAGCGTGGCTAATAGCTTCAATTGTTTGGGGACGGACACCATCATCGGCAGCGACCACCAAAATAGCAATGTCTGTGACTCGCGCCCCCCGCGCCCGCATAGCCGTAAATGCTTCGTGACCAGGAGTATCTAGGAACACCACTTGCTGCATTTGACCTTCGTGTTCCACATCGACGTGGTAAGCACCGATGTGCTGGGTAATACCGCCAGCTTCCCCAGCTGCCACTTTGGTTTTGCGAATCGAGTCTAGTAGGGTTGTTTTCCCGTGGTCTACGTGACCCATAATTGTCACCACCGGCGGACGGCGCTGGAGATTTTCCAGGTCTCTTTCATCCAACCATTCGGTCTCTTTGCGCGCTTCGGCTTCTTTTTCGACGGTTTCGACTTCTACCTCTAACTCGGAAGCTACCAAGGTGATTGTGGGAATATCCAAGCTTTGGGTGATATTCACCGCCATACCTTTCATAAACAGGATTTTGACAATCTCGGTGTCAGCTACTACCAAGGCATCTGCTAGCTCTTGGACTGTCATAGAACCTGTTATCACTAGTATTTCTGGACGCTCACGCTTTTGTTCTGTTGGTTCACGACGGCGCTGTTGGTCGCGGGAACCACTACCCTTTTTACCTCTAGAAACAACAGGTGAACCGCTGCCGTTAGCGCTTGTTTGTTGGGGTGGTCGAGCGGCAGCCTTGGGTTTAGGAGGACGAGCAACAGATAAGCTGACTTGTACTGGACTCAAGTTATCGAGGTCGTCTTCGTCATCGAGGATGAAGTCTTCTTCGTCTAAATCATCCACAATCGGCTTGACACGCTTGGTCTTGGCTGCCTTACCAAGCTTAGCGGCCTCTTTAGTTTCATCAATTTCCTCTTCCTGCCATTTTTTACCCCCTTTCACTGGACGGGGCAGAGATGGTCGCTTCAGGAGAGTTTCTACTGGTTCGATGAGTTCTTCAGTATCTGTTCCCTCATCTTCTGGTAAGTCTGAAGATACTTTTGCCGCTGCTGGTTTAGGGCGGTTGGCAATTGCCGGAGGTGCTGATGGCTCCGTACGGAGGGGCTTGGGTCGTTGTAATTCTGTGACTGGCTGTTGCTGGGGTCTTCCCGACTTACGCTCCTCCCTGCCAACCTGTTGCTGACGACGTGCGGGTTTTTCTGATCCATCCCCAGTCGCTTCTTTTGCCGGTTTGTGACCCTGTTGCTTACCTGGATGCTGATCCCGTTTCAGGATTGGGCGATCTGGTCGCTCTGACTGCTCTATCCCTTCAGTATGGGTCTGTTTGTCCACAGCAGGATCAGCAGGTCTAGCGGGTGGAGCAGCCAGTTGTGGTTTTTCGGGCTTTTTCGGTGGATGAGATCCTTTTTCCTGAGTCTGTTTTGTGCGAACGGGGTTATTAGCGTCTGTAGCCGCGGGTTGGGTTGGCGTTGCGTCAGACTGATTCCGTGATGATGGTCTAGTCGGTGCAGTCGGCTTCATGGGTGAGGCTGGTGCAGCAAAGGGCCGTGGTGCTAAAGGAGTATTGATAGAGTTTGGGGGTTGGGAAGTAGTGGAAGTACTGGCCATATCTGGGGAACTCGAATGCGAACCCCTGAGCGGCTTAGGTTTACGAATTTCTAATATTTGCTGTTTGTTTGGTACGGCGGACGGCCTAGGTCGATTACCGCCCTGTGGTGAGTGTTGCTTGTGATGTGTACCGCCTGCTTCCTTTTTCGGAGCTACATGAGTAGCAGCGAGTTTTTCCGCCTCTACACGGATGCACTCTGCTTCGGATTCAGTAATTGTACTGCTATGGCTCTTGACCGCAATATTGAGCTGGTCGCAAATTGCTAATAGCTCTTTGTTATCCAAATTCAATTCCTTCGATAGTTCGTAGATTCTTACTTTGCTGTTGTTCATCCACTCTTCCCCTTTACGTAACAGTTTTAACGGATGGTCGTTGTTAGTGACAACATAATTCATCCTTTGATTACTGTGTTCTCGCTTGCCGTTCAGATTTTTGCCGGTGCCTCCAACAAGGAAAGAGAGATGTTTCGCTAATTGAGCCACATCAATACCCACTGGGGAGTTGATGCTGACTGTAACTGAGCAGACGCTGCGTGTTAGCTGATTTTCATTTGCTACTTTGCCTGTTTTTTGCCTCTGAATGTTGCACAAAACACTTGAGTTAAACTCTGAGAGTGTATTATTTTGCTGTTTAGCAAACTAAAAGCAGGTTTTCTACACTCATTTACTATTCTGGCATTAACACAGCTAGACAAATGCTATGATGCCACTTTACTTTATATTTGTTTGTCAGCGGGCATAATTCCCTAAGGAAATGCCACAGTGCAACTAATGGTCTGTTTTTGGGAAGGCTACCTTGTTTAATTCGGGTTCGGTTTTGGTTTGGGTTTGTGCGGCTAAGCGTTGCCACAATGTTTCATAGATTGTGTCTGGTAAGGATGCATGAAGCGCTCGCCCCAGGCGATTTTTTTTCTGAGCCGCAGATAGGCAGCTAGCTTGGGGACAAATATAGGCGGAACGCCCCATCCCCCTATCTAATTGTACCTGTCCTGACGGAAAGACGCGGACAATCCGCCAAAACTCTTGTTTTAAACCTACTCGGCGACAACTAATACAACGTCGATAGTTTGGTTTCATACCTCCTTTAGTGAATGTTGAGGTGAGTATTGCGTCCTGAGTTTTGAATTTCAAACTTAACATTCAGAACCCATAATTCAGGACAAGTTGATTTTTCACTCAGGATTGGACGATTAATCTTCGCTACTGTCTAAGGGTTGATCGTCCTCTGGTTCTAGATCCTGTTGGTAGTCTTCTAGTTCTGGTTCATTTTCATCCTCTAGTTCATCTAGATCGGCGACATCTTCCTCTGGTATGTATTTTGCTCTAGCAGCAGCAAATTTAGCATCTTCAGCGGCTTGGTCGTACTTAGCGCGGTCTTTAATGTCAATTTTCCACCCTGTGAGCCGCGCTGCTAAGCGGACATTTTGTCCTTCTTTGCCAATTGCTAAGCTTAACTGGTCTTCTGCTACCAAGACGTGAGTTTGTCTGGTTTCTGGGTCCATCAAGCGCACTTCATCCACCCGTGCTGGACTCAGAGCGTTAGCAATGTAGGTTGCCGGGTCGGGAGACCAGCGAATCACGTCAATTTTTTCGCCCCGTAACTCGTTGACCACGACTTGAATCCGTGAGCCTCGCGCTCCTATACAAGCACCTACTGGGTCTACATCCCGATCTAGAGTATCTACTGCTATTTTAGTTCGTGGACCCACGTGACGGGAAGGGGGGTTTGCCTCCCGTGCCACAGCAACAATCCGTACCACCTCGTCTTCAATCTCTGGTACTTCGTTAGCGAACAGATAGACTACCAACCCCGCATCGGCACGGGAAACCATCAGCTGCGGTCCGCGCTGCTGACCTTGGGACACTTTTTTGAGATACACCTTAAAGGTGGCATTTGCTCGATAGTTATCGTTAGGTAACTGTTCGCGCTTAGGTAATTCCGCTTCCACTTCCGGTTGACCAAAGCCGCTGCTGACTGCCATAATCACCGATTGGCGTTCAAAGCGCAGGACTCTAGCTTGCAGCACTGTGCTTTCTAGGTCTTGGAACTCTTCTTGAACCATTTGTCGCTGCTGATCCCGGAGCTTTTGCGACAGCACCTGCTTAGTTTGCATCGCGGCCATGCGTCCAAATTCTCCTTGGTCTGGGGTGACATCCACCAATACCGGGTCGCCGACTTGAGCCTCTGGAGCTACTTCCTGGACTTCCGACAGGGAAATTTCATGGTCAGAATTACTGATTTTTTCGACAATAGTTTTGGTACAAAGGACTCGAAAGCCTTCTTCTTCTACGTCTAGTTCTACTTCAAAATTTTCAAAATAATCTTCGTCAAATTGTTTGCGTTCTAAATTTTGCGCCCGTCGATACCGCTCGTAACCTTTGAGGAGCGCTTCTCTAATTGCTGACTGTACGGCCACTTTAGGTAAATTGCGCTCTCGCGAAATGCTGTCTATGAGGTCTTTGAGACCCGGTAAAGTAACCATTGACATAGGGAACTCTCCGTAATTTTTATTTAAGTTAAGTTGCAGAATTTTACCGCCAGTGGGAGTTGGGTTCTGAGTTCAGCCTGATAACTCAAAACTCATGTACAGGGGGTTTTACCCTGTTAATCTGTCGTTAGTCGCGATATCTGGTTAAACCCGCCCCTACAACAGATCAATGCTTTTATCGGCGTTCATCCAACTGCACTCTAGTGATTAAGGTGCGGGGAATGGAAATAGTCCGACCTTTTTGGTTCAACTGAACTGCTGTCTCGTCCCGACGAATTAACTGACCCGTCCATTCTTGCTGTCCTTCATGGGGTTGGGAAGTCGTGACGATGACAGCAAATCCTTTAAAAGAAATAAACTCACGGTCAGTGGTTAATAGCCGGGAAATTCCAGGGCTCGACACTTCCAATACGTAAGCATCAGGAAATACATCGGTTGCATCTAGGGTAGCTTCTAAAGCACGGCTCATCCGTTCACAATCATCTAACCCAGTGTCTTGGTAGGGGTTACGAATGTCTAGCCGCAGTACTGGCGGACGTTGGTTGGTGTGAAACACTACCCCGACGACTTCCAAACCCAGTTCTTCTGCCACTGGTGTCGCTAATTCAATAATCTGTGGGACTAAAGGATGAGTCATTAGGCAATTACAACAAAAAAAGTGGGCACCAACCCACTTCCTGCGATAAGGATATCTTCCAAGAAGTATTTTGACGAACCATTGCTGATTCGCCTCTAAATATGAGTTTAGCGTATTTTAATTGGGGATCGGGGAATGGGGTTTAGGGGTTGGGGTCATGGATACTTTTCCCCCTTGTTCCTATTCCTTTGCCGGTTTAATCGGTGAAGCGCGATCGCTTGGAGACAGTACTCCCAGCAGAACGCAGTTGTCTGGTTTGTTCTAGTACCTTTTCTAAGTCTTCTTGAGAAAGGCGCTGGACGTAATTGAGCTTGACTTCTTCCAAAAAGTCTGATACCAAATTCTGAATTGTAGAAACGGTATGCTTTTTCTTCAATTCCTCTGCCAAAGCATCACTGAAGCGTTCCATTAATTTACTGGATAATTTGGCAGCAACCGGGTCTTCAACGGCGGAAACTAAAGCGCTATAGACACCAGTAGTTACTTGGCTGGCGATTTGTTCGCTTAGCTGGTTTTTCAGTTGCTTTTGCAAATGTCCCACTCCCGGTAGGTTTTCCAAGTTCCGATATCCGGGGGATTGATTAAAGGCTGTGTCAATGTTGTGGCGCAGTATAGCAATTAGTTCAGGCTGAATTTTAGGTAATACATTGTAAACTGTTGTTTTTACCAACAAACCCGCTAGGGCTTCTACTTCATTTATATTATTAATATCTATATAAGGACGTTGGCTATCTTTTTGAAAAAGCCAATTGATTAATTCCCCCCGCTGAATTGAATCCTGAACTTGATTAATTACCCGCACCACAACAATTTCTGTTAATTCTTCGGCAAAAGAAGCGACAACGCCGCGATGAATTTGCTGCCGTAAATGATGTAAACTTATCAATTTGGCTTGGTCAAGACGTACTGCTACAGGAATAACGCGCAACCAACGCCAAAAGGGGATAAGCAATAACACATCATACCACCGCCATAAGACTGCATCCAACCAACTAAAGCCTGCATAACGGCGTTTAATATAGTAGCTATGCCCTAACAATTCTAAGCTAAAAATAGCGATAAAGGGTAAATCAATTAGCCAAAAATTATCAATTAATTGGCTATTTTCTCCAATGCCCCTGAAGTAATTAATAGCCATCAATGGACGAATTTCTTTATCAAAAAATGCAATTTCTTTTTGCCATCTATTTGCCTCTAGATTCGGCTGACTCCAAAAAATTATGAAAGATTGCTTACCAGATTCTTGATTTATATGCTCCCGCATCTGATTTTTGATTTTTTCCAGTGTCCCACTTTTATTTGCAGCTGCAAATGGATTACTATCAATCATTTCTACACTTTGATTTTGTAGTTCTTGCAGCAATGCTTGTACTTGGGGTGACTTTATTCCTGTCAAATTTACTTGTTCTTGCAGTTTGTTGACTGTTTGCAGGTATTTATCAGTGTCTCGATGGGGTTCAATGCCTTTAACAGGGTCGTATACTTGGGTTATTTTGGGTAAATTTCGATAGTAAAAATCCCGCCAAGGAACGTAACTGATATCAAACAAAACTAAACCTAAATTTACAGTTGTCAAAATTGCCATTAATCTTTCAAACCACAAGTTTGGACGCGGGGAGGATTTGCGGGTAGAAACTAACATGATTTTTTAGCTGATATTTGATAGATTTATGAAAGTTATTAGCATGGGCATGTTGATAAAAATTAATCTGCTATTGATCGGGATATAAAGTATAAATAATCACAAAATCTTAGGCACGTAGGAGATTAACTTAGGTGAGCTAGGGTCAAATACACCTATAGACGGATGCGATAAATAGTTGTTACCACATCTTAATGTAACCAATAAAAGCCAAAATAGTGAATAATCATTAATAATCAGATAAAAAAAGGTTAATAAACTTAAAATGCAGCTATTCACCCAAATATTCTACTGATTTAGCCAAGGAGCTTTACTCATGTGGGGTAGGTTTGGAATTCCAATAATTTCTCTGGCTGGGGGCATTGTTTTAAGTGCCAACTTGGTGATAGCAGATACAGCTATTCCCAAACGTCCTCGTAATTATACCCCCCAAGAGTTCCGTGCCGTGTTGCGCGGATTTGGATATAAAGTAGATGTGACCAATGTCCCCCTCTCGGATGGGGCTACAAGACAGGCTATTCGCGAATTTCAGAAACGCTACCGGCTTTTGGCTGATGGGGTAGCAGGACCAAAAACCCAGGATATGGCAGCCCAGCTGGTGAGCAACTTACAGCGCAGCTTAAACTTGGTAGTTAAACCCAATCCTCCCTTACCGGGCGACCATTTGTATAGTCCCCAGACGGCAGTAGCTGTGGGGTTGTTTCAACGCCAATTTCAGTTACCAGAAACGGGGGTTGCGACAATAGAAGTACGGCGAAAAATCGACGAAGAAGCTAGGAAAATTATAGGTAAGCAGCCAGCACCAGCAGAGGCTGCTCCTACACAAGCACCCACAAAACCTAAGCCCAAGCCACGGGGGACACCCAAACCCCAAGCTAGCCCTACACCACAACCAACATCAACACCCCAGACTTCGCCTACACCCGAAGCGACACCTACACCTCAACCAACATCTACACCCGAAGCGACACCTACACCACAGGCTACACCTACACCTCAACCAACATCTACACCCCAACCAACATCTACACCCATTGGACCGTAATTAAGTTTAATTAAGTTGGTTTGGTTCTTCTAACGGTCTGCCCTTCGGCGTCGGTAGAATGGGACGACGGTCATCATAGGGCATGGGGATGTACTGCACGCTGGGACGTCCTCCTTGGGGTTGGGGATACAACTCCATCAGGTCGTAGATAGATGTGGGTAGTCCTACTGTGATCGGGAGTCCCATTTCCGTTGCTTCTTCCACTGTAATCGGATAGTCATGGGTGACTTTTCCGGTCGTCAGGGCTTCTATGATTGGTTCAATATTTTCTGGTGCGACTTTCTGCTTGGGAATGCTGTCTTTCAGCAGAGTCCGCACAAACCTTTGTACCTGAGCGATGGCTTTGCCTGATAAATCAGCCATAATCAGGGTTTGGTCGTCGATTTCACCGATAGGCTTCTGTTCTACAACTTTCAGGATGCTGGCGGCAGCGTAGTTACCGAGTTGAGGGTCTACTGGTCCCAAAACGGCATTGGCATCCATAATGATTTCATCAGCAGCCAGAGCAAGCATTGTACCACCACTCATGGCATAGTGGGGGACAAATACTGTTACTTTTGATGGGTGCCGAATTAATGCCCTAGCGATTTGTTCGGTTGCTAGAACTAATCCACCGGGAGTGTGTAAAATCAGGTCAATGGGAACATCTGGTGGGGTGAGACGAATTGCCCGCAGAATTTGTTCGGAGTCTTCAATGGTGATGTAGCGGGATAGGGGAATTCCTAATAAGCTAATCGACTCTTGCCGGTGAATGAGTAAGATAACTCGGCTTTTGCGCTCCTGTTGAAATTGCATCAGCGAGCGAAAGCGGCGATATTCAATTTGACGGCGTTGCCAGATGGGTTGCAGAGAAGAAAGCAGGAGGAAGATCCAGAATAAGTCACCAATACCGAAGCCCATAGGATTGCTTGTAAAAAGTAAGGGTTTACTTCCTTATTGTTTCAATTTTGCTCAGATTGGTATTCTATCTGTGGGTTAGAAGCAGGGGGGAGAAGGAAGGAAAGAATTAAACCACAGAGGGCACAGAGGACACAGAGGATCTTTCTGGTTACCTGTCTTTCTCGTTCCCTGTCTCTGGCAGGGAATGCCTTAATGAGGCTCAGCCTCAATCAGGAGGCTGGAGCCTCTAGATGAGCGTTCCCAGGTTAGAGCCTGGGAACGAGTGTAATCTTATGGGATGGGCTTGTTGCCCACCCCACAAAAGATTACTCCTCCTCTTCCATCTCCAAATCACTATCTGTCAGTGTTTGTGGCGGTATAGCGGCAATAATTGCATCAATCACTTTCGCTACTGGAATAATTTCGATATTGACATTTGGCAAGTTATGCCCTTTGGGAACTATTGCCCGCTTAAATCCGAGTTTCGCGGCTTCCTTCAATCTGAGTTCCATCTGCGACACGGCACGGACTTGCCCCCCTAACCCAACTTCACCAATTAGCACTGTCTCTGGGTCTACTACCCTGTCGCGGAAACTGGCAACGACGGCAATGGCTATCCCTAAATCTACGGCGGGTTCTTCAACATTCAACCCTCCGGCAGATGCGACATAGGCGTCTAGTTTAGATAGGGGAATACCCAGGCGTTTTTCTAAGACCGCCAGGATTTGCAGTAAGCGGTTGTAGTCAACGCCAGTGGTGGAACGACGCGGGGAACCGTAGCTAGTGGGACTGACTAGGGCTTGCAATTCCACAACAATGGGACGAGTCCCTTCACAAGCAACTACTATAGCGCTACCGGGGGCAGGTTCATCGCGGTTGCCTAGAAATAGCTCGCTAGGGTTGGCAACTTCCCGCAGTCCTCGGTCTATCATTTCAAAAATGCCGATTTCGTGGGTCGCTCCAAACCGGTTTTTAACGGTTCGTAGCAGTCGGTGGGAGGCAAATCTATCGCCTTCAAAGTACAATACTGTATCGACCAGGTGTTCCAGCACCTTGGGACCGGCGATCGCTCCCTCTTTGGTGACGTGTCCCACAATTAACATGCTGATATCTTCCCGCTTCGCCACTTGCATTAATGCCGAGGTACATTCGCGCACCTGGGCTACAGAACCGGGTGCGGATGTTAAAGAAGGAAAGTATACTGTTTGTATACTATCTATCACCGCTACATTCGGTTTTAGGGAGTCCATTTCCCGCAAAATCTCTTCTAAATCTGTCTCTGGTAAGACATACAAATCTGCGCCTTCACTGGGAGTATCTTCTATTTTTGGAGTTTCATCTGCAACCTGAACGTTACCATTACTGTCATTTTCCTCACCTTCCAGATGTAAATTAGTAGTCACCCCCAAGCGGGAGGCACGTAATTTAACCTGTTGTCCTGATTCTTCACCACAAACGTAGAGGATGCGGTATCTTTGCGCTAGTTGGTTAGAAACCTGTAGCAATAAGGTAGACTTACCAATGCCAGGATCGCCGCCGATGAGTACCAAAGAGCCGGGAACAATTCCACCACCGAGGACGCGATCCAATTCTCCATAGCCAGAACACCAACGGGCAACTTGGCGATCGCTTATCTGAGAGAATGTCAAAGATGCACGGGGTTTGGCTGGCTTATTCGCAGCAGATTTACCGTTTTTGGGATTGTGAGTGGCTTGCCAATTCACTCCCCGACTGGGTAAATCAGTAGCAGATTGCACCAACATCTCCTCTTCCAAGGAATTATATGTACCACAGGCAGGGCATCTCCCAAACCACTGGGGAGATTCCGCCCCACATTCGTTACAAACGTAGACAGTACGAGGCTTTGCCATGATGAATTATTTACAAATCTCAATAATTGCAAATCTTAAAAAAGTCTGAAATGCCTCTATCGTGGGACTTGCAGCAATTTTAAACTAACTGAAGGGAGTGATATCTTTAAAGTAATAGTACAAAAAATTAATCTTCAGAAATTCTGTTGAGGAGAGTTAAGAAACTTGGAAAGTCATAAAGAAAAAATCCTGGTTGTAGATGACGAAGCCAGCATTCGCCGGATTTTGGAAACTCGTTTGTCAATGATTGGCTACGATGTAGTGACCGCTGGGGATGGTGAAGAAGCCTTAGACACGTTTCGCAAAGCCGAGCCAGATTTAGTGGTTTTGGACGTAATGATGCCGAAGCTGGATGGCTACGGTGTCTGTCAAGAACTCCGCAAAGAGTCAGATGTCCCCATTATTATGCTAACAGCGTTGGGAGATGTAGCTGACCGCATCACCGGGCTAGAGTTGGGTGCTGATGACTATGTAGTCAAACCATTTTCCCCCAAAGAGTTAGAAGCTCGGATTCGCTCAGTCCTGCGACGGGTAGATAAAACAAGCGCTTCTGGTATTCCCAGTTCTGGAGTCATCCATGTTGGTAATTTACGCATCGACACCAACAAGCGCCAAGTCTATAAAGGTGATGAGCGCATTCGGCTGACAGGGATGGAGTTTAGCTTGCTAGAGTTGGTCGTCAGCCGTTCTGGGGAAGCTTTTTCTCGTTCTGAGATTTTACAAGAGGTGTGGGGATACACCCCAGAACGCCATGTAGATACTCGCGTGGTAGATGTGCATATCTCCCGCTTGCGAGCCAAATTAGAAGACGACCCCAGTAACCCAGAATTAATACTCACCGCCCGTGGTACAGGTTATTTGTTCCAAAGAATCATTGAACCAGGGGAGGAAGGGAAATAATCATAAGTTATGTGTTATGAGTGATGAATTAAAAATTATTAACTCAGCACTCAGCAGTTCATAAGTATGGCTAAACCCGACCCGAATCGAGTTTTACGGTTGCTACCCATCGCTATTGGTGGGATGGGTGGTCTATTGTTGCTAGTTAACCGGTCGCTAACACCAGAACTAGTGGATTCCCAAGCACGTTCTGATGCACTGGGGGTAATTTTAAGTGCTTTGTTGATTTTAACGGGTTTATTATGGCAGCAAATCCAACCACGACTGCCAGATGCTGTTGACTTGATCGGGCCAGAAGGTTTTGAACTCGCCCCAGATTTGCCACAACCGGTGAAAACTGAACTAGCCTGGGCATCACATTTGTTGCTGACCAATACAGTAACGCGATCGCTCGTGGTTTATTATAACGGTAAAGTTTTGTTACGACGCGGCATTCTGGGGGCAAAATCGGAAGTCAAGCCAGGAGCGATTCTGGAGCGCGTACTTCACAAACAAAAACCCGTATATTTAGTCGATTTAAAAGTATACCCAGGGCGAGTTGAATTTGATTATTTACCGGGTAATACTCAAGGTGTAATTTGTCAACCTATAGGTAAGGAAGGTGTGCTGATTTTAGGTGCTAACGCTCCTCGCAGTTACACAAAGCAAGATGAAAACTGGATTGCAGGCATTGCTGATAAATTAGCTGTTACCCTCAATCAACAGCCATAAGTTATAAATTTCGTAACAGTGGGGTTCCTCCACCTTTGGTCAATACTCTTGAAACCCTGCTAAAAAGGGCAAAACTATTAAACTACTGAGGTTTGAATTGAAAATTGTATGCAAGTTCTTTATTGGTTGCTGATAGCATTGATGCTAGTAGGCATTGTAGGGGCTGTGGTTCCTGGAATTCCGGGAACTAGTTTAATTTTAATTGCCGTTGTCATCTGGGGTATCATCAAAGGTTCCTTCGCTGCAATTTCTGTTCCCCTAATTGTGACAGTGATAGTTTTGTTACTGAGTATCGGCGTTGATATTTTAGCCGGTTATTGGGGGGCAAAACAAGCCGGTGCAAGCAAGTGGGGACAAATAGGTGCAATGGTTGGTTTAGTTCTCGGCTTGTTTGGGTTATTACCAGCGCTCCCTGTAGGTGGTCCGCTCCTGGGAATTTTACTCGGACCGCTTTTAGGTGCAATTATTGGCGAGTACCTTTACTGTAAAGACTTACAAATAGCAGCGAAGGCAGGAATAGGAATTGTTGTCGGTTCCTTAGTGGGTAATTTAATTCAAGGGGTGTTAGCGATGATGGCGGTAGTAGTGTTTATATATACAACTTGGGCACAAGTTTATGGCGCTTAGAATTTAACGCTATTACTTTATACTTGTCAGCAACCCGACTTCTTTAATAGGTCGGGTTTCTTAATTTACTCAATCCCTGTCCCTAGTTCCCAGTCCCCAATTGCTTTTTCCGTTGACGTAAACCGAGTATACCTGCTAGTACTACAGTACCCATACCCATGAGCGTTCCTGGTTCAGGTACAGCAGTAATTTGAATTTGGACACCATCACCATTCTGAGAAAATAAATCACCGTTTGCACCGGGTTTACCAAATTGCACAACGAATGACCTGACGTTGGAAAGTGTTAGTTGTTGAAGATTCCCATCAGGTCCTCCGTTCAGCAATCGGCTAATTCGCTGACCATTAACTTCCAAAATTCCCGTAAAGTTTGATGCTTCTATATCGAAAAAATTGAATGATACCTCAGAAAATTCTCTGCCCAAATCAAATCGAAAACGACCTACTTCTAACTGACCGTTTTCCACTGTTGTACCTGTGGGAAGGGATCCCGGTTCCGTACCCAGATAAGCTACAGGACGAAACCAGAATTGGTTTGGAGTTGGATTTGTTCCCATATCATTCATGGCAAATGAAATCCCTAAACCAGAGCTTCCATGCCATGTATTTGCAGTAGTTGTATTATCAACAAACAAGCGGCTGATACCGTACTGATTTTGTTGACCATCGTAGTCAAAAGGTAAACTTGTTACTGTATAACCCAATTCTTGTTGAGTATCGATACAATCGGTAGCATCCACGATACAATTTACGTTACTGAGTTTGATTTCTCCTTCTCTTTGGGGAACAAGATTCAAGACTGCATTAGCAGCAGGTATACCAGCAGTCAAACCTAAGCCGAAAATAGATACTGCTATTGTTGATGTTATAAAGGTAGATTTTTGCATGGTTGGCTGTCTGGAATTAACTGATTTTACCGACTAAAAGTAATGTATTTAGTTTCTGTATCTTATTACCACTACTCATTTTTTGTCAGCTAAATACCGGGAATATTCATCTAATATTTATTCGGAAATTTTCACTCCGCACTTTTTCTGAACAACTTCTTAGGAATCAGAAATTTTTTTTGATAATTAACCGATAATTGATTATTTAGCTATCCGTAAATGTACGAAAATTTTTAAAATAGTTAATAAACAGGTAGTTTCAAAGGAAAAAACTCTATATTTAGCTGGTAAATGTCAAAATGACAATAACTTATTTAGAATTAAGTTGAATAATATATACGCAAAAATACCTGGGAACGATTTGTTCTCAGGTAACTAAGTAATATCTACTACTTAAATAGTAAGTAATAACCGAAGTAAGACAACAAATTACAACCTTAAGTTGACTGCAAACCCATTTTGGCTGACTGAGCTACTGACTCTACTTCATCACCCGCTAATTTTTCTAATAGAGCAGAAGCTTCGGCTCCACCCAAACAACTGAGAGCTTGCACAACTCGGTAGCGGATTTGCCAATCTGGGTTAGTGACGTAGGCAGCTAGGAGTGGAATTGCTTCTTGATTACCTAACTCTCCCAGGGAACTAATAGCAGCAGTTTGCACCAATTCCGTTTCTGATTCTAGGGCTTGTTTGAGCAGTTCAAAGCCACGCGGATCGCCTAATTCACCTAAAGTAGCGATGATGCTAAATTGCACCACCCATTCACTGGTTGTATGGTACAGTTGCTGCAAATCTTCAAATGCTGATTGTAACTTGAGCGCCCCTAAACAGTCAGCAGCTGCTGCTTGGACATCAGGTTCTTTGTCATTGAGCAGGCGATCGCGCAGTAAACTATAAGCAAGTTCTAAATTTTGACCGCCGAGGGTATCCATTTGACTCACGGCGGAGTAACGAACACGAGCATTGCCATCTTTCATAGCAGTTTGTAGCAGTTCAAAACCGATGGCTGGTTCTAGTTGACGGATTTGATTAACTGCTCGTAAGCGATCGCCAAAATCTTCAGAACTGAGCAGTTGTTTAACAGACTCAGGGGTAACGCTCATTTATGTATCCTATGGTTCAAATTTATTCCATAGTTAATAGTCAAGGCTCAAGGGTCAAGGGTCAATAGTTAATGACTAATGACTAATAACTAATAACTAATCTTTACCTGCTGCCATTGCCCGAATAATATCACCACGGGTGAGAATACCAATTACCTGTCCTCCAGTGTCCAATACTGGTAAGCGGTGAACGTTGCGGTCGTGCATGATTCTGGCTGATTCTTTTAAGGGTTTATCAGCAGTTATGGTGACTGGGTTAACGCTCATGATATCGCCAACGGTTTGCCCCAATGCTTTATGTAAGTCCCGTTCGTAAGTGGCGGGATTTTTGAGATAAATCACGCTATCAAGAAACATGATGTAAGCCGGAGGGGTGACACCAGTTTCTTGCCACATTAAGTCCGTTTCCGAAATAATGCCCAGCAATTTACCGTTTTCGTCCACAACAGGAAGACCGCTGATCCGGTTTTCTGCCAAAATCTGGATAGCTTCCTTAAGGGGTGTTTCCCGCCGGACGACAATTGGGTCACGGCTCATGACATCGGCAACAGTGGTAGGCATTCTTGACTGAAATCCTTTCAATGACCGTCTCTGCCCTCATTGTAGAGAATCAGGAGTCTCAACCCGATGCTCTTTAATACATCGTTACGGGAAGTGGGTTTGGGCAGACAAGGGGGAACTAATGACTAATGACTAATGATTAATCCGCAAACTCTGTTTGGCAGAAAACTTTTAGTAATGAAATGCAGTTGGCGATCGCACCCAAATGAGCAATTTCATAACCGTGGGTATTTTGGGTGGGGAATGATAAGCAAGCACCACGAGCGATGTGACCAAATTTCATAGCGATGGAAGCGTCACTACCAAAACCACTTAACATTGCTAATTGCACAGGCATATCTAACTGTTGAGCGCATTGACGCAGTTGACCGTTGAGGGTTTCATCGTAAATACCATAACCATCTTGGGACAAGATTACCGGACTTGCGCCGTCTTTGATCGGGTATTCCGCCGACAGCGGACAAATTTCTAGCGCAATCAAAGCATCAAGACGGTGGTTTTGGGTAAAGTATAGCGCTCCGATTGCTCCGACTTCTTCTTTCGCGGATGCCACAAGATAAACATCAACTGCAGGCTGTTTTACTTGTGCTGCCAAACTCAGCAGAATGGCAACCGAGGCTTTGTTATCGAGGGTGTAACTAGCGATATGGTCTTTTAAGCGGATGGGAAGCTTGCGATGCTTACCAATTACTACTCTAGTTCCAGGACGAATACCGGCAGATTCTAGTTCGGCGGTGGTACATTTAGTTTCAATCCAGGCATTTTCCCACTTGACGGGAGTATCTTCTTGCTGTGCTTTCTGGGGTGATTCGTGGGAAACATGGCGAGAACCAAAGCTGAGAATGCCGCTCTTTGTTTCGTGGTCTCCCAATAAATCTACTACCCCTTCACCGTAAACCCAGGGGAATGCACCACCTAATTTACGAACTTCCACACGCCCTTCGTCACCTACAGTTTTGACAATCGCGCCAATCTCATCTTTGTGAGCGGTAATCGCAATCGGTCTATGAGAATTTTTCCCCGGAATTTTCGCAATGATATTATCAGCCCGGTCTTGCCAGACCTCCACACCCAAGGCTGTAAACTGCTGCATTAGGTGTTGGTTTATTTCCATTTCTGCACCACTGGGGGAATGG
>Ga0114939_10001070_pt1 | contig 22181 bp, 17 predicted proteins | sample AshMeaCrysSpring_FD_87196 | JGI IMG/M metagenome (GOLD analysis project Ga0114939, IMG submission 87196) | Groundwater microbial communities from Big Spring, Nevada to study Microbial Dark Matter (Phase II) - Ash Meadows Crystal Spring | ecosystem: Environmental > Aquatic > Deep subsurface >...
CATCTTACCATACTGCATCGTATCTATATCCACTCTTGGATGTTCGATTCTTGCTCCTATGGCAAAAGGTTTATTTTCCATGAAAACACCGTGCTTATGAAGCATTCTATAAGTATCTCTTGATGAGTGTCCTATAGCTAATATTACATGATCAAATAAAACATTTTCCTCTACTAAAATTGGTGATTTTAGATTTTGAATCTTTATACCTTTTACTTTTCCATCTAAAATTATAATATCCTTTATTAAAGTGTTAAAGTGGAACTCTCCACCTAAATTTATAATTTTTTCTCTTAGATTCTTTACAACTACTTTTAATACATCAGTTCCTACGTGTGGTTTATAATCCCAAAGAATTTGTTCTTGAGCACCATTAGCAACTAACTCTAAAAATATTTTATTCATATATCCACTTTTTACTCTAGTGTTTAACTTTCCATCTGAATACGTTCCTGCCCCTCCCTCTCCAAATTGAATATTTGAATTTGGATTAAGCATACTAAACTTTATAAACTCATCAATAGTTTTATCTCTATCATCTACTTTTTCTCCACGTTCATAAACTATAGGTTTTATTCCAAGTTCACAAAGTCTAAGAGCAGCAAACAATCCTGCTGGTCCAGCTCCTATAACAGCAACTCTTTCTATTCCATCTTTTGCTTTATAGTTTAGTTCTTCATTCTCTTTAAATGGATTTACATTTGTTAGAGATGAAATCTCTACATCATTTTTTAATGTAACCTCTATATTGTAAACGAATTTTATATCAGTTTTTTTTCTGCTATCTATGGATCTTTTAGAATAATCTATTTTTTCTATATTATCTTCTTTTATTCCTCTTTTAATGATCTCTTTTTTAAGTTCAAGGGTTTGATCTTTTTCAATAGAAACATTAATATTGTTTATAACGACTTTCACTTTACACCTCTTTTTAAATAAAAAAGCTCCGAATGATATTCTTCAAAAGAATTGTATTCGAAGCATTTTGTAATTATACTATTTTTTCCTCTAAAGTTTTTCCAACTCTAAATTTAACAACTTTTTTCTCTTTTAATTTCATTTTCTTACCTGTTTGTGGGTTTCTTACTTGTCTTGCTGCTCTAGTAACTATTTCGAATTTTCCCCATCCTATAAATGATACTGGTTCACCTTCAACTAACTTTTGTTCAACTAAATCTAAAAATAACTTAACTGCCTTTTCTGCATCTTTTTTAGTGTATTCACCTGTTTTTGCAAATAAATCGATAAACTCTTTTTTAGTCATTGTTACCCTCCTTGAACTATTATAGAATATAGTATGCAAGAAACCAAAAATTTGAAAACCCTTTATTTATGGTATCTTTAAACCGATTATACTCAGTAAACCCTTAAATGTCAATACTTTATGTATATTTTTTGTATTTATTTTAATAAAAATGTAAAAATATGGCGATAGAGGTGGGACTTGAACCCACGAAGCTTACGCTCTACACGCGTTCCAGGCGTGCTCCTTAGCCACTCGGTCACTCTACCTTGCTCATTAATTAATACTTTTTAATGATATCACATGAAAAGAGAAAAATCAATAAACTTCATGTATTTTTTACTTTATAATTCCCCTCTCCTGATACTTTAAAAACTCAGGTAACATAACTTTTTCATATAGTTCAGGAACATAGATTTTTATAATTTCAGCTCTTTTTAAAACTCTCTCCATAGGGGCGTTAAATTTCCTCCAAGTGTGCCCATCAGAAGTTAAGTTTTGCATAAATCCTTGATATCTATCACAAACATTTGCAAATTTAGCCTCATTACTTTCACACTCTTCAAACTCTAACCAAAGATTTAAAAATTCATCTTTTTGATTATCTGGTAGGAGAGAGAAAAGTTTAACTGCAGCTTTTAACTCAGCGTCAACTTTATCAGGTCTTACTTCACCAAAAGCGGGAGTATCCCCGGCGTATATCTCAACTAAATCATGGATTAAAATCATTTTCAGAGATTTTTCTAAATCAACCTCTCCTTGAAAGTACTCTTTTATTGTTAAAGCAACTAAAGCCATATGCCAACTGTGCTCTGCATCATTTTCCTCTCTTTTTCCATTTACAACAAGTGATTGTCTAAAAATATCCTTCACTTTATCAATTTCAAATAAAAATGCCATTTGTTTTTGAATTCTTTCCATTTTTTATGTATCCCCCTTCTTTTAGTTTCTTTTCTATCTTCTATAACGCTTTTTTTGCTCCTCTATATTTTTTGTTCTTGCGTTTATTTTCTTATTATACTTCTTTTTAGGTAGCTCTAATGTAGACATAACTCCTTGAGCAAACTCTATCTCCATTTCAGGAATAGATAATCCAATTGTATTTTCAATATCTTTTAACATGCCTTCATTTCTATCTGTAACAAAAAGGTATGATTCTCCTTTTTCTCCAGCTCTACCAGTTCTTCCAATTCTATGGATATAACTTTCAACATCCTCTGTAATATCATAGTTAAATATATGAGTTACTCCAGTGATATCTACCCCTCTTGCTGCAACATCTGTTGCAACTAAAAATTGAAACTCTACATCTTTAAATGCTTTCATTATCTTTTCTCTTTTAGCTTGAGGTATATCACTATGTAATTTTTGACAAGAATATCCTCTTGATGACAACTCCTCTTCTAAACTATCAACTCTAACTTTAGTTCTACAGAAAATAATTCCCATAAATGGATTTGTATCATTTAATAGAGAACAAAGAGTATCTAATTTTCTTCTATCTGATGTTTTTATAATATGTTGGTTTATATTTGCTAGTTTATTCTCTTTGTTTTCAATAACAATATTTAGTGGCTCTTTTGTTATTCTATAAGCTATCTTCTTAACTGTAGAATCTATTGTTGCAGAAAAGCAAAGAGTTTGTCTTTTTCTACTACAAACTTCGATGACTTTATCAATCTCATTTCTGAATCCCATCATAAGAATTTGATCAACTTCATCTAAAACTAATGTTTTTATTTTAGATAGATCAATTGCTTTTCTTTCTATTAAATCAACTAGTCTTCCAGGAGTTCCAATAACAATATCAACTCCATTTTTTAAAGTTTCTATTTGACCAGCTATCTCTCTACCACCATAAGCTAACATAATTTTTTTATTATCATAATTTATTTTCTCACACTCTTCTGCAATCTGAATTGCTAACTCCCTTGTTGGAGTTATTATTAAACTTTGTGGTAATTTTCCATTTCCATTTAAGTTTTGTATGATTGGTATTATAAAAGCTAAAGTTTTTCCACTTCCTGTAGCTGCTTGAGCTATTACATCTTTACCATTTAATATAGGAGGGATTCCCTCTTTTTGTATATCAGTTGGCTCTTTAATTCCCATTTTACTCAAAAGCTCTATTATATTTTTATTAACATTTAAATTATTAAAATTATTCACATATTCTCCTTTTATTTCAACTTTATTCAATTGTTTATTATAACATTTATTCATTAAAAAAGGAATAAGTATAAAATTAAGATTATTGTACAATTTTAATCTTTTTTAATCTTTGACTTTTGTAAAAAATCTGTTAAAATATATTTATTTTATTTATTTTTTTATATTTAGGAGGAGGAAATTGTAATGCAAGATTGTCTAAGCGGACAAAAATATATACTAGTTTTTGGAGCTTCTGTTGTTGATATGTTTGGTTTTTGTAACTCATCATATAAAGCCTGTGATTCTATTCCAGGAAAGATAAAAATATCTTTCGGAGGAGTTTCAAGAAATATAGCTGAAAATATGGCTAGAGTTGGAGTTAAAACTAAGTTCATATCTATCATAGGAGATGATGAGATTGGACGTTCAATGTTAACTCACTCTTTAAAAATTGGATATGACATGAGAAATTCTTTAGTTTTAGAAGGAAAGAGTACACCAACTTACATGGCAGTTTTAGATGAGAGTGGAGAGATGGTTTCAGCAGTGGCAGACTTAGATAGTATAAGTGCTATGACAACTGATTTTATAGACTCTAAAGCACCTATGATAGAGAACGCAGCATTTACATTTTTAGATGCTGATAATCCAGAGAACTTAGAGTATTTACTTACTAAGTTTCAAGGGAAAACGAATTTCATATTAGATCCAATCTCTTCAACGAAAGCTGAAAAAGTTAAACACCTTATAAAATATTTTCATACAATAAAGCCTAATAGAGTTGAAGCTGAAGTTTTATCTGGTATTAAAATCAATACTAGAGAGGATTTGGAAAAAGTAGGAAATTATTTTTTAGCTTTAGGAATTAAAAATGTATTTATAAGTTTAGATGCTGATGGAATTTATTATACTAATGGAGTAGAGAGCGGAACATTAAAAGCTACAGGAGTTACAGTTAAAAATGTTACAGGAGCAGGAGATTCTTTTGTTGCAGGATTAGGATTTGGGTATATGCATGACCTTCCTATAAAAGAAACTGTTAAGTTCGCTATGGCGATGTCAATTGTTACAATATCTCACGAAGAGACTATTCATCCAAATATGGGGCATGAGTTAATTCAAGAAATAATAGCAAAAACAAATTGGAGTGAAAACTAAAAAAGTGGACTATACTTAGTCCACTTTTTTAGTTTTTATTCATAAATCCTAATTTTAAATAAAGAGAATTGTGAACTTCCATTATATTTTTTTAAATTTTTACTTACCATCATAACTGTTACTATTGATGCAATTATATCACAAATTGGTTGAGCTAACCAAATACCTGTCAATCCATAGGTTTTTGAAAAAATCAGAATCAGTGGTATCAATAAGATTACTTGTCTTAACAAACTTAAAAACATTGCTGCTTTTCCTTCTCCTATCGCTAAGAAGTAGTTACTTCCTGCCATTCCTATAGCAATTGCAGGCATAGCCATTAAATAAATTCTCATTCCATGAATAGATATTGACATTATATCAGGATTTTTGTTAAATAATCCAATTATTGTTCCAGGGAAAAACTCAACTAAGAATAATGCGATAGAAAATATTACTACTCCAGTCCATGTGGCTATTTTATAAGCCTCTTCCATTCTTCTATATTGCTTAGCTCCAAAATTATATCCGATTATAGGTTGAGCTCCTTGAGATATTCCAAACACTGGCATGAAACAAAGTAGCGCTACTGCATTTACTGTGGCCATTGCTCCAATTGCTAAATCTCCACCATGAGTTTTCAGAGCATTATTATTTACAACCTGTACCATACTTGTTGCTAATTGCATTGTAAATGGTGATATTCCTATAGCAAATATAAGTTTAACAATATCAAGGTTAAGCATTAGATTTTCTTTTTTTATTTTTAAATCAGATTTTTTACTCATATAATATCCGTAAGAAAGTAGTGTTGTCATAACTTGAGAAAGTACAGTTGCATACGCAGCTCCTTTTATACCTAAACCTAAAGTAAATATAAATATTGGATCTAAAACTATATTAACAAAACAGCTAAATACCATTATTGCTGAACATATCTTTGGGTTACCATCAGCTCTAATTGTGCTGTTCAATGCATATCCCATAATATTAAAAACTGTACCATATAAAATAATTGTTATATATTCTCTTGCATACTTTAAAGTACTTTCACTTGCTCCAAAAGCTTTTAAAATAGGGTCTCTGTACAATGTTCCTAGAACTGTAATTATTACTCCTAAAATTATTGAAAGTGTAATAATATTTCCCATTATTTTTTCAGCACTCTCTCTTTTCTGTTTACCCAATTTAATAGAAATATTTGCAGTAGCTCCTATTCCTATTAACATTGAAAAAGCTAATACAATTGTTACTATTGGCATCGTTATTCCAACTCCAGTAATAGCCAAAGCTCCAATCTCATCCATATTTCCTATGAAAATTCTATCAACTACATTATATAGGGCACTTACAAGCATACTAATTATTGCAGGAATAGAATATTTTATAAGTAATTTTTTAATGTCTCCATCATGTAAAGTTAATTCCTGTTGTTTCACGTGTTCCTCCTTAATTTTTTATTATCCTTATATTGTAACATTTTTTTTAAAAATATGATATAATTTATTTATTTTTTAGGAGGATTTTTAATGGAAATATTTAAAAATAGTTGTTCTCTTGATTGTTTTGATGTGTGTAAAATTGATGTATATAAAGAAGAAGGAAAAGTGGTTAAGCTTCAAGGAAATAAGGAACATAGTTTAACTGATGGTTTTTTATGTTCCAAGGGTCTTAAACATTTAAATCGTCTTTATGATGAAAATAGAATTTTAAAACCACTTTTAAAAGTTGGAGAGGGATTTAAAGAGATCTCTTTTGAAGAAACTTTAGATATTTTAAAAAATAGATTGAATAATATAAAAAATAGTAACTCTACAAATTCTATTATCCACTACAGTGAATCTGGAGCTGGAGGACTTTTAAAAGGAATACACGATATATTTTTTAATTTTTTAGGAGGAATTTCAACAGCTAGTGGTGGAACTTGTTGGTCTGCAGGGTGTGCTGCTCACGATTATGATTTTGGAGAAAGAAAAACAAGTGATTTAGATGATATGAAAAACGCTAAAGTTATAGTTCTTTGGTCTAGAAATCCAGCGATAACATCAGTTCATCTATATAAAAAGTTAATTGAAATAAAAAAATCAGGTGTTAAAATTATAACAATTGATTTTAGAAATAATGAAACTTCTGTTATAAGCGATTTACATATTAATGTAAAAGGTGGAAGTGATGGAGCTTTAGCTCTAGCACTTTGTAAAATGGCTTTTGAACACAACATAGTTGATTATAATTTTTCTAAAAATAATATAGTTGGTTTTGAAATGTTTAAAGAGTATCTTGATACTATAACTTTAGATGAACTTCTATTTCATTGCGGAGTTACTGAAGATGATACTATAAAACTTTTAGATTATATATCTCTTGGAAATATTATGACTTTTATTGGATATGGATTACAAAGATATGTTAATGGTGGAAATAGTGTAAGAACTATTGATGCTTTAATGAGTATAACAGGAAATGTGGGAAAAAGTGGAGCTGGAGTTTTTTACTCTAGTAAAATATATCCTCAAGTTTTAGATAGAGATCCATATGGTAGTTCAAACTTTGCTAAGAATTCTCGAGAGTTTCCAATTACAAAGTTTAGTGAGTTTGTTGCAGAAAATGAAATTAAAGCTATTTTCATAAGTAAAGCTAATCCTTTAAATCAACTTCCAAATTTAAATGAAACTTTAAAGGCTTATAACTCTATACCTTTTAAGGTGTGTTTTGATATGTTTTTAACTGATACAGCAAAAAATAGTGATCTTATAATTCCAGTAACTAATACACTTGAAAGTGAGGATATTATATATTCATCTATGCTTATGCCATCTTTAATGTATAATGAAAAAGTTGTTGATCCATTAGATTATAGAATGGAAGAGTTTGAATTTTTTAAAGAGCTTGCAAAAGTTTTAGATTTAAAAGAGTACCCTCAAGTTTCAAAAACAGAGTATTTAAATAAAGTTTTAGCACCTTTAAATACAACTGTTGAAAGTTTGAAAAAAGAAGATTTAAATATAGAAAAGGGATATATAGCTTGGGAAGATAAACAATTTAAAACACCATCAGGTAAAATTGAGATTTACAGTGAAACAGCTTTAGCAGATGGATTTGAACCAATGCCTATTTTTATGAAAGCAACAAAGGGATGTGATGAGTATCCAATTAGACTAGTGACACCACATTGTAAAGACTCACAATTTAATCAACACATTGGAGATATTGATGATGTATCTAAAATCTATATATCTAAGGAGAATATGAAAAATTTTCAGGAGGGGGATATAGTTATTGTTTCATCTAAAAATGGAAGTATAACATCTAAAGTAAAAATTGATGATAATCTTAAAAAAGATGAAGCATATATCTTTATGCAATGGAGTAGAAAGCAAGGAAATCCAAACTTCTTAACAGAGAGTCTTTCGTCTGATATTGGTGGTCAAGTTGCATACTATGATACATTTGTTAAAATTTACTAAATTGTGCGTAAAGCTGGTGTTCTGTCAAGATAGTAGACAGAACACCAACCTATCCAAAAAATTATTACTATGATCTTTTAAAATAAAATGCTGATAATATTAAGTTTGCTCCACTAAACAGTATGTACCAAGCGATACATAAGAATATAAATTGTTGAGAGAAGAATGGTAATGCAACTAAAAGTACACCAAATAGCAAATCAATAATACCAGAGCCTAAACTAAAGTCAACTAAGCTTGGGAATATTTTTCTATTGAAAAGAATAGTTAAAAAAATAAACATTCCTTTGAAAAGCATAAAAATTCCAGCATATATAATCATGTATATTTGACTAACAGATAGACTACTAAATAGTGATAAAGAGATTACCACCTCTAAAACACCTATAAAGATGTAAAGCCCCCAGTAAAAATTAGGTACCTTTCTAAATTGAAATCCTTTAGTAAAATTTTTAACACCGCTAACTAAGAAAAATGCTGCCAGTATATCAACTAAATATACAGAAAATATAGTAGGGCTAAAAATTCCAAAAATTCCAACTAAACTAAATATAATTCCTGTTACTAAAAGATATGTAAAAACTTTTTTCTTAAACTCTTGCATGAAATCCCTCCCCATTTATCAATTTATTTTTTATTTTATTATTCCATTAAAAGAGGAAGTCTCCTTTTAAATTTTTTATGTGAAATTTAATTTCGATTTATTTTTTTTAGAATTTTTTTTAAAACTTGATTTAAAATTGATCGAAACGTTCAAACAGAGGCGTATGATAAAAAGTGTATATATTTTAAGAATAGACTATATATTATTTATATATTTGTAATTGTACTTTTTGCGAAGTATACTTGTCCTAAGATGAAGTACAAAAATATAGTAGGAGGGGTTTTATGTTTGAATATCAATTTAACATGGCAGAAACTTTAGCAATAGCAGTTATTTTATTATTGCTTGGAAGATGGGTTAAGAAAAAAGTTAATTTTTTTGAAAAGTTCTTTATACCAGCACCAGTAATTGGTGGAGTAATATTTTCAGTATTTACATTAATTGGTAAATTTTCACAAACATTTACATTCTCATTTGATGGAGCTTTAAAAGATCTTTTAATGATAGCATTCTTTACAACAATAGGTTTCTTAGCAAGTTTAAAGCTGTTAAAAAAAGGTGGTATTCAGGTATTTGTATTTTTGTGTGTAGCAAGTGTTTTAGTAATAATCCAAAACCTTGTTGGAGTTACATTAGCTAAGTTTTTTGGTTTAAATCCATTGTTAGGAATAGCAGCAGGATCAGTTCCACTAACTGGAGGACACGGAACTTCTGGAGCCTTTGGACCAGTTCTTGAAGCAGCAGGAGCTACAGGAGCGATGTCAGTTGCAATAGCCTCAGCTACATTTGGACTAGTTGCTGGATGTATGATAGGTGGGCCAGTTGCAAAAAGATTAATGCAACGTTATGGATTAGTTGGACATAAAGAAGAAGAATTCTTAATTCCAGAAGAAGATTCAAAAGAGGTTGTAAAAGAAAAAATTACAGAGGAAAATCTTTTCTACGCAATTGTTTATATTGTTATTTCAATGGGAATTGGAGGATTATTAATACCTTTATCTAAAAAAGTAGGAATAGTTTTACCAGCATATATTGGACCGATGTTAGTGGCTGCTATTATAAGAAACGTTATAGATAACAAAGATACAGAATTACCACTTCATACAATAAATGTAGTTGGAAATATCTCTTTACAACTATTCTTAGCAATGGCTTTAATGTCTATGAAGCTATGGGAATTAGCAGCATTGGCAATTCCATTACTAGTTATACTATTAGTTCAAACAGTAGTAATGGCACTGTACGCATACTTTGTGACATTCAGAATTATGGGAAAAGATTATGATGCAGCTGTAATGGCATCAGGACACTGTGGATTTGGAATGGGTGCAACACCAAATGCAATGGCAAATATGGAGTCATTTACAGCAGCAAATGGAGCATCACCAACAGCATTCTTTGTACTACCTTTAGTAGGAGCTTTATTCATTGACTTTACTAATGCTTCTTTAATCACAGTATTTATGAATATTTTTGGGAAGTAAAATATAATTAAGAATGGAGGAGCAAAGTGAAAATCGGTATTTTTGATTCTGGAGTTGGCGGATTAAGCGTATTGAAAAAAATAAAAGAAAAAATAGACTTTGCAGATGTAATCTATTATGGAGATAGTATTAACTCCCCTTATGGAAGTAAAAATATAAACGAGATTCAGGAACTTTGTTTAAATATAGGAGAGTTTTTAATAGACAATCAAGTGGATATAATAGTTATAGCTTGTAATACAGCAACAGCTGCAGCGTTGGATGCATTAAGAGATAGATTTACAAGTATTCCAATAATTGGAGTTGTGCAACCTGGAGCAGATATGGCTATAAAGCAAAGCAAAAATAAAAAAATTGGTGTTTTATCAACGCCATTAACTGCTAAAAGTGGAATTTATGAAAAGGTAATAAAAACTATAAATCCAAAATATGAAGTATTTCAAAAAGGTTGTGATCTTCTTTGTCCTATGATAGAGAGAGGGTGGGAAGATAACCCTAGAAACACGGAACTTTTAAAATCGTATATTGATGAATTACCAAAAGATATAGATACTTTGATCTTAGGTTGTACTCACTATCCTTTGATAAGATCTGAAATTGAAAAAATAATCGATAAAAAAATAGTGGATCCAGCAGAGGAAACTGCTATGCATGTATTATTTGAGTTAAATAAATTAGCTTTAAAAAATGGATTTAAAAAAAGTAGAAAAGATAAAATAAATATAGATTATTTTGTAACAGGAGATATAGACAGATTTAAAAAAGTAGGAGAAAGATTTTTAGGTGAAGAACTTTCAAATATTTATCAACCCTTAATAGGATAAACTATATAAAGAATAGTCTACGCCTATTTTAATAGATTATTTTGAATTAAAAACTACATAATTTGAACAAAACACTTGAAATTAGTTTCTAATTATGGTATTATACATTTAAATACGGGGGTATTAAATTAAAAAAAAGGTAACTTCAATGATTCGGCATTGGAAGTTACCTTTTTAGTTTACTTAAAAAGTAGTTATTATCTCTTCTTTTTCTCCATCTATCTCTAAAATTTCACCAAACTCTAGTGTTAACATTGGAGTACAATGTCCCGATTTTAAATTATAACAAACTGGCTTCTTTAAATCTTTAAAATGACTATTAAAAACATCTTGTAAAGACATATCATCTTCACTTGATTTGTCACAATTTTTAAAATCTCCCAGTACTATTCCAGAAACTTTCTCAAAAATGCCTAAGTTTTTTAACTGCCATAGCATTCTATCAATTTTATATGTTGATTCTTCAATATCCTCTAAAAATAGTATTTTATTGTCATACTCTAAATCAAACTCTGTTCCTAAATTTGATACTAAAACTGCTAAGTTTCCTCCAACTAGCTGTCCTCTTCCTTTTAAAGTATTATAAAAGTATATTTTTTCATAAAAGTTTTTTATTGTGTAACTTTCATTACTAGTCATAACTTTTATAAAATCATCAAAAGTTTCTAAACTATAGTCTTCTGAAAAATTACTTACAGCCATAGGTCCATGAAAAGTTTTTAAATTACATTTTTTTAAAAACGCCATATGTAAAGATGTTACATCGCTGTAACCTATAAAAGGTTTCGGGTTATTTTTTATAACTTCATAATCTAAAAGTGAAAGTATTCTAATGCTTCCATACCCACCTCTTACACACATAATTGCATCTACATCTTTATCTTGGAAAAAATTATTAATATCTGTTGCTCTCTCTTGATCTGTTCCAGCAAAAGAGTACCATATATTTTCTACGCTTTTCCCAACTTTAACTTTAAAGCCTAATTTCTCTAAATTTTCAATGGCACTTTTCAATTTATCTTTATTAACACTACTTGCTGGTGCAACGAGCCCAATAGTATCTCCTATTTTTAATCTTTTCATATATTAACACAACCTAACTAAACATTATATTACAAATCCACACTGTTGCTAAAATTCCAGCTATATCAGCTAAAAGTCCTGCTGCAACTGCATGTCTTGTTTTTCTGATACTAACAGCTCCAAAATAAACTGCTAAAACATAGAAAGTTGTTTCTGTCGACCCCATCATAACTGAAGCCATTCTTCCAATCATAGAATCTGGTCCATGAGTTATAAAGATATCATTTAGAATTCCAGTTGATCCACCACCTGAAAGAGGTCTCATAATAGCCATTGGTAAAACTTCTCCAGGCATTCCTATAAACTGTAAAATTGGGTTTAAATATCTTTCTATTACATCTATTGCTCCTGAGCTTCTAAAAACTCCAATTGCCACTAACATAGCAACTAAAAATGGAATGATTTTAATAGCTGTGGAAAACCCCTCTTTTGCTCCTTCACAAAACACTTCATACACTTTCACTTTTTTTACAAAATATGCATATGAAACTATAAATAATATAATTATGGGTATTGCATATAAAGATATTTTTTCCATTATAAATGTAAACATTACTTATCCCCTCCTACAGCAACATCTGTTTTTTCAACTGTCTCTCTCTTAAATGTAGGTAATTTTTGTAAAACTTTACACGATACAACTGCAACTATTGTTGAAATTGCTGTTGCTATTATTGTTGGAGCAATTATCTCTGTTACATTAGCTGAGTTTGCTGCTGCTCTATAAGCTATTACACTTGATGATATCAGAGTAACTGATGATGTATTTATAGCTAAAAATAGTACCATAGCATTTGAAGCTTCCTCTTTGTTATCATTTAACTCTTGTAACTCCTGCATAGCTTTAATTCCTAATGGAGTAGCTGCATTTCCTAATCCAAAAAAGTTTGCTGCTACGTTAGCTACAATACTTCCAACTGCTGGATGATCCTCTGGGATCTCTGGAAATAATCTTTTCATTATAGGTCTTAATCCTCTTCCCAAAGCTTTAACTAATCCTGCTTCTTCAGCAACTTTCATCAATCCTAACCAAAAGGACATAATCCCAATAAGCCCTATTGCTATCTCCACTGCTGTTTTTGACGATGATATAACAGAATCTGTTACTGCTTGTACATTCCCTGTAAACATTGAAATGACAATTCCAATTAATATAAGTCCTAACCATATTGCGTTTATCATAGTTATTTCCCTCCTTTTATTCTTTTTCTGTAATTTTATTTGATAAATAAAATAATACAACTACTATTATTATATTTATAGATGACAATGCTGCACCTTCTAAAAGTTTTTTATCTGAAAAAAGTGAATAGTTTACTAAAGCTATTGTTGGAAAATCTCTTCCAAGTTGCATTGAGTATGAAATTGTAAACTCTCCTAAAATTATTGCAAATATCTGTAAATAAGTACCTAAAAATACCTTTTTTAAGATAGGACACTCTATTAATAAAAATGTTTTAAAAGGTGAAAGTGCATCAAGTTTTCCTAAATCTAATATATCTCTTGGAAACTCTCTCACATATTGATACATAAATGAGTAAGCTATTGGAACTGTTACTAAAAAATACCCAATAACTAAAAGTATCCAAAGTTTTATATCATAAAGTATGTTTATATAGATTAAAGCAATTCCTAGAAAAGCACTTGAAAACCCCATTGTAGAAAATACAATAGCACTTGTTACTTTTGTAAAATTTTTAAGTAATAAATAGGTAAAAACAATTACAAATATAGGTGTTATTGATGCTAAAAGTAAAGAGTTTCTAATCCCTTGTAAAACTGGATAATATGTATTTAAATCACTAGAAAAAAGTTTATAAAACCCTTTTAATGAAAAACTACCAGTATAATAGTTATAAAAACCATAAAATATTCCTATGAGAACAACTGAACATTCTAATAAGAGATATATTGTTGTCCAAAGTGTTGGTAAAGTTGAAACTTTTCTTTCGCTAAAGTCATCTCGTATCTCATAAGGTGGATATAAATCACCTAAAAGATTTAAAGTTATTAAAAACAAAAATTGTACAGTCCCTAATACAAGAGCTTTTGAAAAATTTGCATCTTTTAAAAGAGTATTTGCAATTTCAACCTCTAAGTTAGAGTATCTAATTCCTCCTAGTGCTAGTACGATTCCAAAAGAAGCAAATGTATAGATAAAAACTAAGAACATTCCTCTAAAAACTTGTGGAAACATCAATGGAATCTTTATTTTAAAAAATATATTAACTTCATTCAAGCCATCTATTTTAGCTGCTTCAACTATATTTTTAGGTATATTTCGCATTCCTTCGCTTAGATACTTTATCATAATTGGACTATTATAAAATACATTTGCAAGTATTATAGCTTTTAGTGTATATAAAACACTAAAATTTTTAAGGATAGGTAAGTTAAATATAAGTGTGAAAGCTACTACTGTTGATATGGTTGGAAAGAAAAATGGAATAAATATAAGTCCCTCTAATATTTTAGTTAGTGTATTTTTTTTATAACTCATATAATAAGCTGGGATAATGGCAATTATTGTTGAAAAGATAACTGACAATCCCCCCTGAGTTAAAGAGATTTTAAAAAGTTCGAAGTTTTCATAAAAACTCAAACTTTTAATCTCTTCTAGATGAAAAAAATCCTTTATAAAAAACATTAGAGGGATTACCCATAGAATAAGATATATATAACTATAGGTTTTATTTCTCCTCATTATTTTTTCAATACCTCAATTAGCTGTTTTTTCCAATTTTCCATATTTTTATTTACATATTCTGCATCTAATTTAACTATTTTATCTGTTGTAGGTACATATTTATAATCCTCTGGTAACTTATAATTTATAACCGGGAACATATAGTTTTTCTCAAGAGCAAGCTTTTGAAACTCTGGTTCTAAAACAAAGTTTAAAAACTCCTTAGCTGATTTTTTTATATTTTTCTTGTTAACTAAAGCTGCACCTTCTAAATATACGTATCCTCCCTCTTCAGGTATATAACTTTTGTATTTATTTTCATTTCCATCTTGATAGAAGTAGATTGAGCTAGAAGCGTATCCACTCATAATAGCTCCCTCTCCTACAGAGAATTTAGCAAAGGAATCTGACCATCCTGAAGAAACTGTTAATATACTTGGCTTTAAACTCTCCCAAAACTTTAACCAGTTTTCTCCATAAACTCCAATGGTCCAAAGCATAAATGCCTCTCCTGTAAAGCTTCTCGGATCTTGAACTAATAGCTCCTTTGGATATTTTTTTAAATCTTCAAAAGTTTTTAAATCTGAACCTGTTTTTTCATAGTTATAATTTAATGCAAGCATTCCATAATCAATAGGTGTAACTGACCACTCCTTATCAATTATAAACTCCTCTTTTGCAATGTTTCCAGCAGTAGTTGGCTTATAGTTCTTTATAAGCATCTCTTTCTTCGCTTCTAAATAGTTAATATCTGTTAGACCTACAATTATATCCGCCTTTGGGTTTTTCTTTTCTAACTTCATCCTAGGTATAACTCCATCAATTGGAACATACTTAATAGTTGTCCCTGTTTTTTCCTTAAAAATTACCCCAGCTGAACTTTCAATCCATTTCATTGACTCTGGTCCATAAACAACAATCTCTTCCCCAAATGATATTAAACTCATTAAAAATAATCCTGTTAAAACTGTTTTTTTCATTTCATCCCCTTTAATTATTTTAATTTTTATAGTTTAATTTCTAAAAACTCACCAGACACTTGATAATTATCTATCTCTCCTAGACTATATAGATGATTTTCCACAATTTTTATGTACTCATCTAACTGTGCTTGATTTATTCCCCCAGTTTTATAATCTATCACAAGAATCTTTCCATCACTTGTTGGTGTAGGTTTTTTTATCATAATTCTATCTATTCTTTTTAGTTTTCCCTCATCATATATCTCGTACTCTGGATATATATAATTCCACTCTTCTGAGAAAATAATTGGGTTGTCATTAAAGAAATTTTTAAACTCAGGTCCTTCAAGAATATTTTTTAATCTTTCTTCACCTATTATAGATGCATATTTTGAATAAGTTCTATTTTTTGCTTCTATGTGTTCATCTAAACTATTATTTATAATAAACTCTAAATAATAGTGAATAGCATTACCCACTCTTCTTTTTTCTTCTGTTCCTATATCAACTAAAAGCATTCTATTTGGTTGTTCACACTCTTCTACACTCTTTTCAATAAAATCTATAGAATCTAATAGCTCTACATTCTTTACTCTTTGTATACTTTCATTTTTTTCAGTCCTACTAATTTTACCACATTTTACCTTAAATAGTCCATCGATTGAACTCTTTAAATATTTATTTTCATTTCCTCCCATAACTAAGAATAGATTTTTCTTAGCTCTTGTAAGAGCAACATAGATATTATTTATCTCCTCTTGATCTTTTTTTATCTCTAACTCCCTTAAAAAGTTATAGCTATCTCCTAGATAATCTAAGATTTTTTCATATTTTTTATCTACAAATATAAAATTCTCTATCTCATTAAAAGGTGACTTAAAATCTATATGAAACTGTATTCCACTCTCTATCCCTTTTTTCTGTCCCTGATGGAAATAGTAAATAGTTTCAAACTCTAACCCTTTAGATTTATGTATACTTAAAAGAGTTATAGCTTTCTCCTCCTCTAAAGATACCTGCTTAAACTTAGGGTTATCCTTTTCATTTATGAGTGAGTTATAAAAATCAAATATATTTCCATGCTCTTTAGACATCTCTAAAAACTGGAATATATTTTTTAAATCTGATTTTCCAGAAAATATTTGAGAGATATTAAACTCCTCTATTACATCTAGAACAAAGTTTTTATTTTCTAATCCCTTTTTAGCTATCTTTTCTATTCTGTTTAAAACATCTAAAAGATTACTTGGAATATCCTCTGGTAACTCTTCTAATTTTTCTATAATCTCTTTATTTTTTAGAATAGTTTTTAATTCATCATTTCCTATTTTTATAACATCACTTCTTAAAAATTCAAGTAGTGAAAATATATCTTTATTTACACTGAATTTTAAGATTTTAAAAATTGGATTAACTGCTCTATGATATATAATAGAATCATTTGAATCTATTACAAATGGTATTTTCCTATCACTTAAAGCTACTGCTATTTCATTTAGTTGCTTATTACTTCTTGCAATTATACCTATTCCACCATAATTTCCATCAAAGTTAGTTTCAATAGAATCTACCATAGTTTCTATCATATTTTCCTCTTCTAATACTTCATCTTCATCCTCTAAAGATTCTTTTTTGGTTAAAATCTCAAAATACCCAAGTTCATCACTTTTTCCATCTACTGGAGTAAACTCCCACTTATAGCTATAATCTTCTAAAGCTGCAACCTCTTCATATGTTTCAGCTACTCCATTAAATATACCATTTGTAAAGTCCACTATGTTTTTACAACTTCTATAAGAAACACTCATAGTCTCCTCTTCTACTCCTATTATACTTGGAAGGTTTTCAAAAAGAGCTTTTTCTCCCCCTCTCCAACCATATATACTTTGCTTTTCATCTCCAACACATATTAGATTTTCACAACTATTTATAAGTCCTTTTAAAATTCTCCATTGAAGAACACTTGTATCTTGAAACTCATCTATAAATACTGTTTTAAACTCACTATCAAATATATCTTTAAAGTATTCTGTGATATATCCATTCTTTATAAGATTTATCTCCTCTTTATCTATATATTGAAACATATAGCTACTTATATCTAGATGAGTAAATTTTTTTTCATTAAATTTTATATTATCATATATTGAATATAGATTTTCAATAAAGTAGAGTATCTCCCTTTCAAAAGATAGCACCTCTCTATTGAAAACCTCTTTAGATATCTCCTCTTTTAGCTGATTAAAAGCTCTTTGTAAAATCTCTATTTCACAATCTAAATCTATTTTACTTGTTGTTTTTACTCTACGCCCATCCCAACATCTATCACTTTTAATAATTTCATTCCAGTTTTCAACTGCATATTCTCTATGAGTTGAGCTATCTTTTTCTAAAACCCATTTTATAACTTTACTCATGTAATCAGATAAATCTTTACCATCTTTCTTTTTCTCTTTTATAGCTAAAAAAGCATCATTTAAGTGCTTAATCAACTTTTCTATAGATATATCTGAATCACACTCATCTTTATTTTTTAACTTTTGAGATTGTTCAATTAAAATTAGTTTCCATCTATTATCAATTAGATTTTTTAGTATATCCAAATACTTTTCTATACTACGCTCTGTTCTATTTTGTAGAAAAATTTTAAATCTATCGAACTCATTTTTGTCCTGTACAATTTTTTCAAAACATTTTAGTAGAATCTCAACATTTTCAGTATCATCTATAATCTCATATGAAAATATATTTAGATATGGAGCTATAACATTTTTAAATATATTATTTATAAACCCATCAATTGTTGAAATTTTTAATCTATCTTTATTATCTAGTACCTCATAATAAACTTTTCTAACATTTTCAAAAGAAAGGTCAATCTCTGGGTATAAATTTTTTAAGTTTTCATATATAGATGACTCTTTATCTCTATACATCTCCTCTAGAAATAGAATAACTCTCTCTTGAATTTCAGAAGTAGCTTTTTTAGTAAATGTCATAACTAAGACATTTTTATAATTTTCACCCTTTAAAAGAGTAGCTAAATACTCTAAAGATAGTCTATATGTTTTTCCTGTTCCAGCACTAGCTTTTAAAACTATCCCCTTCATCTAAAACTCCCTCCTACAGATATTTCCATACTCACAATATAAACATCCACTTTTCTTCTCACTTAAAAAGTAGTTCTCACCTTTAAAAAACTCTATTAGTCTTTCCTTTAAAAGCTCTCTTGTAAGTTTCGGTTTTTCTTGATTCTCTATACTTCCTTCAAAAGCATTATATATAGATTTTTCAGCAGCATTTTCGTCACCATATAACATAATTGTATAAAAATCTAACTGGTTATCAATTTTACTTCCTGTTTTAAAATCTATAATATGATTATTTGTTGTTGTTTCAATTACAAGGTCAACTCTACCACTTAAAGTAACTTCTACATCACCTTTTAAAAATGGCTCTTTTCTACTGTTTTTCTCACTCTCTATACGTTTAACTTTTTTCTCTATATATAGATTTTCTATCTCTTTATAAAACTTTACTATATTTTTTGTAAAACGTGGAATTAATATCTGAGTAAAATAGTTATCTAGGTATACTGGAACTCTTTTTCTATTGGCATAAAAACTTTTATACAGTAACTCCTCTACCTCTTCATTTGTCACTGAGTAATCTGAAACATTCAGAATTTTTTTCCACATCTTATCTGTTAACTTTTCAAAAACTTCATGGACATAAGTTCCTAAAAATTTAAGTGATAGACCTAATGAATCCTCTTTTTCAAAAGAACTAAGTCCACAAACTTTATCTAAATAGAATCTATACTCACATCTAGTTAAAGTATCATAGTCATATGGACCTAGACTTAGCTCTCTATTTTTAAAGTCATCTCTATTTTTCAACAAATCTTTTTGAATGAATTCTCTAATTTTTTCAGATTTAAATGTTATCAACCTTTCTAGTATATCCTCACTGTAAACAGTTTTTTCAAGTCTACTTATACCATATCTATTTAAAACTTCAGAAAGAATTGGAGATACTCCCTCTCCACTATTTTCATTTTTTATATAGATAACTGTGTTGTATCTATTTTTCAAAAGCCCTTGATAAAATCTATACTTTTCCTCTTTTCTTTCCTTTTCATAATAAGTAAATCCATTCTCTTTTTTCTGTTTCTCTGTTAAGTAGAGAGAATCTCTTTTTACTCTTGGGAGATATCTTGTACTTATATTTATAAAAATTGACTCTCTTGATGGAGTAACCTTACAGTTTTCCATTGGTTTTATAAGATATTTTCCTTCACTATCATCATTTCTTATAATCTCAACGTCATTAAAGTATTGCAGTAAAAATTTTAAAATATCTCCGCCATTTCTAAAGCAACTTTTAATCTCTCTTTCTTCAAGCATTATCTCAGTTGTTTTAGCATATCCCATATACTCTTGAAGTTTATCATAAAAATCTACATATATTTTCTCTCTAAACATATCTAGTAATAAAAGCTCATTAAAGTATGTAATAAATTTATCTATACTTTCAATTTTGGATACTTTTACAATATCTTTATATATTTCAGAAATTTTTTCGTTACTCTCTGTTCCTATATACTTATAATCCCAATCAATTTGATTATAGATATACTCCATATCCTCTTTTTTTATTCCATAGTACTCTTGCATCTCTAAGTTTTTAATTCCCTCTAAAAACTTTTTAATAGGAATAAGGTTATCCATTCTAGGTTCCATTGCTCCTATAAGTTCACTTTGAGCATTTAAAAATTTAAAAAACTTAGTGTCATTTAAAGTGTAGAAACTTCCTCTCATAAAGTTATTTGGAAAAACCTTAGAATACTCATTTGTATCAGCTTCTGGAGAGAATATATTAGTCATATGATTTTTCATTTTCATTATATCTAATAGATTTCCTATAAGTTCTAACTCATCTTGAACCTCTAACATTGATATCTCTACTTTTTGTGTTCTAGGTAGATACACCTCTTTTAACTCAAGATTTTCCTCATCAAAAACTCCAGGTTCTCCTTGAACTCTAATTACAACATCTATAAACTCCTCTAACTTAGATATCACATATTTATCTAAAGGGGTAAAGTTTACTATATCTACAAATACTATTTTTTTATATTTTTTAAAGATTGTTAAATCAAGATATTTTATATCTTCAACCCAATCTTTTGGTATATAATTTCTTTCAGTCAAATATACCTCATACTTCTCTTTAAATCTATGGAATATTTCAAAATATTTTTTTTGCCACTCCTCTAGTTCTATATCCTTTGTACATAAACTTCTATTTAACTCAGTATAGTATTTAAAAAACTTATCTGAAAACTCAATAGATTCAAAATAGTTATTTATATTTATCTCTGCAAACTCTTTTTTCATATAGTTATATAAACTTACAAATCTTTTTGCTTCACTTAAAATTATCTTATCAGTACTAAATGCTAACCCCTTAAACTCCTCTATTGTTAAATAAAGTGGATCTGGTTCAAAGATATTTCTTTTACTCTCTTTTCTCTGACTATTCTTTAAAGGATAATCAGAAAATACATACATAACAGAGGGATCTTTTTTCAATCCCTGAATTAAAGATGCCCCATAACTTATATATTCAAAATTCATTGTTCCCTCCTATTTTTTAATAGGTGTTGCGCACTCTACAGCTGCACCCTTTAGTATCTCAACTCCATGAACTAATGCATCTATTACAAAGTTTAGATTCTCTGTTGCTCCTTTTGGACTTCCTGGGAGATTTAAAATTATACTTCCCTTTCTTATTCCACATCTTGCTCTACTTAACATAGCTTTTGGGGTTATTTCAAAAGATTTAGCTCTCATATATTCAGCTACTCCTGGAGCTTCTCTTTCAATTACTGCAAGTGTTGCCTCAGGTGTAACATCTCTTTTTGAAAATCCTGTTCCTCCATTTGTTACAATTAAATCGGCTATATCTTCATCAGCTAGTTTTTTTAACTCTTCACAAATCTCTTTGTAAGTATCTGGAAGCATATTATAATAAACAGTTTCATAACTTAAATGCTTTTCAAAAATCTCTTTTAACTTTTGTCCTGTTACATCGATTCTCTCTCCTCTTGAACCCTTATCACTTAGTGTTACTATAGCTACTCTTATCACAACTTCCTCCTTATAGTATTGGTGCTAACAATTTAGAAATAGATTCTAGCACCCTATCTTTTTTTCCTCTATTTTTATACTCCTCTAATGTTACTCTTTTAGAATCTAAAATATCTTTATCTATTCTTTTTTCTAATTCAGTAATATTCCTTCCTAAAATCAGAAGATTTATCTCAAAATTTTGATACATACTTCTATAATCAAAGTTTGCAGTTCCTAAAAATGCAATCTCTCCATCTATAATAACTAACTTACTATGAATAAATCCATATTTATATTTGTATATCTCAGCTCCAAGTTCAAGTAACTCTCCATAAAAGTATTGATTAGCCCAGTAAACAAAAGCGTGGTCTCCAACACTAGGTATCACTATTTTAACTTTTACTCC
>Ga0114939_10001072_pt1 | contig 22157 bp, 19 predicted proteins | sample AshMeaCrysSpring_FD_87196 | JGI IMG/M metagenome (GOLD analysis project Ga0114939, IMG submission 87196) | Groundwater microbial communities from Big Spring, Nevada to study Microbial Dark Matter (Phase II) - Ash Meadows Crystal Spring | ecosystem: Environmental > Aquatic > Deep subsurface >...
CCCTGATAGGCGGCCACCTGCTGCATGATCGTGGAGAAGGGCAGGGCGGCGAGGGCGCCGAAGCGATCCCGCGCGGCGCAGATCAGCGCGTGCACGTCGGCAATCTTCTGTGGCGGGGGCATTTCCGGGTGCAATACCCGGTGGATGCCGCGCAGGCCGCCGATCTGAATCTTCATCGCCTTGCCGTGCGGCAGCACCGCCTGGTCCGGCGACGAGCGCAGCGCGAAACGCGCCGCCTCGCGCAGCAGCGCGAGCACCTCGATGCACTGCTGCTGGGCTTCGTCGCTGCGGCAATGCACGCCCTCGCGCTCGGCGATGCAGAAGCGCTCGGCTTGCGAGCACTCGCACTGGTTGGTCAGCACGCTCTTCTCGTAGGCGCAGAAGCGCTCGTTGACCGAGCGGTAGGTGCGGCGAAAGGCGTCCTGGTCCACGGTCAGGTCCCGTTGTCCGTCAGCCGCTCGATGCGCCGCCGGTCGCGCTTGGTGGGGCGCGTGGGCGGCGGCCGCGGGGCCGCGTCGGCGAGGGCGCGCCGTTCGACGAGCGCCTGCTCGCGCCGCAGCCGGCTTTCCTCGCGCTCGGCATAGGCGCACGCGGCCTCGACCGCCGGGCGACGCTGCACAGGCAGGGCCCTGACCTCGACCTCCCATTCGAGGCCGTCCCGCTGGAGGGTGACACGGCTGCCGATCCGGATCTCTTTCCCCGGCTTGGCGCGCTGTCCGTCGACGTGGACCTTGCCGCCGCTCACCGCCTCGGCCGCGAGGGCGCGCGTCCTGTAGAAGCGCGCGGCCCAGAGCCACTTGTCGAGGCGCAGCCGCGGCGCGGGATCCGTCATACCTCCTCGGCGCCGGCGGCGGCAGGTGAGTCGGCCACGCCGAGCAGTTCGTCGAGCTTGCCCTCGATGTCCAGCTCTGCGAGATCGTCGTAGCCGCCGACGTGGGTGTCGTCGATGAAGATCTGCGGCACGGTCCGCCGCTTGCTGCGCTCGAGCATCTCGCGCATCAGCTCGCGGTCGCCCTCGATGCGCAGCTCCTCGAAAGCGACGCCCTTGCGCTCGAGCAGCCGCTTCGCACGGACGCAGTAAGGACAGACCGTGGTGGTGTACATCACGACGCGTGGCATGGTTTAGAAACCTCTGGAAGTCGTGCCGCGCATGCTAGCGCCGGCCGCGGGGAAGGGTCCACAGAATCGCCCCGCGACTACGCCGCGGAATGCGGGGGATTCCCGGCGGCCGGCGGTTGGTATGGCGGGCGGGCGTCCCTACCATAGCGAGTCCGAGCATCCGGAAGGATTCCCATGGCACGCGACGCCTCTCCCCGCGCCACCCTGCTGCGCGACTACCAGCCCCCGGCCTACCTGATCGACGCGGTGGCATTGCGCTTCGACTTGCGGGAGCGCGCGACCCGTGTGCGCTCGCGCCTCGCCCTGCGGCGCAATCCCGCCGCACCGCAGGCCGCCGGCAGCGCCCTGCGGTTGCACGGCGAATGCTTGAGCCTGCGCGCGATCGCGATCGATGGCCGGCCGCTGGAGGGCGCGGAGTACGCGGTCGACGCGGAGTCAATGACCCTGTTCGCGCCGCCGGAGGCCTTCGTGCTCGAGACGGAGGCGGAGATCGTGCCGGAGGACAACACCGCCCTCGAGGGCCTCTACCTCTCGGGCGGCATGTACTGCACCCAGTGCGAGGCGGAGGGCTTCCGCAAGATCACCTGGTTCCTCGACCGTCCCGACGTGATGGCACGCTTCACGACGACGATCGAGGCCGACCAGGCGCATTTCCCGGTGCTGCTCTCCAACGGCAACCCCGTTGCGGCGGGGCCGCTCGACGGCGGCCGGCACTACGTCACCTGGGAGGACCCCTTCCCGAAGCCAAGCTACCTGTTCGCCCTCGTCGCCGGCGACCTGCGCGCCATCGAGGATCGCTACACGACGGCCTCGGGCCGCGAAGTCGCGCTGCGCATCTACGTCGAGCCGCAGAACGTCGACAAGTGCGCGCACGCGATGCGCTCGCTGAAGATGGCGATGCGCTGGGACGAGGAGGTCTACGGCCGGGAGTACGACCTCGACATCTACATGATCGTCGCGGTCGGCGACTTCAACATGGGGGCGATGGAGAACAAGGGCCTCAACGTCTTCAACGCCAAGTTCGTGCTCGCCCGCCCCGAGACCGCCACGGACCGCGATTTCCAGGGCATCGAGGGGGTGATCGCCCACGAGTACTTCCACAACTGGACGGGCAACCGCATCACCTGCCGCGACTGGTTCCAGCTCAGCCTGAAGGAAGGCCTGACGGTCTTTCGCGACCAGGAGTTCTCCGCCGACATGGGCTCGCGGGGCGTCAAGCGCATCGAGGACGTTCGCCTGCTGCGCGCGCACCAGTTCGCCGAGGACGCGGGGCCGATGGCCCACCCGGTAAGGCCGGATTCCTACATCGAGATCAACAACTTCTACACCATGACCGTGTACCAGAAGGGCGCGGAAGTCGTCCGCATGCAGGCGAACCTGCTGGGACCGGCGCTGTTCCGCCGCGCCACCGACCTCTACTTCGCGCGCCACGACGGCCAGGCGGTGACCACGGACGATTTCGTGCGCTGCATGGAGGACGCGAGCGGGCGCGACCTCGCGCAGTTCCGCCGCTGGTACACGCAGGCGGGCACGCCCGAGGTCGAGGTGAGCGAGGCCTACGATGCGGCCGAAAGGACCTACACCCTCGCCCTGCGCCAGTCCTGTCCGCCGACGCCGGGCCAGCAGGTCAAGGCGCCGTTTCACATCCCCGTTGCCGTCGGCCTGCTCGGCACGGACGGCCACGACCTGCCGCTGCGGCTCGAGGGCGAGACGGCAGCCGGCGGCACGACGCGGGTGCTCGAGCTGCGCGAGGCGGCGCAGGCGTTCCGTTTCGTCGACATCGCGGCGCGGCCGGTGCCGTCGCTGCTGCGCGGGTTCTCCGCGCCGGTGAAGCTGCGCTTCGACTGCGCCGACGACGCGCTGATGTTCCAGATGGCGCACGACGGCGACGGCTTCAACCGCTGGGACGCTGCGCAGACGCTGGCGCAGCGCGTGATCCTCGCGCGCGTGGGCGCGCCCGAGACGCCGCTGCCGGAGGGCTTCGTGGCAGCGTTCCGCAAGGCGCTCACGGACCCGGCGGCCGATCGCGCCCTGATCGCCGAGGTGCTGACGCTGCCCGCCGAGTCCTATCTCGGCGATCAGCTGCCGCAGGTCGACGTCGACGGCATCCACGCCGCGCGCGAGGCCGTGAAGGGCGGGCTTGCCGCGGCGCTGCGCGCTGACCTGCTGCAGGCCTACCGCACGCTGACGGATGACGGCCCCTACGACATCGGGCCGGCGGCGATCGCGCGCCGCAGCCTGCGCAACGTCGCGCTCGCCTACCTCATGCACGCGCCGGACGGGGAGTCGGCGGGACTGTGCCTCGCGCAGTACCGCGCCGTGCACAACATGACCGACGTGATTGCCGCGCTGGCCCTGCTGGCGGACAGCGACCGCGCCGAGCGCGAGGCCGTGCTCGCCGACTTCCGCGCGCGCTGGGCCGACGATCCGCTGGTGCTCGACAAGTGGTTCAGCGTCCAGGCGGCCGCGCGCGGCGCCGACACGCTCGGCCGGGTTGTGGCGCTCATGGGCGACCCGGCGTTCTCGATCCGCAATCCCAACAAGGTGCGTGCGTTGATCGGCGCCTTTGCGGGCAACGTCGCGCGGTTCCACGCCCGGGACGGCTCCGGCTACGCCTTCCTCGTGGACCGCGTGCTCGAGCTCGACCCGCTCAACCCACAGATCGCGGCGCGGATGCTTCGCGCCATGGCGCGGTGGCGCCGCTATGATCCGGGGCGGCAGGCGCTCATGCGCCGCGAGCTCGAGCGCGTCGCCGCCGCGCCGGGCCTGTCCAAGGACAGCTACGAAGTCGCGGCGAAGAGCCTGGAGGCGTGATGAAGGCATTGTTGCTCGTGGCCCACGGCAGCCGCCGCGCGGCGTCCAACCAAGAGGTCCGCGACCTCGCCGCACGGCTGCGCGACCTCTCGGGCGACCGCTTCGGCGTGGTGGATTGCGCCTTCCTCGAGATCGCCGAGCCGTTGATTCCCGAGGGCATCGAGCGCTGCATCGCCCGGGGGGCGCAAGAGGTGGTGGTGCTCCCGTATTTCCTCTCGGCCGGTCGACACGTCGCGGAGGACATCCCGCGCGACGTTGCCGGCAAGCAGGCCGAGCACCCGGACGTCGCGATCCGCATCGCCCCCTATCTCGGCGCAGCCGAGGGCGTGGTGCCGCTGCTGCTCGAGGCCGCGGCCACCGGCGAAGCGCGCTGATTCTCGCGCCCTGATACCGCTGCGACGGAACGCTGGAGCGGTTTAGGGCAGCCATTGCCGACGGGATGCTCGGCCGGGATGGCCGTGCTAGCCTCCCGGTACCATGCGTATCGTCTCTTTCAACATCAACGGGATCCGTGCGCGGCCGCATCAGCTCGCCGCGCTGCGCGCGCGCTACGACCCGGACGTCATCGCCCTGCAGGAAACGAAGGTGCAGGACGACGAGTTCCCGGCAGAGCTGGCGCGCGAGCTCGGCTACCACGCCTGCTGGCACGGCCAGAAGGGCCACTACGGCGTGGCGGTGCTGTCGAAGATGCCGCCAGCCGAGGTGCAGCGGGGCCTGCCCGCCGACGGCGAGGACGCGCAGCGCCGTCTCCTGACCGTGCGCTTCGACACGCCGGCCGGCCCGCTGACCGTGATCGACGGCTACTTTCCGCAGGGCGAGAGCCGCGATCATCCGGTGAAGTTTCCCGCCAAGCGCAAGTTCTACACGGAGCTGCGCGACCACCTCGCTGCCCGCTACTGCCCCGACGACTCGGTCGTGCTGCTCGGGGACATGAACGTCGCGCCCCTCGACCTCGACGTCGGCATCGGCGCGGAGAACGCCAGGCGCTGGCTGCGTAGCGGGGCTTGCAGCTTTCTGCCCGAGGAGCGCGAGTGGCTCGGCGCGATAACAGCGCTCGGGCTCGCCGACACCTATCGCCTCGTCCACCCCGAGGTCGCGGACCGGTTCAGCTGGTTCGACTACCGCAGCAAGGGATTCGAGCGCGAGCCCAGGAGGGGCCTGCGCATCGACCTCGTCCTGGCCTCCGCGCCGCTCGCCGGGCGTCTCAGGGACGCGGGCATCGATTACGCGCTTCGCGCGATGGAGCGGCCTTCGGACCACTGCCCCGTCTGGGCGGACTTCGCCCTCGGCTGACGCGCGCGCCTGCCCGGCAGCGGCGACAGGCCGACCTCAGGTCGTGGCCAGGCGAAGGCAGCTCAACTGCGCGCCGGCGGGGTCCGTTGCCTCCGCGCGCACGGCGACGATCTGCCCGGTCAGGTCCGGCTGCGCGGGTGCAGTGAAGCCGCAGCGCAGGAAGCCGGGCGAGTAGCCCTCCCAGCGGCGCAGGCCGCCGCCGGCGTCGGTGTGGCGGCCTTCGACCAGCACGGCGAGCTCGCGGCCGACGAAGCGCAGGCGTGTCTCCCCGGCGAGCCGGTCGCTGAGTGCCTGCAGCTCGCGCGCCCGCGCCCGCCGCACGCCCTCGTCCACCGGATCGGGCAGCGTCGCGGCCCGCGTGCCGGGGCGCGGCGAGTAGGGGAAGACATGCACGCGGCCGAAGCCGACCGCGGCGACGAGATCGAGCGTGGCCTGCCAGTCGGCCGCGGTCTCGCCCGGGAAGCCGGCGATCACGTCGGTCGTCAGCACCAGGTCGGGCACCCGGGCGCGGGCGCGGTCAACGATCGCGCGGTACTGGCTGGCGCGGCAGCGCCGCGCCATTCGTCGCAGCACGGCATCGGCACCGCTCTGCAGCGGCAGGTGCAGGTGGGGCATCAGCCGAGGGTCGGCAAACAGCCCGAAGAAGTCGCGCGGCAGGTTCCAGGGCTCGAGCGAGCCGAGGCGCACGCGCGGGATGGCGGTCTGGCCGAGTACCGCCGAGACCAGCGCGGAAAGATCCTCGCCACGGTCGCTGCCCCAACCGCCGAGGTGGACGCCGGTGAGCACCACCTCGTTCACGCCGCCCGCGTGCAGGTGCTCGATCTCCGCGATCACCTCGGCAGCGGGCCGGCTGCGCTCCGCGCCGCGCGCGAGCGTGACCACGCAGAAGGCGCAGCGGTGCCGGCAGCCGTCCTGCACTTTGACGAAGGCGCGCTGCCGCCCGCGGGCGAATAGGCGGTGCGCATCGGCCTCGAGGGCGTCGACCGGGACGCTCTGCAGTCCGAGTGCGCGGCTGACGAGGTCGACGAGTCGGTCCTTGTCCGCGTTGGGAACCAGCAGGTCCACGCCGGGCTCGCGTGCGGCGAGCGGCGCGTCCAGCGACGCGTAGCATCCGCTCAGCACGAGGCGGGCCTGCGGGTTCGCTCGCCGCGCCCGCCTCAGCAGCCTGCGCGACTTGCGCACGGCCTCCTCGGTCACCGCGCAGGTGTTGACGACGACGAGATCCGCTTCCTCGGCACTGGGCGCGAGCGCATGGCCCCGCGCGTGGAAGTCGCGGGTCCAGGTCTCGACCTCCGCCTCGTTGAGGCGGCAGCCGATGGTGGCGAGATGAACGCGCATGCGGCGGCAGTGCGTGCCGGGGGCTCACGGTTTGAGCCCGTCGCCGGGCAGAATCGGCCGGGATTGTAGCGTTGGCGCCCTGGTGGGCGCCGCAGCCGACTCACCGGGGCGCCGGGCCCTCGACCGGTGGAGGGAGGATGAGCGATCTGACCATGGCCACGTGGGTGCAGCTCGCGGCACTCGCTGCCGCGGGGGGGTTTGCGCTCGCGCTTTGGTCGGCGCTGCGCGGCAGCCGTGAGGAAGGCTCGGCGCGGGCCGAGCGGGGCATGCTGGCGGAGCAGCTGCGCGAGCAGGAGCGAGCGCTCACCCGCGTCCTCGCCGAGACGCGCCAGGCGCTCGCGCAGGAGATCGCCGCGTTGCGGCAGGAGGAGCAGCGGGCGGTGCTGATGGGAACTGCGCGGCTGCACCAGGCGCTGGAGCGTCGTCTCGGCGAGTTGCAGACCGGTCTCGCGGCCGATGCCGGGGCGCTGCGCACCGAGGTCGCCGGCCGGCTCGAGGGGCTCCTGCGGGCGGTGGACCAGCGCCTGGCCGACGGCGTCGAGAAGAGCACGGAGACCTTCGGCCGCGTGCTCGGCCACCTCGCGCGCATCGACGAGGCGCAGAAGCGGATCACCGAGCTGTCGAGCAGCGTGGTCGGGCTCAAGGAGATCCTCGGCGACAAGCGCTCGCGCGGCGCCTTCGGCGAGGCGCAGCTCGCCGCGCTGGTGCGCAACCTGCTGCCCGAGGACAGCTTCGCGCTGCAGCGCACGCTCTCCAACGGCACCCGGGTCGACTGCCTGCTCGCGCTGCCGCCGCCCACCGGCAACGTGCCGATCGACGCGAAGTTCCCGCTCGAGAGCTTCCGGCGGATGGTGGACGCCGAGCTGCCGGAGGCCGAGCGGACGCAGGCGGCCCAGCGCTTCCGTCTCGACGTGCGCCGGCACGTCGAGGACATTGCGGGGAAATATCTCATCCCCGGCGAGACGGCGGACGGCGCAGTGATGTTCGTGCCGGCCGAGGCGGTGTTCGCGGAGATCCACGCCCGCTTTCCCGATCTCGTCGAGGAGGCGCAGCGTCAGCGCGTGTGGCTCGCCTCGCCGACGACCCTGATGGCGATCCTGACCACGGCGCTCGCCGTGCTGAAGGACGAAGCCACGCGCCGGCAGGTCCACGTCATCCGCCGGCACCTGCGCGAGCTGGCGCAGGACTTTGCGCGCTTTCAGCAGCGTATGGACAACCTGGCGCGCCACATCACGCAGGCGCAACAGGACGCGGAGCAGGCGGCGACCTCGGCGCGGCGCATCACCGGCCGCTTCGAGCGCATCGAGCGGGTGGAGATCGAGGGCGGCGACACACAGGAAAGGCCGGGGGTAAGCGACAGCGCCTCGTAGGGGGGGCGAGCGCGGCGCGCGGGTCGCGGGGCACGCCCGCCTGCCGGTTGGACGCTATCTCGGCACCGCCCCGGGCTGCAGGACGCCGGCCGGCGGCGGGGCCGGCGCATTCTGGTGCAGCGCGAGCGCCCAGCGACCCTCGCGCCGGCGATACACATTGACGGCGTAGAGGGGCGGGCCGGCTGCCACCCCGTCGGGATCGGTCAACTGCTCGCCGACGACGTGCAGCGCCGTGTCGGCCCAAACGGCCCAGTGCAGGTGGGTCACGCGGATGTCGAGGCCCCCCATCGCCTGGAACAGCCGGCGGAAAGTCTCCTGCACCGCCTTGCGGCCGCGCACCATTTCCTGCATCGGCAGCAGGCAGGCGATCTCGTCGCCCGGGTCCCACGCCGCCATGACCTGGTCGAGCTGGCCGGTCTCCAGCGCATCGTAGAACGCGTCTTCGGCGGCCTGCGGCGTGTCGGCGGGCATGGGGGTCACCGGCAGTTCTTCTCGAGGAACTCGCGCAGCTTCTTGAGCTCCGCAGCGCGATCCTCGTCGGTGTAGCGGCGCACGTCGCCATCGGGCGTCTGGAACCGGCTCTGCGGTGGCCGGTTCTCGATCAGCTCCAGGTTCCGCCGCGCGGCGTCGCAGTTCTTCCGCTTGTCGGCGTCCCGCGAGCGCGTCTCTGCCTCCTTCTTCTGCTGCTCGGCCTGCGACTTGCGCGCTTCGTCGGCCGCCTTGAGCCGCTCGTCCAGGCGCTGGCGGGCGGCTTCCGGCGGCTCGGGCGGCGGAGGCGGGGGGCGCACCGCGGTGGCGTCGCGTCCGTCGGGCGGCGGGCTCTGGGAGTAGATGACTGAGCCGCTCTCGTCGACCCAGCGGTACATCGCGCCGAGGGCCGTGGAGGAGGCGAGCAGGGCGATTGCCAGGGCGATCGCGCGGCTGACGGGCGGGGTCGAGGGACGCATCGTGCGTGTCTCCTGTGCTCTGGCCCTTATCCCACACACGAATCGCATGGCATCGGGGCCGAAAATGTGTGTTCACTGTAGCGCCTGGCCGCGCTTGCTGCTCGACAGCGGCAGGGTTGTTCGTCTTGACCTAGAACTGCAATATCAGTAGTTTCCAACTTTTCGATATTCATCGTCGAATCAATGTTTTCCGGGGCCTTTGCCGCAGCCGCTCCGGGTCAGTGGAGATCGCCGACGTGGAACTGAGTGGTGCCGAGATTGTCGTCCAGGCGTTGAAGGACGAGGGCGTGGACTACGTCTTCGGGTATCCCGGCGGCGCGGTCCTCCACATCTACGACGCGCTGTTCCGGCAGAGCGACGTCAAGCACATCCTGGTCCGCCACGAGCAGGGGGCGACCCACGCCGCGGACGGCTATGCGCGGGCGACCGGCCGGCCGGGCTGCGTCCTGGTGACCTCCGGTCCGGGCGCGACCAACGCCGTCACCGGCATCGCCACCGCGCACATGGACTCGATCCCCCTGGTGGTGCTGACCGGCCAGGTGCCCACGCCCTTCATCGGCAGCGACGCCTTCCAGGAAGTCGACACGGTGGGCATCACGCGCCCCTGCGTGAAGCACAACTTCCTGGTCAAGCGCCGGGAGGACCTGGCGGCGACCATTCACAAGGCGTTCTTCATCGCCACCACGGGCCGGCCCGGCCCGGTGGTCGTCGACATCCCGAAGGACGTCACGGACCCGAACATCAAGATTCCTTACGAGCACCCCAGAAAGGTCTCGATGCGCTCCTACAGCCCGGTGGAGAAGGGGCATCCCGGGCAGATCAAGAAGGCGGTGGAGCTGCTGCTCGCCGCCGAGCGCCCGATGGTCTACACCGGCGGCGGCGTCGTGACGGGCGACGCCGCGGCGGAGCTCACGGAGCTGATCCGCGCGACGGGTTTTCCGGTGACCAACACGCTGATGGGTCTCGGCGCCTATCCGGCCACCGACCGGCAGTTCCTCGGCATGCTGGGCATGCACGGGACCTACGAGGCGAACATGGCGATGCACGAGTGCGACGTGCTGCTCGCCATCGGCGCGCGCTTCGACGACCGCGTCACGGGCAAGATCGCCCAGTTCTGTCCCAACGCCAAGATCATCCACATCGACATCGACCCCTCGTCCATCTCCAAGAACGTGCGGGTCGACGTGCCGATCGTCGGCCCCGTGAAGCGGGTCGTGCACGACATGGTCAAGGTGGTGCAGGAGCACAAGGGCCGCCTCAACCGCGAGGCGCTCGGCCGCTGGTGGGAGCGCATCGAGGGGTGGCGGAAGATCGACTGCATGCGCTACGACCGCCACAGCGACAGCATCAAGCCGCAGTTTGCCGTGGAGACGCTCTACAAGATCACGCGCGACCAGGACTTCTACCTGACCTCGGACGTCGGCCAGCACCAGATGTTCGCGGCGCAGTTCTACAAGTTCGACAAGCCGCGGCGCTGGATCAACTCGGGCGGCCTCGGGACGATGGGCTTCGGCCTGCCGTCGGCGATGGGCGTGCAGCTCGCCTATCCGGATGCCACGGTGGCCTGCGTGTCCGGCGAGGCGAGCATCCTCATGTGCATCCAGGAGCTTGCGACCTGCAAGCAGCACGGCCTGCCGATCAAGGTCGTGCTCCTCAACAACGGCTACATGGGCATGGTCCGCCAGTGGCAGGAGTTCTTCTACGGCGGCCGTTACTCGCACTCCTATGTGGACAGTCTGCCCGACTTCGTCGGCCTGGCGCAGAGCTTCGGTCACGTCGGCATGCGCATCGAGAAGCCGGCGGAGCTGGAGGATGCCATGCGCGAGGCCTTCGGCATGAAGGACCGGCTGGTGTTCATGGACGTCGCGGTGGATCCGGCGGAGAACGTCTACCCGATGATCGAGGCCGGCAAGGGCCATCACGAGATGTATCTGCCGCCGCACTTCTCCTCGGACACGGAGCTGGCCTGACCATGCGCCACATCATCTCCATCCTGATCGAGAACGAGGCGGGCGCGCTCTCGCGCGTGGCGGGGCTGTTTTCCGCGCGCGGCTACAACATCGAGTCGCTGACCGTGGCGCCCACTGAGGACGCCTCGCTGTCGCGCATGACGCTGGTCACCACCGGCAGCGAGGAGGTGATCGAGCAGATCACCAAGCAGCTCAACAAGCTGATCGACATCGTCAAGCTGGTGGACCTGTCGGAGGGGCCGCACATCGAGCGCGAGCTCATGCTCATCAAGGTGCGCGCCGAGAAGTCGGCCCGCGACGAGCTCAAGCGCCTCGCCGACATCTTCCGCGCGCACATCATCGACGTCACCGACGCGAGCTACATCATCGAGATGACCGGCGACGGCAACAAGCTCGACGCCTTCGTCCGGCTGCTGGGCGAGGACCTGATCGTCGAGGTGGTCCGCTCCGGTCCGCTGGCCATCGCGCGCGGTCCCAAGGGCCTGACCATCTGACGCCCCGGGCGGCTTGGCCGCCGCCCGGCGTTCTGGAACAATTCCAGCGCATGAGCCGGCCGGGGCCTTCCGCCCCGGCCCTTTCGTCTTTCCGCGACCAGGACAAGGGTGCCCAAATGAAAGTGTTCTACGACAAAGACGCCGACCTCTCGATCATCCGGGGGAAGAAGGTCGCCATCATCGGCTACGGCTCGCAGGGCCACGCCCACGCGAACAACCTGAAGGACTCCGGCGTCGACGTCACGGTGGGCCTGCGCCCGGGCTCCGGCTCGGCGGTGAAGGCGCAGAACGCGGGGCTGAACGTGAAGGACATCGGCGAGGCGGTGAAGGGCGCCGACGTCGTGATGATCCTCGCGCCCGACGAGCACCAGGCGAGTCTCTACCGCGAGTCGGTCGAGCCCAACATCCGCAAGGGCGGGGCGCTCGCCTTCGCGCACGGCTTCAACGTGCACTTCGAGCAGATCGTCCCTCGCGAGGACCTGGACGTGATCATGATCGCGCCCAAGGGCCCCGGCCACCTGGTGCGCTCCACCTACACCCAGGGCGGCGGCGTGCCCTCGCTGATCGCCGTCTACCAGAACGCCTCGGGGCAGGCGCGCGAGATCGCGCTGGCCTATGCCTCGGCGAACGGCGGCGGCCGCGCGGGCGTGATCGAGACGACCTTCAAGGAAGAGTGCGAGACCGATCTCTTCGGCGAGCAGGTGGTGCTCTGCGGCGGCCTGACCTCGCTGATCCAGAACGGGTTCGAGACGCTGGTCGAGGCGGGCTACGCCCCCGAGATGGCCTACTTCGAGTGCCTGCACGAAGTGAAACTGATCGTCGACCTCATCTACGAGGGCGGCATCGCCAACATGCGCTACTCGATCTCCAACACGGCCGAATACGGCGACCTGACCCGCGGCCCGCGGATCATCACCGACCAGACCAAGCAGGAGATGAAGCGCATCCTGCGCGAGATCCAGACCGGCCAGTTCGCGCGCGAGTTCATTGGCGAGAACCTCGCCGGCGCGCCGGTGCTCAAGGCCGGTCGGCGCCTGTCGGCCGCCCACCCGATCGAGCAGGTCGGCGCCAGGCTGCGCGACATGATGCCGTGGATCAAGGCGAACAAGATCGTCGACAGGAGCAGGAACTGAGGGCGCGTGACGTCTCTGTCGGGGCGACCGCCGGGTCCCGGCGCGAGGTGATTGCCGTCCCCGGCGCCCGATCGCGCCGTGGACGGCGCTCCTACCGGGGGAGCTTCGTAGGAGCGACCTCCAGGTCGCGATGAGCGGAGTGGACGGCGCTCCTACCAGGGGAGCTTCGTAGGCGCGACCTCCAGGTCGCGATGAGCGGAGTGGACGGCGCTCCTTCCAGGGGAGCTTCGTGGGCGCGCCCGATCGCGCCGTGGACGGCGCTCCTACCGGAGGAGCTTCGTAGGAGCGACCTCCAGGTCGCGATGAGCGGAGTGGACGGCGCTCCTGTCGGGGGGGCTTCGTAGGCGCCCGATTGCGCCGTGGACGGCGCTCCTGACGGGGGATATCTTGGGAGTGTCGCAGGCGCGTCCGATCGCGCCGTGGACGGCGCTCCTACCGGAGGAGCTTCGTAGGAGCGACCTCCAGGTCGCGATGAGCGGAGTGGACGGCGCTCCTACCAGGGGAGCTTCGTAGGAGCGACCTCCAGGTCGCGATGAGCGGAGCCGGGTGCCTGCAATGGACGAGCATCTCACTAAGAACCCCCGCTCGCGCGGCATCTACCTGCTGCCGAACCTGTTCACCACCGCCTGCCTGTTCGGCGGTTTCTACGCCGTGCTCGCGGCGATGAACGGCCAGTTCGAGAAGGCCGCGGTCGCGATCTTCGTCGCCATGGTCATGGACGGCCTGGATGGCCGCGTGGCGCGCCTCACGAACACGCAGACCGCCTTCGGCGCGGAGTACGACAGCCTCTCCGACATGGTGGCCTTCGGCCTCGCGCCGTCGCTCGTCATGTACGTCTGGGCGCTGCAGAACCTCGGCAAGTTCGGCTGGCTCGCCGCCTTCGTGTACACCGCCGCGGCGGCGCTGCGCCTCGCGCGCTTCAACACCCAGGTCGGCACCGCCGACAAGCGCTACTTCCAGGGGCTGCCGAGCCCGTCGGCCGCGGCGATCGTGGCGGGCAGCGTCTGGGTGGCGGTCGACCACGGCATCGCGGGCGCGAGCGTTGCGTTGCCCGCCGGCCTGCTCACCCTCGGGGTCGGCCTGCTCATGGTGAGCAACATCCGCTACCCGAGCTTCAAGCAGGTCGACTTCCACGGCAAGGTGCCGTTCTTCGCCGTCGTGGCCGTGGTCCTCGCCGCCGCGGTCGTCCTCTCGGAGCCCGCGGCCATCCTCGCTGCGGGGTTCCTGGCCTACGCCCTTTCCGGACCGGTGATGACGCTGACCGGCCTGCGGCGCCGGCGCGGGCAGCGGGCCGGCAGCCCGCCGTAAGGGCGGGGTTGGCAAGCCGCGGACGGCTCGGCTATAGTCGGGCTCAATCGAGGCATGACATTCCATGATCCGCAGCGCACATATCGCCCTCCCGAGCCGCGTTTCCGCGGCCCGTGGCGCTGCGTCCGTCTCGCTGCTCCGCTCGCTGCGACTCCTGCCCTGAGGGGCAGACGAGCGCACATGCCCTGGCGAGGGCCACAATACGCCACCGAACCCGCAGCACCCGATCCCACTGATCGCCTGCCCTCGCGCAGGCGGCGGAGCACGTGACATGAGCCAGCGCGACAAGTTGATCATCTTCGACACCACCCTGCGCGACGGCGAGCAGAGCCCCGGCGCGTCCATGACCCGCGACGAGAAGGTGCGCATCGCCAAGGCGCTCGAGCGCCTGCGCGTCGACGTCATCGAGGCGGGCTTCCCGATCGCCAGCCAGGGCGACTTCGAGGGCGTGCAGGCCGTCGCCCGCGTCGTCAAGGACTCGACGGTGTGCGGCCTCGCGCGCGCGCTCGAGAAGGACATCGACCGGGCCGGCGAGGCGCTCAAGGCCGCGGCCTCGGCGCGCATCCACACCTTCATCGCGACCTCGCCCATCCATATGGAGCGCAAGCTGCGGATGACGCCCGACCAGGTGGTCGAGCAGGCCGTGTGGGCGGTCAAGCGCGCCCGTCGCTACACCGACGACGTGGAGTTCTCCGCCGAGGACGCGGGCCGTTCCGAGCTCGACTTTCTCTGCCGCATCTTCGAGGCGGTGATCGCGGCGGGGGCCGGCACCATCAACGTGCCGGACACGGTCGGCTACAGCATGCCGCAGCAGTTCGGCGAGACGATGCGCGCGCTGCTCGAGCGGGTGCCGAACGCCGATCAGGCGGTGTTCTCGGTGCACTGCCACAACGATCTCGGGCTCGCGGTGGCCAACTCGCTCTCCGCCGTGCTGAGCGGCGCCCGCCAGGTCGAGTGCACCATCAACGGCCTGGGCGAGCGCGCGGGCAACGCCGCGCTCGAAGAGATCGTGATGGCCGTGCGCACCCGGCCCGACTTCTTCGGCTGCCATACCGAGGTCGACACCACGCAGATCGTGGCCTGCTCCAAGCTGGTGTCGAACATCACCGGCTTTCCCGTCCAGCCGAACAAGGCGATCGTCGGCGCCAACGCCTTCGCCCACGAGTCCGGCATCCACCAGGACGGCGTGCTCAAGCACCGCGAGACCTACGAGATCATGCGGGCCGAGGATGTCGGCTGGAGCCGCAACCGCATGGTGCTCGGCAAGCACTCCGGGCGGAACGCGTTCCGCGCCCGTCTCGACGAGCTCGGCATCGCCTTCGAGTCCGAGGAGGAGCTCAACAGCGCCTTCGCGCGGTTCAAGGATCTCGCGGACAAGAAGCACGAGATCTTCGACGAGGACCTGCAGGCGCTCGTCACCGACACCGGGATCGAGGCCGAGAACGAGCGCATCCGCCTCGTCTCGCTCCGCGTCTGCTCGGAGACCGGCGAGACCCCCCACGCGCAGGTGATCGTCGCGCTCGACGGCGAGGAGCGCGGGGCCTGCGCCGAGGGCGGCGGCCCGGTCGACGCCTCGTTCAAGGCGATCGACTCGGTGGTCGACTCGGGCTCGACGCTGCAGCTCTACTCGGTGAACAACATCACCAGTGGCACGGACGCGCAGGGCGAGGTGACGGTGCGGCTGGAGAAGGGCGGGCGCATCGTGAACGGGCAGGGGGCGGACACCGACATCGTCATCGCCTCGGCCAAGGCCTACATCAACGCGCTCAACAAGCTGGTGATCGGCACGCCGCGCGAGCACCCGCAGACGGGCGACGTGTGACGCCGGGTGCGCTCAGGCGGCCCCGTGGGCGCAAGGCGTCTGACGGCCGGGACGATGGATCGTCATTTTCCCTTTGGCCCGAGTAGGCCGCGGCGCTCGGCCGCATCGAGGGCCCGCCATGGATGAGCCGCGCCGCCGCGCTTACCTCGAGGCCCTCGGCATCCCGGTGTGGGTGCCGAGGGCGCGGGACGGGGACGCGCCCGCGGTTGCCATCGCCGAGGCGGGCGATGCCCCGCCGGACGGCGCCTCGGGTCGAGCACCTAAGTTGCGGCCCACGCCCCCCGAGGGACGCGCCGAGGCGAGCAATGCCCGCACCGTGGGGGGCGCAGCGTCTACCTTCGAGGCGATCGCGGGCCTCGACTGGGAGGGCCTGCGCGCCCGCGTTGCCGCCTGCACTGCCTGCGAACTGCACCGCACGCGCACCCAGACCGTTTTCGGCGTCGGCAATCCCTCGGCGCGGCTGATGGTCATCGGCGAAGCGCCGGGCGCGGACGAGGACCGGCAGGGCGAGCCCTTCGTCGGCCGGGCCGGCAGGCTCCTCGACGCCATGCTGCAGGCGATCGGCCTGCCGCGCGGCGAGGTCTACATCGCCAACGTGCTGAAATGCCGGCCGCCGGGCAACCGCAATCCCTCGCTCGAGGAAGCGGCGTGCTGCGAGGGGTTCCTGCGCCGGCAGATCGCGCTGATCGCGCCGACGCTCATCCTCTCGGTCGGCGGCATCGCCGCGCGCAACCTGCTCGGGACGGACACGCCGGTCGGCCGGTTGCGCGGCGTGGTGCACGCCTACGGCGAGGAACGCGTCCCGGTGCTGGTCACGTACCACCCCGCCTACCTGCTGCGGCAGCCGGAGGAGAAGGCGAAGGCCTGGCAGGACCTGCAGCTCGCCGCCCGGCGGCTGCGCGGTGCCGGCTGAACGTCTCGCCGTGAGCGCCCGGCTCAAGGAGCCCCCCCGGCATCTGCGGCCGATGGACGAGGCCGACATCGGCGCCGTGCTCGAGGTCGAGCGCGCCGCTTACCCGATCCCCTGGACCGAGGGCAACTTTCGCGACTGCCTGCACGCGGGCTACTGCTGCTGGGTGATGGAGTCCGAAGCTGGGATCATCGGGCACGGCGTGCTGTCCGTTGCGGCCGGCGAGGCGCACCTGCTCAACCTCTGCGTCCACCCGCAGTGGCAGGGCCGCGGCCTCGGCCGGCGGCTGCTCGAGCGCCTGCTGCGGCTGGCGCGCGAGCACGAGGCCGACACGGTGTTTCTCGAGGTGCGGGTGTCGAACCGGGTGGCGCAGCGCCTCTACGAGACCGCGGGCTTCAACGAGGTTGGCCAGCGTCGCGGCTACTACCCGGGTCAAGGCGGCCGCGAGGACGCGATCGTCTACGCCAAGACCCTGTTGTGAGCGGCGCGCCCCCGGAAGGGCGACCCCCGGGGGCGGCGCGAATATAATCCGCGACCACCCCGCTGCCGACGCGATTCCCATGTCCCCACTGCACGCCGAGCTCGCGCGCCGGCGCACCTTCGCCATCATCTCGCACCCCGACGCGGGCAAGACCACGCTGACGGAGAAGCTGCTGCTGTTCGGCGGCGCGATCCAGATGGCCGGCACCGTCAAGGGCCGCAAGGCGGCGCGCCACGCGACCTCGGACTGGATGGAGCTCGAGAAGCAGCGCGGCATCTCGGTGACCTCGTCGGTGATGCAGTTCCCCTACCGCGACCGCGTCGTCAACCTGCTCGACACGCCGGGCCACGAGGACTTCTCCGAGGACACCTATCGCACGCTCACCGCGGTCGACGCCGCGCTGATGGTGATCGACGTCGCCAAGGGCGTGGAGGACCGCACCATCAAGCTGATGGAGGTCTGCCGGCTGCGCGACACGCCGATCCTCACCTTCATCAACAAGCTCGACCGCGAGGGCCGCGACGCGATGGAGGTGCTCGACGAGATCGAGCGGGTGCTGCAGATCCAGTGCGCGCCGGTCACCTGGCCGATCGGCATGGGCAAGCGCTTCAAGGGCGTGTTCGACCTGCGCAACGGGGTGACGCACCTGTTCAGCGCCACGCACGGCGGGCGCATCCAGGAAGGCGAGGTGATCGAGGGGCTCGACCACCCGCGCCTGGACGAGATCCTCGGCGACCAGGCCGGCGAGCTGCGCGCCGAGATCGAGCTGGTGCGCGGCGCGAGCCACGCCCTCGACCTGGATGCCTACCTCGCGGGCCGCCAGACGCCGGTGTTCTTCGGCTCGGCCATCAACAACTTCGGCGTGCGCGAGCTGCTCGACGCCTTCGTCGAGTACGCCCCGGCCCCCAAGCCCCGGCAGACGGCGCAGCGCGTCGTCTCGCCGGACGAGGAGAAGTTCACGGGCTTCGTGTTCAAGATCCAGGCGAACATGGACCCCATGCACCGCGACCGCGTCGCCTTCCTGCGCGTCTGCTCGGGCAGCTACCGCAAGGGCATGCGGATGCACCACGTGCGCATCGGCAAGACGGTGCAGATCAGCAACGCCATCACCTTCCAGGCGGACGAGCGCCGGCACGTGGAGGAGGCCTGGCCGGGCGACATCATCGGCCTGCACAACCACGGCACCATCCAGATCGGCGACACCTTCACCGAGGGCGAGACGCTGAAGTACGAGGGCATCCCATACTTCGCGCCCGAGCTGTTCCGCCGCGTGGTCCTCAAGGACCCGCTCAAGGCCAAGCAGCTGCAGAAGGGCGTGCTGCAGCTCTGCGAGGAGGGCGCCACGCAGGTGTTCCGGCCGGTGAAGAACAGCGACCTCATCCTTGGCGCGGTCGGCGTGCTGCAGTTCGACGTCGCGGCCTACCGCCTGAAGGACGAGTACGGCGTTGACGCGGTGGTCGAGCCCATTGGCGTCCACACCGCGCGCTGGGTCGAGTGCCCGGACGAGAAGACCGAGCAGGAGTTCCGCGCCAAGGCCCACGACAACATCGCGGTGGACGGCGACGGCCGGCTGGTCTACCTCGCGCCCACGCGCGTCAACCTCGACCTCACGATCGAGCGCTGGCCCAAGCTCCGATTTCTCGCGACGCGCGAGCTCTGACGCCCACTCAGGAGATGTCCGCCGGGCTTATCCACAGGGTTCAGGCCCCTTGAAACGCGCTTGAACGGGGCGCGGCATTCGGCGAATCTGCCCCAGCAGACATCGGAGTCTGTCAGGAGATCGCCATGGCAAGGATGCCGAGGGCCGTCGTGCCCGGTCTTCCCCTGCACATCGTGCAGCGGGGCAACAACAGCCAGCCGGTATTCTTCGGCGAGCGGGACTACGCGAGCTATCTCGTCGACCTGAGCGAGGCGGCAGCGACCCATGGCTGCGCGGTGCACGCCTACGTTCTGATGACGGATCATGTGCACCTGCTTCTGACACCGTCGGAGAGCGAAGGACCTTCCCGCCTGATGCAGCAGCTTGGCCGGCGCTACGTCGGTTACGTCAACCGCGCGCAGGGAAGGACGGGCGCCCTCTGGGACGGGAGATTCCGCTCGGCGCTGATCGAGCCGGACGCCTATTTCCTCGCCTGCAGCCGCTTCATCGAGATGAACCCGGTGCGCGCCGGCCTGGTGTCCTGCCCCGCCGCATACCGCTGGTCGAGCTACCGCGGCAATGCCCTCGGCCACACCGACGCCGTGCGCACGCCGCACCCGTTGTACCTGTCGCTCGGGCCGTCCGATGCTGACCGGCAAGTTGCGTATCGCGCGCTCTTCGACCGCCGGCCCGACGGCGACGCGGTAGCGGCAATCCGCCAGGGGGTGCGGTCTGGGGCGCCGCTGGGCAACGGCGATTTCCTCGACCAGCTTCGCGTCCTGCTCGGCCCGCGCGCCGGGCGCCTGTCCCACGGTGGGGACCGTCGCAGCAGGGTATTTCGCGAGTCGCGGACCGACTAGCCGCGTTAATAGGGGGTCGCTCCCCTAGAAATCATGTCGGCGATGCGTACGCGCCACTCGGCCGGGCCGGTCTGGTGGACCGAGTTGCCGCGCGCGTCGACGGCGACGGTGACCGGCATGTCCTCGACCACGAACTCGCGGATCGCCTCCATGCCGAGGTCCTCGAAGGCGATCAGGCGCGCGCCGCGGATCGCCTTGGCGACGAGGTAGGCCGCGCCGCCGACTGCCATCAGATAGGCCGCCCCATGCTTCTGTATGGACTCGATCGCCGTCGGCCCGCGCTCGCTCTTGCCCACCATGCCGACGAGACCGAGCCGGCCGAGCATCATCTCGGTGAACTTGTCCATGCGCGTCGACGTCGTCGGGCCGGCGGGGCCGACCACTTCGTCGCGCACCGGGTCGACCGGGCCGACGTAGTAGATGAAGCGGTTGGTGAAGTCGACCCCGGCCGGCAGCGGCTCGCCCTTCGCCAACAGGTCGGCGATGCGCTTGTGCGCGGCGTCGCGGCCCGTGAGCAGCCGGCCGTTGAGCAGCAGCCGGTCGCCAGGCTGCCAGGTCGCGATCTCTTCCTTGGTGATCGTGTCGAGGTTCACGCGGCGCGCGTCGCCGCCGGCCTCCCAGGTGACCTGCGGCCAGTCCGAGAGTCGCGGCGGGGTGAGCACCGCGGGCCCCGAGCCGTCGAGGGTGAATTCCGCGTGGCGCGTCGCGGCGCAGTTCGGAATGAGCCCGACCGGCAGCGAGGCGGCGTGCGTCGGGAAGTCGCGGATCTTGACGTCGAGCACGGTGGTGAGGCCGCCGAGCCCCTGCGCGCCGATGCCGAGCGCGTTGACCTTGTCGTAGAGCTCGAGGCGCAGCTCCTCGAGCCGGTTTGCGGGGCCACGCGCGATGAGCTCGTCGATGTCGATCGGCTCCATCAGCGCCTCCTTCGCGAGCAGCATCGCCTTCTCGGCCGTGCCGCCGACGCCGATGCCGAGCATGCCGGGCGGGCACCAGCCCGCGCCGAGCGTCGGCACGGTGCGCAGCACCCAGTCGACCAGGCTGTCGCTCGGGTTGAGGATGGTGAAGCGCGACTTGTTCTCCGAGCCGCCGCCTTTGGCCGCGAGCTTCACCGCGACCTGGCCGCCGGGGACGATCGTCGTGTGGATGATCGCGGGGGTGTTGTCGCGCGTGTTCTGCCGCGCGCCCAGCGGGTCCGCGACCATCGAGGCGCGCAGCACGTTGTCCGGGTGCGTGTAGGCGCGGCGCACGCCCTCGTTCACCATCTGCTCGACCGAAAGCGTCGCGTCCCAGCGGACATCCATGCCGACCGCGAGGAACACGACGACGGCGCCGGTGTCCTGGCAGATCGGCCGGCGGCCCTCGGCGCACAGGCGCGAGTTGACGAGGATCTGCGCCATCGCGTCCTTCGCCGCGGGCGACTGCTCGCGCTCCCAGGCGCGGCCGAGCGCCTGGATGTAGTCGAGTGGGTGGTAGTAGGAGATGAACTGCAGCGCGTCGGCGATGCTCTGGACGAAGTCTTCCTGGCGGATGGTGGTCATCGGACACCGGCTCCTCGGCACGATGCCTGGAGTGTAAGGAAAAGGCGGCGTGCCGGCATTGACGGGCGGGTCCGGGCTCAGATCTGCAGCAGCAGCCGGGCCGGGTCCTCGAGGGCCTGCTTGATGGTGACGAGGAAGCTCACCGCCTCGCGCCCGTCGATGAGGCGGTGGTCGTAGGACAGCGCCACGTACATCACCGGCCGGATCACGACCTGGCCGTTCTCGGCGATCGGCCGGTCGACGATGTTGTGCATGCCGAGGATGCCGCTCTGCGGCGGGTTGAGGATCGGCGTCGAGAGCATCGAGCCGTAGACGCCGCCGTTCGAGATCGTGAAGGTACCGCCGGTCAGCTCCTCGTAGGTCAGCGCGCCGTCCTGTGCCTTCCTGCCGAAGTCCTTGATCGCCTTCTCGACCTCGGCGAAGCCGAGCTGGTCAGCATCGCGCAGGATGGGCACCACGAGGCCGCGCGGCGAGCCCACCGCGATGCCGATGTCGTAGTAGCCGTGGTAGACGATGTCGTTGCCGTCCACCGAGGCGTTGACGACGGGGAACTTCTTCAGCGCTTCCACCGTCGCCTTCACGAAGAAGGACATGAACCCGAGGCGGATGCCGTGCTCCTTCTCGAAGCGGTCCTGGTAGCGCTTGCGCAGGTCCTGCACGGCCTGCAGGTTGACCTCGTTGAAGGTGGTGAGGATCGCGGCCGACTGCTGCGCCTGGACGAGCCGCTCGGCGATGCGCGCGCGCAGCCGCGTCATCGGCACGCGCTGCTCGGGCCGCTGGCCGGGGGCATTCGCAGACGCCGCGGCCGATGCGGGGGCCGCGGCGAGCGCCGACAGCTCCTTGTCCGTCTCGCTCGGCTCGCGCGAGTCGAGATAGTTCATCACGTCCGACTTGAGGATGCGCCCGTCGCGCCCCGTGCCGCGGATCTCGTGCGGGTCGAGGTTCAGCTCCTTGATGAGCCGGCGCACCGCCGGGGTGAGCACGGGATCGCCTTCCACGGCGGCGGGCGCCGCCGGGCTCGCATCGGCGGCGGGCTGGGCCGCCGCCGGCTTCTCGCCCCGGGGGGAGGGCGCGACAGCGCGCACGGCCTCCGTTGCGTCGCCGAGCAATGCGAGAAGGGC
>Ga0114939_10001073_pt1 | contig 22157 bp, 24 predicted proteins | sample AshMeaCrysSpring_FD_87196 | JGI IMG/M metagenome (GOLD analysis project Ga0114939, IMG submission 87196) | Groundwater microbial communities from Big Spring, Nevada to study Microbial Dark Matter (Phase II) - Ash Meadows Crystal Spring | ecosystem: Environmental > Aquatic > Deep subsurface >...
ACGGACTTGCCGCCCTCGACGAGCGTGTCCGACCAGACAACCTGCTGCATGGCTTCCTCGGGCTTGATCCATTTGCCGCCCGCGCCGCTCCAGCCCGGCGTGACCGGCATTCCGATTTCGAGCCCGAGCCGAGCCCCCTCGCGCACCGCATGCTGGAACATCTCATGCCATGATTCGCTGTTGAACGCCACGTCCCCCTCCGGCAAAGGCATTTTCGCGCACTGCACCGTCAGTCCGCCGAATCCCGCGCGGGCAAAGGCTTCCATGTCCGCGGTGATGCCTTCCTTGGTGACATTCCGGCTCATCCAGAACCACAGCCCCCACGGACGCGTGGCCGGTGGCGGCGAGCGGAAGGATTCCGGGGAGAGCGTGGCATCAGGCGCGGCGGCCCGCACGCCATGGGTTGGAAACAGCAGGATCGCGGGCGCCCCCGCGATGAGCAGGATGGTGAGGAGGGGTTTTTTCATTTCGTGCCCATCGGCGTGGCATGGTTGAGCATTCCACGGGCTTGCCGGATGGCGTCTCTCACGCCGCCGGTCTCGTTGTAACAGAAGGAGGCGTGGGGCTCCCGCCGCATGATCCGGACGTAGTCCCGGTAAGACTTGTTGCTGCCAGGATTGTCTTCCGTGATGTGCGGTCCGCCAAGCGCTTGAAATACCGCACGCCACTTCACGTCGTTCAGATCGGAATTCTTCGTGATGAACCAAGCCCCGTCGGATTTCAGTTCAGTCACCCGATGGACCGCATCCTTGATGTGGGCCTTCTTGTAGGTGTTGAGGCTGGGCAGCACGGTGAACGCACAGCTTTGCCCGCGCATCAGAATGAAGAGCGCGAGGGTGAGCATCAGGAACCAACCTGTCTTTCTCATGCAAAACCTACTTTTATTCATTCGATGGCGGAACGAGCGGCAGGTCGAGCCAGGCCAGGCCGAGGTCGCGGTTCATGTGGCTGGTGCTGTCGCCGCCGGGCGCGTCGTAGAAAACAGCGAGGCGCCGGCCCACCTTGATGACGGACGGCATTCCGATGCAGCTCTTCGACCAGGAACAGTTCCGGCCATCGAGCACCACCGCCTTGTTTTCCGGGTCCCATTGGGTCAAATCCTTGCTCCAGTACACCCAGACCGCGTCGGTGAATTCCTCTTTGCGGTCGTTGATGCCGACGTGGTTTGTGAACAGAAACCAGGTCTTGTTTGCCGGCTCGTGGTAGAGCGAGCTGTTTTCAACCTGTTCTTCCAGTGGCACGATGGGTTCCGGCCGCACCACCCACGGCCCGTCCGGATTTTTCGCGCGGGCAATGCTCAGCGTGCGCTTGACGTCCGGGGGGGAGGTGGAGGCGCTGAAGAACATCAGGAATTCGTCGTTCCATTTCACGATGTCGCCAGGGCTGGCTGTCGAGGAGTAGTATGTTCCCGGCTGCGCCGTGAAGGGCGCGGCGTCGTATTGTTTCTCCCACGGTCCGGACGGCGAGCGGCTCCGCGCCTTGAGCGTCAGATACGGAAACATGGGAACATAATCCGGCTTGGGGGAGGCGTTGGGCGTGCCGAGATAAAACATGTGCCACCATTCCCCATCGCGCATGACCCACGGCGAGCAGGCGCAGCCAGAGTCCGGGCTGCCTGGTTTGCCAAAGTCGAGAATGGGGCCTCGCTTTTCCCAGTGAACCAAATCCTTGCTCGTGGCCAGGCTGGCGAGCCAGCCTCTCGGCCCCGCGCCATCGTAGTGCAGATAATAAACGTCTTTGTCCTGGAACACGATGGCCTCGCGCGCGCCGCGAAGGTCGCAGTCACCCGGCCCGCCGCCGTGCCTCAGGACGACGCCCTGGTCCTTGGCCTCGAGCCGGAGGATCGCCTGGGAACGTCCGTCCATGTAAGCCGGAGGCGGCTCCGCCGCACCCGATTTTGCCGTGCTGAAAACCATGGCCGCCGCCAGAAGAATCCGGTTTATACTTTTCATGGATTTCGCCGCGTGCGTGTCGGAGCCTGCGAAGAGCAGGCTGGTGAGGAGGGGTCTTTTTTCATGGAATGGAAACACAGCCCTTCCAAAGGAAGGCTTGACTGAGAGTTTGCCGGAAAAACCTTCCAATCGCTCCTGGGCAACTGCGGCATGACTGCCTGTCGTTTGCCACGGGCAGGAGTGAGGTGAATTCAGCGGGGATCTTCTGCAATTCCAGACGCAGCGCAAGTCACAATGCCAGACCCGGTTTGTGAATAGCCCGGTCCGGCGGCGGGCAAGAATTCAAGGCGTTTCTGAAATACCAATCCCGGACGGTGGCGGGGTGATCACAAGCTGGCTGCAGGCCGCCGTGTGGACAGCGGCTATGGAGTTGACACCGCTTCCGCGATTCCTTAAGGATCACCCGTTCATCCGGCCACATTCCCATGTTCCAAATCACCCGAATCCCCCCCCGCAAAGCATGGTTCCCCATCCTCGCCGCCCTCCTACCGGTGTGCGCGTCCGCCCAGGATTTCACCATGCGCGTGACCGATCCCAACCCGCTTGGTCTCGGCGTTTTCGTTCCCATCGTTCCGTTGCTGCCCATGGGGCCGTCCATTGCGGGCGGTGCCGAGGGCGGCATCAAGGGGGCCTTTGGCTATGGACTGGGCGTCAACACCACCTATGACTCCAACTTCAACCTCTCCGAAAACGACGAGGAGAGCGAGTATTACGCCTCGCTCACGCCCTGGCTGCGCTACGTGAGCGATCCCGAGGGCGGCGCGCCCGTTTCGCTGATCGCCAATTACTCGCCGAGCATCAACGCCTATCTGGAGAACTCCGACCTCAACGAAGTGAACCACTCGGCCGATGTGGCGCTCAGCTTCACGGGCAGTCGGACGAATGCCTCCCTGTTCGGGAGTTACAATCAAATCGCCGGCTCCGACCGCCTCACCAATAGCTTTGTCACGGGCTCCCTGTTTTCCGGCGGATTGCAGGCAAACCGGCAGATCGCCCCGAGAACCTCGCTCAGCACCAGCCTGACCTACTCCAAGTCAACCTATGATTCCGGAGACCTTGAGGGAACCGGAGTTTTCACCGGCTACGCGGGCGGCATGTGGGATGCGACTTCCCGTCTGGGCCTCGGCACCAGCCTCCGCTACACGCGCGGCGATTCCGACAACAGCGGAGTCTTCGAGGCCTGGGCGCTGCTCGCCGAGGGACGCTTCCGCGCGAGCGAGCGGATCTGGCTGTCCGCTTCGGTCGGTCCGGAAATCAGCAGCGACTCCGGCTCGGACAACAACCTCAGCATCGCCGTGGACATCACCGCCAGATACCTGATCAACGAGCGCTGGTCCTGGACGAATTCCATGCGCACCGCCACCGTGTCGGCGCCCGACGAGGCCGGCTACGTGGTCAACAACTACTTTTTCAACACCGGCCTGCAGCGCCAGTTCAACACGGGAGCGATGAGCACCGGGCTTGAATACAACTTCTCCGAGTATGAAACGGTGGGGGACATAACCGGCAGCCGCGATGACGAGCAGAACCTGGCCCTTTTCCTGGCTTATTACAGGCCCCTGTTTTCGGAGCGCCTGGGCTTCAATTCCATGATCCGCTACACGCTCAACGATGGCGAAAGGGACTGGAAGCAGTTGATGGTGTCCCTGGGCGTGAACGTGTCTTTCTGATGTGCCGGCGGGCGCGGCAGCCCATCGGTCCCCGGCCAAGCCACTGCGACGGTGCGCCGCCACGAACAACCCCTAATGCCGCGGTGTCAAATACCCGAGCGCCTCGCGGGTGGCGGCCTTCACGTCGGGCGCGGTGAGCAGATCGGAGACCATGACCACGCGGCGCGCGCCGGCGGCGGCTACTTCCGTTAGATTCGCGCGCTTGACGCCGCCGATGCAAAACACCGGGATCCGCGCGCCGACCTCGCGTTCCACGGCGGCGATGTCCCGCAGGCCGATGGCCGCGCGGCCCGCTTTCGTCGGCGTGGGAAACAGCGGACCGAAGCCGATGTAGTCGAAGCCCTCGGCGAGCGCGGCGCGGGCCTGGACAAGCGAATGGGTCGAGCGGCCGATCAGCTTGCCCGGGCCGATGATTTTCCGGGCCTCCGCCAGCGAACCGTCGTCCTGGCCGATGTGAACGCCGTCCGCCCCCAGCTCCGCCGCGAGAGCGGGCAAATCGTTGATCATGAGGGGAATTCCCGCCGCGCGGCACAGCGGAATCAGTGTTTCCGCGACACGCCGGATTGTGGCGAGGTCGCGGCCTTTCGCGCGGAGCTGGAGCAGATCCGCGCCGCCTGCCAGCAACGCTGCCGCGGTGATGGCGGCGTTTTCCCCGGAGACGTAGCCGAGGTCGAGAATGGCGTAGAGGCGTGAGTCTTTCACAAGGCCCATGGGTCCTGTTGGTCTTATGACTCAGCTCTTCCGTTCCTCCAGATACCGCCCCACCCAGCCGATGTCGTAGGTGCCCGCGATGAAATCCGGGTGATTGATGATTTCCAATTGGAACGGGATCGTGGTCTTGATGCCGCGGATGGTGAACTCGCCCAGCGCGCGCTTCATCCGCGCGATGGCGATCTCGCGGGTGGCGGCGGTGACGATGAGCTTGGCGATCATCGAGTCATAATGCGGAGGCACGGTGTAGCCGCTGTAAACGTGGGTATCGACGCGCACGCCCTTGCCGCCGGGGGCATACCACAACTCGATGGTGCCGGGACTGGGGGCGAAATTGTTATATGGATCCTCGGCGTTGATGCGGCACTCGATGGCGTGGCCGCGCGGGACGGCTTCCAGCACATGGTGGGAAATCGGCTCGCCGGCGGCGATGCGGATCTGCTCCTTGATGAGTTCGCAACCCATGACTTCCTCGGTGACCGGATGCTCCACCTGGATCCGGGTGTTCATTTCCATGAAGTAGAAATTCCCGGCCTTTTCATCGACCAGGTATTCGATGGTGCCGGCGTTGCGGTAGCCGATGTTGCGGACGAGATTGACGGAGGCCTCGCCCATGCGGGCGCGCAGCCCGGGTGTGAGAAGCGGCGACGGGCATTCTTCGATGACCTTCTGGTTGCGGCGCTGCATCGAGCAATCGCGCTCGCCGAGGTGGACGAAGTTGCCGTGGGAATCGCCGAGGATCTGGAACTCGATGTGGTGCGGGTTGAGCACGAGTTTTTCGAGATAACAACTGCCGTTGCCGAAGCAGACGATCGCCTCGCTGGAGGCCGCTTGGAAAAGCTGGATGAAATCCTCTTGCTTGAGACACGGGCGCATGCCGCGGCCGCCACCGCCGGCGGTGGCCTTGATCATGACGGGAAAGCCGATGCGTTGAGCCTCCTCGTAGGCGGTCTCGGCGTCGGGCATGATGTCGGAGCCCGGGGTGACGGGCACGCCGTTGGCAATGGCCGTGGCGCGCGCGGTGGCCTTGTCGCCCATCAGGTTGATGACCCTGGCGGACGGGCCGATGAAAACGATGCCGGAGGATTCGCAGATTTCGGCGAAGCGCGCGTTTTCCGATAGAAACCCGTAACCGGGATGGATGGCGTCCGCGCCGGTGATCTCGGCGGCGGCGATGATGCGGTCCATTTTCAGATAGGACTCCTTGCTGGAAGCGGGGCCGATGCACACCGCCTCATCGGCGAGCTGGACGTGCATCGAATCGACGTCCGCCTCGGAATAGACGGCGACGGATTCGACATCGAGCTCGCGGCAGGCGCGGATGATGCGGAGGGCGATTTCACCGCGGTTGGCGACCAGGACGCGCTTGAACATATGGGAGAGGAGCGGGGAGCTTTGAAGCGGTGCGAATCACCTGATGCGGAAAAGGACGTCGCCGTATTGCACGGGAGCCCCGTCCTCGGCGACGATGGCGGTGATGGTGCCGGCTTTCTCGGCCTTGATCTCGTTCATCACCTTCATCGCCTCGATGATGCAGACGGTCTGGCCGATGGAAACGGATGATCCGACATCGACGAAGTTCGGCGCGTCCGGCGCCGGTCTCTGATAGAAGGTGCCGACCATGGGCGAGGTGATTTCCGCGCCATCGGCGGCGGGAGCCGGAGCGGTGGCGGGAAGAGGCGCGGCGGGCGCGGCCGCGGCCGCGGGCGCAGCGGCTGTAGCGGCGGGAAGGCTTGCGAGGAGGCCGCGGAGGTCGTCCAGGTCCGCGCCTTTCTTGAGCTTGATGTGAAAATCCTTCTTGGTGAGGTCGAAAAGGGTGAGGCCGTGCTCGTTCATGAGCTCGACGATGCGGCGGATTTCCTGGAGTTCCACGATGTGTTTGGGTTGGGAGTTCGGAATGGGAAAAGCGGACGGCGGGACACGCTTCACTCGCGCAAACTAGGATGCCGCGGGAAAGAGCGTCAAGCGGCAAGACGGCGCCCGAACGCGCCGGAGCCCTGCCTGAGTGGCGGGAAGGAGGGCGGGCCGGGATTGCCCGGGCGGGAAATCACGGGACCAAAGCACGTTGAACACGGCGGACTCCACATCCCCGCGCTTCGCGCTTGATCTCGGATGCCTGCCGCCGTCTGATTGGCCACGCGAATCTCCCAATCCATGAAACTCGAAACCCAGTGCCTTCACGCGGGCTACTCGTCGGACCCCACCACCCGTGCCTGCGCGGTTCCGGTTTACCGCACGGCGTCATACGTCTTCGACAGCACCGAGCATGCCGCCAATCTCTTCGCCCTGCGCGAACTCGGCAACATCTACACCCGTTTGATGAATCCCACGCACGACGTGCTGGAGCAACGCCTCGCAGCCCTCGAAGGCGGAGCGGCCGGCCTCGCCGTCGCATCCGGCACTTCCGCGATTTTCTACGCGATCATCAACCTCGCCCAAGCTGGCGACAACATCGTTTCCGCCCGCAACCTCTACGGCGGCACCTACACGCAGTTCAAGGACATCCTGCCCGCGCTCGGCATCGAGGTGCGCTTCGTGGATTCCAACAAGCCGGAAAACTTCGCGGCGGCGGCCGACGGAAAAACCCGCGCGTTTTTCTGCGAGTCGGTTTCCAACCCGGCGCTCGAAATTTCCGATCTCGAGGCCATTTCAGCAATCGCCCGCGGTCTGGGCCTGCCGCTCATTGTCGATTCGACGTTCTCCACTCCCTATCTGACCAGGCCCATCGAGTTCGGCGCGGACATCGTCGTCCACTCGCTCACCAAATGGCTCGGCGGCCATGGCGCGGCCATCGGCGGCATCGTGATCGACTCCGGAAAATTCAACTGGGCCGGTGGAAAGCACCCGCTTTTCGACCTTCCGGACGATTCCTATCACGGCCTTCGCTGGGGCCACGACCTGCCCGCGCCGCTCGCGCCGCTTGCCTACATCCTGCGCATGCGCACCGGCCCGCTGCGCAACCTCGGCGCCTGCCTCTCGCCGGACAACGCGTGGATCGCCCTGCAAGGCATCGAAACGTTGCCGCTGCGCATGGAACGCCATTGCGAAAACGCGCTGGCCGCCGCCCTGCACCTCCGGAAACACCCGGCCGTCGAGTGGGTGCGCTTCCCTGGCCTGCCCGGCGATCCGCAAGCCGCCCTCAACGACAAATACCTCCGCGGCAAGGGCGGTTCGATGGTGGTCTTCGGCATCAAGGGCGGAGCGCAAGCAGGCGCGAGGTTCATCGACTCGCTCAGACTCTTCAAGCACCTCGCCAACGTCGGCGACGCCAAGTCCCTCGCCATCCACCCGGCCACCACCACCCACTCCCAGCTCGATGAGCAACAACAACGCGCCGCCGGCATTCCGCCCGAACTCATCCGCCTTTCGATCGGCATCGAGCACATCGATGACATCATCGCGGATCTGGATCAGGCGATGGCGGCTGCACGATCATAGGATTCAACGGACCCATACGACCCATCCATCATGCGCTCCACCATCTTTTCCAACATCCAATCCGCCACGGCGGCGTTGAAAACCAAAGCCCCGCTGCCGGAGTACGATGCCACGATCACCCACTCCGCGCCACGCCTCGAAGGCTCGGATCTCTGGGAGATCTTCTGTCGTAATTTCAAGGCGGTGAATGGCAAACCCATGAGCGCCGTGGACGAACTGGCGGATTTCCTGAAATCCACCAACCAAACCCGCGGCTACTGCGACCCCGCGCTCTTCGACGCCATCGGCTCGAAACTCGCCGCCGCCGGCCTCACCGTGGAAACGGTTTATGATCGTTCGCGCTACGATGACTATCAATTCGGCATTACCCGCGCGACCGGAGCCATCGCGGAATCCGGCTCGGTCATCATCGACGATCTGCGCACCTCCCACCGCCTCGCGGCGCTCTCGCCGTGGGTCCATGTGGCGGTGTTGGAGCGGAATGAAATCCACCGCACGATTCCGGACGCCATCGCCGCGTTCGGCGACAGCCCGAACATCATCTGGTGCACCGGCCCTTCGAAAACCGCGGATGTCGAGGGCATTCTCATCGAAGGCGTGCACGGCCCCGGCGAGCAGATCGCGCTGCTGGTTTGAACGCGGCGGCAATCCAGTGGAGCGTTTGGGACTCACCAGCCCAGCGAAGCCGCATTCCGGATGGCGGCGGACAATTTTCAACCGCCATTACCGTCTCGATCCTCATCGCCTTTCCGGGGTTTGCAAATGAACCACCAGAACAAGCCCGCGTGGGCCAGAACCACGAGCAAGGCTGCGCCAGCCGCGATCCAAATGGCGGAGTTCATGAAACCTCCAGTGCGAGATAGGCTTCGATTTCCCGGGAGGGATCATGCGCCCGCATCAGCGCCTCGCCAATGAGCACGGCGTTCGCTCCGGCTTCCAGCGCGCGCATGGCGTCCGCCGGTGATTTGATGCCGCTCTCGGAAACCAGAATCACATCATCCGGCACCTCCTCGGCGAGTTGCTCGGTGGTCGCGAGATCCACTTCGAAGGTCTTTAGGTTCCGGTTGTTCACGCCGATCAGATCCGCGCCCAGATCGAGCGCGCGCTCCATTTCCCGGATGTCATGCACTTCCACCAATACGTCGAGCATCAGCGACTTCGCCTCGTCGTAGAGCCGGCGCAGCGTCCCGTCATCCAGCGCGGCGACGATCAGCAGAACCGCATCCGCCCCGGAAACAGACGCTTCGTGGATCTGCACCTCGTGAATCGTGAAGTCCTTGCGCAGCAGGGGCGCGCCCGAAAATTGCGAAATCCGGGTGAGATAACTCAGCGAACCTTGGAAATATTTCTCGTCCGTCAGGATGGAGAGGCAGGACGCGCCACCTTCGAGGTAGCGCTTCGCCTGGCGGACGGGGTCGAAGTCCGGATCGATGAGCCCCACCGAAGGCGAGGCTTTTTTCACTTCCGCGATCACGCCCAGCCGGCCGGGTCCGCGGTCCAGCGCGGCGCGGAAGCCGCCGAAGTCGTTGCGCTGGAGGGCGGCGGCGCGCAGGTGGGCGGCGCGCGGCATCAGGGCTTCGACTTCGAGGCGCTTGGTGGCGATGATTTCGGCGAGTTTGTCGGACATGGTCTGCGCCAAAAAGAAAGGCAGAGCGGGCCGCCTTGAACACGGAAAATTTAAAATTTTGGCTTGCCCGGCATTTCGCCCGGTGTAGAAACCGCCACGCGTATTGTGACGCGGGCGTAGCTCAGTGGTAGAGCGCCACCTTGCCAAGGTGGATGTCGTGAGTTCGAATCTCATCGCCCGCTCCATTTTCCCCCAAATCCATGTTCGTCTGGTCAAAACTCTCCGGAGCGCAATGGATGGACGCGTGGGAGGAGCGCTTTTCGGGAAACCCCAATCTCGTCATCGAGTATCTCAAGGGCGGCAAATCCATCCGCGTCCGGCTGTTCTGCAATACCGAAAAGGAGGCGAAGGAGGTTTTCAAGCGCTTCGGAGGCAGCGTGCGCAAAGTCGCCGGTTCCGAGTGGAACAAGCCAGTCGCCACGCCGCGCCCGGTCAAGGTGAGGGACGCGCTTCTGCTCACCGCCGAGACGAGGCCGAAGGAATTCGCGGTGATCCGAATGGCGCATCCCGGGCGCCACATCATTTCGATCCCGCCGGAAATGGCCTTCGGCACCGGCGATCATGCGACCACCTCCACCTGCCTGCGCCTGCTGGTGCACGTCGCCCGCGCGCGGAAAGGCACGGACTGGACCGTCGCCGACCTTGGCACGGGCACCGGAGTGCTGGCCATCGCCGCATGCAAGCTCGGCGCGCATGAAAGCTTCGCCTGCGACTTCGATCCCTTTTCCGTCGCGGCCGCCTCGCGCAATGCGATCCGCAACCACGCGCCTGACATCCTCGTCCATGAACAGGACGTCCTGAAATGGAAGCCGCGCGGGAAGGGCTACGACGTCGTCACTGCCAACCTCTTCTCCAGCGTGCTCATCGAGGCATGGCCGGTCATCGCGAAGGCGCTCGCGCCCGGCGGAGACCTGATTGTCTCCGGCATCCTCGCCACCCAGGCGTGGGAGGTTTTCACAGCCGCCGCTTCTAACGGACTCGGCTTCGCGAAGGTGATCAGGAAAGGAAAATGGATCACCGCGCGCGGCGGGCATCTGGATGACCTGATCGCGGCCGGGGCATGAGCCTCACTTCTGGCACCGCGGGCACCAATACGTCGAACGCTGGCCTAACACCGCGTGGCGGATGGGCGTGCCGCAAACGCGGCAGGGCTCGCCTTTCCGCTCGTAAACGAAGAGCCGCTGGCGGAAATAACCGGGCTCGCCGTCGGAGTGCAGGAAGTCCCGCAGCGTGGTGCCGCCCTCCGCGATCGCCTCTGATAGAACGGCGCGGATGGACGCCACGAGTTTCGCGAGGCGCGGCCTGGTGAGGCGCTTCGCCGGCGTGCGGGGCGGGATTCCGGCGCGGAACAGGGCTTCGGAGGCGTAGATGTTTCCCACGCCGACGACGACTTTCGCATCCATGATCACGAGCTTGATCGCGGCGGATCGTTTCACGCAGGCGGCCTTGAGATGCGCGGCGGTGAAACCGTCTTCCAGCGGCTCCGGACCGAGGTCCTTCAACAAAGGATGCTCCATCGGATCGCCCGTCAGGCGCAGCACCAGTCCGAAGCGCCGCGGATCGTGAAAACGCAGTTGTTTTCCGTTCTCCAGCGTGATGCCGACATGATCGTGCGGCTTCCATGGAGCGGACGGGGAGATCACGCGCAGGCTGCCGGACATGCCGAGGTGGATGAGCAGCGTGCTGGCGTCATCGATCTCCAGCAGAAGATACTTCGAACGCCGCCGCACGCCGGTGACGCGCCGGCCCTCGATGGCGGAGATGGATTTGGAAACCGGCTGGCGCAGATCACGGCGGCGCACGATCACCTGCGAAACACGCGCGCCGATCACATGCGGCTCGATGCCGCGGCGGGTGGTCTCGACTTCGGGAAGCTCGGGCATGGCGAGGTTCTAACGGAAAACAAACGGACAGGCGGCTTTTCAAGCGGGCTGCCATTCCCATCGCGCGGAAACGGACGCTTGTCCAGCAGGCGGAGCTTGAAAAGCCGCGCGCCAAACGCCACAGCAGCGCCGTGACTCAGGCATTCATCCTCGGCGCCGGGCTCGGCACCCGCCTGCGGCCGCTCACCGGGCGGCTGCCCAAGCCGCTGGTTCCGCTGTTCCACCGCCCGCTCGCCGGATGGGCGGTGGAAGCCTGCGCGCGCGCCGGCATCAGGCGCTTCGCCATCAACACCCACCATCTTCCCGAGGCGTGGAATGATTTTGCGGCGCGCCCGGAGAATGAAGGTTGCGACATCACCCTCTTTCACGAGCCGGTATTGTTGGAAACCGGCGGCGGCCTCAGGAACATCGCCGCTTGGATTGGCAAGCGGCCGCTGCTCGTCCACAACGGCGATGTCTTCTCCACCCTGCCGCTGGACAAACTCATCGCCGCGCATGAAGCCTCCGGGCTGCCGGTCACACTCGCGCTGCGCTCACAAGGCGACGCGAAACACATCGCGCTGGATGCGGCGATGACACGCGTCAACGACATCCGCCGCCGCCTCGGCCGGGGCGATGGCAGCCATGTGTTTTCCGGCATCTATTGCATCGAGCCGGACTTCCTCGATCTCATCCCCGCCGGGGAAAAGGTCTCCGTAATTCCAGCATTTCTCGAACTCGCCGCCCTGGGGGAACTCGGAGCCATCGTGCTCGACGAGGGCGTGTGGCTCGACCTCGGCGACCGCGCCTCCTATCTGCTCGCGCATCGCGGGCTGAATCTCGGCCCGGCCGTGCATCCGGCGGCCGTCATCGAAGCCGGCGCCATCGTGGAAAACTCCTGCATCGGCCCCGCAGCCGTGATCGGAAGCGGAGCGGTCGTGAAAGATTCCGTCGTCTGGCCGGGCGGGCGCGTCTCCGGCGGTGCCGTGCTCGATCATTGCATCGTGTATTCCGGAAAAGCCGTGAGCGGCACCCATCATCAGGCGGATTTGTGAGCAAAGCCGCGGCTTTTTTTGCGCTTGCGGCAGTGGCGGCCGGGCGATGGAGTTGCACGAGATGACGCGATTGGGCAAGAAATGGCGGACAGCGGTCACGGTTTGGTTGCTGGCGATCGGCTGCGCTGCGACCGCCTCCGCCCAGCAGGTGAGGATGAACCTGGCCGACGGCTTCGATTTCCCGGTCGGCAAGCCGAATGCCGACGGCTACTACAAGTCGCGCGGCCTGCGTTTGCGCGCGCCCGAGCACTTCGGAGAGGACTGGAACGGCCGCTCCGGCGGCGACTCCGACATCGGTGATCCGGTTTACGCCATCGCGGATGGAATCGTCACCTTCGCCCACAACGTCCGCACCGGCTGGGGAAACGTGGTGCTCACCCGCCATGCATACCGTGATCCGGCTTCCGGGCAGGTGAAATACATCGACACCCTCAACGGCCACCTCGACCGGATCATGGTCAGGGTGGGCGAGTCCATCAAACGCGGCCAGCAGATCGGCACCATCGGCAGCAACTTCGGCATGTATCCGGCGCACCTGCACTTCGAAATGCGCCACGACATCACCATCGGCATGGCCCGCAGCGGCGTTCCTTCCGACCTCACTCACTGGGCGGATCCCACGCAGTTCATCAATCGATATCGCAAGCTCAACCGCGAGTGGCGCCCGGTGGCCGTGCCGACCGGCACCTATCAGGAATACAAGGGCTTCAAGGGGCTTTGAGGCCGCCTGAACCGCCATCGGCGAAGATGAGCTCCACGCCCCGGCGTTTCCACGCCTTTGAGATTTCGTTTTCGAGCTGCTCGAAGCTGCGGCCGTCCAGCAGGACTTCCAGCGCTTTCCCGCCCCCGCCCCGCCGCTCCCGCAGGCTCCGGAGATAGGCCTTGACGCGCGCGGCGTCCCCCTCTCCATCCATCTGCAGGAAGTAGTAAGTGATGAGCAGCGCGGCTCCGTAGTTGAAGCGCGCGTCCTTGAGGAAACTCTCATAGTCCTGCAGCATGAAATCCTCAAGCGAGGATGGCAGCCGGATCTCGGTGCCGAGCGCCCGGCCGCCCGTGTTTTTCGACCCGTAGGCGGTGACGTAATCGATGATGTCCCTGTGATTGTTGCGCACGCCGTAGGCGCCGGAGCGGTAAGGCGTCACCGCGATGTATTCCGCGATGCCCTCGGTGAACCAGCCCTTGGCGCCCGGCTTGAAGTAAGGCGGCGGAGTGAGCTGGTGGGTGAGTTCGTGGGGCAGGGTCTTGCTGCTCTTGTCCCGATCCAGCGTGTAGCCGCTGCCGAGAGGCTGAACGCCGAGGCTTTTGAGCGGAACGAGCACGAGCGCCTTCTCGCCTAGGAACACCCCGGCGCTGTCCGGAGGGCCGCCGGCGCTCACATAGTCCTCGTAATTCTCGAACAGCCGCACCATGAGTTTGCCACCGTCCCGCACGCCACCGTCCAGCCCCAGCGGCAGGGAACGACAGAACAGATAGGTGGCTTCGAACATCACGGCGAATCCCTTGACCACTGTCTTGGAAAGCCGCACGTCGCTGGTGTAGCGGTAGTTCGCACTCTCATAGACGAAGCGTTTCGCGTCGGCGTCCTCCTCGATGGTGGAGATCTGCGCATCGTCGTCGAACTTGATGCGATCCGGCCACGGAGCGTCGAAGTTCGGCTTGTCCGCCGCCGGCTGATCGCCGGGCTTCGTTTCCCGGCCGCGGGCGAATTCGGCGTCCGCCGCGGAAAGCTTGGCAAGCGGGACCGGCACCTTGCGGCCGTCCTTGAGTTCGAGAATCACCGAATCCCCCTCCAGCGCGAGCATCCGCGCCTCGATGGTGCGGTTCTGAACATCCGTCCACGCCCGCATTTCCGCAGCGTGGGACAATCCGGCGAGAAGCAGGGCATGAATGAAAACACGCATGGCGGATGGACGGGTGCGGGTGCGGACGAGCTACCTCCGATGGACGGTGTTGTCCAATCAATTGCCCTGCGCGAGTTGGCGGAAAAGGTTGGAAAAACCGGCATCGCGGGCATGATGCCGCCACGCGATATGGATGAAGCGCCCGAACCAGAAACAGCGGAGAGCCCCGCCACACCGGGCTGGCGTCAGGATCTTGCCGTGCTCATGAAGGTGCGGCTGAATTTCTTCGTCCTCATCACGGCCTTCTTCGGTTTCCTGCTCGCATCGCGCGGCGGATCCATGGAGTGGATGAAACTCGTCCACACGATTCTCGGCGCAGCCGCCGCGGCATTCGGCTCATCCGCCTTCAACCAGCTCATGGAGATCGAGCTCGACGCGCGGATGAAACGCACTGCGGACCGGCCGCTGCCCTCGCGGAGGATGGATCCGGTGGTTGCCTTCGCCATCGGCTGGGTGCTCTGCGCCTTCGGCATCATCCACCTCGCCGTGCAGGTGGGCCACCTCGCCGCCCATCTGACAGCCGCCACCATCGCGGTCTATGTTTTCTTGTACACGCCGCTCAAGCGAGTCAGCACCGCCAACACGCTGGTGGGCGCGGTTCCCGGCGCGATTCCGCCGGTGATCGGCTGGGTGGGAGCCGGCGGTCATCTCGGCTGGGAGGCATGGTTTCTCTTCGGCCTGCTCTTTCTCTGGCAACTGCCGCACTTCATCGCCATCAACTGGCTCTGCCGCGAGGAGTATGAATCCGTGGGCTACAAAATGTGGTCCAACGGCGATCTCACAGGACGCAAAAGCGGCGCGCTCTCCGCCGTCTTCGCGCTGATGCTCGGGGCATGGTCGCTGGTGCCCGCGCTGCTTGGCTTCGCCAGCGTGCTGTGGGCGTTCACCGGGCCGCTGCTGGCGTTGGTGATGATGGCGCTGGCGCTCAAGTTCTCCCGCGATGGCCAGCGCGCCTCGGCGCGCCGCTTGTTTCTCTACACCCTGCTCTATCTGCCGGTCTCCCTGTTGGTGCTGGCTCTCGCATGGAAAGTCCGCCCATGAGCACCGCCGCCGAACTGATCGCCTCATCCAGGAAGCTCGGCACCGCGCTGGGCGGCCTGGAATTCTCGGCACCGGTCGCCTGCGTTTACCACCCGCTCGAATACGCGTGGCGGCCGCATGAAACCTATCTCAGGCGTTACGGCGCGGGAACCGGGCGCATCGTTTTTCTCGGCATGAACCCAGGCCCTTTCGGCATGGCACAGACCGGCGTTCCCTTCGGTGAAGTCGCCGCCGTCCGTGACTGGCTCGGCATTCGCGAGTCCGTGGAAAAGCCTGCCAATGAACATCCGAAGCGGCCCATCGACGGCTTCAACTGCACGCGCTCCGAAGTCAGCGGACGCCGCTTGTGGGGACTCTTCGCCGGGCGTTTCGGGTCCGCCGAATCATTCTTCAAGGATCATTTCGTGCTCAACTACTGCCCCTTGGTTTGGATGAGCGAAACCGGAGCGAACCTCACGCCCGACAAACTGCCCGCCGCTGAAATGGCGCCGGTGGAGGAAGCCTGCCTCAGGCATCTCGGCGAAGTGATCGCACTGCTCCGGCCGTCGTTCCTCATCGGCATCGGCGGCTTCGCCGAGGAACGCCTGCGCCGCGCCGCGAAAATCACCGGGCATCATTCCGGCATCGGCCGCATCCTTCATCCCTCGCCCGCATCACCCGCGGCCAACCGCGGCTGGGCGGAAGCCGCAGCCCGCCAGCTTGAAGAGCTCGGCGTCTGGTAGAATGCCTCACTTCAATGTCGCCCGCAGCTTGCGGATCAGGCGCGCGTCGTCCGCGCGGCCATCACCCTCCAGCGCGGCGGCCAGATTGTTGAGCAACCGCAGCAGCACCGTGCCGGGATCCGCCGTCTGCCGGAGCGCGCCGCGCTGCGCGCGGTCCAGATCCGGACTTTCCAGCAGCGTGGCCTGGAGATGCATGCGGCCTCGATCAAAGCAATCGATGATGATCGGATAGCCGTCCTCATGGATGCGGCAGAGAAAGCGCCCGGGAAAATTCACGGCTTCCACCACCAGATCCAGACGCCTTGCGACCAGCAGGAAAATGATGCCGAGGCCCAGCGGATTGGAGCGGGCCTCGGAAATGGACCACGCCAAATCCGAGTTGCATGGATCGTCATGGTCCGCCTCGTTGCCGTTCAGACGTCCGCCCTCGAACAGGAAGGCGCGCAGATCATTCGCGCAGACCACTCCGCTTTCCTCCGCCTCCTCCGCGAGCAGGTCGAGCGCGTCCGACAGGGGCTGGCGAATGGTGATGCCATCGTGCAGGAAATCCGAAATCGCGCGCAGCATGGCCTCAAGGCCATCCCAATCCTCACGCAATGCGGAGACTCCGCCTGAAGGGAACAGCCAGTCCCGCTCCAGCGCCGCACGGCGCGCCGGACGCAGCAGCTCCTCGAGCACGGATCGTTCGCAGCGGCTCAGCTGCCGCTGCCGCGTCGCCAGCCAATCGCTCAGATCCCCGCCACACAGCGCGAGGCGGGCGGCCACCCGCGCGCGGACTTCGGGCGTTTCATCGTCAAGCAGCCGCAGCAAGGCGTCCAGTTCTTCAGGCGCTGGCGGCGCCTCTTGCGTCGGAGAGATCAAAACGAATCGCAGGGTGGGTGGGAAACATGGTGCGCGATACTGGGTTCGAACCAGTGACCCCCTCCGTGTCAGGGAGGTGCTCTACCACTGAGCTAACCGCGCTTCACCGTTTTGTCCGGGGCGCGGGAAATTAGTACGGCGCGGTGGCGCGTTGCAATTCCTTTTTCCCGAGAAAAGAGAGGCGGGGGATCCTCAGATCCCCCGCCGTTGACAATCCCCCGCTCCGGAGCCGCGGAGAGGCCTCCATGCAGGCGCGGCCAGCTCCGCAGTCCGAACAGGTGATCGAGTTACTTTTTGACGGCCTTTTTGGCGGCCTTCTTGGCCACCTTCTTGGCGGGTGCTTTCTTGGCGGCGGCCTTTTTGGCAGGAGCCTTCTTGGCAACCGTCTTCTTCACCGCTTTCTTGGCGGCCTTCTTGGCGCTTTTGGCAACCTTCTTCACCGCTTTCTTGGCGGCCTTCTTGGCAACCTTTTTGGCGGGGGCTTTGGCGGCCTTCTTCGCTGCCTTCTTAGCCGGGGCTTTCTTGGCAACTTTCTTTACGGCCTTCTTCGCGGGTGCCTTCTTGGCAACTTTCTTTGCTGTTTTTTTTGCAGCCATGGTTTTGTGTCGTTGGAGTTCGCGTTCTATGTTTGTTTTCTCTTCCGGCGTTAACGTGCCGGCGGAGAGGATTGCGAGGAGCGCCTCACCGAGACGACCTCCGAAAGCGTTGGTGAGAAAGTCATGGGTCGCGCGCTGCACGATCACTTCCTGCGAGTAGGCAGCCTCATACACATGAGCCCTGCCTACGAGCGCGCGCCGCACAAGGTTCTTGCGCTCGAGGTTCTGCATGACGGTGAGCACCGTGGTGTAGGCGCGGTCTTTTCCATCAGGCAGCGTCTCCTGGATCGCGGCAACCGTCGATGGTCCTTCATGCCAAAGAACCGAGAGGGCTTGGAGTTCGAGGTTGGATGGATGTGACGGCCTCGCCATGCGCTGCAAGCTTGCTGCTTGTGGGACGATATGACTAGTAGTTTGGAGACGCGTCAAGTTGAAACGTGCCGATTTTCAAGAAATCTTTACGATCCTGCGGAGCTCGTTTCCGGATCTACGATGGGAACCGTAACTCAACCGCGTGCGGCGATTCTTACTCGGCGCGATTGGATTCAGGGCGTGCAAGACGCGAGTCGATCTTCTTCAACGCCTCCCAGAAGCCCGCCTCGGCGGGATCGCCGTTGAAGAGAATGGTTCCTTCAGTGGATACGAGAACCATCGTTGGAAGATTCCGCACGCGCAGTTCGCGGGCAAGCGGTTGGCTTTTGGGATCGATCAACCATGCGCCGGCGGGCTTGCCAACATGCGGACGAATCATGGCGCGGGCGTCGGCTGAAAGTTGGCCGGGGTCATCGGCAAGCAGCGAAACCACGGCGATGTCATGGTCTGTCAGCAAGCCGGCGGTGGCGATGAAGTCCGGCATGGACGCCTCGCACTCGCGGCTCCACGGCGACCAGAAATGAAGGAGCATCGCTTTTTTTCCTTTGATGATTCCACCGAGCGCGACCGGCTCGCCGGTGGAGAGCGCGGCGGGCTTGACGGAGAAATCGATCCTGAGCGCGCGCATGCAATCATCAAGGCGGAGGCGCTCGATGTTCGGAGCGAAGGCGGCCGCCTGCCGCGGGCTGAGCCAGAAGGCCTCGGTGATGTGTTTCTTGAACGCGGCCTTGTCATCCCTGCCGAGCGCGGCGAGCGCCTGAGCGTATTCGACGACGGCGAGCCAGTCCTCTTTCACTCCGAAGATCGAGGAGTCCTCGAGTTTGAAGGAGTCGCGCTGTTTGAGGAAATCCGGCAGCATGGCGGCGATCGCCCGGTCCTCGCGTCGGTCCACGTGATAGAGGAAGCGGGCTTCAAGGATGGCCTGTTCGCCGACGCCCGCCTCGCGCGCCGCGGCGATGGCCGCCGCCAGCGCTTCGGGAGACCCGCGTTCGGCCAGGATTTTTTCCAGCGCCGCCTCACGCGCGGCGGCCACCATGTTTTGCGCGATGTTCTCCGCCGCCGCGGGTTCCGCCATCAGGATCGCGAGCGTGGCGGGCAGCGAGAGAATGGCGGTGCGCGGGCGCATGGAGCGGCAATGAAAACCGCCGGGAGCGCGGCGGCTTCCGGCGATCAATCCGTAAGGTTTATTGCGGAGGGATGACCATTTTGCGGCCGAGCACGACGGTGTCGTTGGTCATGCGGTTGGCTTGTTTGATGGAAGCGGAGGGGATCTTGTATTTCTTGCTGATGCCGGAGAGCGTGTCGCCTTTGACCACGGTGTGGATGATGGCGGCGCCGTTGGCCGGCGGCGCGGAAGCCGCCGGTGCGGCTGGAGTTTCAGGATAGGCCGCCGTGGCGGAAGCGGGAGCCGCGCCGCTTTCCTCATAGGCGGCCGGAGTGTCGTAAATCGGATTGGCGGGCACTGTGGCCGGTGGATTGGCTTGTCCTCCATCGGGCGTGCCGTAGGGGTTTGCGGTATCGTAGGTGTCGGCTTTTTGTGAGGCGCAGGAAGCGAGCACAATGAAAAGCAGCGGCGCGGTGAGCATGCGGATGGGAGTCATGGTGTGGATGGGGTTCGTGTGGTTGCGTGGAATGAAACCGGTGCGGGTTCGCACGTCTGATGAAACGTGGCCGCGGCGGCGCTTTATTCAATTTCCAAATGATCGGAAGCGGAAAAACGCGGCGGCGGCCGCTCCGGTGTGCGCGGCAAGCTCCTCCAGGGTCTCGCCTCTCAGCGCGGCGATGAAATCGGCGATGTCGCGGAGGCATGCCGGCTCGTTGCGTTTCCCTCGATGGGGCTCGGGCGCGAGATAGGGCGAGTCGGTTTCCAGCATGAAGGTGCCTGGCGGGCACTTGAGCGCGGTATCGCGGACTTCGCGGGCGTTCTTGAAGGTGGCCACGCCGCCGAAGGAAACGAGCCCGCCGAGATCGAGCACGCGTTTCGCGTTTTCCCATGGCCCGGTGAAACAGTGGAACACGGCGCGCACCGATGCGTGGAAATCACGGTGGATATCCAGCGCGTCCTCGAATGAAGCATGGCCTTTCAGATCGCGGGTGTGGATCACGACATTGAGAGAGGATGCGGCCGCGAGTTCGAAATGACGGCGCAGGAAATCCCGTTGGCGGGCGCGGAAACGTTTCTCATCCCAGCCTTCGGGCGCGGGATGGTGGCAATCGAGCCCGGTCTCTCCGATCGCGCAAACCCGCGGATCGCCGGTGAAGGCGGAGAGTTGTCGGACGGCATCGTCCGGCGCGTGATGCACATCGCAGGGATGGATTCCGATGCAGGTGTGAACCATCGGGTTTTCCGCGATGGCGAGGTTGGCTTGGAGATCGCCAAGGCTGGTGGCCAGGGTGATCAGTCGGTTCACACCTCTGGCGCGCGCCGCATCAACGAGGCCGGAAACCTCCGTCGGTTGGAAACGATGGGATGCGAGATGGCAGTGGGAGTCGATGAGCATGACAGTCAGCGGTTCAACGCGGCGAGCAGGGCGGCGACTTTGTCAAAGTCCTTGATGCCGGGGGAAATCTCCGCGCCTGTCGCGACATCCAGGGCTGCGGGACGCACCGTGGCTGCGGCGAGCCCGGCGTTTTCCGCAGTGATTCCTCCGGCCAGAATGACCGGAAGAAATGGATGGTGTGTTTTGAAATCGATGGCGGAACCCCAATCGAAAGTCCCGCCGGTGCCGCCATACACGCCCGGCGCGTGGGCATCCAACAGGATCGCGGAGGCGTGGAAATCCGGCGCGCGCTCCAGATCATCAAGCGTCTTGACGCCGATGGCTTTGAAAAACGGAATCCCCTCTTTCTGATAGACGACCGCCTCCTCGGGCGTCTCGTCGCCATGAAGCTGGACCGCGTCCAGAAGGCCATCGCGCACCAGGCGGAGCGGCAGCGCCGGGCTCTCGTTCACGAACACGCCCACGCGCAGGATGCGACCGGCGAGATCGCCGAGCCATCCGGCATTGCCGGCAGGAAGACAGCGTTTCGAGCGCGGCCAGAAATTGACGCCGAGCGCATCCACGCCCATTTCGACAAGACGATGCGCGTCATCACGGGTGGTGACGCCGCAGATCTTCAGCGAGACCGCGGACGAATCCAGAAAGCGTTCGAGCAGGCGCATGGCGGGACCGTAATGAAAATCCCCCGGGATGAAATGCCGAACTTGAATCGCCCCGTCAAGCGGCGGATTGGGGATGGAACCCCGGGCATTCCGTGGTACAAGTCACACCATTGCGGATTTTCCGCCTCACGATGATTCCGACACCCGACCGGCTTTTCGCGCGATTCGAGCGCGGCGAGATCGAGCGCGACGAACTTCACGCGCTGATGGCGGCGCATGCGCGCGAGTTGATCGTGGAAATGGAGGACGACTATCAGAATCCGGCGGCCGCCTGGATCGAAGGGCTTCTCGCCCGCGGGGCGGCCTCGCGCCTTGCGCGCCGCCACGGCGTGCGACTGCTGCGCGAGGTGTTGATGGCGCTGGCCGAGCTGCCGGATTTCCCGCCGTCGCGCTATTTCTGGAACGCGGACCATCCGGACGTGCCGCTGCATTGTTTCCTGCGGATGCGGCGCGAGCCGGTGTTCCGCATCCTGCAACTCGGGCAACGCGCCGATGCCGTCTTTCTCACCGTGGAGCACGGCGCATGCGGGTGCGCGTCACGCCGGAGCTTCGTGATGAGACGCGACGGCCAATGGCGTTTGCGGGTGATCGGAAGCGATCAATCAATGATTTCCTGAGGACGGCCCGCAAACGGAACCCGGCGTGGCAAGGCCCGCGTTTTCAAAATTCGAATGGCCCCGTATTTTCCCGTTGCCTGGCGTCAGCATCTCTTGCTTAATTCCGGCCGTCGCACGGCAAGGGTCTGTTTGTCCCATGCCGGCGGCACCGTGAAATGCCTCGGTAGCTCAGTTGGTAGAGCAGTTGACTCTTAATCAATTGGTCCTTGGTTCGAGTCCAAGCCGGGGTACCCATTATGAATGGGTTACAAAGTGCAAATCGTGCGTTTTGTGTCTCTTTTTCTCCGCGTTTTGCCAATAGTGCCGCATCCACGGCGGCCCGATTCCCAGTCATCGCTTCATGGATTGGGCTCGCTTTGCCTGGTTGTCCCGGTTTGCGGCCCGCTTCCCTCCGCAGGGTTCTCCTTGATGCGTTCGAGTTGCCTCCGCATGCGCTCCGCGACCTCGGGGCGGGAGGCAAAGAGATTGGTCGTCTCGCCGGGATCGGCGGCCAGATCATACAACTGATGCGGCGGTCGCGACGGATCCTCCGGTGGTCGCCGCATGATGAGTCCTTTCCCCGATGAAAT
>Ga0114939_10001074_pt1 | contig 22153 bp, 15 predicted proteins | sample AshMeaCrysSpring_FD_87196 | JGI IMG/M metagenome (GOLD analysis project Ga0114939, IMG submission 87196) | Groundwater microbial communities from Big Spring, Nevada to study Microbial Dark Matter (Phase II) - Ash Meadows Crystal Spring | ecosystem: Environmental > Aquatic > Deep subsurface >...
CGGCCGCCACCGCCCGTTCGATCAACTCACGCTCGATACGTCGCAAGAAACGGTCCAGTACGATCTGCTGCTCGCGGCGCTCGTTCACACTGCTGCCTGGTCGATAGGTGCGAATGTGAATCGGCAGCTGCTCGGGTCCCAACGCGCTGATCCGCGCCTGGGCAGCCGCGTGGCGAACGCACTCGATCAGTTCCTCCAAGTCTCCCGGCCAGGGATAGACCACCAGTCGATCGAGCGCCGCGCGGGACCAGCCCGCCGTAACACGCTCGGCTGTCTGGCGCCGGTCCAGCAGCACTTGAGCGAGCATCGGAATGTCTTCTGCCCGTGAACGCAGCGGGGGAATCGTCAGCTCTAAGGTGCTCAGCCGGTGCGCCAGTTTCGGTCCGAAGCCTGTGAGTCGCAGCAGAGAGCGACGGGTTGTCGTGTAGGCTCTGAGCCGGCCATCCCATGCTTCCAGGACCGACTCAAGCCGCTCCTGCGCATCGGCCGGCAATCCGTCTCCTTCACGCAGCAAGACACCGGCTCGTCCTTCTGGTCGCTCCGCCAGGTAGTTGGTTGCAGGCGAGAGGCTGGCATCCAGCAATTCTGCGTCCATCAACGGCGCGTCAACCATGATCAGCGGGCCGGGAGGTTGCGCTGCATTTTGCGCGGCGTGATGAAGACCGCGCGCCAGTGCATCGAGCCCCGCGCCGCGCGGTCCGATCAGCGAGACGTGCGCCTGGCATTGGCCAGCGATGGCTGCCTGCCGTCGCAGATGTTCCGCCGCCAACGAGGAGCCGATCAGCACCGGGGCTCGAGGGAACGATTGAGCCCATTCCCGTGTCTGTCGAATCCAAGCCTGCCTTACGGCTTGGACCTCCGTCGTTTCAGACGCGGGCCGAGCAATCGGCTGCGTTCCGCCGATCGCCAGGACGCGCGGCAAACCTTCGATGGATTGAGGCAGCGCAACAAAGAGCATCGCCAGGGGCGGTTGGTCGTCGCTTGACAGGACGAGCGTCTGAGGACCGCTGCCATAAACGGCTTCCGGCGGCGCCAGTCGCAAGGCAGCCTGATCCAATCGATCGGACGAGAGCACCGCGTCGCCGCAGCAGGCGCGTCCCACGAGGCTCGCATCATCAGGCAAGCCCAGCCATTACAGAGTTGCGCGGTTCACGAGCGCAACGCAACGATGTTCGTCGATCATCCAGCACGGCTGCGAGGCTTCCGCGAGCCCGCGCCAGAGATCCTGAGAGAGATTACGCCGAGCGGCCATGTTCTGCATCGTAGTCCGCCACCGGCACGCAGTGGGATCACTGCTGCGGATTACGAACCACAGGGCCGCATTCAGAAGCAGACCATCCGTTGCATCGCACCGGTCCGCGCGCGATTGGTCGGCATCGCGCCGCGCCAGTCAGTCCCGCGGGGTGACCGTAGGCCATCCCCGCCTGCCAAGCCAACACCCCGGCCTAGAACACGTCCATGATGAAATGATGGCCAGAGTGGAATCGCTGACCGTTCGGGTACTCGTTGAACCACTTGCGGTTGTAAACAGGAATCCGCATTTCCGCCGGATAGCGGTAGTACAGGCTGTCAGCGCTCCGGTAGTACTCTTGCCCCCAGAAATTCTGCGGGTAGTACACGTAGGGGTAGTGGTAGAAACGGTTCCAATCCACGTTCCCGTTGTTGCCACCCCACGCTCGGCCGAAAGCTCGCTGGTCGGCTTGGGCGATGTTTGCGGTGGTGCTGAGCGTCATTGCGGCCAGCAACGCGACCGCCAGAAGTCGACGGAGCATCAGTCAGTTCCCCCCTGGATACTTCGTGCGCGAGGCGGTCAGACACCGCTCACCATCCCGCTTATCGGCAATTCCCGTAGAACCAGTGCAGGGGAAATCGAATCCCGGGATCGAGAAGGGGAAAGTTGCCAGGCGGCCACCAAGCACCGCCGCGCTCGTCCGTCCGCCCCGCCGGGCTTGGGTCAAGCCTTTCCCGGGACCTTGCCCTCGGCCAACTCGGCCTCGTACTGGTCCATCAACGGCCAGTCTTCCGCCAGGGTGCCAAAGTCCGCCATGTGGAGATACCCGCGGAGACGATCGATCGTCCGATTGAGCAACGCGTTGTCTTTCTTGAACACCGGACCGTGACTGGGCAGCAACCACTGGACATCGCTGTCGCGAATTCGCTCCAGCGAGCGAACGAACGCATGGATGTCACTCCCATGGTGGGCATCGATCGCTCCGACACATCCATCGCGATAGATGTTGTCGCCGCTCAGCAGAAGATCCCCCAGGCGAAACGACAACTGGCTGTCGGTGTGTCCAGGCGTGTGCCAGACCTCAAGCTCCAGGTTGCCGACACGGACCACGTCGCCGTCGTTGATCTGATGCTCGATCGTGACCGGTGGCATCGGCATATCGATTTCCTGTGGCTCGATCCGCGCGAACGTCCGCAAACGATCGCCGGACTCCAGAGGGGCCACCGCCAGCGGATGAGCCGTGACCGTTGTACGCAGGGCTTGCTTGGCTCGCGCCAAGCCTTGGATATGGTCTACATCGGCGTGCGTCGCGATCAGCGTCTTGCACTGCGAAAGCGGAAAATCGATCCCACGAATCATGTCGATGATTTCGTCGACCGTGTCCTCGTACCCGATGTCGATCAGGACCCACTCATCTGCGTCGTAGATCAAGTAGACGTTACAGCCGAGCACCTGGCCGGCCTGATGGTTGATCTCGATCACCCCGGGAAAAATCGGTTTGCGCGACAACATGCGGGCGGCTCAGCGTGGCTGGGTCGTTCGGTCGCCGCAGACGATCAACGGCGTTCTCTCAGGTCAATAAAACGCAACGGAAGCAGACGGAGTCTAGACTTTGTCTCCAAGCGGAAAAACCGGTCGCCTCGCGACTCAAAGGGTTCTCTCTGCCCCAGGTTTTGTGGGAAGGAGAGAGTGGATGCGCGGGGGAATTTGAGACTAGGCCTGGTCTCCTGCTGCCGCCATTGAACGCAGACTCAACGCCTGCCGCAACCCGCATCGATAATCGGGATAGGCAAGACGGGGCAGCAGGTCCCGACGCATTCTTCGATTCCAGACGCGCTTGCTGTTCTCTCCCCGCGGGCGGCGGACCATACCGCTCGCCGTTCCACTTGGCAGCATGGCCGGAGCGCCAACCAGCCGCCCCAGTTCCGAATAAAAGTCCCGACGCCGCACCGGGGATCCGTCGCTGATCACGTAGATCGGCTCACGCGTCGGACCTGAAAGTGCCGCGACCGCTGCCGCTGCAGCGTCATCGGCATGGATCAGGTTCAAGAAGCCGTCGTCGGCTCCCTCCAGAAGCTGGCCAGTGCGGATCTCTGCAAAGCGAGGTAGTCGGCCGGGCCCATAAATTCCAGCCAAACGCAGGATCGTCGAACCGCCTCCAGGGCGATGGCTCCGCAACACGGCCTCCGCTGCCAGGTGCGCCGCCCCGCCGGCTCGCTTCGGACGGCACGGGCTGTATTCGTCCACCCAAACACCCCCGTCCTGATGGTAGACCCCCGTGGAACTCAGGTAGACCACTCGCGTCGATGGGTCGATCGACCGAAGTGCCGCTCGCAGTCCGTCGACATACCACCGGTAGAAGTCGACGTTCGTCGAGCGGTCGCGCCCCACGGCGATCAAGGCGACCGGGACCTGGGGGAGGCCACGAAGTGTCCAAGGTCGGAGCCAATCCCCCACGACGGGCCGCAGCCCTTCGCGGGCGAACTCGCCCGCACGGGCCTTCGATCGCGTCAGCGCGTGGACTCGCGTGCCGCGGAGCAGGAGCCGTTTGGCGACGCGGATTCCCACATAGCCACAGCCAAAAATCAGCAAGTCTTCAGGGGATTTCGCGGTTGCCATACCGAATCGTATCCAGCGGGCGACCCCACCCAAGCCCCCGGTTCGTACTGATTATGCCTGTCCTAATGGCGAATCGCGGGACCGGCCGGGCGGATCGGGCGGGTGGCGGCCGAATTGCGCCTGTCCCAATGGGGTGGGAGAAGGTGCGGATGTGGTTCGGAGCGAAGGATTTGCAGAGAGCGGATGACCGAATCTGGAACCCCACTAGGCAGGCGGTAGTAAAATGCAGGGGAGTGAGGAGAGTCGAACCGAGGTCCGATACTTGGGCCGCCGGGACGGGTTTCTTTTATGAGGCACTCCTTGGTTTCTCGCGGGGTCCTACGGAGAGACTGGGGTCGGAAGCCACAAATCGCAGGAACCGCTGAATGAATGGTGCGGCCCGTCGATCGATGAGCTCGCTGACGCGGACCGCCATGCTCCTTGGCATGGCCTTCTTGGCTCCGACTGCCTCCCAGGGCTGGGCCGAAGACATCCCGTTGCCCATCGAAAAAGGTACCTATATCTCGGTTACCGATCAGCTCCGCGATTTGTTGGCCGGGAAATCCCCGCAGACGATCGACGAACTGAAGGCGATTGAGCACCAGCAGCAGCGGGTTGCCGAACGCATCCGCAGTTGCACAGTCAGTATTTCGATCGGCAATTCACAGGGCAGTGGGGTGATCGTCACGGAAGACGGGATCGTCTTGACCGCGGCTCACGTTGCGATTGAACCTGGCTTGCAGTGTGAGGTGCGATTATCGGATGGGCAGCGAGTTCCTGGCCGCACATGGGGCATGAATCGGTTCGTCGACGCGGGGATGGTCAAGCTGTTGTCAGACGTTGGCCCGGATGGCAAGCCCTGGCCGTATGCAACCGTCGGGATGAGCGGTGAACTGAGCGACGGGACTTGGTGCCTGGCGACTGGTCACCCGGGAGGTTACGACGAAAGTCGCGGACCGGTCCTGCGGATGGGACGCGTGCTCTATCGCGACCACAGCGCGATCGTTACTGATTGTGCGCTGATCAGCGGCGATAGCGGCGGTCCGTTGTTTGACTTGTCCGGACGATTGGTGGGCGTGCACAGTCGCATCGGCAGCGAGGTGATCGACAACATCCATGTGCCGATCGACCAATACGAAGCGAGTTGGGAGCGCCTTCAGAAAGGTGATGCGTGGGGATACTTGCCCGGCTTTCGACCGGTTCTGGGAATTCGCGGCCGCAAAGGTGGTGGAGCAGCTGTGATCGAGACGGTTACCGAAGGCGGACCGGGAGCTCAGGCTGGGTTGAAGGCGGGCGATGTCGTGCTGCGGTTCGGCGATAAGCCCATCGCAAACTTCAGTGAACTGCAGGAAGCGATCTTGAATACGATGCCAGGCCAAAGAGTAGGGATGCTGATCGAGCGGGAAGTCGACGGCGCGGTCCGTAAGCTTTGGCTGAAGAATGTGCGCATCGGACGATCCCAGGAATGATCGTCGGTTAATGTCCGAGGAAACGTACCCGGTGCCAAGCCGCGCCATGAGGGGAGCCCGTTCGTCAATGCCTGCTCAAGCTGAAAAAGGCCGCACCGCTTGGGTGCGATGGATGATCGTGCTCGGGCTATTCGCAGGCTCGGCCGCCGCTGCGTTCGCTCAGGAAGTAAGTGAAACGCGCGACCGCTCATGGGAAGGACGGCGAGAACGCCGGATCGCTCCATTTCGGCGCGACGCGGAAGCGGTCATGAAGCTTGTCGAACCCCTGATGACCTCGCTGCACGATGCCACGGTGGAAGTTCTCAGCGAAGGACGCCCGGCCGCGCTGGGTATCGTCATCGATGCCCGCGGGCTTGTGTTGACAAAGGCCAGTCAGGTCCCTGGCACGTCGGAGCTCGCCGTCCGATTTTCAGACGGCCGCCGCTACAACAGCATACGCGTCGCCGAACGCCGAACCAATGACCTGGTACTGCTGCAGATGGAAGGCGCTGAGCGGATGAGCTTTGCGACGGTCGCGTTCAGCGATCAGGATCCGCCTTCCGTTGGCAGCCTGTTGATCAGCGCGGGACCGGACGGCAAGCCAATCGGCCTGGGAACCGTGGGCGTGCCGCCTCGGCCAGTCGAAGAGTTCGGCGTGTTGGGAATCAATCTGGAGGATGGACCCACCGGGCCGATTGTTGCGGTCGTGCTGCCGGACAGCGGCGCCGCCGAAGCCGGTATCCAGGATGGAGACATCGTCGAATCGCTCGATGGGACGTCCTATCGCACAGCCGAAGGGCTCCGTAAAGCCCTCGGCGCACTGTATCCAGGCGACCGGGTAAAGCTCAGTATCCGCCGCGGCGACGAACGGCTCGATCTGACGGCTGAACTCCGTGATCGCTGGCAGTTACTGATCGGCGACCGGGCAGAGCTGATGGTCAACGGACCAACCAATGGTCGGGCCAGTGGCTTTGAGCAGGCGATTCAGCACGACACCGTGTTAGAGCCCAATCGCTGCGGCGGGCCGATTGTCGACATCGAGGGTCACGTCGTAGCCTTGAACATCGCGCGAGCCGGTCGAGTCGCCACCTACGCGATTCCCGCCGAAATCGTGCAGCGCGACATCAACTCGATGCTCGAGGAACTCGCGCAGGCAGAGACGATCGCTACACCTGACGCGGAAACGACACCTGTCAGCGCCGTGCAGGGCGGCGAATGATGGCATGATCGCGTGGCGGAAGTTTCCCAACTCCGCTGCCTGTCTTCCGAACCGCCGGCTCGATTCCGCCACAACCTTCCGCTGATCCCCGGCCTTCGCCGTCCACCGGTTGGAATCCACGATCGCTGGCCAGTTCAAGCATCACGCTAGTGGACGCGGTGCCCAGGCTTCGCGCCTTCATCGACGCTCAACAAGAACACTTCCGTCCCGCCGCTGCCGGCGGCCGTGACCATCCCTTCGCTCAGGCCAAACTTCATCTGTCGCGGCTTGAGATTGGCCACCATGACCACAAGCCGACCCACCAGGTCGGCCGGTGGATAGGCCGCCTTGATTCCCGCGAAGACGGTTCGCCGTTCGTTGCCCCCAAGGCTCAGCGTCAGCTTCAGTAACTTCTTTGCGTCAGGCACTTCCTCGGCGGCGATCACTCGCGCTACGCGCAGGTCCACTTTGGCAAAATCTTCGATCGTGCATTCCGCCGCCAAAGGTTCATCACGGAGCGGTTGGTCGGAATCTTGCGGGGCAGTGGCTCCCGAACCAGTTCCGTCGGTGACCTTCGATTCATCGATCATCTTCTGCACATCCTCAATCGCTACGCGCTGTAGTAAGTGGACAAACTTGCCGACCTCTCGTCCGGTCAGCGGTGTGCGTGACTGATCCCAATGCGTGATCGGATCATTCAACAGATCACCACATTGCCGCGCAAGTCGAGGCAAGATTGGGGCGAGGTAGATGCACAGCTGCCGGAACAGGTTCAGCGCCACCGTGCATACGTCTTGCAGTTCCCGCTGACGCTGCGGATCTTTTCGCAGTTCCCAGGGACGTTGCTGTTCTACAAACGGATTCGCCCGGTCGGCCAGCTCCATGATCAACCGCGTCGCGCGAGCGAAATCTCCGGCTTCATAGGCAGCCGCGATTTCATCGCCCGTTGCCGCGCCCGCGGCGAACAGGCCTCCATCGTCCGGGTACTCGGCGCTCAGCCCCACACCTTCCAGGAATCGCGCCGTGCGGCTGGCCAGGTTGACAACCTTGCCCACCAGATCGCTGTTGACCTTGTCGACAAATTCCTGAGGGCCAAGATCGACGTCTTCCACGCGCGGTACCAGTTTGGTGGCGTAGAAGTACCGCAGATAACTCGGATCGAGATGTTCCAGGTACTTGCTGGCTGCCACCAGCGTTCCGGTCGATTTGCTCATCTTCTCGCCGCCGACCGTCACGAAGCCATGAATATGGACTTTCGTCGGCAAGGAGAAGCCAGCGGCATGCAGCATGCCCGGCCAGAACAGCGTATGGAAGTAGGTGATGTCTTTCCCGATGAAGTGGTGAATTTCCACCTGCGGGCTTCGCCACCAGTCATCAAGCGATTCACCGTGGCGCTGGCACCATTGCCATGTACTGGCGATGTAACCGATCGGCGCGTCAAACCAGACATACCAGTAGTTGCCAGGCGCGTCCGGGATCTCAAAACCGAAATAGGGCGATGGTCGCGAGATGTCCCAGTCGCGAAGCGGCTCACCCAGAAAGTGTCCCGTCAAATAGTTGGCCGTCTCCGGCTGCAACGCACCGCTCTCGGTAACCCAACGCTCCAAGAAGGCATGCTGCTGTTCCAGTTCCACAAACAGGTGCGGCGATGCACGCAGCTCGGGCGTCGCCCCGCTGAGTTCACTGCGTGGGTCGATCAGATCGCTGGGTGAATAGGTGCGGCCGCACTTCGAACAGTTGTCGCCCGGCTGGTTGGCCGCCTTGCAGTAGGGGCAAGTACCGCGGACGTAACGATCGGCCAGAAATGTCTGCTTGACCGGATCGAACAACTGCGTCACGGGACGCTCGATGATCAGCCCCGCATCGCGCAGCGCCTGCCAGAACCGCGCGCACAGCGTGCGGTTCTCGAGGCTGTGAGTGCTGCTGTAATGGTCGAAACTGATCTCGAAACCGGCGAAATCACGCTCGTGGTCCGCCTGCATCGAGGCGATCAGTTCGGTTTCACTCCGCCCTTCGCGCTGCGCGCGGAGCATCGTGGCCGTACCGTGAGTGTCATCCGCGCAGACGTAGACCACGCGGAGCCCACGCATCCGCTGGAAACGGACCCAGATGTCGGTCTGGATGTATTCGAGTAAGTGCCCAAGGTGAATTGGCCCGTTCGCGTAGGGCAGGGCACTGGTGACGAGCAGGCGGCGTTCCATCGCGATGGGGTGCGTCCTATGACAAAGGAAAGCGAGGCATTGTAAAGAAGTCGGCTCGCGGAGGTCAGAAGCCCGCGCCCCGCCGGGACGTCCGCGCGGCGGCGGAGCGAGGATCCAATCCTACGAAACGTTTGAACAGCAGGCAGGGATCAAAGTGGACCGTTTTCAGCGAAAACCAAACCCCCCGCCGATCCTCGCAAAGTTTTTCCGTGCGACCGACCCATGCGGCTTTTGGTCTTGTCTTGCTCCGCTTGAATCGGGACCATTCGCCCCCTCGCCAACCCCGGCGAGCCTGCACTGCCCCCGCATGGATGCCGAGGCGGCTGTCAGGAAGATTGCTCCTCGAGGAAGGGACGCCTCATGCAAGGCCAGGGTTCTCTGAGAATCGGCCGCCGCGCGGCAATCTGCAGCAACCGATTGACGACTTGTCTTGCTGCCAGCCTGGTGTGGATGCTCGCCGCCGGCGGGCTGGCGGAAGCCGCCGACTCGACGGTCATGCTGGCCTTCGAAGCGTCGTGGTGTCCCAACTGCAAGCAAATGGCACCGACCGTCGACTCGTTGGAGAAAGAAGGCTTCGTCATCCGCCGCGTCGATGTCGATCGTGAACAGGGCCTCGTCCAGCGGATGGGTATTGAGCGGATCCCGACTTTTGTCGTGATGACCGGTGGCCGCGAAGACACTCGCTTCGTCGGGATTACAGATGTCAGTGCCCTGCGATTGGCCCTGCAACCGGCACCCGCGACGCGGTTGGGCGAAACCAGCAGTACCAGCCCGGCCATCAACGGCCCCGCGTTTGCAGGCCTGCCAAGCCCATCGCTCGCCGCGAACGGCCCGAGCTTCGCGCCGTCAGAAATCGCACCGTCCATCCGTGAAGTGATGACAGCATCGGACGAAGTCGCCGCCGCGGCGACCGTGCGGCTCCGCGTGACGGATGGCAACGCGGTGGGCATCGGCAGCGGCACGATCATCGATGTGCACGGCGACGAGGCCCTCGTGCTGACCTGCGGCCATATCTTCCGCGATTCAGCCGGTCGCGCCCCGGTGCAAATCGACCTGTTCCATCAAGGCGAAACGATCACAATTCCCGGTCAGGTGATCGATTATTCGGCCGAAGAACGTGATGTGGCGCTGGTCGTTTGTCGGCCGGGTATTCCCGTCAAGTTCGCACCGGTAGCACCCGAAAACTGGCAAGCGCAATCCGGCGAGAGCGTCTTCAGCCTTGGCTGCGATCGAGGCGCCGATCCGTCGCGCCGCGATACCCGCATCACCGCGATCAACAAATATCTCGGGCCACCCAATCTGGAGATCGCCGGCGCACCGGTAGACGGCCGCAGCGGCGGAGGACTCTTCAACAGCGCGGGCCAGTTGATCGGAGTCTGCAATGCCGCGGACCCGCAAGATGACGAAGGCATCTACGCCGGGACCGCCGTCGTGCACTGGCAACTCGATCGAGTCAATCTTGGACACCTCTACCGCGAAGACAGCCCGCCCGCCGCTCCTTCCGTCGCCTTGGCCTCCACCGCTCCCACCGAGCCGCCGGCGAACAGCGCCACGACCACTCCCCCCGTCGAACTCACCGACCAAGAAGTGATCGTCATTGTTCGTGATCGCAATGGATCTCAAGGAGCTGCCCGGGTCCTGGAGTTCAAGACCGTTCCGCCTCAACTGGCGGGACTGCTTCAAACGCAGCGCTAGCTGCACGCAACGCAGCGCTAGCTGCAGCCGAGCGCGGCCAGACGTGCCGCGCCATTCAACCAAGCCCGGCCCCGATGTCCGATCAGCCATCGTGCAGCATCGGGTAACTGAGCCAACGTGGCGTGGTACTCGGACAGCCACAGCAGGCTGTCATAGCCAAATCCTCCCCCGCCACGCGGTGCGTCGAGGATCGTTCCCACGCATTGGCCGACGCTGGTCCAGCGAATCACACCCTGTGGGTCCGCAACCGCCAGATGGCAAACGAATCGAGCCCCGCGTCGCTCGATCGGTACGCCCGCTAATTCATCCAGCAGCCGCCGACGATTCTCCGCGGCACTCGCCGTGGGTCCCGCAAAGCGCGCCGAACGAGGGCCCGGTGCTCCGTGCAGCGCCGCGACCTCCAGCCCTGTGTCGTCGGCTAACGCCCACTGGCCATTGGCACGGGCCCATGAAGTCGCCTTTCGCGCCGCGTTTTCTCGGTAATCGTCCAGGGTTTCCTCTACTACGCAATCCGAGGTAGCGGACCCCATCGGCCAATCATCGAGTGCCAGCAGCCAGCGAAACTCACGCAGCTTGTCCGCGTTGTTCGTGGCAACGATCAGCGGCGGAAGAGCGGGTGATCGAGACATACGCCGGAAGTGGTTGCCAGCATTGGCCTGTACGGACGCAAAGAACGGCAAGCAGCCAACGGTTAAGTCTCGTTGGTGCCGCGTGTGATCCCGACGCGGTTGTCGGCCCGCAACGTTCGCCAGATCGTCGTTCCGCTCAGCTGGCCCGTCAGCAGCTGCTGATGGAGTTCGATCAATCGCGTGGTCTGAGCCGTGTCATGCTCCAAAAGTTCAACGCGAAATCGCTGGACTCCGGCTTGCCGCAGGCCTGGCACCAGTTCGGCTCCGCTCTGCGCCGTCGCATTGAACAAGGTATTACGACAAGCCACATCGGCGACAAGCGAGTGGGCTTTACCCATCCGGTCCCGCAGGTGCACGACATGCCGATCGCAGGGGCGGCCACAGTTCGTCTTGTTCGTGCCGGGTGAGAGGACAGAACAGAACACGCAATGCTCCATGTGGAACATTGCCATGTGTTGATGAATCACCACCTCCAGCCACTCCGGCGGGACGTGCCGAACAAGCTCCAGCAGCTGATCGCGATTCAAATCATAGGACGCGACGACATGCTGTGCGCCCAACTGGATGAGCCAATCGGCGGTCAGATCGTTCGCCGCATTCAGCGAAAAATCCGCGATCGTCGGCCATTGGTGATCGAGCGACCAGCGAAGCGTCGCAAGATTGCGTGCCAGGATCCCATCGGGCTGTGCCCGTTCGATGATCTTGGCCAGACCTTCTTCTCCGGGCTTCTGGATTCTGATCGTGGAAACGAACACAGGGATCCCTGCCTCGCGCGCCTCAGCCACGGCCGTCCGGTACTGGCGAATGTCATGGAAGTCGACGTACAGTCCTGCCGGTCGCGTGGCGAGCGCGGGCTTGACTTGTTCCAGGCGGCGGCACATCACCCAAAGCGCTGCCCCTTCATCCGCCGCTTTCGCAGAACGCTCGTCGGACGTGCTCGGCTCGCCCAGTGACGCGCGGCGACCGCGGATCTCTTGACGGAGCCGAACCAATACGGATTCAGGGGCGAGTTTGCGCTCAGTCCGCGTCTGCATCTGCTCGGTGAGCGACACGATCAGCCGCTTCCGCACGGCTCCGAGTTCCGAGAGGGGCATCATCGGGCGGTTCGAAATCTCAGCCGTCAGAGTCCGCAGGACGAATGGCGTGGCCCCGAGGCGACCGAGCTGGGTCTGAAGCGTCTCGACGGTCAGCGGGTGCTGTTCGGCGACAAGCAAATCCACTTCACTGACCACTTCGCAGGTTCGACCGACGGGCAATCGCGCTTCGACGAACAAGGGCTTCCCCGCCTCGGCGCGGACATGCACGTCGATCGGCACGCGGCGAAGCGGGTCGGGTCCGCTGAAGGTCTGTCGCCAGCGCTTCGTGAGTTGGGGATCGTCGGTCTTCCAGACATGCTGTCCGGGTCGCAGGGCCTGCAACTGGAGAGCACCAGGTGCCATTTTCAGCTCAACCATTCCATTGCGGACCGGGCCACGCATGCTTTGGCCGCGCTGCCTGACGTCGTACACTCGGCCGCCTTGCTCTTCGCCGGCCGCGCGGTCGCCCGCAAACACGATCCCATCCCCGCGGGCCACGGACGCGGCCAGTTGCACGCGTACGCCCGAAGTCGTGACTTCGCGAACAGTCCCCAGGAAGATCCCGCGCTTTGCGCTGCTCAGACCGGGCACAAGCACTTTGTGATTGTTGCCGTCCAGCCAGCCGTGAGAGAAACCGCGGCTGAAAGACAGCTCCATCTCTTGCACTTCTTCCTTGGTGAACTGGACTGGCTGTCCTGCCAGCGCCTGATCGATCGCGCGGCGATAGTGGGACGTGATGTTCGCGACATACTCGGGTGTTTTCAGGCGACCTTCGATCTTGAAACTGCAAACACCGGCCGCGATCAACTGGGGTATCAGATCGAACGCCGCGAGGTCCTGCGGGCTGAGCAGGTATTGCTGCGAACCCAAGTCGCGAAACTTGCCATCGACGATCAGGTCATAGGGCAGGCGACAGGCTTGAGCGCACTGTCCGCGATTCGCGCTGCGGCCACCGAGTGCTTCACTGGTCAGGCATTGTCCCGAATAGGCGACGCACAATGCGCCGTGCACGAACGCCTCCACCGGGATATCCGTCGACTCATGGACACGCTTGATCTCCTCGACGCTCAATTCCCGCGGCATCACGACGCGCGACAGTCCAAGATCGCGAGCAACTTCGATGCAGCCGGCGCTGCTGAGCGACATCTGGGTCGAAGCGTGGATCGGCAGTTCGGGGCAAACCGCGCGGATCAACCGGGCTGCCCCCAGATCCTGCACGAGCACTGCATCGACCCCCGCGCTGGCCACTGCCCGCGCGACGGACTCAAACTCGGGAAGCTCATCGGCAAAGACGAGCGTATTGAGGGTCACGTATCCCCGTACGCCGCGGCCGTGCAGAAAGCGGATAACGTCCGGGAGTTCCGCGACCGTAAAGTTCGCCGCACGGGCCCGTGCATTGAACCCGCAATCAAGCCCGAAGTAGACCGCGTCCGCTCCGTTCTCGACGGCCGCGCGGAGGCACTCCCAATCGCCGGCGGGCGCAAGCAATTCCACTTCGACGGCGGGCATGGCGGTCCCTTTCGCCCGCATTCTATCCTCCGAGCCATCGCGATTCTTCGGACTCGCATGCAGAAAAGCACGGTTGACCGCCCGCTGCAAGCGGTTCTGATTCAGGCGCCGTCGGCGTGCGGAACGGCGAGGATTGTCGCGTGCTCGCGGCGGTCGATCAGCCATTCATGGGCCCGCTGACATGCCGAACACATCGCTCGACTGATCGCACCGACGTCCGGTCGAGCTTTGGCCAACAGCTTCTCTGCGGCATCCAAAGCAGCGGCGGATCCGCCGGAGCGTTCCGCTTCGGCGCGTGCGGCAAGCCGTTCGTCGGTGGGCAAGCCGTTCCACTGCGCGGCCAATCCCAGGTGGTACAGTTCATTGCCGCTGGTGCCTTCCGCCGGGGCGTTCCCTTCCGCCGCCAGGCAGCGCGGATAGACGTCTTTCCCATCGGCCGTCGCGATCGACTGTAACTCCAGTTCCACCTGCCACTCTTCTCCGAAGTCGTACAGGTAGTGGATGCACCGCAGTTTTTTCGCCCGGGGCAGCCGCACGAACAAATCGCTCAGCAGGGTGTCGGCTGCCGTGACGCCGTGAACGGCTTCCACACGCGGATCGTCAATCCGCTGTCGCTGATATTGGAACTCGTACAGGTGATGGTCTTCCCAGCCCATCGCGGCCTGAATGCACGCATGCAGATGGTGCAAAGTACAGTCGGTCACTTCGATCGTTCGGAGCACGGACAGGCCCGGAGCCGCCAGCGCCCGAAAGTACAGTGTGAACTGATAGACCCGGTCCTTCAGCCAGCGCGTTTCAAAATGGAGGGTCTGATCGTGCTCCGCGACATCCGAGAGGGTCCCTACGAAAAGTCGATAGACTTCGTGGGGGACCTCCGCGGAGGCCGGTCTGGGATTCAGGACCTGGGTGACTTCTTCCAGGATGTTCAGCATCCGCGGATTGAACAAGATTCGCGGATCCAAGGGACCCACGGCAGCCGCCTGTTCCAGTTCCCGCGAACGCTTGTACATCGTCGCCTGGGACGTTTTTAGTCCTTTGCAGATGCTCGCCACGCTCAGCGGGGACGGATGATCGGAAGCGGTCAGAAAGTTTGTCCGCGCGATCTGATGCAATACGCCGGCAGCCCATGTGTTGCGCTTGAAGCGGCGCAGATCAATCCCGCCTTGTTGGGCCGCAACCAACAGTTCCCGACAGGCCGCCAGTATTTGGCCACGATCATCTCGCCGTTCGACAGACTTCGCGATCAGCCCCAAGATCGACTCTTGGATATGTTGATCGGTCGACACCATCATGGCTTCTCCATTCCACTTCGCACGATGCGCTACGAGCCAACCGGCTGTTCATCCGATTGGCCTCCGATAGTGTACCTCAGCCGACCGTGCGCGGGCATGGTCGGAGGAACGACCCGATCCAAGGCGCGAACTGAAGCTGTGTTCACGATCGCTGGAACCGCAAAAACGCAAGCATTTGGGAATTTGGGAACTCAAAAGCACCGAAGCGCGGCGGCGGGCAAAACGTTCACATGAGGATGTCGCCGCGCTGCAGATCTTGCGAAGGAACCCTAGTAGTCCAACGCAGCGCCGCCGTCGACTTGCAGGCCTTGGCCCGTAATAAAACTTGAATCTTCCGTCGCCAAGAACAAACAGACGCGACCGATCTCGCGCGGATCGGCCATTCGGCCTAATGCTTGCAATTGTGCGATACGATCGAGTGCTTCCTGCGGATCGGGAAGCGTCGCAGCCCAGCTCCGCATCAACGGCGTATCCACATTGCTTGGCAGCACCGCATTGACGCGGATCCCGTCTTCGGCAGTCTCCAGGGCAAGCGCCTTGGTGAAGCTCAGCATGGCACCCTTGCTGGCGGAATACGCAGCGGCGAGCGTTTGGCCCAGGACGGCGGTCATCGAGCTGATATTGATGATCGTTCCCCCCGCGCTGCCGATCCCGCGCGTGGCTCGCAGGTATGGCAATGCGGCGCGGCTGGCGACGAATGCGCTGACAAAGTTGATCTGCAGGACGTTCCACAGTTCATCGTCGCTCGTCTGTTCGATCGGTTGGCTGGGAGGATGAATGCCGGCGTTATTGATCAGGCAGTCGAGACGTCCCCAGCAGCCAGCGGCCGCCACCACCAGTTCCTGCAAACGATTGCTGTCAGCCACGTCGCAGACCGCCGACCAGGTGGAACCGGGGCGTTTCTGTTCGTAAACCGCAACCGCGGCTTGCAAGGCCTGGTCGTTACGATCCAGCAATGCCAAACGGGCCCCTTCTTCGTGAAACACATCCGCGCAGCCCCGTCCAATACCGGCTGCAGCCCCCGTGATCAGAACCACGCGATCGGCGAATCGCATCGGCGTTTTCCTCAGCATTCAGCGTGCGTGTGGACAATTTGTCGGTGAGGAACGTTGTCGGTTGGGAACGTTTTCGGTTGGGAACGTTTTCGGTTGGGAACGGCCGCGATCCCGCGCGGGCACCGCGAAGGCGAGCGCGCCGGCGAGTTACGGGGGGGCCGCCACCCCGCGTATCGCGAACCCCCCGACCGATCGCCTATTATGGGCCTCTGCGAAGGCTTTCGGTTCAGGATCTCCAAGGTACTCACGCCGCCATGTCTGTGTCCGATGATGCGATGTTGGCCACGATGCGTCAGTTTCGCGAGGGCTTGCAAGCCCTTCACGGTTTGTACGTCGATAGTGGTGAACTTGTCGCGCGAACTTACCAGCACCTCCTCAATGGCAACGCCGCGGCGTTCCCGGCGGAAATGGATCAGTTGCATCGCGGGTTGGCGATGAAACTCTACAACGCCGTCTGCCCGGCGGGGTCCGAACCGTCCCGCGAATCGCGGCAACTGGGCCGCGTGTTGCTCGAGCACATCTGGGGGCGGCCCGTGATCGGAGCCGGATTGCATGAAGCGCTCCAGTGGCTCTCGACCGAAGCAGACAAGTTGCGGTGGAGTGACTGTGTTCAGCCGTTTGCCACGCTGCCGCCGCTCCGCGAGCGATGGGGCGAGTTGATGAGCACCTCGATGCGGATTGTCAACTTGGCCGCCAAGGCCGATGGTACCGTGGGACCCACGGAAGCCGATCGCCTGCGTTCGATCCAGTCAGAACTGGAGGCAGCCGGACGTCATGAAGCCGCACGTTTCTCCCAAGCTGCGGCGCGGGAGAAACAGGCGGTGATCGAAACGCACCGCACTGCGGAACGGCTCCGTGATTCCGATTCCACCACGGAAACTCGCGCTCAACCGAAAACACCCCAGCAGGAACTGCCACCGGTCGGTGGGTGGCCCGGCAGTACCACATGGCCTGCCCGCGAACCCGCGCCACGACCACGCGACAGGGAGCCATCGGGCAACGCCCAGACGACCGAAGAGTACAAGCCGGCCAAGGGTAGCAATGTGGCGATCACGCCCGCACCCAGCGAAGTGGCGGACGAGCGAACTCCCGAGCAGCGTCTGACCGACGCGATGAAGAAGCTCGATGATCTGGTCGGACTGGACGTGATTAAGGAACAGATTCGAACGCTGACCAACTTTCTCAAACTGGAAGAACGCCGCAAAGCGGAAGGCCTGCCATCGACCCGCCCCAGCCTGCATATGGTATTCGTCGGCAATCCGGGCACCGGCAAAACGACCGTCGCTCGTTCCGTGGCGGAGATCTTTGCGGCCTTGGGCATTCTTCAGAAGGGACATCTGGTCGAGACCGATCGCAGCGGTCTGGTGGCGGAGTACGCGGGGCAGACGGGACCCAAGACCAATGCGCTGATCGACACGGCGCTTGATGGCGTGCTGTTCATCGATGAAGCCTACTCCCTGGTCGATACGCAGGGCGGCCAAGACCAATACGGCCGTGAAGCAATCCAGACGCTGCTCAAGCGAATGGAGGATCAGCGCGATCGACTCGTCGTGATCCTGGCCGGTTATCCGCGCGAAATCGAAGCGATGCTGTTGAGCAATCCTGGGCTCAAGTCACGCGTCGGCCAGATCCTTGAGTTCGAAGATTACACGCCTGGTGAACTCAGCCAGATATTTGGCTTGATGTGCGGCAAGGCGGAGTACATCTTGCCCACCGAGTCGCGGCGGAGAATTCTCAAGGCATTCACCTATCTCTACGCGACGCGGGATCGGAACTTCGGGAACGGCCGCGCTGTCCGCAACGCCTTCGAGGCCAGCGTCAAACAACTGGCCAATCGCCTGGCCGACGTAGCCCCTGTAACCCGAGCCCTGCTTTCGACGCTGGAACCGGAAGACATCGTCGTGCCAGGCATTGGAAAAGCCCACCTGGCGGCATTGGCGGGGTTGCCGGGCCGCGTGTTGATGACGTGCCCGGCATGCAAGGAAGCCGCGGACTTCGACGACCAACTGGTCGGCTCACGGGTCGCGTGTCCTCACTGCAAAAAGGAAATCGCACTGGATTGGGGCGAGCCAATTCCGCCCGAGATGAGTACGGAAGCTGCCGCGGCGGATCGACCGAATGCGGACACGAATGGATCGCCCTCCGATGAACCGACCAGCAGCGGCAAGGTCGATGAAAAATCGGAGGCGAGTCCGTCTCCTTGAATTTCACGTCCGCAATCTTTCGTCCAGTTGCCTCTGGCAGGCAGACGGCCGCCGTCAGACCTGTACCGGCGCGGTTGTGTTGTCGCGAACGCCCCTGAAACGTTGATGGTAGGGCGATCAATCGCCATACCTGACTGCCGTCCATTCATCCACCCATCTTCGCTGCCTCTCCCTGCCATGAAGCCAATTGTCCAAATCTCGCTCGATGTCACCACAATCGAAGAAGCGCTCGATACAGCGACGCTTGCCGCGAGGGCCGGCATCGATTGGCTGGAAGCGGGGACGCCGTTGATTCTTGCCGAGGGCATGCATGGCGTCCGTGCGCTACGAGCCAACTTTCCCGAGTATCCGATCGTGGCGGACTTGAAAACGATGGATGGCGGATACTTGGAGGCTGAGTTGATGGCCCGTGCCGGCGCAACGCACGTCGTCGTGATGGAACGCGCGCATGAAGAGACGATCAAGTGTGTGGTGAAGGCCGGCCGCGACTTCGGCATCAAAGTGATGGGCGATAACCTGGGTGCTCCGGATATGGTGGCGGCTGCCCGGCGTTTGGAAGATCTGGGGTGCGACTACATCATTCACCACATTGGTTATGACGAACGCCGAGGGATCGCAGCCGCAGGACGTCGCGCGCCGACGCCCTTGGATCAACTTCGGCAAGTCGTCGCCGCAGTACAGGTCCCTGTCCAGGCGGTCGGTGGGCTGTCGATCACGCAAGCGATCGAGACCCCACTGCATGGTGCGCCGCTTGTGGTGATCGGAGCCCCGTTGGCGATTGATCCAGACCGATTCGCCGCGGCAGGGGGAGACCTCGAGTCCGTCCTCCGCGAGATCTGTGATGCGGTTCACCGTTCGGAGTGTGTCCGTCCCGAATAGCAAGTTGCCGCACCGCGATTCCGAACGCCCGATCTGCCGGGGCACCTGACACGCTGAGGCACCTGACGAAACTCGAAGCCTGCGTCCCTCACTGTGCGGCGCGGCCGCACCCGCTAGAATTCGCGGCGCGATCCGCAGGGATCGTTCAGGCGGGCTTCGTCTACGTGGGAAGTGCGATGACACAGGTCCAGACGGCGGTTGTCAACTTCGCTCCGGTCGCGGGCAGTGTGGAATTGCGGGACGTGCATGTTCCTCAGATCGGTCCAACCGACTGCCTGGTGGAAGTGGCAGCGGTGGGAGTCTGTGGCAGCGACCTGCACCAATGGACGGGAGATCACAGCTGGCCAGTCAATTATCCGGTAGTGTTGGGTCACGAATTTGCCGGTCAGATCGTCGAAGTAGGCAGTCAGGTCCAAGGCTGGCAGGTCGATGACCGCGTGACCAGTGAGACCGCGGCGGTGATCGATCCCCAGAATCCGATGACGCGGCAGGGGCGTTACAACCTGGACCCGACACGCAAGGGTTTCGGTTACGGAGTGGACGGGGCGATGACCCGTTGGGTCCGTGTTCCGGCGCGATGCCTGCATCGCGTTCCCGCCGGATTGGCGTGGAAGTATGCCGCCTTGACGGAACCTTGTTGCGTTGCCTACAGCGCGGTGGTCGCGAATGCCCAGATCCAACCTGGCGATCGTGTGGTCGTATTTGGACCGGGACCGATCGGTCTGCTGTGCGCGGCGATGGCCAGGCTCTGTGGTGCCGAAGTTGCCGTCGTCGGCCTGCCGCGGGACGTGTCGCGTCTGTCGATCGCCCAGCAATACGGCTGTGTCACCCTGCAGCCCGATCAGGTGAGCGATTGGAGCAAAGCGGTCGATGGGCTTGGTGCGGACGGCACGATTGACGCGGCCGGAGTTTCGGCGACGCTGCAGTCGGCGATTGCCGTCACGCGCCCCGGAGGATGGATCTCGAAAGTTGGCTGGGGACCACAGCCGCTGAACTTCTCGCTTGATCCACTGGTTCAAAAGAACCTGCGGCTGCAGGGCAGCTTCAGCCATACCTGGGCGATCTGGGAACGCGTGCTCCGTTTGCTCGGCACGGGACAGCTCTCGGTCGCGCCGATTGTCGGTGGAGTGTGGAGCTTACAGGATTGGCATCACGCATTTGAAACGATGCACGGCGGTCAGATCGTCAAAGCGGTGCTGAGCCTTCGTGAAGATGTCTGACGCAATACGACGTCGGATGCAATCCCGCGGGGGGTCTCTCCAGAGCCGCTGCCTCACCCAGGCCCCATAGGGTGCTATTTGCCGCCCGTCGAACTGCCCACAGGTAGGCGGGAGTGCGCTTCCGATCCGATCGCGGGGACCTGACGAAGCGGCGATCCTGGAATCTCGTGACCGTTGCCGTCTACGCGTCAATCTTCCCGCGCTAGACCTCAACCAACGGTGCCATCGACGTATCCGCCGGCTGACCGGTCATCGGCGGTGATCGATACTTTCGGAAGAACGCCTGAACGTCCAAGGACAGGCTGAACAGGGCGGGCACTACCAACAGCGTCACTACGGTAGAGAATGCCAAACCACCCAAGACTACAGCGCCCAACCCGCGATACAACTCACTGCCGGCTCCCGGGAACAACACCAACGGCATCAAGCCCAGCAAGGTGGTCACGGTCGTCATGAAAATCGGCCGCACCCGGCTGGCGGTGCTTTCCAGAATGGCCTGTTTCGTGGAGAGTCCCGCACGAATCAGGTTCAGCGATTGGTGGACAATCAGAATCGGGTTGTTGACGACGGTTCCGATCAGGATCACGAAGCCCAGCATCGTCAGAACATCGAGATTCTGGATCCGCTCACCGATCACCAGGGCATACTGATTCAACAATCGCAATCCCAAGACGCCGCCCAACATGCCTACCGGCACGCTGGTGATGATCACCAGAGGATGCATCCAGGATTCAAACAAACCGGCCAGCAGCAGATAGGTGATCAACAGCGCAAGCAGGAAGTTCCATTTCAATGCATCCCAAGTGCTTCGCAGCTTGTCAGCTGTCCCGGACAACGTGATGCGATAGCCGCCGTCCAATTCGCCGCTTCCGCGAATGGGACGAACGATCTCTTGCTCGATCCGCTCCACGGCTTCCTGCAGCGGCATCTCTTCGGGCGGAGAAACACGAATGGTCACGGCACGTTGTCGCTCGCGGTGCGTGATCACCTGAGGTCCGCTGGTCAGTTGGGAGTCGGCCACGGCCGCCAACGGCACCAGTTGTCCGATGGGTGTCGAGACCGGCATGCTCATCAGATCTTCGGCACGCCCCACTTTTTCCGTGGCGCTCTTGATCACCAGGTCGACCTTGTGGCCCTCGCGGATGAAATCACCCGCGTAGGCGCCGTCTACCAGGGCGTTGACCACATAACCAAGGGATGTGGCGTTCATCCCGAGTGATTCGAGCTGCAACAGCCGCGGTTCGATCTGCAGTTCGGGATTGCTCAATTCCAAAGCTGGCTGGGCGATCGCCTGTCCGCCGCCCAGGACAGGCTTGGCTTGATCCAGCACCTTCCGCCCGACCATCAGCAGGTGGTCCATTTCGGGACCGGAGATCTCGACATCGATCCGACGTCCCAGAGAACCGCGGCCAAACAAACTGGCTTGGGACGCGGAAACGCGCGCTCCCGGGAGCATTCCACCCAGATCCTCAATCAGTCGAACCACTCCCGCCGCCTTCGTGGGATCGACAGCCCGCGAGCCAATGAAGATCTCCGACATCCGGCCGGAAATGAAGTAATCCGCCAGTGCCGGATACGCCAAGGAGTCCGCCCCCTGATCGGTCGGCTCGACACTCGCATACGGCAGCAGATGGCGCTCGATCAGTTTTCCAAGTAACTCGGTTTCTTCGAAGTTGTAGCCCGGGGGTAACGAAATGTTGCCGAACACCAGATTGCGATTCCCGGTCGGCAAATACTCGACCTTCGGCCACAGCAGGTAGGTGGCCCATAGCGACCCACCGATGCCAAACACGACCAGCGCCAGGCGACGCAGCACTCCGCGCTGAGCCCAGGCGTTGCAATAGAGGATGGCCTGCGTAAAGCCATTTCCCAACCCGCCAAGTCGTTGGGGGACCCACCCGGTGGCCCCCGCCCCGCC
>Ga0114939_10001075_pt1 | contig 22144 bp, 23 predicted proteins | sample AshMeaCrysSpring_FD_87196 | JGI IMG/M metagenome (GOLD analysis project Ga0114939, IMG submission 87196) | Groundwater microbial communities from Big Spring, Nevada to study Microbial Dark Matter (Phase II) - Ash Meadows Crystal Spring | ecosystem: Environmental > Aquatic > Deep subsurface >...
AGGCCAGGTCCTTTTCCGCGTTGTCGCGGACATGCACACGGCCCAGTTCATGCCAGCCCTGACCAACATGCGGCTTCGTGCCGGCAGAAGTCTGCGCCTGGGTTTGTACACTCGCGACCGTGGCCAATGCGAGGGTGCTGAGAAACAGTGGGGCCAGAGAAGTTCTAACTTTCGATCTCCCGAACTTGTCGACCACTGTATTTCTGACGATCCGATCAGTTCGCAACTTCAGCGCGACTGCCTCGGCGTGTCAACAGCGACCTGATTTCGAGCCATCTGGCGCCGTCCGCGGGTCAGCACACCGACAGGCCGAGCAATGACCGCAATTGGCGCGCAGCGCGAACGGCTGCTCCTGGCCGGCTCCCGCCGGTCGCGCCATGACCACGAACCGGTCGTTCGCCGTTCTGGACGGGTCATACGGACTTTGAATTCAGTCAAATCCGTACGGACTTTGTCCACCGCATGCGGACTTTGTTCCACCCGATCAGAGGGCGTCCACCCTGCTCCGGAACGCCTCGTACTCGTCCACCACCCGATCGTGTGCCTCGAGCTGCGGGTAGTGGCCCACGTCCTCGAGCAGCACGACGTCGGCATCGGGTACGAGCTCGCGATAGCGCTCCGCGAGATGGCGACCCGAAACCGGGTCCACGGCGCCACAGATCAGCCGCCGCGGCACCGTGGATTCGACGAGCGCGCCGACCCAGCGCGACCGGTTGCGCCGTCGCTGCTCCATGTAGTTGATGAGGCGCGCGAGTGCCCGCCGCCCGCCATCGTGCTCGACCAGGACCCAGAGGTCCGTCAGCTCCTCGCGGGTCGGCGGCGCGCTGCCGGCGATCGAGAGCATCGTGTCCTCAAACTTCTGGTAGCTCATGGCGCGAGCCAGCAATGGCCCGATCAGCGGCCGCGCGAGAAGCTTCTGGATCGGTCGCGCACGGTGGGTCTCAGGAAAGAGCCCGCCATTCAAGAACACCATGCTCGCGATGGCGATTCGCCCCTCGCGCTCGCGCGAGAGCAGTTCCTGGGCGACGGTGTCGCCGTAGTCGTGCGCGAGCACGTGCGCTTTCGTCACGCCGCAGTCGTCGAGCAGCGCCATGCAGAGGTCGGCCTGCAGCGCGATCGGATAGTCGCTGTCGCGGGGCTTGTCCGAGAGCCCGAAGCCGAGCAGGTCGAGCGCGTAGAGGGAGTAGTGCTCGGCCAGCCGGGGCCACACGCGCACCCAGTCGTAGCTCGCCGTGGGGTAGCCGTGGATCAGGAGCAGCGGCGGACGGCCGGGCGTCACGGCCGTGCGCACGAATGCCTGGTGGCCCGCGAGGCGTCGGGTCTCGCCGGCGCTGATCCAGTCACGCAGCTGCTGCGAACCGAACATGTGACCTCGATCCTCCCCCACCCGCAGTCGCGAGCCCGCGCAGTATGCTGAATTCCTTTCCAGACGACAGCCGCGCGCTCGTCACGGGCGCGAGCCGGGGCATCGGCCTGGAGTTCGTTCGCCAGCTGCTGGCCGACGGGCGGTTCTCGAGGGTGCTCGCGGGCTGCCGCGATCCCGGGCGTGCGCTCGATCTCGCCACGCTCGCCGCGACCGAGCCGCGGCTGCAGCTGCTGCGGCTCGACGTCGCGGACGATCAATGCGTCGCGAGCGCGGCTCGCGCCGCGCGGGAGATCACCGACCGGCTGCACCTCGTCGTGAATTGCGCGGGCATGCTTCACGACGCGAGTGCGGGCGTCGCGCCCGAGAAGTGCCTCGCCGACGTGCGGCCCGAGGCGCTGGCCACGAGCTTCGCCGTGAACGCTTTCGGTCCGCTGCTCGTCGCGAAGCACTTCGAGTCCCTGCTTGCGCGGCGCGAGCGTGCCGTGTTCGCGAGCATCTCGGCGCGCGTCGGCAGCATCGGCGACAATCGTCTTGGTGGCTGGTACGCCTATCGTGGCGCGAAGGCGGCGCAGAACATGTTCACGAAGACGCTGGCAATCGAATGGGCACGCTTGCGACGCAACGTCGTCTGCGTCGCGCTGCACCCCGGCACCACTGACACCGACCTCTCGCGGCCTTTCCAGGCCAACGTCCCGCCGGAGAAGCTCTTCGCGCCGGAGCGTACGGTGCGGCAATTGCTCCAGGTGATCGACCGGCTCACACCCGCCGACACCGGGCGGTTCCTCGCCTGGGACGGCAGCGGAATCCCCTGGTGAACGAGTCGCCCGGGACCTGCCCGGCGCTGGCGGCATCGGACCCCGCGCAGCAGCGCAGCGTGCTGCCGGTGCTCCATCGCGACGATCAGGTCGTGGTGATCAACAAGCCGTCGGGCCTGATGGTGCACCGCTCACCGATCGATCGCCACGAGACGCGTTTCGCCGTGCAGCTGTTGCGCGACCAGCTCGGCCGCCGGGTCTACCCGGTGCACCGGCTCGACAAGGGAACCTCGGGGGCGCTGGCCTTCGCGATGGATCGTGAATCGGCCGGCACGCTCGCGACGGCGTTCTCGGGCGGCTCCGTCGTGAAGACCTATCTCGCGCTGGTGCGCGGCTGGCCCGAGGACGCGGGCGTGATCGTGCATGCCCTCGACCCGGTCGCCGACGCATACGCATCGAGCGTCCCGGCGCACGCGCAGCAGGCGCGCACGACGTTCCGAACGCTGGCACGCATCGAGCTGCCGGTGCGCGTGGACCGCTACCCGACCTCGCGCTACGCGCTCGTGGAGCTCGTGCCCGACACCGGACGCCGCCACCAGCTGCGCCGCCATCTCGTGCACGTCTCCCATCCCATCATCGGCGACTCGACCTACGGCAAGGGCCGGCACAACCGCCTGTTCGCCGAGCGCTACGGAGTGCAACGCCTGATGCTCGCCTGCGTGGGACTCGCGTTCGAGCATCCGCTGACCGGAGAACGGATCGGCGTCCATGCCGATCCGGGTCCGGAGTTCGCGCGACTGACGCGCGAATTCGGCTGGGGACCCGACGGCGGGGGGTGTGGCCGCAATGGTCCCTGCTGACGGACTCAGCTCATCTTCGCCTTGACCCTGGCGGCGAGCGCGGCGATGTCGGCCTGGCGGCCCTTGTCGGCCACTTCGCGACCGGGACGCGGCGGCGCCTTGGACGCGCGGTCGAGATACTGCAGCGACTTCGAGTAATCCCCCTGCTCGTAGAGGAACTCCGCGAAGAAATAGTTCGGGTCGATGCCGTTCGGGTTGATCTCGAGCGCTTTCTTCAGTAACTCGCGCGCCTTGTCGTGGTCGCCGAAGCCCACCGGGAAGCCCGGCACCTTGTAGTAGAGCGTACCCAGGCTGGTGTAGGCCGAACCGTCGAGTGCGCCGGGGTCAATCTTGAGCGCGGCCTCGAGATTGCCGCGCGCTTCCTTGGCCAACCCGAGTGCGCCGAGCCCGCCTTTCGCGCCCGCGTAGCTGCTCTCGATGATGCCTTCCCAGATCAGCGCCTCGGCCCGGCCGGGATGCTGCTTCACGAAACCCTCGGCACGTTTCTCGAGGGCGTCGAACGCTTTCACGCGCGCGTCACCCGCGGGAGTCTCGTAATTCACCTTGGCCCAGGACTGCTGGATCGACAGCAGCTCCGCGTCGAAGGCCGGATCGGAGGCGACGGCGTGGCCGGTAATGGTGGCCAGCAACAGCGTGGCGGCGAGCAGGTAACGGGGATGCTTCATCTTCGGAGTCCTCTCAGTATCGGGTGGCGGCAGCGGACTCGCCGGCGTAGCGGCGGATCACAGGCAGCTGCTTTCGGAGCGCGCTGTCCACGACGCGCGGCAACAGGCCGTTGACGCGCGCGAACAGCTTTTCGGGCCAGCCGAGCACGGCCTCGACCTTGCCGCCGGCAAGCATGTCGCAGACGGCTTTCGCGACCAGCTCCGGCGGATCCATCGCCACGCCCAGCTCGTCGTTCATGCGCTCGACGGCCGACGTGTTGATGCCGGTGCGCGTCGCGCGCGGCGCGACGTATCGAACGCTCACGTTCGTGTCGGCGAGCTCGCGCCGCAGTGCCTCGGTGAAGCCTCGTACGGCGAACTTGGTGGCCGAGTAGACCGCGTAGCCCGGGTAGCCGATCGCGCCGAACACCGAGCCCGTGTTCAGGATGCAGGCCTCGGGCTGCGCGAGCAGGTTCGGCAGCAGCTCACGGCAGAGGTGGATCGGCGCCAGCAGGTTGATCGCGATGGCGAGGTCCACCTGTCCGGCGGGCTGATCCGCGACCATCGTGAAGTGATTCACGCCGGCGTTGTTCACCAGCACGTTGATGCCGCCGCGCCAGGCCGCCGCCTCGTTGCACAGCCGCGTGCGGTCCGCGGCCGAGGTGAGGTCGGTCTGCAGCGTTCCGACGCGCACGCCGTACGCCGCGAGGCGCGTCGCCGTGCGCTCGAGCGCCGCGATGTCCCGGTCAACGAGCAGCACGGACGCGCCGCGCGCCAGCAGCTCGGCGGCGACCGCGCCGCCGATGCCGCCGCCGCCTCCGGTGACGAGCGCACGGATCTGGTCGGGCTTCATGCGGTTCTCCTCTGCATCGAAGAAACGGCTGGCGAGGACACCGCGGCCTCGAGCCCGCGGAACACTTGGCCGTAGAGCCAGTAGATGCCGCGGGCGCACCGCAGCACCGCCGCGCGATCGCCCTCGTCGGTGAGCCGTCCGAGGATGGCGCCCAGGTCGTTGATGTGCTCCTTGTCGAGCTCGCCGTGGCTGCGCAGGTAGGTGAATGCGCTGACGGGCAGCTCGAGCCTCCGCTGGATGCGATCGGCGGCATTGAGCGCGAGCGCCACGCTGGTGCCTTCGAGCACGTGCACCATGCCGAAGAACCCGACCGGATTGCGGCGGAACACGGTGTCGTAGGCGTAGGCGACCATCGCCTCGGTCGCGATGGCGGGCTCCGAGGCGGCGGCCGCGGCGCGGTCACCGCCCGCTCGCTCGATGTCGTTCAGGATCCACTCCTCGTGGCCCGTCTCCTCTTCGAGGTAGTGCAGAACCGAGCCACGCAGCCACGCATGACGGTCCGGCAGGCGTGCGCCCACCGCCATCAGCAGTGGCACCGTGTGGCGCACGTGGTGGTAGGCCTGCGTGAGGAACGCGACGTACAGCTCGCGCGTCACGTTGCCTGCGAGCGCGCGCTGGATCACCGGCGCCGAGAGCAGGAACTCTCGGTCAGGCGTGGTGGCACGGGCCAGTTGCTCGTGGAAGGTCATCGATCACCTCGGATTCAGGCAGAAGTCGTGTCGTGGTACAGGGCGTCGAGCCGCGCGCCATGGCGGCGCAGGATCTCGGCGCGACGCAAGCGGCCGTTCGACGTCAGCAGGCCGTTGTCGAAGGAGAACTCCTCCGGTGCACGTATCCAGCGGCGCACCTGCGCATAGGAGGGCAGGCGGGAATTTGCGGCAGCGATGCCGCGCGCGAGCTCGGCGTCGCTCACGCCCGCATCCATCGCGCTCACGATCGCCACCGCATGCGGCCGCGCCTCGCCGTGCACCATCACGTGGCGCACGCCCGGCTGCTGCACGATCTCGCGCTCGACCCATTCGGGCGCGACGTTGCGCCCGAGGCTCGAGATGAACACGTTGCGCAGCCGGCCGCGCACGTAGACGTACCCGTCCGCGTCGATCTCGCCCAGATCGCCCGTGGCCCATTCCTCGCCGGAGCCGCGAGGCGGATCACCGAGATAGCCGAGCATCGTCACGCCCGAGACCATGATCTGGCCATCAGTCGCGACGCGTACGCCGGCATGCGGCAGCGGTCGTCCGACACTGCCAGCGCGGCGCGCCTCCGGCGTGTTGAGACAGACCACCGACGCGCACTCGCTCAGGCCATAGCCTTCATACACGGGCAGGCGCGCGGCCCCGGCGCGTGCGAGCAGCTCGACCGACACCGGCGCACCGCCGACGGCGACGAAGCGCAGCGTGGACGGCACGCGCCACCCGCGCTCGGCGGCACCCACCAGCAGGCGCAGCAGTTCCGGCACCAGCACGAGACTCTCCGGTCGTGCCTGCGTGATGCAGGCGAGCATCCGTCCCGTGTCGAGGCCGGCATAGCTCATGCCGGTGACCTCGGCAGCCGGCAACAGGCAGGTCGCGCCCGCCAGCAGCGGCGAATGGATGCCGGCGATGTTCTCGAGCAGCGTCGCGAGCGGCAGCAGGCACAGGTGACGCTCGATGCCGAGCGACTCCGTCGCCTGCGCGAGCGAGCGCGCCACGGTCTCGACGTGTGCAGCGGACAGGCAGACGCCCTTCGGTTGCCCGGTGCTGCCCGACGTATACGTGACTTTGGCCGTGCCCGGAGGCAGCGGCGGACGCGCCGACTCGGCGAGATCGCGTCGGAAAAGCGCCAGTCCCGAGCGGCCCGAGACGCCGCCCGCGCGCCAGCCAGGAAGCAGCTCGCGCAGTCGCTGCGGGGCGTCGGTCAGCACGCAGTCGATGCCCGCGTCGTCGAGCGCGTGGAGTATCTGCCCTGGCGAGAAGAATCCCGGCAGCGGCACGCACGGCAGGCGAGCCGAATGCAGCGCGAGGTCTGCGATCGCCCAACTCGGCCCATTGTCCGCCATCAGCGCGAAGCGGCGACCATGGCCGGCAAGCCAGTGGCTTTCCTCGGCGACGTGCTCGGCGAGTTCGTCATAACCGATGCGCAGGCGGCCGTCGTCCAGGGCCGCGCGCCCGGGTGCGCGGCGCACGGCGCTCACGAAGTCGAGCGTCATGACGCGGAGCTGAAGCCGGGGATACGCCGGCTCGCCGGGAGATAGCCTGCGAGGACTCGCGGATCGGTGTCGTAGTACCGGCCCCAGCGGTCCGGGCCATTCGACACGCGGGAGACGTCGGCGCGCGCCAACTCCACGAGTGGCGCACCGAAACCCTGCAGGATGCCCCGCACGGCGTTGGTCGCCGTGAACACGATCCAGCGATAGTCATTCGCGAGCAGGTGGGCCGGCAGGGCTGCGACCATGCGCATCGCCGTGCGGCAGTTGCTGCCCGCGAGGTTGCCCACTTCCACGATCTTGCGGCGATCCACCGGCCGGCCGACGGCCGCCGCAATCGCGGCCTCGACCGGTTGCTCGAGGTACTGCTCGAGGTACAGCGCCTGACGCGCGGCGCCACGCAGCCCGATCACGCCGCGCAGCACGCCGCCGCCGTCGCGGAACGACAGGAGCGTCGGCATGAAGCTCTGCACCGTCGCGTCGTGCCGGCGCCGGAACGCCTCGGCCACGAAGGCCTCGAGTTCCGGCCGGGCGGAGGATCCCGCCGGCACCTCGGCGATTCGCAGGTTGCGGCCGAACGAGCGGTGGTGATCGGCGGGGGCGCAGGCGGAGGTAGCGGTCGTCACGTCGGTCTCCCGGATTACAGCTTCGTCGGGGGCGTTGCCCCCCTGTCGTCGTGTTAGACGGAGGCCCGGCGGAAAACCAATCGCGGCTCGCCAGGGCTCCCGAAAACACAATGCCAGTCAGTGAGTTGCATGAACGCCTCGAGCCGGCTGCGGTCCGCGCGGACAACCCGCGATTGATTTGCCGGTGGCCCAACGTCTAATGAAAGGAGAGCCAGGAACCAACGCTTGAACGACGACACCGAACTGGTACGCCGGATGCTCGCTGGCGAGGAACGCGCCTTCACCACGTTCTTCGAGGCGTATTTCCCGCGCGTGTATCGATTCGCGCTGCCGCGCGTCGCGCGCAACGAGGACGTCGCCAAGGACGTAGTCCAGTCCACGCTGATCAAGGCGATGCGCAAGCTCGGCGACTGGCGCGGCGAGGCGGCACTGTTCACCTGGCTGTGCCAGATCTGCCGCCGCGAGATCGCCGACCACGTGCGCACCCAGCGCCGCCACTCGGAGAAGGTGGTGCTGATCGAGGACAGCGAGGAGGTTCGCGCCGCGCTCGAGGCGATCGAGGCGCCGCCGGGCGACGACCCGCTGCGCCGCTGCGACGGCGCGGAGCTCAAGCGCCTCGTGCACGCGGTGCTGGACCGCCTGCCCAGCCGCTACGGCGAAGCGCTGGAGTGGAAGTATGTCGAGGGGCGGTCAGTCGAGGAGATCGGTAACCGGCTGGGAATCGGCCACACAGCGGCGCAGTCGCTGCTCGCGCGCGCACGGGTGGCCTTTCGGGACGGACTCGAAGCGGTGTTCGGTGCGTCGGCTGCCGACGTACTCGCCAGCCTCGAGGCCTGAGGGGAAAAGACATGAGTGACAAGCAGGAAGCCCAGGGCTCGAACGACGAGGCCACCGTCGCGGGGCTGTTGCGCGCGGCGGGCCCGCGACCGATGCCGTCCCGCGAGGCAATGAGCACGGCGCGCGCGGCGGTCGAGGCCGAGTGGCGCAGCGTCACCGCACCGCGGGCGCGCTCGCCAAGGCCAGCAAGCCGCTACACCGGCTGGGCGGCTGCGGCCGCCAGCGTTGCGGTCGCGACCGTCGCGCTCTGGATGGTTCGCTCGAACGTCGAATCTCCGGCCGCAACCGTGGCGTCGCTCGTGCGCATCGAGGGCGAGGTCCAGCAGGAGAGCGGCGATGGGCGCTGGACCTCTCTCGCAGCGAACGACTCGATCCGCGAGGGCGCGCAGTTGCGTACCGCGGCGGCGGGCCGCGCCGCGCTCGAACTGTCGAGCGGCGTCGAGTTGCGCCTCGACCATGCCACGCGCGTCGCATTCGCGGACGCCGGGCGCGCGACGCTCGTCGCGGGCGCCGTCTACGTGGACTCCGGTGCGACCTCAGGCCCCGCGTCACGCGATCTGGTGCTCGACACACCCGTGGGACACGTTCGCCACCTGGGTACACAATACTTCGCGCGTACCAACGGCACGGAGCTGCAGGTCGGGGTGCGCGAGGGGCGTGTCGCGCTGGAGAGCCCGACCGCTACAGCCATCGCCGGGTCAGAGGAGCAGCTCACGCTGGCCAACGGGCAGGTCTCGCGGGCACCGCTGTCGCGCACTGCGGCCGACTGGCACTGGATCGCGGAAGTGACGCCACCGTTCAGCCTCGAGGGCCGTACCGTAGAAGAATTCCTGGTGTGGGCTGCGCGCGAGACCGGTCGGACCATCGTCTATGGGACACCCGAGGCCGGCAGGCAGGCGCGCAGCATCACTTTGAACGGCTCGGTCGAAGGCCTCACGCCCGACGCCGCCATTCAGGCCGTGCTCTCCACCACGTCACTGAAGCCGGTGATCGGCGCCGAGCGCATCCGGATCGAGGCACCGGGCGACTGAAACGGGGATACCGTCATGGGCGGCTCGGCGCGCTCGGCTACTATCGCGGCGTCCGTGCTGTCCCATCGTTTAAATTCCCGACCGGATGCAGGGTTCACTCAGCGCCTCGCCAGCGGCGCACTCGTCCTGCTGGCAGCTGCGGTCGCTGACGCCGCCCCACCCTACCGTGGCCGCCCGCTCCACGACGTGCTGCGAGATCTCGGCGGCCAGGGACTCAATCTCGTCTACAGCAGCGAGACGGTCGCTGCGTCGATGCGCGTAACCGAGGAGCCGACCGCATCGACCCCGGCGGGCGTGCTTGCCGAAGTGCTTGCAGCAAACGGGCTGCGGGCCGAACGCATCGGCTCCGATAGCTATGCGATCCTGCGGGTCGCGCCAGCCGCGCCCGCAGATGCCCCGACCGTGGCACGCGCCATGGCAGACGCGCCGCTGGAGGAAATCGTCGTCGCCACGAGCCGCTTTTCACTGGCTTCGGAATTGCCGGACGCGCACACCCTCCTCACGCAACAGGAGATCGAGGGCCTGCCCCGCCTCGCCGACGACTCGCTGAAGGCCGTGCATCGCCTGCCGGGCGCCGCGAGCAACGGGCTCTCCGGGCTGGCCAACATCCGCGGCGGCGTCGCCGACGAGACCCAGGTGATGCTCGACGGCCTGACTTTGTATGAGCCCTTTCACCTGCGGTTGCTTCTGAACCCGGTGAGCGTGCTCGACCCGGCCATCCTCAGCGGCCTGGACGTGCACGCCGGTGGCTTCACCGCCGAATTCGGCGACCGTATGAGTGCCGTCATCGACGCGCGTTCGCTGCGCCCCGAGGGCGACGCCTACTACGAGCTCGGTGCCAGCCTGTTTCACCTGGGCGCGCTCGCCTCGCACCGCTTCGCCGAGGGCCGGGGCCGGTGGCTCGCCTCGGTCCGTCGTAGCAACCTCGACGAGGCAGCAGACCTCGTGGACTCGAAGATCGGCGAGTCGAACTACGTGGATGCCTTCGCGCGCCTGGACTGGGAGTTCGCGCCGGGTACCCGCGCCAGCCTCTACACGCTGCTGGCGGACGACCGGCTCGACGTGCAGAACGCCGAGGAATCCGAGTCTGCGCAGGCCGAGTACCTTAACGAGTACTTCTGGGGCGTGCTGGAGCACGAGTTCTCCCCCGCGCTGTCGGCGCGCACCGTCGCCTCCTACACGCGCGTGCACTCGGAGCGAAGCGGCCAGGTATTCGAACCCGGTGACCGCGTCGGCGCCGCGGACGATGATCGCCGCTACGACGTGCTGGGCCTAAGCCTCGCGGGCTCGTGGCGCACCGGGCGCTGGCTGCACCGCTTCGGCGCCGAGCTGCGCGACCAGTCGGCCGAGTACGAATATGCGAACGCCATCGTGTTCGAGCCTGGTTATCCGTTTCCGCAGAGTACCGGCGAGACGAGTTCCTTCGAGGCCGATCCGCAGCCGTCGGGCACCCACCTCTCCGCCTACGCAACGAGCCGCGTGCTGCTGACGCCGGCGCTCGCCGCGGAGTTCGGGCTGCGCTGGGCGCAGCAGAGCTACAGCCCGAATTCCGACGACCAGTGGAGCCCGCGCATCAATTTCGCCTGGGAACTGAGCGACATGACGCGGCTGCGTGCAAGCTGGGGCCGCTACCAGCAGTTCCAGGGCATCAACGAGCTGCAGGTCGAGGACGGCATCGACGAGTTCCAGCGCGCGCAGTCGTCGGACCACGCGATCATCAGCCTCGAGCAGACGCTGCCGCACGCTTTCTCATTGCGGCTGGAAGCGTACCGGAAGGACTACCGCGATCTCATGGCGCGCTACGAGAGCCTCTACGACCCGCTGTCGCTGGTGCCGGAACTGCGCTGGGACCGGGTACGTATCGCGCCGGATTCGGCGCGTGCCGAGGGTGTCGAGTGGCTGCTCACGCGCCGGAGCGACGGACCATGGAACGGCTGGCTCGGCTATACGTGGTCGCGCGTCACCGACCACGTGGATGGCAAGGACACGCGTCGGGCCTGGGACCAGACCCATTCGCTGGGACTCGGGATCACGTGGTCCTCAGGACCTTGGCAGGCGACCGCGGCATTCGCGTGGCACACGGGCTGGGCCACCACGCCGGCCTACGTCGTGGACGCACAGTCGCCAGATGCGAGCATCGCGCTCGGTCCTCGCAATGACTCGCGCTACGGCAACTACGGTTCGCTCGATCTGCGTGTGAGCCGCAGAGTCGCTCTGCGTCACGGCACGCTGTCGGTATTTGCAGAAGCGACCAACGCGACCAACCGAGCCAACCACTGCTGCACCGATCTCGACTACGCGTACGATGGCGACACGCTGCTGCTCGAACGCGAGTATCGCGACTGGCTGCCCCTGATCCCGAACCTCGGCGTAATCTGGCGCTACTAGGCCGGCCAGGAGCCACGCTGGTGGCCGCCGCGCACTGGGCCGGCGCGCCGCCATCAGCCCGCGCCGACGCCGTTCCTGCGGAACCACGCGAGACACTGCTTCCACGCCTCGGACGCGTCGCCGGCGCGGTAGCTCGGCCGGTAGTCGGCATGGAAGCCGTGTGGCGCCTCGGGAAATACGACGATCTCGGAGGGCTTCTTCGCGGCCGCGAGTGCCGCGCGCATCTTCTCGACGTCCTCGAGCGGGATGCCCTGGTCCTGGCCGCCATAGAGGCCGAGCACCGGGGCATTGATCTCGGCCACCACGTCGATCGGGTACTTCGGCTGCAGCTCGCTCGGCTGCCCGATAAGCCGCCCGTACCACGCGACCCCGGCGCTGAGCCTCGGGTTGTGCGCGGCATACAGCCACGTGATGCGTCCGCCCCAGCAGAAGCCGGTGACGCCGAGGCGCGCCGCATCACCCGAGCTCGACTTCGCAGCCCAGGCGGCCGCGGCGTCGAGATCCGACATGACCTGTGCGTCCGGCACCTTCGAGACCACCTGCGCGAAGATCTCCTTGAAGTCGGTGAGCTTCGAGACGTCTCCCTGGCGGGCGTAGAGCTCGGGTGCGACGGCGCAGTGGCCTTCCTTCGCGAAGCGCCGGCACACGTCCTTGATGTGCTCATGCACGCCGAAGATCTCCTGCACGACGAGTACCACAGGGAACGGTCCACCCTGGGCAGGCATGGCGCGGTAGGCCGGAATCTCGCCGTCAGCGACCGGGATCTTCACCTCGCCTGCAGTGAGGCCCTCGCTGCTGGTCGTGACGAGCGTGTCGGCGCTCACCGGCAGCGTCGCGGCCGCGAAGCCCACCGCCAGCGAGCTCACCAGCATCTCGCGGCGCGTGAGTGCGGTCCTGCCAATCAGCGAGTCGAGTTCCGGTCCGGTCCACTGGTCGTGCATCGCGTTCTCCTGCGTCATGATTGTCGATCGGTCGGTCGGCGCGGCGCGTCAATCAGCGCGGCTCTACGCCGGGCTGGAAGGGCTCGGTCTCACGTGCCAGGGCCTCGGCTACGTCAGCCGCGACAGTGTAAGTCGCAAACTCCGGGGGCATCCGTTTCGCGCGCCCCGTCTCGAGGTCGATGCAGACGTAGTGGATCAGGGCTCGCAGCAGCGTCTGGCCGTCCGCGATCCGCCGGATCTGGAAGCGCCGGTCGATGCGCAGGCGACCGTCGTTGAACACGGGCCAGGTCGCGATCTGCACGCGATCGCCCTCGTAGGCGGCGCCGATGTAGTGCACCTGCGTGCGCCACACGGCCATGCCGCGGTTAAGGCGCCGGCACAGCTCGGGCGGCACGCCACGGACGGTCGAGTGCGCCCAGGCGCAGTCATCGAGCCACGCGAGGTAGACGACGTTGTTTACGTGCCCGTAGCCGTCGATCTCGGTATGCACCGCGACACGCTCGTGGAGGAAGGGCGACGGCAGGTCCCAGTTCATGGCTCGTCGGTATTCAGCAACCGCTCGAGCAGCGCGTCCTTCTCGGTCCACACGGCAGCGAGCCAGGCCTGGAAGCGCGCGCGGAAGGCCGGATCCTCGGCGTAATCGCCGGCCGACAGCCAGGCCTCGATCGGGCGGCGCCGCACGTCCACGATCACACGCCCGACCCGGCCGCAGCACAGGTCCCAGAGGGTCGGCGTGCCGGTCGTGTAGGCAATCGTGACGTCCAGCTTCGAATTCAGCATGCCGCCCATCGCCGACAGCACGAAGGACACGCCGCCTGCGCGCGGCGGCAGCAGGTGCCGGTACGGGGATTTCATCGTCGCGTGCTTCGCAGACGTGTAGCGCGTGCCCTCGACGAAATTCATCACCGAAGTCGGGATCAGCCGGAACTTCTCGCAGGCGCGGCGGGTGGCCGCGAGGTCCTTGCCGCGGTCCTCGGGATGCTTCGCGAGGTGGGCAGCGCTGTACCGGCGCATGAAGGGAAAATCGAGCGCCCACCACGCAAGCCCGAGGAACGGCACCCAGATGAGCTGCTGCTTGAGGAAGAACTTGAGGAACGGGATGCGGCGGTTGAACACCGCCTGCAGCACCAGGATGTCCACCCAGGAGCGGTGGTTCGACACCACCAGGTACCACTCGCGGGTCGAGAGGCCCTCGAGGCCGCGTGTATCGAGCGGCAGAAGACCGAACAGCCGGAAAATCGCGTTGTTCGTGCCGATCCACCCTTCCGCGAGGCCGGTCATCGCTCGGCTCAGCAGGCGTCGCCACGCCGGAATCGGCACCACGAACTTCGCAACCGCCACGGTGAACAGCACCAGGCACCAGGCGATGACGTTCAGCGACATGAGCGTGATCGTCACCACGCCCTTGATCGTCGAGCCTGAGAGATGCTGCACCGGGTAACATCCGATTCGTCGAGGGGCCCGATTATGCCCCGCGACATCGAACGAATCCCATCCCGCGGAGCACCGCATGCCCATCGAACTCACGCCCCACGAAGCCCGCGTCATCGGCTGCCTTATCGAGAAGCAGATCGCCACGCCGGACCAGTACCCGCTGTCACTGAACGCGCTCGTGAACGCGTGCAACCAGAAGAGCAATCGTCACCCCGTGCTCGAACTCGACGAGCGTGAGGTGCAGGCGGTGGTGGACGGGCTGATGAAGCGGCAGCTGGTGCTCGAGAAGTCCGGCTTTGGCAGCCGCGTGCCCAAGTACCAGCATCTGTTCTGCAACACGCAGTTCGGGTCGCTCAAGTTCTCGCCGCAGGGCACGGCGATCGTCTGCGAACTGCTGCTGCGTGGTCCGCAGACGCCCGGCGAGCTGCGCACGCACGCGGCGCGGCTTGCGCCGCTGCACGAGGTGAGCGAGGTGGAGGCCGAGCTCGAGGACCTCATGACCCGGCCGGACGGGCCGTTCGTCGCAAGACTGACCCGCGAGCCGGGGCGCCGCGAGTCGCGCTACATGCAGCTCTTCGGCGGGGAGGCGTTGCCGCCGGTCGATTACGCGCCGGCGACGGTATCCGTCGGAGCGGCGGCCGCACCGGGGGTCAGCGAGCGACTGGCAGCTCTCGAGGCGGAGGTCGCGGCAGTGCGGCGGGAACTCGAGGCGCTAAAGTCACGCAACTGAGCGGCAGCCAGGCGGCTGGCCCGGCAGCCGGTACCGACACCATGCGCGTCGACGTGAATTCTTTGGAGTCATCGCGGACGCAGCGCGATCCAGCACCTGGCGCCGGAGTCGCCAAAGCGCTGGGCTCGAGCGGCTGAAACCGGGGCACAGAAAGTCCTCGAACAGGATATTGTGCCCCCCACCGACTGAGGGAAGACATCATGGCCCGGCAGAAACCGAAGCAGCCCGCGATGGACATCGGCATCGACAGCGGCGATCGGAAGTCGATCGTGCAGGGCCTGTCGGAGCTGCTGGCCGACAGCTACACGCTCTACCTGATGACGCACAACTTTCACTGGAACGTGACCGGGCCGCAGTTCAACAGCCTGCACCAGATGTTCATGGACCAGTACACCGAGCAGTGGACCGCGCTCGATGTCATTGCGGAGCGCATCCGCGCACTCGGGCATCCCGCGCCTGGAACTTACCGGGAGTTCGTCAAGCTGGCATCGATCAAGGAAGTCGAGGGTGTACCGTCAGCCAACGACATGGTCCGCCAGCTCGTCAAGGCGCAGGAGGCCACCGCGCGCACTGCCCGGAAGGTGTTCCCGATCGCGGACGCCGCGAATGATCAGCCCACCGCCGACCTGCTGACCCAGCGGCTCGAGGTACACGAGAAGACCGCCTGGATGCTGCGCAGTCTGCTGGAAGAGTGAACCGACGGACGAGTCGTGGCGGCGAGGCTAGTACCCCTTGGCCACGTCCACCACCGACAGCATCTTCTCCCCCGCCACGTAGCGACGCAGGTTCTCGATGCCGATGGCGAACCGCGCCTCGTCGCCCACGTCCGACTGGGCCGAGACGTGCGGCGTGATGATCACGTTCTGCATCTGCCACAGCGGGCTGTCCGCCGGCAGCGGCTCGGGGTCGGTGACGTCGAGTCCGGCGCCGCCGAGTCGTCCGCTCCTGAGCGCGGCAACGAGCTCGGATTGCACGACGCTCTGGCCGCGGCCCACGTTCACGAAGAAGGCACCCGGCTTGACCGCCGTGAAGAACTTCGCGTCGAACATGCCGGAAGTCGTCGGCGTGAGCGGCGCGGTGTTCACGACGAAGTCGGCCTCCGCCGCCAGCTTCAGGAGCTCGTCCGGCAGGCCGACGTAGCTCACGAAGTCCGGACCCTCGCGCCCGCTCGCACGCGTCGCGATCACGCGCATGCCGAGCGCGTGCGCTCGCTTCGCAACCTCGACGCCGATGCCGCCCAGACCCACGACCAGCACCGTCTTGCCCTCGAGCGTGAGCATGCGCGCAGGCGGCGGCAACTCGCGGCTCCAGCGCGCCGCCATGCGCTCGGGGATGTAGAACTGCAGCCCGCGTGCGTGGGCGAGCATGAACGCCATCACGTGCTCGGCCATCACCGGGCCCGCGACGCGCTGCATGTTGGTGAGCAGGATGCCGCGCTCGCGCAGCGCGGGCACGGCGATGCAGCGCTCGACGCCCGCCGAGTAGCTCTGGATCCAGCGGATGTCGGGACCGGCAGCCAGCAGCTCCGCCGAGCAGAAGCCGAGCGATGCGTCGGCCTGCTTAGCGAGCGCCACGGCTTCGGCCATGTCCTTCGCGAGCAGCAGCTCGACGCCGGGCGCCGCGGCCTGGAGCCTCGGCACCAGCGCGGGCTCGAGGTTCCACACCAATACCTTGCCCGGCTTGCGCCATCCCGGCAGCTCGCGCACCGGCACAGGCGATTCCTCGAGGCCGAGCCGCTGTACCAGCCCGGCAACCTCGCTTTCCCGGCTGGACGGGGCATCTGCCGAGGCCGTCGCAACCAGCAGCAGGCTCAGCAGCGCGCCGAGAACGTGTCCGCTGCGGCCCGTCGAGTGGCTCGTTCCGTGCATCGTGGCTCTCTACGGTGCAACCGGTGGGGGCCCACGATAAGCGGGAAGGTCCGCCCATACCAGCGACGGGCGGACCTCCTCATACAGGCAAAGAGTCACGCTTACGGCAGCACGACTCGATTGATGACGTGTATGACGCCGTTCGAGGCCAGGTTGTCGACGCCGACGATGGCGGCCTGGCGGTCACGGTTGTCGGTCAGCACGCCGCCGGCCTGACGCAGGAACCCCCCCTGCAGCGTGCGCAGCCTGGTGCTCGGCAGCACGGAGGTCGACGTCCGGCGGCCCGGCACGACGTGGTAGAGCAGCACCTGCGTGAGCGTGGCCTGGTCGATGTCGTCGAGCCCCTCGACCCCGAGCTCGGCGAGCAGGTCGAGGAAGGCCTGGTTGGTCGGCGCGAACACGGTCACCTGCCCGCGGCTCGACAGGCGCGCCGCCACGGCCGGGTCGGCTGCCTGCACCGCCGCAACCAGGATGCAGAATTCGCCGGTCTGCTCGCAGACCGAGCTGGCCACGTCGACGATGCTCGGCGCGGGGGCGGGCGTCGCGGCATGGGTGGCGGCGGAACCGAACGCCAGGGAAGCGGCCAGGGCTGCCGCGGCCAACGATTGCTTGTACATGGTATGGAACCCTCTGGGTGATGGATGAACCGGACGGGACGCCAGGTCCCGTGACGGCCGGTTCGGCGCAAGCTCGCGGAGCGGATTCGTTTGTGGGGGGTCTGTACAGGAGCACGTGTCGAGTGGACATAATCCGGCATGAACACGCCGACGCTCTTCTCCCCCCTCGCCCTCGGTCCCGTCACCGTCCCGAACCGCATCGCCGTCGCACCCATGTGCCAATACAGCGCCGCGGATGGCTGTGCGCTCGACTGGCACCTGCAGCACTGGTGCACGCTGGCGATGTCGGGCGCCGGGCTGGTCATGGTCGAGGCAACCGGCGTCGAGCGCCGCGGCCGCATCACGCACGGCTGCCTGGGCCTCTACTCCGACGATTGCGAGGACACCATCGCGCGCACGCTCACGGCGGCCCGCCGCGTGGCCGGTTCCGCGAGGTTCGGCATCCAGCTGGCCCACGCCGGCCGCAAGGCCTCGTCGCAGCGACCGTGGGAGGGCGGCGGCGCGCTCGGGATCCACGAGGACCCCTGGCCGACGGTCTCCGCATCGGAGCTGCCGTTCGACACGGGCTGGCACGTGCCCGCAGCGCTCGACGAGGCAGGCATGGCGCAAGCAACCGATTCGTTCGTGGCGGCGGCCCGCCGCGCAGTGCGCATCGGATTCGACGTCGTCGAGCTGCACTCGGCGCACGGCTACCTGCTGCACCAGTTCCTCTCGCCGCTGTCGAACCGCCGCGCCGACGACTGCGGTGGCTCGCTGGCCAATCGCATGCGCTTCCCGCTACGCGTGCTGGGCGCGGTACGCGCCGCCGTGCCCGGCAGCACGGCGCTCGGCATGCGCATTTCGGCCACCGACTGGGTCCCGGGCGGCTGGAACGTGGAGGAGTCGATCGAGTACCTGCTGGCTGCGAAGCCGATGGGCCTCGACTACGTGTGCGTGTCCTCGGCGGGACTCACGGCGAAGGCCGACATTCCGCTCGGCCCCGGCTACCAGGTGGCAGCCGCCGAGCGAATTCGCCATGCGACCGGGCTCGTGACTCGCGCAGTGGGGCTCATCACCTCGCCGCGCCAGGCCGACGCGATCGTTGCCGAGGGACGCGCCGACCAGGTCGCACTGGCCCGCGCCTTCCTCGATGACCCGCGCTGGGGCTGGCACGCGGCCGATGCGCTGGGTGCGGAAGTCGCCGGCCCGCCGCAGTATTTGCGGGCGCGACCGGCGTCCTGGCGCAGCCTGCGCGACGCCTCGCGCTGAGTCACCGTGACCGTGCCGCTCGCTATGATTGGCGAATGAAGGCAGGAGGGATCGCCGTACCGCTCGAGGAGGCGCACGCGGAGTTCATCCAGGGCGGCGTGTCGGTGATCGTCGCTACGCGCGATGCCGAGCACGTTGCCGACGCGATCCGCGGCTGCGGCTGCCGCGTGTCGCGCGACCGACGGCGGGTAGTCGTGCTGGTCGACCGCATCCGCGCCGGGACGCTGGTCGCCAACGTGACCGCGAACGGCCAGATCGCCGTGGTCTTCAGCCAGCCGAGCACGCACCGCACGATCCAGCTTAAGGGCACCGACGCGTCCGTGGTGAGGCCCAAGGCGTCTGACCGCGCGCTGGTCGCCTCGCATCGCGAAGAGTGGATCGACGAGTTGTGCCGCATCGGCTACTCGCGCGAGTTCGCGGCGGCGTTCTGGGGGCGTCTGCCGGAAACGCTAGTCGCCATCGCCTTCACGCCCAGCGCGGCCTTCCAGCAGACGCCCGGGCCCGCAGCCGGCCAGCCGCTCAGGGACTGAGCATGTCGCTGTCGCTCAATTCGCTACGTGCCTGCCTGGAGGGCGCCGTACCGGCCGTGATCGCCACCTGCGCACGCGACGGCACGCCGAACGTCTCGTACATCTCCGAAGTCCATTACGTGGACTCCGGGCACGTCGCGCTGTCGTTCCAGTTCTTCAGCAAGACCCGCCAAAACGTGCTCGAGAACCCGCGCGCGACGGTGGTGGTCGCGCACCCGGAGACCGGCAGCCAGTACCGGCTCGCGGTGCGCTACCTGCGCACCGAGGACTCGGGTCCGCTGTTCGACTGCATGAAGGCCAAGCTGGCCGGCATCGCCTCGCACTCCGGCATGACCGGCGTGTTCCGACTGCGCGGCTCGGACGTGTACCGCGTGGAGTCGGTGGAGGAAGTGCCGGGCACGCGCTCGACGCTTCCGGCGAGCGAACCCGTGGGGCTCGCCGACGTGCGCGGCGCGCTGGCGAGGCTGTCGGGCGCCTGCGACCTCGGCGCGCTGCTCGACGGCCTGCTCGACGAACTCCAGTGCGGATTCGGCGTCAGGCACTCGATGGTGCTGATGCTGGACCCGGCTCGCGGCACGCTGTATTCGGTGGCGAGCCGCGGCTATGCCGAGTCGGGCGTCGGTGCGGAAGTGAGGCCCGGCGAGGGCCTGATCGGCGCGGCTGCGCTTGCGCGCATCCCGATCCGCATCTCGCACGCCACCTCGGAGTTCGGCTACGGGCGCGCCATGCGCGAGGACGCCAGGCGCCACGGCGTGGCGGACGTGGACGCCGAGATCCCGTTCCCGGGGCTGCCCGAGTCCCAGAGCCAGATCGCGGTGCCGATCCTCGCCGGCGAGCGGCTGCTCGGGGTGCTGTTCGCGGAGAGTCCGCAGACCGCGCGCTTCGGCTATGACGAGGAAGACGCCTTTGCGGCGCTCGCAAGCCACGTCGGTGCGATCGCCTCGCTGCTCGGTGAGGATGACGAGCCGCCGTCGGAGTCCGCGCGGATACCGGGGGCGACGTCGCCCGGCGGCGCCACGCTCAGCGTGCGCCACTACGCCGAGAACGACAGCGTGTTCGTCGGCGAGGACTACCTGATCAAGGGCGTTGCCGGCGCGATCCTCTGGCGGCTGCTGCGACGGCACGCGGACGAAGGCCGCAGCGACCACACCAACCGCGAACTGCGCCTCGACCCCGCGATCCGCCTGCCGGATCTCAGCGAGAACCTCGAGGCGCGTCTGATACTGCTGGCGCGCCGGCTCGAGGAGCGCTGCCCGTCGCTGCGCATCGAGAAGACGGGCCGCGGACGCTTCCGTTTCCATGTCCTGCGGCCCGTCGCCCTCCAGGAAATCCCGCGCTGAGGTCCGACCTCAGCGCGCGGCCTGCTTCGCGTCAACCTGCGGCACGAACACGATGTACGGCGTAGTGACCTTGCCGCCCGGTGCGACGTAGGCGGGAGCGGCCCAGCCGGCCGGACCGAGGCTCTTCACGTAGGCGTACATGGCCCTGAGGTCCGGGTCGGTCATGCGCGCGAGGTTGAACCACGGCATCGGCGGCAGCCGCTGCTTGCGGGCGTGCGCGACCCACTCCGACTCGCTCATCGAGCCGATCACCTGGCGCAGGTTCGCGGCGTAGGTCGTGCCCCAGGGTCCCTGGAACCCGACCGGCGAACCCACCAGCCAGTCGCGCTCCGACAACTGGCCGCCCGACTCCCCGTAGCCCGGGGTGTGGCAGTCGTTGCAGCCGCCGATCGTCACCAGGTACTTGCCGCGGGCCACTCTGGCATCAAGTCCGGTTTCACCGGCCACCGCCGGGCCCTGCCCCGCCACGAGTGAGCCCAAACCCGCTGCGCAGGCCAGGATCATCATCGTCGTCGTTCGCATCGTCATGGTCGACCCCTCCAGTCTCGTCGTTGTGTGGAGGGAAGTCTGTTCCGGCGCGCGGCAACGCGTTGCTAAATGCTCGCTAGGGGAATGCTAAAGACTTGCTAATTCGCTTCAGCCCAGTGCCATGCGCGCCATGCGGCGGCGCAGGAACGCGATCTGCGTCTGCAGCGGAAGTTCCTTCGGGCAGACGTCGTGGCAGCCGAGCAGCGTCATGCAGCCGAACACCCCGTCGTCGGTGCCGACCAGCTCGTAGAATTCGGCGTCGGTGCGCGAGTCGCGCGGGTCGAGCGCGAAGCGCGCGATCTTGTTGAGCCCCACGGCGCCCACGAAATCCTCGCGCATGCGCGCCGTGCCGCAGGCGGCGACGCAACAGCCGCACTCGATGCAGCGATCGAGCTCGTAGATGCGATCGGCGAGGTCCGGGTCCATCGCCTCCTCGATGCGACGCAGGTCAGGATCCTGCTCGACCGCGTGCACCCAGGTCTCAAGCCGCTCGCTCATGCCTCGCATCCACTTGCCGGTGTTCACCGAGAGGTCCGCGATCAGCTCGAAGGCGGGCAGCGGCGCGAGCGTGATGTCCGCGGGCAGGTCCTTGGTGAGCGTGCGGCAGGCGAGTCCCGGCCGGCCGTTGATCACCATGCCGCAGCTGCCGCAGATGCCGGCGCGGCAGACGAAATCGAACGCAAGCGACGCGTCGTGCTGCTCGCGGATCTCGTTCAGGGCGATGAACAGCGTCATGCCGGCCGCCTCCTCGAGCTCGAACACCTCGGTGTGCGGGACGCTCTGCGGGTCGCGAGGATCGTGGCGCAGCACGTGGAAGTGCAGCCTGCGGGGCGGGGCCGATGCGACGGCCGGGCCGGCGGAAGCGGGCTTCGCGTCGTTCATGGCAGCCTCTCGTCGATGCGCTCGTTCACTCCGCGGAAGCGCGCCGGCAGCAGGTGATCGTAGGGCATGATCTCGGCCTGCACGCGGTGGCGGTCGGCGCCTTCGAGCCGCGCGCGCAGCTGCTCGATCTCGCCGGCGCGACGCGGCGTGTCCGGGTGATCCACGTAGTCCTTCGCGCCGTAGCCGCGCCAGCCGGGCGGCAGTTCCATCGACATCACGTCGAGCGGCTCGTAGGCGAGGCTGGGCAGCGAGTCGGACGGGTCCTTCCAGGTCGCGAGCGTGCGCTTGAGCCATTGGGCGTCGTCGCGGCGCGGAAAGTCCTCACGGAAATGCGCCCCGCGGCTCTCGGTGCGCGCGAGCGCACCCGAGGCGATGCAAAGCGCCACCTTGAGCATCTTCTGCGTGCGGTAGGCGGTGACCAGTTCCGGGTTCGGGCCGTCGGCGTGCGTGCGCAGGCCGATCTGGCGGCTGCGCAGCAGCA
>Ga0114939_10001077_pt1 | contig 22118 bp, 18 predicted proteins | sample AshMeaCrysSpring_FD_87196 | JGI IMG/M metagenome (GOLD analysis project Ga0114939, IMG submission 87196) | Groundwater microbial communities from Big Spring, Nevada to study Microbial Dark Matter (Phase II) - Ash Meadows Crystal Spring | ecosystem: Environmental > Aquatic > Deep subsurface >...
CAGCGCCACGATCCATTCGCGGCGAGGCGCGGGCAAACGGATGGCATTCACGCGAGCGGTCCTGCAGTCCGCGCGCAGCTCCACCGCCCCCTAGAAGCCAGTCATCGGTTCGATCCGCCGCGGGACTTTAGCGAATACGCCTTCCCGCAGCGGACTTGGCAGCCACAACGAACAACCGCCCCAGGCAAGCGAGCAGAAACAGAGAAATTGCCATCGGGCTGCTCGCTTGAACTTCGGGGAAACACGGGCCCCCGAAAGGCCGGGGAACGGGTCATTCGCCTACAGGCGAGCGCTGTAACCCATCGGCCAGCTCGGCGCTGGGTTGTTCCACCAGGGGTACACGTAAATCACGGGCTGTGGTGGTTGGTAGAACAAGCTGCTGGTCTGAGGCATTGCAACCGTCATCGGACGACCAGGTGTCTGCCCGAGCCAGAGGCGAGCATCGATGCGAGCGCGGCGGGCCTCGGCCTTCCGCTGCGCAATCTCCATCCGCCGCAACATCGCCTGATCGACCGCCCGAGCGTGGCTCGGCAGTGCGACATCATCGACCAGTGGAACGGCGTCGCTGGGAGAAGGATAGACAACCTCGTCTTGTGCCAAGGCCAACGCGGACATCCCGCCGACCAGGCCCAAGAAAATGACGATCCGCGTGAACATCGGCGAAACCCTGTCGGAGTGACGGTGCACCAGGGAGGACATGCCAGGCGGGATGCGACCAGCCGCCTGCACCGTCCGGGTAGGCGAACTGATCAACCTCGCTCTTGGTGATTCGGATCCTTCGCATCCGATCCTGCCGCCGTTTCGAGCTCGATTCAGATTGTTTCGTCGCCCCGGTGTGAGACGTAGCAATCGTGAGGGGTGCGCCGGCGATCGGAGTGTCGGCAGACGCTCATTGGAAGTCAATACGATGCCGTCAGCCCCACGCGGCACTGGGCTCCCCACGATCCGCATCGCGTGCAGCAGGCCTTCAGGCACGTGCAGGAGCCCGTCGGGCATCGGTCTGCGCGCGGGACCCGCGGTTTGGATCCAGCGGAGCGGAATAATCGGACCGCTCCGCAGCGAAGAAGGCAGGCGTTCGTCCCGCATGGAGCACGATCGCGAGTTCCGGCGACGCGGTCTTGGGGTTGTACCGAAGGCCCTTCGACCTAAGATGAAGGGAGAATGTTTGGGGGCCCAAGTGACAGGCGGGTCCCCGCAGACCCCGGAGCTACAGAGAGGTTTTGCTTCGCTCTCGGGTGGTGTTTGGAACTTTCTCGACAGACTCGTAACGACGGAGTTCGAATCAAATGCGTTTGGTACGGTTGGGATTGTTGGCCGTGGTTCTGTGCAGTGGCCTGAGCCTAGGCTGCAATAACAAGCCTGCCCCGGTCACGGGCGGGGGGGGCGGTTCGAGCGTCAGCGGGACGGGGGCGGGCGACAATACGACGGCCGGTGCCGCCGCCGAAACGCCGGGCAACTGACCGCCGGTCTGTGGAATGATCGACGAGAATGATCGCGTGGGGGGTCGGCCGCCGATGACAAGCCTCCCACGCGTTTTCTTCTGACGGTCCCCGAGATGGGGTGCCTGAGCCTTGTCAGGCATCGTCGGTGCGGCCGAGCGTGAGCTGTAAGGCCAAGTGACGAGAGGCTCGCTGGACAAGTCGGCTTGCGGATGATCGCGGATCAAGATGCGATCAGCAGGACGCGCATCAGCTGCATACGGTGCGTTCGCGGGATGGCCGCGTCCGGCGAATGCTAGCCGCGGGACGGTTTGGGGATCGAACGGCCGCCCCCTCTTCCGCGTTTTCCTTTGCCGCCTCGCGATTTCGTTTCCTCGCCGTGGCCGGCCAGGATCGCGGCAACCGGCTTGCCAACATGCGGCTTGAGCCGCTGCACTTGATCCCGAAGCGTTGCCGCCCGTTCGAACTCGAGTGCTTCCGCCGCCTCCAGCATTTCGCGCTCAAGCTGATCCAGCAGTTCGACCGTGATCAACTGTGTTTCCTGCTCGCCAGCCGCGGCCTCCGTGGCTCGGCGACTGGCAGCGTCCACTTCGATCCCGGCACGGATTTTCTTGGTGATGGATCGTGGAATGATTCCATGCGACCGGTTGTACTCCTCCTGCAGTTGGCGGCGCCGCGTGGTTTCGTCCATCGCCAACTGCATCGAGGCGGTCACGGTGTCCGCGTAGAGGATTACTTTGGCATTCACGTTCCGCGCGGCACGCCCGATCGTCTGGATCAGACTTGTTTCACTCCGCAGAAACCCTTCCTTGTCGGCGTCCAGGATGGCAACCAGAGAGACTTCGGGCAGGTCGAGCCCTTCGCGGAGCAGGTTGACTCCCACCAGCGCGTCGAAGCGACCTTCCCGCAGATCCTGCAACAGTTCCACGCGTTCAAAAGCATCCAGCTCACTGTGCAACCAGCGGCATCGGACGTGCTGTTCTTGCAGGTAGGTGGACAGGTCCTCGGCCAATCGTTTTGTCAGTGCAGTGACCAGTACACGCTCACCGACGGCGCTTCGGGCTCGAATTTCTTCCAGCAGGTGCCCGACCTGACCGCGAGCCGGAATGACCTCGACGACTGGATCAAGCAATCCTGTGGGACGGATTAGCTGTTCGACGACCTCCCCTTGAGTCACGTTCAATTCGTAAGGCCCCGGCGTCGCCGACACAAACACGATCGGGCCCGTTCGCTTCTCCCACTCTTCGAACATCAATGGCCGGTTATCCAGTGCGCTCGGCAAGCGAAAGCCATGTTCGACCAGCGTCAGCTTTCGGCTCCGGTCGCCGGCATACATGGCTCGAACCTGAGGGACCGTGACATGTGATTCGTCGACAAAAGTGATGAAGTCCTTCGGAAAGTAGTCGTACAGGGTGTCGGGCGTGGCACCGGGTGGCTTGCCGGACAATGGACGACTGTAGTTTTCGATTCCGGGACAGTGACCGACTTCTGCCAGCATTTCCAGGTCAAACCTGGTGCGAGCCGCAAGCCGTTGCGCTTCAAGCAGCTTGCCTTGGGCCTGGAACTTTTCGAGCTGCATGTCGAGTTCAGCGCGGATTTCAGCGAGTGCCCGCTGAATGCGCTCCTCCGGCATCACGAAGTGTTTGGCCGGATAAAGCACCATCTCGGGCAGCGTTTGTAATGCTTCACCCGAAACAGGTTTGATGATCGAGATCTGTTCGACCTCGTCACCCCACAGTTCGATCCGATAGGCAAACTCTTCATAACTTGGCCAGATTTCGATCGAATCGCCGCGAACCCGGAACTTTGATCGCTCGAATTCGAAATCATTGCGCTCGTACTGGACATCGACAAATAGCCGCAGCAACTGATCGCGATCGATGCGCTCACCTCGACGGACGACAATCACCAGCCGTTTGTAGTCGGCGGGTGAACCCAACCCATAAATGCTGCTGACTGACGCGACGATGATGACATCGCGACGGCTGACGAGGCTGCTTGTCGAAGCCAATCGCAAGCGATCGATCTCCTGGTTGATCGAGGCGTCCTTTTCAATGTAAACATCGCGCTGCGGAATGTAGGCCTCTGGCTGGTAATAGTCGTAGTAGCTGACGAAGTAATGGACGGCATTGTGTGGAAAGAATTCGCGGAATTCGGCATACAGCTGGGCCGCCAGCGTCTTGTTATGGCTGAGGACCAGCGCGGGCCGTTGCAGTCGCGCGATCACGTTGGCCATCGTGAAGGTCTTGCCCGTGCCGGTGGCTCCCAGCAGAACCTGGGCGTGCTGGCCCCGCTGAAAGCCAGCCAGCAGCGCCTCGATCGCATGCGGCTGATCGCCGGCGGGCGGGAAAGGAGCCACCAGTTGGAACCCGGCCGCGGATGGCTCGGTCGCTAGGGAAATGGGCGCCGATGTATTCAACCCTTCCTCCTCCTGCTCTTGATCTTCTTCGGACGGGCCATGCTCCGCGCCGCCCTCGATCGCGTTTTCGGCCTGCCGCGGACTAGTGCAATCCTTGCGGTCGCGAACCGCAGAAGCCAGCCCCGCATTCTCCCCGCCGGGCGACAGGTTGCTCAAGCCCAAGCCGCCGCAGGGCCGTCCGCCGCAGGGGTTTTCGTAGAAACGGAAGGGCCAGTTTCCGTACGTCTGCCGTGCGTCGCACGGGCCACAACCACAGACAGCCGAGAAGCACTTCGCCCGGTCCAACGGCTTTAGAGACGGCTGGCGGATTTTGTCGCAGCGCTTTTTGCGGGAACTCTTTCTGGCGCCTTCCGACGAGGAACCAGCCCGACCGGCCTCGACCGGGCGGCTCGATCGCAATCCTCGTCAGGCATCGAGTAGGCTGGTGCACCACCGAGCTGCGGTGACAGGTCCGCTGCCACACATCTGATCCTTTGAAACGACTTCTCCTTTCACCGAGTCCGTCATGTCCACGACAGCGCACAAGCACCCGATACCCGCTCGCGCCGCGGTGCTGGGAACGGGCTTCATGGGCCGCTTGCACGTCGAATCACTGCGCCGTGCCGGGGTAGAGGTGGTGGGAGTTTTGGGGAGCACGCCGGCGAAAGGTCATGGTTTCTGCGCCCAGTGGCATGTGCCTCGAGCCTACGCTTCGCTGGAGGAGGTTCTTGATGATGAACAAGTGGATGCAGTGCATATTGGAACGCCCAATCATCTTCACTTCGAGCAAGCCCGCGCGGCGATCGATGCGGGCAAGCATGTGCTGTGCGAGAAACCTCTTGCGATGACATCTGCCGAGTCACGGCAGTTGGTGGATCTGGCCGCCCGTCATCCTGAACTTGTCTGCGGTGTGAACTACAACATCCGGTTTTATCCGCTCTGCCTGGAGATGCGGCAGCGCGTGGCCAGCGGTGAGTTAGGCCGCCTGTTTCACGTCGCGGGATGTTACGTGCAAGACTGGTTACATCGTGAAACGGATTACAACTGGCGCGTCCTCCAGGACCAGGGAGGTGAGCTTCGCGCGGTTGCGGATATCGGAACGCACTGGCTGGACCTGGTCGCCTTCGTCACAGGCCAGAGCATCACGGCCGTGTGCGCGGATCTGTCGACGGTTCACCCACAGCGCTGGCGCCCCGCCGGAGAGGTCGAAACATTCGCCGGGCCGACAGCCAAATCCACGGACCGGTATCCCGTGCCTGTCGCAACCGATGATTATGCGGCCTTGTTGCTGAAGTTTGCCGACGGGTCGCGAGGAAACTTATGGGTCAGCCAAGTGACCGCCGGTCGCAAGAACCATTTGCAGCTTGAGATTGCGGGCAGCGAGCACGCGATGAGCTGGTCGAGCGACTCACCCGATGAGCTGTGGATCGGTCATCGTGATCGTCCCAATGGGATGCTGGCGCGCGATCCTTCACTGTTGACCGCGGTCGCCGGCCAGCATTGCAGTTACCCTGGCGGTCATGTGGAAGGCTATGGAGACTCGTTTAAGCAGTGTTTCCGCGCCTTCTATGGCTATTTGCAGTCAGAGGACCGAAGCACGCCTCCACTGTTCGCTTCATTCGCCGATGGCCATCGCGAACTGGCTGTCTGCGACGCGGTCTTGAAGAGCTCACAGTTGGGTCAATGGACCGCCGTGCAGCCTTAGCCGGGGAAGGGTCGGGCGATATGAGCCTTGATGTATACGCGGGAGTGGACATCGGCGGCACGACGATCCAATACGGTTTGGCAACGGCTGATGGTCAGTTGCAGGCCAGTGAGCGGATTTCGACCCAGTCAGCCGATGGCCCGCAGCGCGTGCTACAGCGCGTGATCGAGCAGGTCGCGGCAGTGGTTCGCTCGATCGACGGCCGCCTGTTGTCTGTCGGAGTGGGCTTACCCGGTTTGGTCGATATCCAGACAGGCCACTCGCGGTTCCTGCCCAACATGCCGACACAATGGCGTGATGTGCCTGTGGCCCGTTTGCTTTCCGATCCGCTCGGCTGTCCTGTCACGGTTCTCAACGACGCGCGATGCGCAACGTTGGGGGAGTGGCAGTTCGGGGCAGGACGAGGTGCCAGGACGATGGCGCTGTTCACCTTGGGAACAGGGATTGGTGGCGGCCTGGTAATCGAGCAACGTCTGCGGCTGGGACCATTCGGGGCGGCCGGCGAGTTGGGCCACCAAACCGTGGACCCGCAGGGACCTCGATGCGGTTGCGGCAATCGAGGCTGCTTGGAAGCTCTTGCCAGTGGACCCGCCCTCTCTGCTGCTGGCACGCGTTTGGTCCGCGCCGGTTTGGCTCCTCGATTACAGACCTTGGCAGCCGACCAAGGGTCCGGAGTGACCCCGGAACTGATGGCTCGCGCTGCCGACGGTGGGGATCATGCCGTGGCAGAAGCGATTGAGGATGCAGCGCGTTGGCTGGGGATCGGAATCGCCAATGTGATCACGATGGTTCACCCGGAGCTGGTCTTGCTCGGAGGCGGTGTGTCAGCGCTGGGCGATCGACTGCTTTTGCCGGTGCGCCGCGAGATTGCGGACCGTGTGCGGATGTTTCCCAGCGCTGATGTGCAGGTGAAGCTTGCGGAGCTGGGCGAACACGCGGGACTGTGGGGTGCGATCGCGCTGGCCCGAGACGGCGTCGCACAATGGCAGCCATCAGGCTGAGATTGTGCGTCGGCTGGCCCCTGCGTTGAGCCGGGGATACGGGCAATCGTGATTCCCAGGCACAACGACCGGGATGTTTCCGCTGTCCGTCCGTTCCTGCTTCAACCAGCCGACGTTCGGGCGTTCTCAGTCACGATGATCGTTCGGCCTGCGGGCTTTCCATGAGCCAGCCGATTTGACATAGTTCTGAGTAAGTCGACCGACGCGGCAACTGTGAGTCCATCACCCATCCATACGAACGCAAAGACCATGACCCAGTTCACCTACGCGCAGGTTTCAAAGCTGATCGACCACTCATTGCTCAATCCGACACTGACCGTTGAGCAGTTGGAACATGGTATTCGTCTGGCGCGCGCTTACGACGTTGCAAGCGTGTGCATCATGCCGTACCACCTGGCGCGCTGTACCGAACTGTTGGCAGGGAGCACGGTCGCCCCCAGCACGACGATTGGCTTCCCGCACGGTGGTCATGCCACTGCGACAAAGGTGTTTGAAGCGCAGCGGGCGATCGCCGATGGCGGTACTGAACTGGACATGGTCGCCAACATCAGTCAGGTGTTGAGCGGCAACTGGGACTATGTGAGACGAGACATCGAGGCAGTGATCGAGGTCACTCACGCCGCCGGTCAGAAAGTGAAAGTGATTTTTGAGAACTGTTATTTGCAGGACGAACACAAGATCCGTCTTTGCAAAATCTGCGGTGAACTCGGAGCCGATTGGGTCAAGACGAGCACTGGCTATGGGACGGGTGGCGCCACGCACTCAGACCTGAAATTGATGCGTCAACACAGTCCGGCAAACGTGCAGGTGAAAGCGGCTGGCGGGGTCCGCGATCTGGATGCCCTGCTGACGGTGTGGCAGCTCGGCGTGACCCGATGCGGTGCGAGCCGCACTCAAGAGATGATGGACGAGGCACGCAAACGCCTGGGACTTCCCGCGATTGATGCTCCGCGTCAAGCGACTGTCAGCGGATATTGACGCGCGGCTGGAAACCAAGCCGCCGCTCGCGGTGAAGCCTGCCGGCCGGTGGACCGGCAGCCGTTGATGGCAAAAAGCAGACCGACGCGAACAATCGCAACGGGCCTATGACGCCTCGCCTTGCGGAAGCTTCACGACCAGCACGGGACAGGTGGCATGACGCATGATCGCTTCGGTGACACTGCCCAACACCCAGCGGGCGATCCCGCTCCGCCCATGGGTCCCCACGACGATCATGTCGCACGACTCATTGTTCGCCAGATTGACGATCTCGGTTGCCGGATCCCCGGTCAGCAACCGCCGCTCGCACTCCACATCGAGTCGGGTCGGTTCGAGCTGCTGCAGCTGATGCTCGGACTCGCGCTCCTGGTCGGCAACAATCGTTGCCCAGGAAACACCATCAGGATACGCGGGAGGCGGTTGCCAGACGTGAACGAGAAGAATCCGGGCTTTGGTTTCGGCCGCGAGCATCGACGCCCACCGTACCGCTTCCAAGCTGTAGTCCGAAAAATCGACAGGCACCAGAATTGTCTTTAGCTTCACAACTTCGCTCCTCGGCACACGTCCAAACAATTCCTGGATATCTCAAAGTCACGAGGCGGGCCAGCGCCTGGCTCCCCGCACTCGCCATCACAACCCAATACACACATTCAGCCGCCCGCGTCCGACAACTCCCCGCTTACCTGCGGATATCGGTCGGCTCGGCCTCATCTCTACCGTCATTGGTCTCGAGTGCATTCTCAGACCTCATTCTAACATCCGGCGGTTCAACGTGCCCGACGGTCAAGTGGTCGCGGAAGCCTGCGAGCCGGCCCGTTCCTATCCCTGGCACGGCCATCAACTGCTCGACGCTCTGGTAAGGCCCATGCGCGGAACGATGCTCGACAATCCGAGCAGCCAGTTGCGGTCCCAGTCCCCTCAGCAGTGCAAGTTCTTCGACCGGAGCGCGGTTGATATCCAGTTGCAGCAGGGGCAGTCTCTGCTCAGCCGCGGCAGGCTCTTCAAAGCCGTCGACTTGCCACCAGCCAAGCGGCAGGAGAACCAGGTAGAACGCTGCCAGAAGCCACTGGGCCGCGGGGCGCAGCAGCACGGGTTCCACGCTCTCATCGGACGCTCGTGACACTGCGCGAGTTCTCCATCGCAGAACGAAGTCATTATCATCGAAGCTCGGGCCCTGTGCGGCCCACTGCATCAGGATCTCCCCCGGCGCGGGATGGTCGGTCGATCGAAACTCCATGGATTGCGAGCGTGTGGCATGGTCGAGGAATTTGCACGAGTGGGGATTGATTCGCGATTGGAAGACGACTGCCGGGCCCTGCTGCGATTGGCGATCCGCGAAGACTTGGACAACACCTTCGATTGGACCAGTGTGGCCCTGGTCCCGGGAACCCGTCGCGGCCGATGCCGGTTGGCAACACGACAATCAGGCGTAGTGGCTGGATTGCGATTACTGCCATGGGTGATCGACGAATTTGACGCGGATATCGCAGTTCACGACCTGCTTTCCGATGGCCAGGCGGTTTCGGCGGGCCAGGGATTGGCAACCTTGACAGGCAATGTCCGCGACCTGTTGGCCTGTGAACGGACATTGCTCAATCTTCTCAGCCGATTGTCGGGGATCGCCACTCAGACGTCAAAGTATGTCGCAGCAATCGCCGGCACGGGTGCTCGTCTATATGACACACGGAAGACAACTCCTGGCTATCGCCGATTAGAGAAATATGCCGTCGCATGCGGGGGCGGGTTCAATCACCGCACGGGTCTGTTCGATGCCTTTCTGATCAAGGACAACCACTTGGGATTGGCGGGCGAAACCGGACCGCTCGATCCTGCCGAAGCCGTAGCCCGTGCGCGGAAGTTTGCCGGGGCCAAACTCGAGGGTCGGGAAGCACCGCGGCTGATCGAGATCGAAGTCGACAGCCTGGCCCAGTTTCAACGGGCTTTGGAAGCCCGCCCCGATATCGTGATGCTCGACAACTTCGAACTCGAATCGATTCACAAAGCCGTTGCGCTCCGTAATGAGAGGGCATCGGAAGTCGTGCTGGAAGTTTCCGGTGGCGTGCGATTGGAAACATTACCGGCGTTGGCGGCGACAGGCGTAGAACGAATCAGCTGCGGCGCACTGACTCACGCCGCGATCTGGCTGGATCTGGGACTTGATTGGATCGCCTGAGCTGCGGTTCCACCGGGAATGGGATGCTTCCGGGGAAGGGAGTCGCGGGGTTTTGAAGATTGGGATTCCATGCATCGATCGGCTTGCACGGAAAGCAGGCAATTGCGTCTCCGAGTGCCAACGCGACTGCTCGGCTCGCTGCCATGCACGTTTCGCAGGCAACTTGGCGATTAAGCGATCGATCCCGTCGGTTGAAGCCCCCCACACACCCCACAAGGGCGGGGCTTTTGGCATTGAACGAGCATCCTTTGAAGAACTGTGGCTGCAAGCCGCGTCTTGCAGTGAGCGTAATCTAAGTTTGCTGGGCCAGCCTTCGTTCCGGCCGCTACAACCATCAGAATCGTCATGGTCAGCACCCCGATCCGTCCATCACGACACGTCGAGGAGTGGCTTCTGCCGCTCGTGGACGCGACCGCCGTCATTGGCGGACTGTGGTTGATCAATCGATGGCATGGGGTTGCCTTTGAAGGGCGACATTGGGCGATCAGTTCCTTGGCGGCAACGCTGTTTGTGATCGGCAGCCTGCTGTGGGGCTTGAACCGGCATCGGCCGCGCCCGACTCCAGATCGCGAGTTGGTTGCGGTGTTCGGAACATGGGTTCTGGTCTTGCCGCTGTTGGCGATCTTTGAGTTTTTCAAGGCAGTGGACGATCGCTTGGCGCGGATGGATGCCGTCGCATGGGCTCTGCTGGTGCCCGTTGTGATCGGCCTGTTCCGAATGCTGCTGCGGATCGTGCAGGAACTTCGCGTGCGACAGGGGGTCGGAGTGCGGCGCGTGGCCATCGCTGGCCTGAATCGCCTTGGTCTGCAGGTGGCCGAACAGGCCCGCAACGATCCTTCGCTAGGCTTGCAGTTTGTCGGGTTCTATGACGACCGCGTCGCTTCAAGACTCGCCAAAGACCTGGAAGATTTTCAGGCCCCGCAAGGCACCCTTGCCGATCTGGTAAGCGCCTGCCGCAGTGGGGCGCTCGACATCGTGATGATCACGTTGCCGATGCGTGCCGAGAAGCGAATCCAGTATGTGTTGGATTCGTTGAGCGATTCCACGGCAAGCGTCTACATCGTGCCGGATTTCTTCGTGTTTGAGCTGCTACACAGCCGTTGGACACACGTCGGTGGAATCCCCACGGTCAGCGTATTTGAAAGCCCCGTCTATGGCGTCGATGGCGTCTTGAAGCGGGGCCTTGATGTGCTGTTGTCGTGTGCGGCTTTGCTGATGGCAGCATTGCCGATGTTCTTGATCGCTGGGGCTATCAAGCTGACCAGTCCAGGCCCGGTCTTCTTCCGCCAACGGCGTTACGGGCTTGATGGACGAGAGATTCTTGTCTGGAAGTTCCGTTCGATGACGGTCTGTGAGGACGGTCCGCAGATCAAGCAAGCAACGCGTCAGGATTCGCGAGTAACCAGGCTGGGCAGCATCCTCCGCCGCACGAGCCTTGATGAGCTACCCCAACTGTTCAATGTTCTTGGTGGCAGTATGTCGCTGGTCGGGCCGCGCCCCCATGCGACGGCGCACAATGAACAATACCGCCGGCTGATTCGCGGCTATATGCTGCGGCACAAGGTCCGCCCGGGGATCACCGGCTTGGCACAGGTCAACGGATGCCGTGGCGAGACCGACACGCTCGCCAAGATGCAGCGGCGCGTCGAACTGGATCACCGCTATATCCGCGATTGGTCGTTAGGCCTGGATCTGAAGATCCTGTGGCAGACGCTGTGGATTGCCTGGCGGCAACCTGAAGCGTTCTGAAGCTTGCTGGGGCGTTTGGACCGCGGATGGATCGGCGGGTGTGCTGCTTGATTAGCGGCGGCCACGCAGCAGGGCGGTCGCCACGGCCTGACCCATTTCGGCGGGGGTTGGAGCCACAACGATTCCAGCGGCTTCCAGCGCTTCCACTTTCTGAGCCGCGGTGCCTTTGCCGCCGCTGATGATTGCGCCGGCATGTCCCATTCGTCGTCCGGGTGGGGCCGTGCGGCCGGCGATGAAGGCCGCCACGGGCTTGGGGAAATGGGCCTTGATGTAAGCGGCCGCTTCTTCCTCCGCGGATCCGCCGATCTCGCCGATCATCAACACAGCCTCGGTCTGCGGATCCTTGGCATACCGTTCCAACAGGTCGATATAGCTGGTGCCGACCACCGGATCGCCGCCTAGCCCAACGCACGTGCTCTGTCCAAGTCCCAGCTTGGTTGTCTGCCAAACGGCTTCGTAGGTGAGCGTTCCGCTACGACTGATGATGCCGACCTTTCCGGGCTTGTGAATGTAGCCCGGCATGATGCCGATCTTGCATTGCCCGGGCGTGATCACGCCGGGACAGTTCGGTCCGATCAAGACCGACGAGCTCCGCTTTACTTCACGGAAGACGCGGACCATGTCCAGGACGGGCACGCCTTCGGTAATGGCGCAGATGGTTTCGATTCCGGCGTCCAACGCTTCGAGAATCGCGTCCGCGGTGAACGGTGCGGGAACGAAAATCATCGAGGCGTTCGCGCCGGTTTTGGCCACGGCTTCGCTGACCGTGTCAAACACCGGTACGCCCTCCACGTGCTGCCCGCCTTTGCCTGGTGTGACGCCCCCGACCATCTGGGTGCCGTACTCCTTGCAGCCTTTTGTGTGAAAGGTGCCGGCATTTCCAGTGATACCTTGGCAAATGACGCGTGTGTTGCGATCAACGAGGATGGCCATGAGTCGGCTTGCCGGCTGAAAGTAAGTGGGAACGTGAATGAACGGTGAGTCAAGAACTGAGCGAACCAGTGATGGGCGACCGTCAGGCCACGGCGGCTTTCGCAGCGGCCACGACCTTTTTGGCCGCGTCGGTCAGGTCGTCCGCGGTGATGATGGCCACGTCGCTCTCGGCGAGCATCCGTTTGCCTTCCTCCACTTCGGTACCTTCCAGACGGACGACCAGGGGAACGTCAAAGCCCACGGTTTTGCTGGCTTCGATCAGCGCCGTGGCAATCGTGGTGCAGCGCGCGATGCCGCCGAAGATATTGACCAGTACCGCTTCGACATTCTCGTCGGCCAGCAGAATCCGGAATGCCTCGGTAACCTGCTGCGTATTGGCCCCGCCACCGACATCCAGGAAGTTTGCCGGCTCACCGCCGTGGTACTTGATGATGTCCATCGTGGCCATCGCCAGGCCCGCGCCGTTGACCAGGCAGCCGATGTTGCCATCGAGCTTGATGTAACTCAGACCGGTATCTGCAGCCCGCACTTCCGCCGGCTCCTCTTCGCTCAGATCACGCAGGGCCTTCAGATCGGGATGACGGAACATCGCGTTATCGTCGAAAGTGACCTTGCCATCGAGCGCGACCAGATCACCGGACTTGGTCACTACCAACGGGTTGATTTCAATCAGTGAGCAATCGAGATCCACGTACAGACGGCAGAGTGACTTCAAGAACTTGTCGGCCGATTTGGCCGCTGTCCCTGTCAGTTCCAGCAGCTGACAAAGCTTTCGGACTTGGAAGCTGTCGAGCCCGGCCAGTGGATCGAAGTGAGCCTTGTAGATCTTTTCAGGAGATTCTTCGGCGACCTTCTCGATATCCATGCCGCCTTCGGCGCTGGCCATCAGTACCGGCAACGACTTGGCGCGATCGAGCACGATCCCGACGTACAGTTCGCGAGCGATATCGCAGCCTGCTTCGACAAAGACCTGATTGACCTGTTTGCCGGCAGGACCGGTCTGAATCGTCTGCAAACGGTTACCCAGGATGTTCTTGGCGGCGGCTTCCGCCTCGGCGGCCGACCGCACCAGCTGCACGCCGCGCTGAGAAGGCACCTCGATGATGTGGCCTTTGCCGCGTCCGCCCGCGTGGATCTGTGCCTTGACGACGGCGACCGGTGTGCCGAGCGCCCCGAATGCGGCGGCAGCCTCGGCGGGCGTCCGCGCCACCCGGCCTTCCAATACGGCAACGCCATGCTTGCGGAACAGATCTTTGGCTTGGTATTCGTGAATCTTCATGGTGGATCCGTTATCCGCGCACACCCGTGCGCCGGGGATGGACTGAGCTGATGAAGGATGGACCGGCTGTTCAGGAACCGAGTCGACGGAGAGGGTCGACGGGAAGAGGGCGAATTATCAAAGCCCTCTTGCAGGCGGTCAATGCGGGGGTACGCCGAGCCGTACCATTTGGCTGCAGATGGGCGAACGAGATCCGTTTCCCGGGCCGCGTGAGGGTGCGACGGTTGGTCGCGGACCCTAGGAGCGGTCGCGTCGCGGCGAGATACGGGACGGTTCAGCGATCCCCAGCCGGCGCATCTTCTTATAGAGCGTCGTGCGGTTGATGCCCAGCGCTTCGGCGGCGGCGGCTCGATTGCCCCGATGATCCCGCAAGGTCTGAATGATGATCTGCCGCTCCGGCTCGGCCATCGCTCGGCGGAGCCCCGTCAGATCCTGCAGGATCGATCGTTCATCGACGGTAGCGCCCCCAGCGACCGGAGATGCCGACTCGCTGGCCGGACGAAGAATCTCCGATGGCAGGTCCTCACACGTCAGTTCTCGCTTTCGTGACAACAACACTGCCCGCTCGATGACGTTTTCCAACTCGCGCACATTTCCGGGCCAGCGATATCGCTGCAAGAGCTCGATGGCCGTTCGATCGAAACCATCGATTTGTTTGCCTGCCTCGGTGCAGGCTTTGCGGAGAAAGTGATCGACGAGTAGCGGGATGTCGTTGGCTCGCGCACGCAATGGCGGCAGTTCCAGCCGGATCACGTTGATGCGGTAGTACAGGTCTTGCCGGAACCGGCCGTCGGCAACGGCTTGCGACAAGTCTTCGTTGGTCGCCAGGATCACTCGGACATCAACGTCCTCGGTTTTTGTGCTGCCAACCGGTTCAAATTGGAACTCTTGCAGCACGCGGAGCAACTTGACCTGCAGGGCCATCGAGGACGTACCGATCTCATCGAGAAACAGCGTGCCTCCGTCAGCCTGCTTGAACTTGCCAATCCGGTCGGCAATTGCCCCCGTGTATGCGCCCGCCACATGCCCGAACAATTCGCTCTCAAGCAACGAATCGGGCAGGGCACCGCAAGCCACTTCCACGAATGCCTTGGGGGCGCGACGACTCCGACGATGAATGGCCCGCGCCAGCATCGACTTGCCCGTGCCGTTCTCACCCGTGATCAAAATGCTGGCGCGCGCATCGGCAACGCTGTCGATCACCTCAAAGATTCGCTGCATCCGATAATCGAGACTCAGGATGTGTTCAAGTCCCTGGCGGCGGTCGAGTTCCGCCTTAAGCCGCTGATTTTCTGCCTCGACTTGCTTTTGCAGCAGGGCTCGTTCGATCGCCGCCCGCAATTCGTCATCGATCAGGGGTTTTGTCAGCACATCGAAGGCACCGATCTGCAGCGCTTGCACGGCCGTGTCCGGGGTCGCATAGCCCGAAACCACGATCACGCCCATATCCGGATGGCGCGTTCGACAATGTCCGATCAGTTCGAATCCATCTCCGTCTTCTAGCCGCAGATCGAGCAACAGCAGGTCAAAACGCTGGCTCGACAGTGCACGGCGGGCAGCGGCGATTGTCCCGGTCGTTTGGACGTCGTAACCCAAGCCCGTGAGCCATTGGGCCATCGATTCGGCCAGCGGTCGATCGTCGTCAACGAGGAGAAGCCTGATCTTGGCCGGCATGGAGTAAATCGCGGTTGAGCGGCGGGGGATCCGTCAAAGCCTGTACACCTGCTGAGATGACGGGACTAAGGGTACTTAGGTTGCGGAAAGTCCCCGGTCAATCGATCCGGACCACACCCGCCGTTGCCGGATGGCAACAGGCCGCCTCGCGGTCAGGTTGGCCGGACGGCTCCCTCCGGTAACGCCGAAATTGCAGGATTTGCCGGACGGGACGCCGTCGCGTAGACTGGAAGACTGGTCCTCTGACTTGTCGTCTTTTCCGTTCCCTCCTCCTAGCGAATCGACGTCCGCCGGCCTGCACCATGGCCTGCGGTCGCTTGTTCGCTCAAATGCAACTCGCCAGGACGCCCCTCACCAGCGCGTCGGCTTGAGGTTTGCCTAATGTCGATTCAAGTATTGATCGTGGACGACCATGAGGTCGTTCGAAGCGGGCTCGATACTCTCCTGTCGGACGATGATGTGCAGGTGGTTGCAGCAGTCGGCGAAGTGGCCGCTGCTCTGGAGATTGTCAAGAACTCCCCACCCGACGTCGTTCTGCTGGATGTGCGGATGGGTGAGGACGACGGCCTGAATGCGTTGGCGGAAATCCGCCAGGTCCGCCCCCAACAGCCCGTCGTCATGCTCAGCACCTACGACAACCCGACGTATATCGCGCGAAGCGTCGCGTTGGGTGCTAACGACTACATCCTGAAGAGCGATCCGCGGCCCACGGTCTTGGAAGCGATTCGCCGGGCTGCCCGCGGCGAAGGCGCTTCACCGAATAGCGTCCTGACGCGCGTTCAGTCGACCATGAAACAATCGACGGACCAATTGCCCAAGGTCGACCTGCCTTTGACGACCCGTGAGATCCAGGTGCTTCGCCATTTGGCACTTGGCTTGAGCAATCGTGAGATCGGTCAATCATTGGAGATCAGCGTCGAGACCGTCAAAGAGCACGTGCAGAACATCCTGCGGAAGCTCAGCGCCGCGGATCGAACCGAGGCGGCCGTGAGAGCGATCAAGGCTGGTTTGGTGAGCTAACAAACCGACAGGACATCGTCCGGTCCGTGGAGGCGGAAGACCGACTGCCAGTCGCTAGAACATCCGCCGGCAGTCTTGCCAAGCAAAAAAAATGGGGTACCCCGCATTGCGGAGTACCCTTCTCTTTTTTTTTGCACTTAGCCCAGCCGTGTCCCAACCAGGCAGTGGGGCATCGCTCAATCCCACCACCACTGGCCGGCTTGCAGCTCCGACAGCGAAACGGCGGCCCGTCGCTGAGCCAGCTCACCGGTTGGATCGTGCTGGATTCGGTTCGCTTCCAACGCACGCCCTGGTTGAATCTGGACGCCGCCACCGAGCGGCGTCATCAGGCGTGATCCCTTCCAGATCGCGTTGACTGCCGTTTCCACTTGATAGGGAGCCGTGTAGGTTTCGACCGCGAAACGATTTTCGTCACCGAACACGGGCATGTCCCACCCCGACTGAGCAAAGAAATCCTGTTGCCGGATGTAGGCAGCCGCGATGCTCAGATCGATCAAGTTCTTCAACTGTCCGTAGACCGCAACCGAGGCGGCGATCTGCGGGTATTTCTCTGTGAACTCGAGCGTGAAGCCTTGGCTCGCCTTGTTGACTTTGCCAGTTGCGGCGCGTGTACCGTCAGCGCCCACGCGCTCATTTTCACCAACCAGTTTTACGCCATCACCAACCAGTTCCATCGCGAACCCATCGTCATCGACGCGAACACATTCATAGTTGGGTTCGAAATACCAACGTTCCATGGCATTGGCCGACACAGCGATCGGATTGGCACGCTCCACGTAGCTCTTCATCTTGATCGGAGTTCGTTCCAAACCGATGCCGATCAGCTTCATGCGGTAATCGGCCTCGACGAGCACCTGAGCGAAGTGAGTCCGCGGGTCGACGCCGCGAATCGTGACCGTCTGCATACCCAGGCTGTCTCGCAAACCGCTTGCGATCGCCTGGGTTTGTCCGGGAGTCGTTGTGCTGCCGACTTGGTTCAGGAACGCTTGCAGGCGAGCCAAGCCCTCGGGGGTCGGATCGATCGACACGCTGATCACTTGGGAGCCGCTGGCTTGGGGCCCGTGCGCTCGGAGGGCGACGATCAAATCTTCCAGCAACAGGGTGCTGGCGCCTGTATCGATGCCTCGGACACGACCCGATCCATCGGCTGCGAAACCTTCCGCAGGTCCCGCTAACACGATGTCTTTCGAGTCCGGGTAATAGAAGACGTAGCGGACTGCGGTCAGACCTGCGAGCGCTTTCATCTCGTCCGTTGGTTCTTGCCCTGCGGCGAGCCGTTCGGCGACGGCTGCTTCCATTCGCTGCAGAGAGATCTTTCGCATCGGACTACGCCGCTGCAGATCGGCCGGCAAAGACTGGCGGGCAGCGGCCATCCGTTGCGCCGACAGGGCGGGATCGAACTCGCGGACGCGCAACACGCCATCGGGGTCGACTTCAACACCCGCGATCGGCTGAATGAAGTTGTTGTCATCTTGTGCGACGGCGGGTCCGGCTAAAAAGCCTAAGGCGCCGATCGCGAACACCCGCAGGACACGGCGAAGCGACAGAGCGGAGCAGGGCATCGACTGCATTCCTCGGAATCAAGCCTCGCCAGTCCTCGCCCAGCGTTTTGGCTGGAGCGCGCGGGCAGAAGGCGGGGAAAAGCCACGGGAGGCTGCGTCTGGCAGCTTCTCCCAAAGTAATTCGTACCCTCCCAACTGGCAACATTTTCCCAATCGCGAAGGTCGAGCGAATGGAAAAAAGCGGCTCCCGCAGCCCGGGGCTCGGCCCCCGGGCTCCCCCCGGAACGGGCGGAGGGGGCCGTCCCTCTTGTTTTCGGGCGGCACAGGCGGCCGGCTCGGAGCGTCCTTTGAAATTGACGTCTGTAGCGATTTTGCAGTCCGCGCGACGGGTCCGGCCCCTCGGAGCCCGCTCCCACGAGCTGTCGGGAGCGGCTTGCGAGCCTCTAGCGGGGCGGGCCGCCCCGAGCCTTTGCGTTCCCCAACTGGGGCTTTGAGAACAGGACGCGATAACTGCTGGGCCCCAGCAGGTCATCGAGCCGCTGCCGCAGTTCGGGGTTCACTCCGATTCCCTGCTGAGGACAGTTCAAGTGGACCAGCGTCCCGGATTCGAGCCGGACGAGGAATTGCAACTCCTGCGGCCCGGGGTAGCCTCGGACAATCTCACGGATCTGGGCCACGGACGTCAGCGAATGGTGGGGCGCATCGAGTCGGATGCAGATCCCGCGCGTGTAGCGGGCATCGAGTTGCTCGAGCGGCAGCAGCTCGTTGACGATCAGATTCACTTCGTCTCCGCCGCGCTTGTCAACCGAGCAGCGCGCCAGCAAGACGGCGTCCGCAACGACCAACTCACCATACTGTTCAAAGCCATTGGGCCAGAGGATGCAGCGGACGGCTCCTTCCATATCCTCCAGATCGAACATCGCGTACTTTGTCGGCGAGTTCGGTTTCGGGTTCCGCGTGTGGCTATGTTTGATCGAACTGATCATGCCACCCACCATGACCTCGGTCCGATTCTCCAGATCGGCAAGTTGAGACGTGGTGTGGGTGCGGAAAGATTGAAGGATTGGCTCGTGAGCCGCCAGCGGATGGCTTGAGAGGTAATAGCCCAGTACCTCTTTTTCGTAAGACAAGCGTTCCTTATCGGGCCACGGGGGAACATCGGGAAGTGGCGGTGGGGCGGCGGCGTTGCCGCTCGGTTCGAAGTCCTCAAACAGATTACCCTGTCCGCTGCGGCGGTCTGTTGCCACTGAAACCCCATGCTGCATGGCCCGGTCAATTGCGGCGAACAGCCGTGACCGGGAAGCTCCCGTTGAGTCAAACGCGCCGGCCTTGATCAGTGACTCGATCGCTCCTCGTCCGCAGGCTGTTGCATCCACTCGTTCACAGAAATCGAACAGGTCGCGAAATGGGCCCCCTTGTTCCCGTGCCGCAGCAATTGCCGCTGCCGCGTTCGCACCGCACCCTTTGATTGCGGCTAAGGCAAACACAATCTGACCATCTTGCACAGAGAATTCGGCATACCCGCGATTGATATCGGGCGGCTCCACCCGAATCCCCATTCGCAGACAATCCTCCAAGTGCTCGACCAATGCATCCTTGTGCTTGAAGTTACGGCCCTCGGTATCGCTGCTGAGCAACGCCGCCATGAACTCCACCGGATAGTGGGCCTTCAGATAGGCCGTTTGAAATGCCACAAGGGCGTATGCGGTGGAGTGTGACTTGTTGAAGCCGTAGCCCGCAAAGAACTTGATCAGCTTCCAGATTTCCTCGGCGTCCTGCTCACTCAAGCCATTTTGGATTGCCCCGGCGATGAACTGCTCAAGGTTTTCATTGATAATGGATTCTTTCTTCTTGCTGATCGCCTTGATGCAGGTGTAGGCGTTCGCCAGCGGGATTCCTCCGAGCCGGTTGAGAATCCGCATCACCTGTTCCTGGTAGACCATCACCGAATTGGTTTCGGACAGGATCTCTTCCAGAACAGGGTGCTTGTACGTCGGAGTCTCTCGCCCGTGCTTCACATTTACATACGTCTCGACCATACCCCCTTCGAGAGGGCCCGGACGATAGAGCGCGTTGACGGCGATGATATCGTGGAAGGAATCGGGCTTGAGCTTCTGCAGCAGGTCGCGGATCCCGCCCGATTCGAGCTGAAACACACCTTTCGTCTCACCTCGCTGCAGCAGCTGGTAGGTCCGCTGGTCATCCCGTGGAAAACGATGCGGATCAATCTGCTGGCCGGTGGTCTTCGCCACCAATTGGACGGCTCGACTGAGGATCGTCAGGTTGCGCAAACCGAGGAAATCCATCTTCAGCAGGCCGGCGGCTTCCACATCGCCCATCGACCACTGAGTGATCACGTCCTGCTTGCCGGAAACGCGACCGAGCGGCACGTATTCGGTGAGCGGACGGTCGGCGATCACCACGGCCGCGGCATGGGTTCCCACGTTCCGCGCCAACCCCTCAATCCGCATTGCCAGGTCGATCAACTCACGCGTCTCCGCGTCATTGTCGTAACGAGCCTTCAGGTCGGCATTCTTTTCGAGAGCTTTGTCGAGCGTGATCTTGAGTTCTTCGGGGACGAGCTCTGTGATTTCGTTCACTCGCTGCAAAGGCATTCCTAGCGCGCGTCCCACATCCTTGATCGCGGCCCGCGCCGCGAGTGTCCCGAACGTCCCGATCTGGCAGACGTTGTCGGCGCCGTACTTGTCCTTCACATATTGAATGACTTCCGCTCGCCGCTCCTTCTCGAAATCGATATCGATGTCGGGCGGTTCCAGTCGATTTTCGTCCAGAAACCGTTCGAACAGCAGGTCGTAGTCGAGCGGGCAGACATGGCTGAGATACAAGGCAAAACACACCAGGGCGCCGACGCCCGAGCCACGCGCGGTGGCTGCGATTCCCTGCTGACGTGCGTAGTCGACAAAGTCCCAGACGATCAGGAAGTAGTTCGAAAACCCAAGTTTTTCGATGACTGACAGCTCGCGGTCCAGCCTCTCCTGGACCTGTGCAGCGAGCTTTCCGTCAAGGCACTTCCCGGGGTCATCCGCATAGCGATGCCGCAGCCCCTGTTCGCACAGTTCTCGCAAGTAGTCCGAAGCCGTCCGGTTATCCGGCGCGCGATAGACCGGAAAATGGCGTTTGCCGAGCTCAAGATCGATATCGACGGAATCCGCAATTTGCTGGCTGCGGGCGACGGCATCCTCTAGGCCAGGAAAGCACTCATACATCTGGTCGGGCGACCGCAGAAAATACTGGTTCCCATCCATCCGCATGCGAGTCGTGTCGGTGCGGAATCGCCCGGTGTTGATGCACAACAGAATGTCCTGGGCTTCTGCATCCGACGGGTCGACGTAATGCGTGTCGCTGGTCGCAACCAGCGGCAGGCCCATCTTCCGGGCGACTTCCACCGCTCCGGCAAGTTGCAGCCGCTGGACCTCCACCCCGTTGTTCATGATTTCCAGGAAGTACCGGTCGCCAAACAGCCGGTGAAACCACGCGGCCACGGCTTCCGCTTCACGGAGTTGATCTTCGCCATCCTGACCGCGAAGAATCGCACGACTGAACTCGCTGGACACGCATCCGCTCAAACAGATCAAGCCGTCGTGATATTGCTCCAGAAGCGCTTTGTCGATTCGCGGCTTGAAATAGAAGCCCTCCAGCATCGCATGGGAGGCGAGTTTGACCAGATTGCGGAAGCCCGTTCGGTTCTGCGCCAGCAGCGTCAGATGATAGCTCGCTTCCTTGCTGCTTCCCGCACCTTCCTTTTCAAAACGACTCCCCGGCGCGATGTAGGCTTCGTAACCGATGATCGGATTGATGTCGGCCGCCTTTGCTTTGCGATAGAACTCCAGCGCGCCGTGCAGGTTCCCGTGATCCGTCAAAGCCAACGCATTCATGCCGTGTTCACGGCAACGCTGGACCAGATCCCCTAGATCGCCCGCGCCATCCAACAGGCTGTAATGGCTGTGACAATGCAGGTGTGCAAATGGGCGCGCCGTCATCCGAGCGTCCTCCGTGATTGCCTGGGCACGAGCCGGTCAATAGAAACCTGCGCGGCGACAGAGCAGCTGCGCGGCGCGAGAGGATCCCACGAGCAATCAGCCTGCCGCGCTCGATTGACGAATGCAAGCCGCCTTGACCGTCTCAGGCATCAAGCTACGCGCGGAGCCGGGAGCCTGTTTCGCAGAGACGCGATTTTGTCGGCCCTCGTTGTCGAAGCTTCTTTTTCGGCGCCACATCCACGCCGAGACGCGGTCCCACGAATGAC
>Ga0114939_10001078_pt1 | contig 22094 bp, 20 predicted proteins | sample AshMeaCrysSpring_FD_87196 | JGI IMG/M metagenome (GOLD analysis project Ga0114939, IMG submission 87196) | Groundwater microbial communities from Big Spring, Nevada to study Microbial Dark Matter (Phase II) - Ash Meadows Crystal Spring | ecosystem: Environmental > Aquatic > Deep subsurface >...
AAAGGATTTTGCTGACATACGATCCTATATTGCTACCATGCAGAAGCAAGGATATTCAATCATTCAGGCAATTGAAGAAGCCCTAATGGGATATCCAAAGAAATTATTGGCCTGAATAGTTACAAAGTTTATAATGTAATCTCTGCCAAAAACAAAGAAGGTCAGGTTGCCTTTTTGCTTCATAAAGCCCAATGGAACAGCGTTTTGCGGTGCAAGATGCGTTTGTGGCTCTGCCATCTACGACTGATATACACTATCTAGCAACGAATTTCTATGCAAATCGGGTTGCGGGGCTTTTTCTGTTGCAAGCCAGGCTTCTTATAGGAAGATTCTTTCGTAAAGACCAAGGTGCTCTACCACCTGGGCTATGCTCCATGCATCGGCTGTTGGCTTAAAATGCCATTGCTTTGCATCTAGTGATTCTGTTGCTGTAATGACTGCTTGTTTAGTTCGCTTCAGCTCTTGTAAAAGATAAATTTTGTTTTGCTCTGTCCAAAATCTTATCTCATTTTGTTGTGCTGTTAGTATCGCTGCCAGGCCAATTTTCAATAATAGTAGTGTGGCGACTTTCATAATGATATCTTTAGAATAATATTTCATAAGTACAAGGTACCATGAATGTTGCGTTTAAGGTATAAATAAGGAGGAATCACCGCTTGTCGGGTGATAGTTGCCACTATTCAATATTAGTTATTGCTGCGTAAAAAAGTAAACTTTTCCGGCATTAGTAGCACCCGGTGGGTAATTCTTGTCTGGTGCAGCTATTATAATATTTGTACCACTTATACTTGTAGCACCGCTAAACCTGTCGTCGTTCAAACCATCGCTTGAAGTTAGGGCTGCTTGTTGTAACCAGCTGGTTCCATTACGTTTATATATATACGCCTTTCCCTGTCTTAAATTGGTTCCTATTTTAGCCTCATTAGCGCCAACAACAAGGTATTCGCTGCTGATACTTACGCTATGGCCAAATCCTCTGTTAGCATCTATGTCAGGGGGAGAAGTCACCGTGGCTTGTTGACTCCAGGTACCCCCAAGCCGGTAAAAAATCAAGGCTTTCCTGTTTAGGGAACTTCCTGCAACGGCATAATCTCCATTAATGTTTACGCAAAGTCCAAGTTTTGCATTTGCCGTTCCATTATTATCAATGAATGTTGCCTGCTGTACCCAATTCGTTCCAGCCCTGTTAAAAATGTAAACCTTGCCCTGGTCGCTGTTTGTGCCTACGTCTTTTTTGGGCGCTCCAACAATAGCATAATTTCCACTCAGGCACACATTGCTGCCAAACAAATCATCTGCAGCAGCATCGGTTGCGGTTAACACCTGCTCTTGAACCCAGGATGTTCCGTTCCGTTTAAAAACATACGCTTTTCCTGGAAATGTGGAGGGAGTAGGACCTTCAACGTGGTAAATGCCAACAATTGCATAATCACCGCTTATGCTTACACTATGGCCGAACTGATCTACTGCAATGCCATCTGCTGCAGTAAGTCTTGCCTGTTCTGTCCAAACTGTGCCGTCTCTTTTAAAGATGTAGGCCATTCCCTGTAATACATTATTGCCCACGGTTTTTCAGGTGCGCCAACGATAGCATAATCACCACTTATGCTAACACTATAACCAAAGTTGTCATTCGTTGCAGGATTTCCAGCAGACAGGTATGTTTCATAATTCCACTCGTTGCCATCACGACTGAAAATAAATGCCCTGCCTGCATTTTCGAAAGCTATTTCATAGCCTGGTGCACCTGCAATAGCATAATTGTCGCTGATTGCCACACTAAATCCATATGTATCATTGGTGGTTGTGGTGGCATAAAAACTTGTATTTTCGTAGGTAATAGGTTGGCTGCCCCAGTTGCCACTGCTGCTTTTGCTGGTAAGCGATAGCCATTGTGTACCGTTATAGCCTTCAAAATCATTGTTGCTGCTGTTCCATCTCAACGTGCCTGCTGTGGGTGCTACTATATCATCGGCCAAGCGCAGTATTCTGCTTACCTCCAAGGTTTGGCCTGGGGTAGTAATGTTTACACCCATTTTGGGTGCAATATTTTGCGCCCCGTAATACACTTTTACAGTCCAGCTGGCTGCATCTACACGATTGGTGTTAGATGTGCAGGTACCTGTTGTTGAGCCGGTTACACGCCATGCATGCATTTCAAAATCGAGCCGGGTACCCCCGGCATACGTTTCGTTCGCAATATTTACTCAGGTGCGGTTATAGCTAAAAGTACCGCTGGTGGCGCCGGTGCCGCTATACACTGCCGCCTCCGTGGTATTGGTATTTACACACTTCACCTGGCTGCGCTGCTGATTCATTAGGCCACCGCCTTTGGCTGTCATGGCATAGCTGATGTCCATACCGGTAACGGTGTAGCTTTCTCCAGCGGGTAAGAAAACGCTTAGTATTATGTTGTTGCCATTACAACTAGGGTCAAAACTAGCAACTGAAGTAGGAATATCGCCAGCCATATAAGTAGCCGATATGCTACCTTGTGCCAGAACAATATTTGCGGTTGAGATTAAGCAGATAATACAAGCATAAATCAGTTTCTGCATACAACAGTTTTAGGCTAAGCTATTCGTACAAAAAGAGGTGAACAATCACCCGAAAGGCGATTTTCGTTAGTTCACTTTTCCAAAAAGGGCCTTACCCCGGCTATCGAATGCGCCTGGTACGCCAATTATAAACCGTTTTGAAGCGCCATCAATAGCTACTGATGTTCCACCAGAATTGCCTGTGCTGCCTGCAGGGTCGGTAATGTATTGCTGTTGTTGCCAGAAATTGCCAATTCTTGTGAAAAGCGAAACGCCTCCTTCATCTGTATTGGGACTTACATCATCTTTGGGAGCGCCAATAAGAATATAATTACCGGAAATAGAAACGCTACTGCCAAAAAAATCTCCTGCTGCAACAGATGGTCTTGTTAATGTATCCAGCAGCAACCAGTTGGCGCCATCAAAAAAGTAAGCTAATGCATCACCTGCATTACTATTTCTTCCGGGCCGTCCAATTACTGCGTAATTATTGTACAGCGCAACACTATAGCCTTCGTTATCATCTGTTACATCGCTTGCAGGAATATCAAATACGGGTATCCAGGTAGTGTTAAAGTGATATATACTGGCTCTGCCTGCATCGCTTGCAGCGGGAGAACTATTATTTGCAAAAGGCGAACCAATAATTGCTTTATCGCCGGAAATAGCAACACTGAACCCAAAACTATCCTGAGTAGCTCCTGAGCTGTGCGTCAACTTTGTCATCAATACCCAGGAGGCGCCATTATATTGAAAAATGCTGGCAGAACCTTCGTTGAAATTTGCTCCGTCGTCATCATAAGGGGCGCCCACAATAGCACGGTTTCCGGCTATTGAAACGCTTGCGCCAAACCTGTCAAGCGCTGCCCCACTGGCATCCGTTAATCTTTGCATGAATACCCAGTATGTACCATTATACTGGAAAATACTGGCAGAACCCTGGTTGCTGTTTGCTGCAATATCATCTTCATAACTGCCAATAATTGCATAATTGCCATCTGCGCAAACGCTGTAGCCAAACTGGTCGCCGGCTGCTCCTGCTGCATCTGTAAGCGTTGAAAAATATACCCAGCCATTATTTTCATACCTGTATACTATTACGGCACCCTGGCTGCTATTTACACCAACCCTGAGGGCTGGAATGCCAATGAATGCAAAATTGCCGGATACAGAAACACTACGCCCCAATAGTGCAGAAGGTTGTGTTGCGGAGTCTGCCACCGGCAGGTATTCGCTTATGCTTCCATTGGTGGCGCAATCGCCCCACAAGCCATATCCCACATTGCCAGCTGTTGTGCTGCTTTGTACCCATTGGGCATTACCCAGTGCATCACTTGTAAGTATTTTTCCAGTACCTGCATTAGGTGTAAGTTTTATAGCAGCAGGTTTTACGGTATCTGTTTTTATATTACCGCTTACTTCCAGTTTTTCAGAGGGTGTACTAGTGCCAATTCCTACATTTTGAGCTTTGCAGTAGAAGAAGTATAAGATAAAAAATTTGAGTAGAATCAGCTTCTGCATGTTATTGTTTTAGGCTAAGCTAATCGTGTAATAAGTGCTAAGCAATCACCCGAAAGGTGATTTATTGTTTGGCTGGTATTTCTATTAAAGTTACTTCAGCGTCCTGTTTCCGTATTTCATAAGCGTGCCATGAAACTCCTGGTACGGCGGAAACGGTTGGCTTCAAAGTTTATAGGTAATAAATGTCTTGATAACGACGATCCTCGTATAAATTGTGCATAATTGGCAAATGCTTCTCCCTTAACGCAATTGTATGACGGTGATCCAACATTGTAGATTTCATCATTGTCGCAGGCAAACCAATGCAGTTTCGATTGCATTCTGATTATAAAGAAAGTGACTATGTTTCCTGGAAAACAAAGAGAATATGGGATATCATGTTAAAGAATATCGCCGTTTCCGCCATTTTTAATGAGTATGGTTGGGTTACAGGAATGCATATTGGCTATACGAAAGTATATTATGCCAAGTGGCAATTAGTTAAGAGCGTCATTAGATTGGTTGTTTGGCTGATTGGCAATTCTTATTTTGCCAGGTTTGTTATACAGCATGCCAATCCAATGTCCGTTGCCCGCCCACACATTATTAGTGTATGCTAATACATGTATAGGAGAAGTAAAGGTGGCGCAAATTGGCGCAGCGTGTTTACTATTGTAGCCTGACTCTTCCTGTAAGGAAACGGTTGCTCAAAAATAAGCTGTCACCGCTTCACTTCATGGGGCCAGGGCTCTTCTATCGGCATAGTTGAAACCAATATTTTCCTTATTGCCGGATGCACCTATAGAAATGCCAGATTGATTTTTGAGGAGTGTAAACACCAGGCCAACCGATCCTTCATATGTAAGTTTTACACCACGAAATTTTTCAGTACCTGTCCCCATATGTTGAGGTTGCGCCATTAAGTGTAAATGGCTAAGTTAAAATACTGGGGATGCTTTCAATTCACTATATAGACAGCACGAAATTACTTTCGCTGTTTTTTTAAAAAATATGAACTTATAGCCCATAATTTCCTGCTCTGTGTGTAACAGCAGTATTCACAGATGCTGCTTTGTGAAACTCCCTTGATAGTAATGCTATAATTGAGGAAAGTATTCTTCGAAGCCAGGGAAGCACACTTTTTTGTACAGAATTTACGCGCTTATTATCAGCTTTCGAGGTCTCCAATTTCTGGCACTACCAGTAGTGCAGTCATCTTAACGGATGCTTCTTTAGCGTCAAGTGCTATATCTACTCCTTCCGAGCCAGTGAAGCAGAACGTAAAAAGCACATGAAAGGTGGTGGTTTCCGTTGCTGCAGAATAGGTGATATCGTCAACTTCGGCATTAAAACTTATCTTATCCAGATTGTAATCGTCATTGTGGGCATTGAAGAATACAGACTGGAGCAATGCGAAGCCCTGCGTATGCCGGCCTTTCACGCTTACCCTTACTGCCCTGTTTCGCATATTGTCGTTGCAGAAACCACGGAATTGTTCATATCCTCCAAAAGTTACTTGTTGAAGTTTCATGGCATTTTAATTGAAGGTTAACGAGTGGGAGGTACTACCGGTCCGCCTAACCTAAGAAACAACACATACCCAACCTCACCATTAAAAGTGTCGTCCGCATTCTTGTCGCGCAACCACAGTTTGGCAGTAATATGCACTCTATCTTTCAGGTTTTGTGTTGTGCTGCTACTTCCAATGTTGGCTTCCAACTCAACTTGAAGAAGTTTTACATGATGATCATCGCCTGCGTAATTTGCTGTAAATCCGTTGAGCGCAATGTGTGCTTCCATTACCCTGTTGGAAGACTTAATGGTTTTCGTGATTTGGCCTATCCTGTTGAATGTATCACCAATACTCAGGGTGCCTTTCTTAATTTTTAACATGATGTTTTTTTGCAATAGTATTTCTAAGTGTTTGATTTAGCAATACCTCAAGGGGTGAAATTTAAAGTATAGAACGTCGTATTTGCTTGCGGGCCTGTGGCCGTTAAAGCCCTGTTTATTGTGAAACCTGTTATAAGAAAGAGGAGATGATGAATTCAAGATCACCCTTTTGGGTATTGCACAGCTTTGTTTGCCATTTTATTTTCGACTGATAAACAGAATATACAGGTATGAAAAGTATAATAACACTTTTAGCAGTGCTGACAACAGCGGCTCATTCTCAGAATGTTGGAATTGGAATCATTGCTCCCAAAGCAAGGCTTCATGTGGCGGACAGTTCAGTTGTTTTTACAGGCGTTTCTAATCTTCCGCCAAATGCCGGCAATCCGCCAATAAGTGGTACTGGAACACGAATGATGTGGTATTCCAATAAGGCTGCATTCAGGGCTGGCCGCATTGCCGGAACTGGTTGGGATGAGGCAAATACAGGGCAATATAGTGCTGCATTTGGGTCAGCCACTGCAAAGGGAACATATTCCTTCGCGGCAGGATTAAGTAATGCCAATGGCAGTGTAAGTGCTGCTTTTGGTTCCAGTAATACAGCTGAAGCTTCAGCGAGTTTTGTCATTGGCCGACTGGCATCTACTACGGGTAGCCCCACCGATTGGGTTGACACGGATGACCTGTTTGTAATTGGCAATGGCTACCTGGATACTACAGGTTATATTGCTGGTATTCCTACTGTGGAAGCGGTAAGAGCTAATGCCTTTAGGGTAAATAAAAAGGGTGATGCAAGATTTTTTCAAAATGCTACGGTAAGCAAGAAGCTTACTGTAAATGCGGGGTTGAATGTAAGCGGCGGCACATTGTTTAATGATCAGGTTGATGTGAATGGCAACTTTTCAGTATTTTCTGCATCAAAATTTTACGCGAAAACTGAATTTTCGGATACTGTAAACATGGGAAATGAATCTATTATGACAAATAATGGTGGCTCTACTCCCAATCTGGATTTGGTGCCTATTTGTATTTATGAGTTTGAATTTGGTGTTCAGAATGGGGTAATTCCAAATTTTTATCAAAGTGGAACAAATTTGTACGGCAATCTTATTTCTACCATTTCAAATGTATCGGATGCTAATTTATCTACTGCAAATGCCAGCATTGGCGGTCGTTTAAATTTCAATACAACCATTGCTAACAGGTATAAGAAGATAATTGCGGTACCTTCTGTTACTTATAAAGGAGAAGGTAGCAGTGATGATGCCAGAATCATTACTGTTAGATCTGAAATTATTTATAGCGAGGATAATAAGCCTTTAAATTATTACGTTATTTTTCGCACGGATGATCAACCGCTGGTGAGCAACCTTTATGTAAGCGGCACTGTTATGTTTTACGGGCTAAAGTGAGTTTGCTCAAATAGTGTAGCAGGGCACTGAACAAAGGTTATGCGCTATATGGTGTAAAATAGTCATAGATATTGAAAAGCCGGCTCCAGCAAAACGGCTACTTATTTGCGCAGGCTGAACAGCTGAGGTTTCTTTACCAAATTGAATACAGAATTGATATAGGGTGAATGCATCTCCATTGGGCTAGTGAAAAACAAGTCAGTAAACAGAGTTAGGCAAAGCACATTCGGCTTATTCAGAACACGTTTATAGTTTGATAATGCGAGGTGATTGGACTTGCATATACCATTGCAGATTGACGACCTGCCCGTTAAGCACCGTTTATTCCAACGCGAAATGTGGTTTAGCTATTTGTGCATCATAAAGCTTGAAAGCGCGATTTAAGTTGGCTGTTTGTTCATGCAAGTTCGATTTTGTTTTGATCAAGCTGCACTCCCCAAAATTGAAGGGCCTGGATTGTATTACAGTCATCTGAAGTATGCATAAGTATCGTAGACCTGTAGCTACTCTTGAGCTGGATTTGAAATACTAAAGATATGCTTCAAAATGCATGGCCTTTTTCCTGGCAGGTATCTTCTAACGATCTGTGTTTTGGTTCTCAGTTAACTGCTTATGGATAGAAATACCAGTGTCATTTATTGCTATGTAATTAGATGAAGGATTGAAAAGTGCCGTATACTTACCGGTTGCGATTATGCAGAAATTGCTTTGGGGGTGTATTGCGGTTTAACTATACTATTTATAATGCATAACGGATCATCCTAAATTCTTTGAGTTTGTTATACACTTAAAAGTTGATCCTTAGAAATGGCGGGATTGCGCTATTTAAAGAAGCTATGCCTAAAGGAGTATGTAATAGTTCTGCTATTTTTCATTTGTTTTGTAGCATACGCAACAATTCAATTCTCTGTCGCCTCATTTGTTCCCTGGCATTGCTTGATGGCACTTTCCTGAATAATTGCTGTAGCATCATTCTGGTGTTTGTGTTTGCAGTAAATGTAGAAGGCGCAGTTGTTAGCTGATCTGTAATTTTATTTCGGCAATTTTCGTAGGTAATTTCGTATTGTTCCCAATTGCCTGTTTCGAGATTATAGTAATCACTTCCCATTGGATAATTTCGAAATCCTGGTTTCACAATGGTTTTGGCTGGGTCATAGTCAAAAAGTACAATGGGAGTACCATCTAATTGGTAAACTACCTGCTTTTCACCAAGGGGATAGTTTTTGTTCTGGTAGTAGGAGGCATTTATGAAAGGAAAAGCATATTCTACACCTGGTATGGCTGAGAAATGGTTTTTATGGGGCGATTGATACGCCAGGTAACCCGAAGCTGCCAACTCACCGCCCACATAATAGTGCCATTCTTTTGTGTTTCCTTCCGGCGTATATTGATTTATTGTATAATAATCCCCGATATAGCTTTCCATTTTGGTTATTAGGCCTTGGGGGTTTCGGGTATAGAAAGCCTCATCGTAAATTGCATCTGTATCACCTGTATACCATATTTCATGTATGGCTCTTCCGAAGTTGTCATAGAAGAAATGAATGGTGACTAACAGTTCTTGACCAAGGTACCATCTGGATATTTTAAGCTGGCCTTCGTTGCTATACTCCTGCTTGAATGTGCCGATATCGGCAAAGTTCATTTCGCTGCAAAGACCCGATTCATTGTAGCTGTAAGTGTATTGTATTCCCCCACCTGTTACGGTACTTAATCGATATTCATTTTTAATTTTGCTTATGGCCTCCGAATTAGTGGCAAGCATGGCATTTTCTATTTTTTCTTTTTGGCATGCTTGAGCCAGCAAAAGGCCAAATATTACAGCAATAATGCTAAATGGATTCTTCTTCATTACATTCGGGGTGTTTAATTTGTGTCAAATCATTTTGATGGTTGAGGTTTGTTCTGACATATATTGTTTATGCCAGAAGCATATGGTGTAAAACTGTGCCTGTTTAAGTTTGGAAACAATACCCTATCGGGTGATCTTTGCAATCAAGCCATTCCTTGCTGCATTGCTTTCAGTACAGCTTCGGTGCGGTTGGCAACATGAAGTTTGGCATAGATATGCTTTACGTGGGTGCGAACGGTTTCGAGAGTTATAAAATGAGTAGATGCAATACTCTTTAATGGCTGACCATCCTTTAGTGCCCGAAGAATCTGTTTTTCTCTTTCACTCAGGCCATAATCGTTTCCTTCGGGCGAAACGACTATTATATTTTTTTGAGTAAAGAAATTCAGAGTCTTTTTTGCAATTATAGGATTCATAAATGAACCCCCATTGTATACTTCTGATATTGCCTCAAGATATTTATTTGGGGGATCGCTCTTTAAAATGTATCCACTGGCGCCTGCACAGAGTGCATTGAATATTTTGTCGCTGTCTGCAAATACTGTTTGTATCAGTATCTGAATGCTATTGGTATGCTTTTTTATAAGCCGGGTAAGTTCTATACCATCCATACCTGGCATTTCAATGTCCATAAGTACTATATCGGGAGAACTCCTGCGAATATTCTGTTCCCAGTCTTTACCGTTGCTGAAAGCGCCTGTGCAAGTGTAACCAGGCGTGCCGTTCAATATGGTTTGAAGCGCATCTCTAATCAATTTTCCATCTTCGAATATGGCAACCTTAATATCCATAGCACTAAAATTATACCTTTCTTTTTCCGGAACCAATACCCAGATGGGTGATTTTTAATTTCAGTTCTACCCTGCAGCCATTGCCCGGTTGGGTGTCAATATGTAATTCTGCATCCATTTCGGTAGCTCGGCTGTAAATGTTATCCAGCCCGTTGCCGTTCGTAATACCAGCCGGGTCATAGCCCTTTCCGTTGTCGGCAATAGATATAATCAGGTGCTTTGCTTGAATTTGAAATTCCATTTTTAATGCTGTTGCTTCACTGTATTTGGCAGCATTGTTAATGGCTTCTTTGCAAATGAGGTAAATATTTTTTCTTTGTTGTAATGTAGGGATACAATGTGCTGCCTCGTCGGTTATGGAGATAGTATTTTTGATGTTTTTGGCTGCACATATATCATTGGCGTAGGCTACCAGGCGTCCGGTTAGCGCATCCATTGACTCGTTTTTTGGCTTAATAAGCCATACAATATCGCTCAACTTGCCCACCATTTCGGTGGCAGATTCCTGAATAATGGTTGCTGCTTGTTCAGCCAGTTTGGTTTTCTTGTGTGCTAGATTTGCTTTTACCATATGGCTATACATGGCTATACCACTAAGGGTAGCGCCAATTTCATCGTGCAGGTCTTTGGCTATATTTTCTCGTATGAGCAACAATTTTCTTTTTTGATTGCTTCTATATTTGGCGATACCATATATACTGAAAATAGCGGTAGTAAAGCAAGCCAGTAGGAACCATGGGGTACGCCAAAACGGAGGTACAATAATAATATTATAACTCAATGTTTTTGAAGGCCAGGCATGCTGTGGCGAAAATACTTTAATTTCTACGGTAGTTGTTCCGGCTTTAAGGCCGGTTAGTACTATAAGTCTTTGGTCATCTAGCTGTATCCATTCTGAAGTTGTTCCATTGATCAATCTGTAAGCATAGCGCTGGTAAGCGGCATCGTCATAATTAACGGCATTTACCAACAGGGTTGCATTTCTGTTTTTCCAATGTAATGTAAGAGTGCGGTTAGGATACCATATAATACTATCGCCATTGTATTTAGTATATACCAGCAGTAGTTTAGGCCCTTCGGGCTTAAATGAGTCATGTGCTGATTGAAAACTGATTATTGAAGAACCAGACCCTGTGTAGTAATTTTTTGTTAGCGAGTCATAGGTTAGTTTGGTGCTGAAAAGCTGCTTGTAGTAAAAGTCGCTTAGTGTACACAGATTTGTAAAACGATAGGAAGATGTGTGAATTTTGGAAATGCCATTCTTACAAATTATCCATATATAACCGTTATTGTAGTGAATGGCTGATACTTTGTAGTCCGGTAATCCATCGGCCTTGTAAAAGGTGCGTATTCTTCTATTTTCAGGATTCAGACATATTAGACCTCCACTGGCACTGCACATCCATACCTGGCCATTATGATCCGTTTCGATGCTATTAAGCGCTGTGATAACCCCAACTGGTGTGGAAATTGAGTCAATAAGATAGTCTATTTTGTTTTCCTTGGTATTGTACCTGGCCAGCCCTTTTCCAGAGAACCAGTAGTGACCATTTTGATCCTCAACCATATTATAAGCAGATAATAAGGATGCAGAATTATATGCAAAGCTAAACCATCCTGGTTTGCTATCGCCATATTTCCAGAGATAGCAGCCTTTTGGCATGTTGCCTAGTATCCAGGCGTTTTTCCGTTTGTCTATATATACACTGCTAACCCAGTTTCTTGCAGGATCCCATTCAGGCATTTCAATGTAGGTTGCTTTTTCATTACCTTCTTTATATAAAAATAAGCCACAATCGGAACCAAACAAGACTGTATCGCCGTGCCATTTTTGAACTGCAAAAATGGTATTATTACCAAATGGAGGAAAGCTGAATGGCAAGTGCTTGTCAAATTCTAAAGTGGATTTCTTAAATCTGTAGGCTCCTTTACTTACTGATGAAACTGCGTACAGATATTTTTCGGAAACTGCTACCTGTAATATCGGATTGCGCTGAATTGGTGGTTCGTATAATCCTGCTGAGGGGTTCAGCATTAAGTTTATGGGACTCTTTTTCTCCATTTTGAGTCCATCGCTAAAGCCAAGCCAGTAGCGACTGCGGCGGTCTGTAAAAATGAAATTGCATTTACTGAGTGAAAATTGTGCTGCTGTGTCTAATATTAGTTTGTTGGCTGGAATGGCTACCCTTATTTTATACAGTCCTTTAAATTTACCTGACAGGTACAAGGTGCTGTCATTTATCTTGAAGAGATTACTGCGCCAGGTGAATAGGGATTTTGCGGAATCAAGTGGTATTTTTGAAGTGACGATTTGTTTTTTGAATTCGTCAATGTAAATCAGCGAGTTTTCATTGTAGGGAACTGCTAATATTTGTTTGCCCGATTGAAAGAAAAATATGTCTCTACTGGGCATGTATTTTTGTATTAAGGCAATAGTCAGGAACTCCCGTTCATAAGTTTTGGCAGGCGTAAGCACACGGGATGGTATATGGTATACATAGAGTTGGTTCTGCCCGGCAATGAGTAAATAATCGTCGTTTAGCCACAAGGTAAATACGCCAAATCCTCTGCTGCCTTGATAATTTGCCGGATAGTCATCATGGCGGAACAGGAGTTCCTGTTTGCGGTTGTAATGGTAGAAGCCAGAACGGCTTGTAATGAATAAACTGCCATTCTTATCTGTGAATACCTCGCATATTTTGTTAACCGCAATTTGTGTTTCGCCTGGGCGTGCGGGTATAATCAGGTTGCGGTTGGCCATCATTTGTACATCTATAATGCTTATTCCAAATCTTGTAGCAACCACAAGCTGATTGCTATCCAAATTTCGAATGGATAAGATTTCCTGTGAGGGAAGTTCTTTCATCTTAGCCAAATTTGAAAATTCAGTAAAATATTTGCCATCAAAACGGGTAAGCCCATTAGCTGTTCCAACCCATGTGTATCCAAATTTATCTTGTGCAATAGCATTTATATGGTTATCAGGCAATCCATCTGGTAAGGTGTAGGTGACTAAATTTGCAGGAAGAGGCTGAGAAGAAAGACCAAGTGAATAGGTAAGAGTAATTAACCATAAAACTATACGCCACTTTTTCAGGATAGATATGGCTGATATTTCTTGTAGTAGAGAGTGCATTACTTGGGTTCACATTGAAAAGTGGAAATGCCGGTAAATAGGGCAGCTGCATGGTTTGTGTATTCCGAAAATAAATCCAATTTAGTTTGCCTCAAACCGGGAAGGTACATTTTACCTTATTATTTTTTCATCCGGCGGATGATCTTCACCTTTCATGCATTTGCCTGGCGCCCAACATATTTGGATTGTACTTGGCAGTTTTCTTCCTTTTGGCATTCATTACATGATGTACGCTAATTCCGCTATTCTTTTCAGTTGGTTTATTGTTGAAGTTGGCCCCAAGTGAATTTAGCTAATCTTCAAATGCCATTAAGTCGGCGGTAGAACGACGCGATGATGTCTTGTCTAGTACTATGTTGATTGAATTCGTATTCATTTTGGCACTGCCAGTGCTGCTATATACTATGCCTCAGCAAATTTCTTGCACCTTTCAAAAAGGGAGCCAACCTGCTTGAATCTGTAGCACATGGAGCGGTATTTACTGGCTTGGTTTGCCAATGCACACTGTTGTGCATTTTGAACTTGAGTGACGAAGCAGGGGAGAAGGCGCGAAAATCGAGTGGGTGCTATACTATCTGGCGATTCGTGTGTTTCTCCTTAGTTGTGTAAACGGTAGTTCCGCATTACTTCTTTGCATCAGTAACCGACGGTATCTTCCAGCGTAATGCTGCATAATAACTTCGACACAACATTTGCTTGATGCACACAAAGCATCTTTAATCCCAACCAGGAAGCGTGCAGCGGAGGATAGCCCTGTCAACAAATGCGGCCAGCAGTACACCAATACCGTACATAAGATAATCCAATGGATCGAAAACACTTGCCAGCGCATACACACCAAAGTATTGCATTGTTTCGGACAAGGCGCATAGTGCAAACACGGCGCCTGCCTTTGCATACCATCTTCTTAAAACGCTAACCTTATCTTGAACAAGTACTAACAGGAAGTAGTAACCAAACGGAATGGCAATATCGGCAAAGTAGCTGTGGTAAAGGCGGCGGAAGGTTTCATTGGCCCAGTCGGCCCCTACCACAATACATAGGGCTATTGCAAGCATGAGTAAAACCACCAGCGTCTTTTTGCTTGTTCTCAGCTTCATTTGGATTGTATTCAGGCAAAGTTGACGACTTTTTGATTGCCGATACGGAACCGCCATTTGCCAACCCGCAGCCGGCATTTGTTACATGCCATTCTTAAACGGTCCGTAAGTCTATATCCAGATCGTTATTTCTGTTTGCATGCCGGCTTCTAACTGCTCTTTTTTTCTTACTTCGGCCTTTAAGGGCAGCAGATAGGCTTGCTTTTTCGTATCGTACCAAATGGCAGTTTCCCACACACTATGGCCTACCCTGGCGGTGGCTTGCATCCTGCCCCAGCCCTGTTCCTGCCATCCCAGCTGGGTGCGTATTTCGTTACCGATTTCTTTAGGAACAGTAACAAAGTGCCAGCCGCCGGGCTGTTCGTATTGCCAGGTAGTGGCGGTAAAAGTGTATTGTATTTTTCCGGTCATAGGTGCATGCGTATTTGCTACAATCAATACTGACTTATTAGATAAAAGCAATGATTCGTCTCCACGTATGTGCCGGTTGCGCTTTTCAGTTGCAGGCAACGTTCTGCAGAAATACATCGCCACATTCATGCCACAAGTTCCTGCTTATTTATTCATACTACATCCGGCCAACAGTACTTTTGCCTTACCTAACTACCTGCATTATGGCAAACAGCAGCAACAGGAAGCCAGCCTACGGCACCATCAAATTTAGCAGTATCGACGAATATCATGCTGCGCAAACGCCTGAGGTGCGTACACTTCTCGATAAGCTTAGTTCTGTGATTCAGAAGGCCGCGCCACTGGCCAGTGAAACCATCAGCTACAATATGCCGGCTTTTAAGCAGGGGCGTGTATTGGTGTACTACGCGGCACATAGCCAACATATTGGATTCTATCCAACTCCTGCTCCTTTGCAAGTATTTGCCAATGAACTTGAAGGCTTCGTTACCTCTAAAGGAGCCGTGCAGTTTCCGCTGGATAAGCCCCTGCCTGTGGCGCTCATCAGGAAGATGGTGCAATACCGTGTGGCGGAAGAAGGCCAGCGTGGTAAGGGTACGAAGGTGAAATAATTGAATACGTATATTGAAAAGCATTCAGATCAACTTCGTGTTATGATTTGATCTACGCAAAGTCTCCTCCTCCTCCTCAACCTCAGCCTCCTCCTCAACCTCAGCCTCCTCCTCAACCTCAACCTCCTCCTCAACCTCAGCCTCAACCTCAGCCTCAGCCTAAACAAACCCCCACTTCTTCATCACTGCCAGGTTTTCCTTCATGCAATCCATCGGCGTTTTGCCCTGGTATGCTTCCTGTTCAATAATAAGGTGTGGTGGCGTTTTTTGCTTGCTCACCATTTTCAGTATTTCCTGAATGCCCGAAACGCCATTACCCAATACGGTACTTTCGTATTGGTCTTTTTTATCCGGCAGGGCAATGGCATCCTTTACGTGCATGGAAGTAAACCGGCCGGGGTATTTTTTTACAATATCAAGTGCGTTGGCCCCACCGTTGAACAGGATGCCGGTATCGAGCTGCTGCATCACAAGTGCAGGGTCGGTTTCTGATAAAATAAGTTCGTACAGGGTACGATCGCCATGTTTTTCGCTGAACTCGAAATCGTGGTTGTGATAGCCAAAATGCATGCCGTAGGGTTTGCACAGTTCGCCGCTCTTATTGAACATTTCAAGTATGGCCATCAGGTCGTTGTACGATTTGCGTACTCTACCATCCATGGAAGGGCTGATGACAAATTTTTGCCCCATAAAAGCCGCATCCTCAATGGTTTTTTTCCATTCGTCGGTAAAGGTTTTGGTGGAGGCATTGTAATGTCTTGGCGCCAGTACGGTATGGCCGCTTGGCATGGTCATACCGAGATCTGTAAGCAACTTTTTAAAATCGGTAGGGGTATAGCCATAAAACTTACCGCCCACATAGTTGGCATGTTCTACATGCTTATAACCCATTTCGGCAAGGGCCTTCAGGGTGCCGGCCGGGTCTTTTTTCATTTCATCGCGCACGCAGTACAATTGTAAGCCCACCAGCAGGCCTTTGTTTTTTGCACCGGCAAATACGGGTGGCAGCGCAAGCAACGAAAGACCGGTAAGCCCGGTATTGCGGATAAAGGATCGGCGATTGATCATGGTAGGTGATAATTTTATAGAGGTCGGCGCAATAGAATTGTAAAAGCAATCCTTTTGTATCCGGTTCCTCGGTCGGGGCAATATCGTAAAAATATTGACGCCTTTATCTTGGCAGGCTCTTTCTAATTGCCTTTTGGACAAAACTGATAGCTGCTCAAACTTCTTTTCTCCATCCCTGTAGTCCTATCATCCCTAAATTTTTAGAGGACTCCTCGCGGTTCTCCATCGTACCCAAAGAAATGGTTGGTGTAAAGAGGCTATTGCAAGTCCCCCAACAACCAAGCCCGTAAGCACACACAGCCGCTTCAAAGCAGTCTATCTACTTCTTCCCCGGCATCGTCTCCTCCAGCCATTTAAAAAACTCCTTTTGCCACACCAGCGCCGTTTGGGCGTGCAGCACCCAGTGGTTCTCGTCGGGCATTACAATGAGTTTGCTTTTGATGCCGCGTAGCTGTGCGGCGGTAAAGGCCTGCAAGCCCTGCTCCAGCGGCACCCGGTAGTCTTTGGCGCCCTGGTATATGAGGATGGGGGTATTCCATTTGTCTACAAAGTTGCTGGGCGAAAACTGCGCGTACGATTTCTGTGCCGCCTTGTTGTTCTTGTCCCAGTAAGGACCGCCGTAATCCCAGTCGGTAAAGAAGATTTCCTCGGTAGCGCCGTACATGCTTCGGAAGTCATAGATGCCATCGTGGGCAATAAATGTTTTGAAACGGCCTTTGTGCATGCCTGCCAGCATAAACACGCTGTAGCCGCCGTAGCTGGCGCCCACGCAGCCCACGCGGCTGGTATCCACATATTTTTCTTTGCGCAGGGCATCAATGGCGCTCAGGTAGTCCTGCATGGCCAGGCCGCCATGGTCTTTGCTGATCTGTTCGTTCCATTGGGTGCCATGGCCCGGCATGCCGCGGCGGTTGGGCGCCACCACAATGTAGCCCTGCGAGGCCATCAGTTGCAGGTTCCAGCGAAAGCTGTAAAACTGCGTGAGCGGGCTTTGCGGGCCGCCCTGGCAGTACAGCAGGGTAGGGTACTTCTTGCTTTTGTCGAAGCCGGGCGGGTACACCACCCACACCAGCATGTTTTTGCCATCCACTGTTTTTACAAAGCGGCGCTCGGTGGCGCAGGAAGCCGTGGCGGCATAGGCAGCATCGTTTACATGGGTAAGCTGCTGCATGGCGCCGCTGCTTACATCTACTGTATATAGTTCGGCGGCATGGTTCATATCGGTACGGCTTACCACTAGGGTATTGCCGCGTTGGCCCACAATGCCGCTAACGTCAAAATCGCCTTTAATTACCTGCCGAATGACCGGCGCCATGCGGGTGAGGCCGGGGTAGGTAACATTAAACAGCTGGAGGGTACCATTAATGGGGGCGTAGAAGTAAAGGCTCTTGCCATCGTTGGCCCAGCGGAAACCTTCTACATGAATGTCGTCGCGGCTTGCGGTCAGGTTCATGGCCACAGTGCCGTTCATCACTACTAGGTCTTGTTTATCGGCCTCGTAGCCATCGCGCTTCATTTGCAGCCAGGCCAGTTGGCCTTGCGTATTGAAGGCGGGCTGCACATCGTAGCCTTTGTTGGCTGCCGTCAGGTTGGTGGTAGTACCTTTAGCCACATCGTAGGCATACAGGTCGGTATTGGTGCTTATGGCGTAAGCCGTGCCGTATTTCTTTTTGGCTACATACACCACGCGGGTGCCGTCGGGGCTCCATATGTAGTCTTCATCGCCGCCAAAGGGCTTTTGCGGGCAGTCGTAGGGCTCGTCTTTCATCAGGTCTATTGGTTCACCGGAGGGCTTGCCGTTTTCCAGCTTTTGCAGCAGTACGTGGCCGTATTTGCCATCCTCCCATTCGTCCCAGTGGCGGTTGTTGAGCTGATCGTAAATGAGGGCATTGCTTTTGGGTAGGTTGGGGTAGAAGTCGCTGCCGGCCACGGGTACAATCTTCACCTCAGCGCTGCTGATGCGATATTGCCCGTTGGGCGACAGCTTGCTGTCGGGCAGCAGGCTGTCGGCATTGGCAACCTCCACAGGCGTGCCCCAGGTTAGTGGCAGCACATAAGTTTTGCGAGCCATTTTAACGGCGGCCACGTCGGGGGTGGCTACCGTGTACACCACGGCACTGCCGTCTTTGGTAAGCCCACGTGCCGATACACGGCCAAGGCTCCAGAGTTTTTCAGGGGTAAGCGGCTGCTGGGCCTGCGCAAAAGCGGGGAGGAATATGGAAAGGATAACGATGGTCTTCAAAACGAATTTCATGGCTGCAAAATGTTTGAGGGTGTGAAAGTACAAGGTTGATTTTTGATCTCGGATCTCGGATCTCGGATTTCTGATTTGGGTGGGCTTCTTTTTGGGGACACGGATCGGGCGGATGGAACGGATTTGAGGAGGGGACACGGATTGTACGGGTGTAACGGATGTGAACGGATTTAATGGAGAGTGAGTGACAGCCACAGATGCACAGATTAGGAAATGCCTGCGGCATTTTTTAAGGATACGTATTTTGCGGATGTAACGGATGCGAACGGATTTATTGGAGATAGAGTGATAGCCACAGATGCACAGATTGGGAAATGCATGCGGCATTTTTTTGGGACACGGATTGGGCGGATGGTACGGATGAGAAAGGATTTATTAGAGAAAAACTTATAGCCACAGATGCACAGATTTGGAAATGCCTGCGGCGTTTTTTGGGACACGGATAACGCGGATGGGACGGATTTGGCACGGATAGGTCATTTGCCCGAATTTGAATCCGTGCTGATCCGTTTGATCGGTTCAATCTGTGTTCCATCACTATCGGCATTTTTTTGGGACACAGATTGGGCGGATGGAGTGGATTTTAGACAGATAAGCCATTTGCACTACACTCAAATCCGTGCTAATCCGTTTGATCGGTTCAATCTGTGTTCTATCCCTGTCGGCATTTTTTTTTGGGACACGGATTGGGCGGATGGAGTGGATTTTTGACAGATAAGCCATTTGCCCTACACTCAAATCCGTGCTAATCCGTTTGATCTGTTTGATCAGTGTCCCATCTTTGGCTGCATTTTTTGGGGACACAGATGGTACGGACGCGACGGATTTTAGACAGATAAGCTATTTGACCTACACTCAAATCTGTGCTAATCTGTTGGATCAGTCCAATCCGCGTTCTATCTGACACGTATAAGCCATCATTTTTATAGTCATTAGGGGTGCTGGAATATATACCTGTATGACGGCTGGGTGCGGTAGAACTGGTCCTTTTGAATTGATGCCGGAAATCTTAAGGATAAACCATACTTACGACTGTATAATTATTGCTGGGTAATTATCAGTTACTATCGTAGTAATTTTTCTTTTTAAGACTAAGGTGGTGTAAAAATCACCCGTTGGGGTATTGCACAGCAGTTTTTTGTATGCCAATTTTATGACGCGATGAAACAGGGTAATATAATACATATACTCCCGGATTTTTACGCATAGCATTTGAATAGCATAGTGTAATAAGGAAACCTAAATGTTTAATATAAATATTTTTTATGAAAAGAAATCATTTGATCGCGATTGTGTCGTTACTGTTTTTAACACTTTATTTAATTGGATGCCAAAAGACAGTTCTGGATGGCATGTCAGAAAATGAGAGAGTTGCTTCTTCGGCTATGGCAAAAACAAATGCCTGCAGAACAACCGTTATTGACTGGAGCACGGTGGCGCGATGGGAGTTTAACTACAATGAAAAGGGCCTGGCAGACAGGTGGATAATTGATTATGGATTTGGTGCGCCATTGCACACCAATGATATGATGTATGATAATAATGACAGGCTTATTCAATCAGAAGAATTTTACTTTGGTTCCAATTACCTGTATCAGTTTTATTACTCAGGCAAGCGTATGACGCGTCTTACAAGGGTAAATACAGACAATTCCGCTGATTTTACCGATTTCACTTTTACGTATAATAGCAAAGGACAGATGGTACGGCAGGATGATATGGCCAATGACATACATATAGTAATGGCTTATGATGTTATGGGTAATTGCACACGGACGGATTTGCTTTTTGGCGATGAGCTGATTTTTTCGGACAATTACACATTCAGTTCGGATGCCAGAAGCCCTCGAATTGCAGTTCCCGGTATTAATATCGGCTTCCCGTTTTATGGAATCGGTGGATTTGGTGATAAATGGATGTTTACCAGTAACCGGACAGAAGTTTATGAAAACGGCGATGTTTTCATTTTAAACGATTATGACCCTGACGAAACAACTATAGTAACGAGTAGTCATAATTATCCAAGCCACGCAACCTATTTTGACCGGGTAAGCGAAGGTGCCGTAGCCATTGCTTTTGAGTATGAGAATTGCGGAGGTAGTAGTAATGCCTCAAGTGGTGCTTATGCTCAAGTGGAAGCCGGTTCCCAATTATCAGATGGTGCCAGACAAAATAGATCCTGGTTTGTGCGTGGGTCAGCCACTTCCTTTAAAGAGCAGTTTGAAAAGCTCAGGAGCGCTAAATCCTTAAATTCCAAAAGAAATTGAAACTGGAGATCAGGTAGCGAAACGCATCCTTATAACAGAAATGGCTATATCGATTTTGGAGTATAGATCATAAGGCTGCTCTTTTGATTCACTGGTCAGGGTGATTTCAAGTAACCCGGCATGGTAAGGCTTCTTTCTTGCAAAGAGCCTTATTTTTTTGCCCGCCAAAAGGAGGGCACATTGGTTGGTATGCGCAATGATTAGGGCGCCAGCGGCTTTTTTGGGGACACGGATTGGGCGAATGGAGCTGAGTTTAGACGGATAAATCTCTTGCCCTAAACTCAAATCTGCGCCAATCCGTTAAATCAGTTCAATCTTTGTTCCATCTCTGGCGGCATTTTTTGGGACCCAGCCCCCCACTTCATTATTCCTTATTTTTTGTTCCTTATTTATAATTACAGCCTGAGCCTCTCAAAAGGAGACCTTCGGACACCTCCTGTCACTGTCCTCCCTCACTCCTCACCCCACACTCCCTCACTTCTCACTTCTGATCAGTTCACCCAATCATGTGATTGCCCATTCAAAAAAATCTGGCTCTTTTTGTAACCTAATTCATTTTGCTTCGTAACACATTTGCTAACACACCAAAAACACCCGCTACTGCATGACGGAACAAGAGTATAACACATGTGTGACCCAGTACGCCGATAACGTGTACCGGTTCATCGTGAAAAACCTGAAGCACACCGAAGATGCCCAGGACGTTGTGCAGTCGGCATTCGAAAAGCTGTGGGTAAACCGCGAACAGGTAGAAAATACTAAGGCCAAAAGCTACCTGTTTACCATCGCTTACCACCAGATGATAGATCACCTGCGCAAGGTGAAGCGGATGCACTACAAGGAAGAAATTCCGGAACATGCAGCGGGTGCCGACAATCAGCCCAACCGCTACCTCAAAAAGACATTGGAGGAAGCCTTGGCCACACTAACCGATACGCAGCGCAGCCTGGTAATGCTGAAAGACTACGAAGGCTACAGCTACGAGGAAATCGGCAGGATTATGGACCTGAACGAAAGCCAGGTGAAAGTGTACCTCCACAGGGCACGCATTCACCTTCGTAATTACCTGGTCCGCCTGGAAAACGTGGTATAGCCTTCGGCAGGCTCAGGCTGACCGGTGCTTCGGCAGGCTCAGGCTGACGGGCACTTTGTCCAGTGCTTCAACAAGCTGAGGCTGACGAATGGTAAACATTGAGCACAAAAGGTGCAGCAAAAGAAACTGAAGCAAAAAATGAACATCAACCGTCATAATTACGAAGAGT
>Ga0114939_10001079_pt1 | contig 22077 bp, 16 predicted proteins | sample AshMeaCrysSpring_FD_87196 | JGI IMG/M metagenome (GOLD analysis project Ga0114939, IMG submission 87196) | Groundwater microbial communities from Big Spring, Nevada to study Microbial Dark Matter (Phase II) - Ash Meadows Crystal Spring | ecosystem: Environmental > Aquatic > Deep subsurface >...
CGAGCGCGGCAACGTCGATCTCGGGCCAGGCGACGCTCATTGGATCGGATGCGAAGCCCAGCTCCTGCCACAGGACGTGCCCGATGTGCGGCGTGATCGGGTAGAGCACGCGGAGCAGGATCGAGAGACCTTCGTGCAGCACCGCACGCGCCTCGGCGCCCTCGCGGGGCAGGCCGGTCAACGCGTTGAAGACCTTCATCGCGGCCGAGGCGACGGTATTGAACTGGTGCCGCTCGATGTCGAATGTCGCTTGCTTGAGGCTCGCGTGCACCTCGCGGCGGATGGCGGCAAGCTGCGGATGTGCACGGCCGAGACTCGAGAAGTCGTGGCCGCCGCACGTGCCCTGGCGCGCGCGGGACTCGCTGCGCACCGCTTCTGCCACTTCGGCGCTGAACGCCCAGACGCGCCGCAGGAAGCGGTGCGCGCCCTCGACCCCCGCCTCCGACCACTCGAGCGTCTGCTCCGGCGGGCTGGTGAAGATGATGAAGAAGCGCGCCGTGTCGGCGCCGAGCTCGTCGATGAGCGCCTGGGGGTCGACGCCGTTGCGCTTGCTCTTCGACATCGTGCCGATGCCGGTGTACTCGACCGGCTGGCCGTCGGCCTTCGCCTTGGCGCCGAGGATGCGGCCCGCCGCGTCCTGCTCGACGGCGATCTCCTCAGGCGCGAAGTAGGTCACGCCGCCCTTGTCGTTCCTGCGCTGGAAGATGTGGTTGAGCACCATGCCCTGCGTGAGCAGCCGCGCGAACGGCTCGCCGAAGCCGATCTCGCCGAGGTCGCGCATCACCTTCGTCCAGAACCGCGAATAGAGCAGGTGCAGGATGGCGTGCTCGATGCCGCCGATGTACTGATCGACCGGCAGCCAGTGCTTCACCCGCGCGTCCACCATTGCGCGGCCGTTGTCCGGACAGGCGAAGCGCAGGAAGTACCACGACGAGTCGACGAACGTGTCCATCGTGTCGGTCTCGCGGCGCGCGGGCTTCCCGCACGCGGGGCAGGCGACGTCGAGGAAGTCGCGCCGCTTGTTGAGCGGGTTGCCCGAGCCGTCGGGGACGCAGTCCTCGGGCAGCACGACCGGGAGCTGGTCGTCGGGCACCGGCACCGCCCCGCAGTCGACGCAGTGGATGATCGGCACCGGGGTGCCCCAGTAGCGCTGGCGCGAGATACCCCAGTCGCGCAGCCGCCACTGCACCTGCTTGTGGCCGAGGCCTTGCGCCTCGAGGTCGGCGGCGATCGCGTCGACCGCGGCCGGGTAGTCGAGGCCGTCGTACTTGCCGGAGTGGATGCACACGCCGCCCTGCTTGTCGGCGTACCACGGCTGCCAGGCGTCGGTGGAGTAGGTCCTGCCGGGGAAGGCGATCACGTCCTTGATCGGCAGCCCGTACTTCTTCGCGAACGCGAAGTCGCGCTCGTCGTGTGCCGGGACGCCCATCACCGCACCCTCGCCGTAGCCCATCAGCACGTAGTTGCCGACCCAGACCTCGACCGGCTCACCCGACAGCGGATGAGTGCAGAAGAAGCCCGTCGGCATGCCCTTCTTGTCCATGGTCGCGAGGTCGGCCTCCATGACCGACCCGCGCTTGCACTCCTCGACGAACGCGGCGAGCTGGGGGTCGTCGCGCGCGAGGCGTGTCGCGAGCGGGTGCTCGGCGGCGATGGCGTTGAAGGTCACGCCCATGATCGTGTCGGCGCGCGTGGTGAAGACGCGGAGCACCTTCTTCTCGCCGTCGATCTCGTACGGGAAGCCGAAGTTGACGCCCTCGCTCCGGCCGATCCAGTTCGCCTGCATCAGCTTCACGCGCTCGGGCCAGTCCGGGAGCTTGTCGAGCTCCGCGAGCAGCTCCTCGGCGTAGGCGGTGATCCGCATGTAGTACATGGGGATCTCGCGCTTCTCGACCGGCGCGCCCGTGCGCCAGCCGCGGCCGTCGATCACCTGCTCGTTCGCGAGCACGGTCTGGTCGACGGGGTCCCAGTTGACCGTGCCTGTCCGGAGGTAGACGAGGCCCTTCTCGAGCATGCGCAGGAACAGCCACTGGTTCCAGCGGTAGTAGCGCGGGTCGCAGGTCGCGAGCTCGCGCTCCCAGTCGATCGCCAAGCCGAGCGACCGGAGCTGCCGCTTCATGTAGGCGATGTTGTCGTACGTCCACTTCGCCGGCGGGACGCCGTTCGCCATCGCGGCGTTCTCGGCCGGCAGGCCGAACGCGTCCCAGCCCATCGGCTGCAGCACGTTGCGACCGCGCATGCGGTGGTAGCGCGCAAGCACGTCCCCGATGGTGTAGTTGCGCACGTGCCCCATGTGCAGCTTCCCGGACGGGTAGGGGAACATGCACAGGCAGTAATACTTGGGCCGCGATGCGTCCTCGGTCGCGCGGAACGCGTCGGTCGCCGTCCAGAACGCCTGCGCCTCGCGCTCGACCTGCTGGGGGGCGTATTGCGGCTGCATCGCGCGCCTGCCTGCCTGTTGGACAAGCCGCGAATTATAGCGGGCGGGGCCCCCGCCCCCCCTTCGGCGCGCGCGCTCGCGGCCGCGGCGCGCCGGCGCGCGCGATCAACGAACAGCGGCGGGACGCGGTCGGTGGCAGCCGCTTGCCCTGGGCGCGCGGGATTATTGCCCTTCCCGCCGGTCCGTGACCGCGTTGACCTCAGCCCCGCCGTCTCACGCGATCAGCGACCGTCGCGAGCGTCCCGACGGAAGCCGCTGTCGGTCCTCATCCTCGAGAAGGCCTCAGTGACGCACTTCCGGGCGCCGCCGCGCTCTCGGTCGCCGCGGCAACAGCACCCTCGTGCCGGCGCGCATCATGCGCTCGACCATCGAGAGCGTACGGCGCCGCACTCGATCCTGCGCCTCGAGAACGTCCTTCGCGGTGACGGGGCCCGTCGCTGCCGCCCGGGCGCCTTCGGGCGCGACGCCCTCGTCGCCCGCCCGCCGCAGGAAGGTCTCGACGCCGTCGCGCCAGTACTCCGGTCCGACGTGGTCGCGGCCGTGCCGCAGGTCTGCCATCAGCATCGCCTGCTGCCAGAGGGCCTCGACGTCGTCGAGCGGCAGCGCGTAGCGGTGCGCAATCCAGGGCAGGATCTTCGGGCGCACGAGAGGGGGGTCTGTGGTCATTGCTGCTCCTTTGCCTGATGGGCAGGATCGGTCCGCACCGCGGGGTACCTCGTGGGGGCCGGCGTTGCAGGACACGCTCCGCATAGTGCAACGCACCAATGCGTCGGTCAATGACAATATGCGGACTTCCGGGGCGAATAATCAAGCATATATCGGGCCGCCTCTCGAACGTGCGTCACATTCTCCGGCGTTTCTACGCGGCGCTGTTTGTGCAACGCAAGTGCCGGGCGCTGCGCTCCGAAGTGGGCGCTAACGTCAAGAGAGGGCGCAGGCTCGTTCTTGCGCCGGGGAACCGCGACGCGCTGCACCGAACGGACCGCGGATAGACACCGCGGATGACCCCGACATGACGCGGGGGGCGATCGGACCGCGCTGCTATACTCGCGCGCTTTCCGCGCATGGCCTCCCTCCTCGACGCGCTCAATCCCGAGCAGCTCGCCGCCGTCACCCTGCCGCACCAGCATGCGCTCGTGCTCGCGGGCGCGGGCTCGGGCAAGACGCGGGTCCTGACGACGCGCATCGCCTGGCTGATCCGGACCGGCAGCGTGAGCCCGCACGGCATCATCGCCGTGACGTTCACGAACAAGGCCGCGCGCGAGATGCTGACGCGCATCGGGGCAATGCTGCCGATCAGCACGCGCGGCATGTGGGTCGGCACGTTCCACGGCCTCTGCAACCGGCTGCTGCGGGCGCACCATCGCGAGGCGAAGCTGCCCTCGACGTTCCAGATCCTCGACTCGCAGGACCAGCTCGCGCTCGTGAAGCGGGTCATGAAGGCGATGCACGTCGACGAGGACCGGTATCCGCCGCGGCAGGTGATGTCGTTCATCGCCGGCGCGAAGGAGGAGGGCCGGCGGCCGCGCGACGTCGAGACCTACGACGAGCTCTCGCGCCGCGCGCACGAGGTGTACGCGGCCTACGACGAGCAGTGCCAGAAGGAGGGCGTCGCCGACTTCGCCGAGCTGCTGCTCCGCTGCCATGAGCTGCTCGCCCACAACGAGCCGCTGCGCAGCCATTACCAGTCGCGGTTCAGGCACGTTCTCGTGGACGAGTTCCAGGACACGAACCGCCTGCAGTACCGCTGGCTGAAGCTCCTCGCCGGGCCGGACACCGCGATCTTCGCGGTCGGAGACGACGATCAGTCGATATACGCGTTCAGGGGCGCCAACGTCGGCAACATGGAGGACTTCCGGCGCGACTTCCACGTCGAGAACATCGTGCGCCTGGAACAGAACTACCGCTCGCACGGCCACATCCTCGACGCCGCCAACGCGCTCATCGGGCACAACCGCAAGCGGCTGGGCAAGAACCTCTGGACGTCGGCCGGCGAAGGTGAGCTGCTGCGCGTCTACGAGGCGCAGTCGGACGGCTATGAGGCCAACTTCGTCGTCGAGGAGATCAACGCGCTCGTGCGCGATGGCTTCGCCCGCCGCGACATGGCGGTGCTCTACCGCTCGAACGCACAGTCGCGCGTCCTCGAGCACGCCCTGTTCTCGCAGGGCATCCCCTATCGCGTCTACGGCGGCCTGCGCTTCTTCGAGCGCCAGGAGATCAAGCACGCGCTCGCCTACCTGCGGCTGATCGCCAATCCCGAAGACGACGGCGCGTTCCTGCGCGTCGTGAACTTTCCGACCCGCGGCATCGGCGCGCGTTCGATCGAATCGCTGCAGGACGCTGCGCGCGCGCACGGCGCGACGCTCTGGCACGCGGCGACCACGCTCACCGGCAAGAGCGCCACGTCCGTCGGCGCGTTCGTCCGCCTGATCGGGGAGATGCGCGTAGCCACCGCCGGCCTGTCGCTCGCGGAGACCGTCGAGCATGTCATCGAGAAGAGCGGGCTGGTCGCGCACTACCGCAAGGAGAAGGACGGCGCGGAGCGGGTCGAGAACCTCCAGGAACTGGTGAATGCGGCCGCGGCGTTCACCGCAGACGACGCGAACGCGGCGTTGTCGGCGGCCACGGTCGCGAGCGCGGCGACCGTCGGCGACGGCGATCCGGCGCCGGCCGATCCGCTCTCGGCCTTCCTCGCGCACGCGGCCCTCGAGTCGGGCGACAACCAGGCGGGCGAGGGCGCGGACGCGGTACAGCTCATGACGGTCCACTCCGCGAAGGGCCTCGAGTTCCATGCGGTGTTCATCACCGGCCTCGAGGAGGGCCTCTTCCCGCACGAGTCGAGCGTGACCGAGGACGACGGCCTGGAGGAGGAGCGCCGCCTCATGTATGTCGCGATCACGCGTGCACGCACGCGGCTCTATCTCACGTTCTCGCAGACGCGGATGCTGCACGGACAGACGCGCTACGCGGTCGCGAGCCGCTTCCTCGACGAGCTGCCGAAGGAAGCGCTCCGCTGGGTCACGCCGCGGCTTGCGTACGACGTGCGTCCGGGGCGGCTCGACGACCGCGCGTGGAGCGCCGCGCAGCCGCCGGCCCGCTACGCCGCGCGCGTCGCCGACAAGGCCGGGCTGCCGTTTCGCATCGGGCAGAACGTGATGCATCCCAAGTTCGGACAGGGCGTGATCGTGAGCGCCGAGGGCAGCGGGCCCGAGGCACGCGTGCAGATCAACTTCGGCCGTCAGGGCATGAAGTGGTTGCAGCTCGAGTACGCGAAGCTGACGGCGGCTTGACCGCAGGAATCAGAGTTCGGGGATCAGGGATCAGGACAGACCGTCCGTGACGCTGGCGCCGCCCGGGCCTGCGACGATCGGCTCGATCGTTGCATTCGTCCCGCAGCACGGCGACAGTTGCCGTGTTCCCCGACCAACACACCAGGGAGACTCGAGATGAGCATTGCCCGTCATTCGCATCGCTTCCTCGCGCTGGCGTTCGGCCTCGCGCTGGCGCTGCCCGCCTGTGCCCAGAACGCACCGCTCGCCGAGCCGGTGAAATCCGAGTACAAGCCTCAGATCGGCCAGGCCGGCAAGGACGTCGTGTGGGTGCCCACGCCGCCCGAGCTCGTCGAGCGCATGCTCGACATGGCGAAGGTGACGCAGCAGGACACGGTCATCGACCTCGGCTCCGGCGACGGCCGCATCGCCATCGCCGCCGCGAAGCGCGGCGCGAAGACCAAGGGGATCGAGTACAACCCCGACATGGTGGATCTCTCGCGCAAGAACGCGGCGGCGCAGGGCGTCGGTGACAAGGTCGAGTTCGTCCGCGGCGACATCTTCGAGACCGACTTCGGCAACGCCACGGTCATCACGATGTACCTGCTGCCCGGGCTCAACATGAAGCTTCGCCCGAAGCTGCTCGACATGAAGCCGGGCACGCGCATCGTGTCCCACGCCTTCAACTTCGAGGACTGGGAGCCGGACCAGAACGCCGAGGTCGAGTACCGCAACGCCTACCTCTGGATCGTGCCGGCGAAGGTCGCCGGCACGTGGCGCTTCGTCAGCCCGGTCGGCAACGGCCAGGAGACCGTCGACGTGCAGCTCCAGCAGAAGTTCCAGAAGGTCGCCGGGACCGCGCGGCGCGACGGCAAGGAGGTTCCGGTCACCGAAGGGCGACTCGCGGGCGACCGCCTCACCTTTGCGTACACCGACGCGAGCGGCGTGAAGCACGAGTACAGCGGCAAGGTGACCGGCGACCGCATCGCAGGGACGACGAAGCTGCAGACCGGTGCGAGCGTGCCGTTCACCGCCACGCGCAGCGGCAGTTGAGGAGTCGCAGAAGAAGAAGCCCCGGACACCCACCGCACGGAGATCGTCGAGGTCGCGATATGGTGTGTATGAGGGTGCTCTGATCGTCCCTGTGCTTGCGCAGGGTGCCCGCCGCCTCGCCTTTGTGCCCTCTGCGTCTCCGCGTTGATGCTTCTCCACTCCGGCTGATGCCCGTCGACTACCTCGAGAAGATTCTCAAGGCGCGCGTCTACGACGTCGCGCACGAGACGCCGCTCGAGCATGCGCCCAACCTCTCGGCGCGGCTCGGCAACCGCGTGATGCTGAAGCGCGAGGACATGCAGCCGGTGTTCTCGTTCAAGCTGCGCGGTGCCTACAACAAGATGGCGAACCTGCCGGCGGAGACGCTGAAGCGCGGCGTGATCGCCGCCTCGGCCGGCAACCATGCGCAAGGGGTGGCGCTCGCGGCGCAGAAGCTCGGCTGCCGCGCCGTGATCGTCATGCCCGTGACCACCCCGCGCATCAAGGTCGAGGCGGTGCGCGCGCGTGGTGCGGACGTGTTGCTGCACGGTGACTCGTACTCCGACGCCTACGTCGAGGCGCAGCGCCTCGAGCGCGCGCGCCGGCTCGCTTTCGTGCATCCGTACGACGACCCGGAGGTCATCGCGGGCCAGGGCACCATCGGCATGGAGATCCTGCGCCAGACCGCGCGGCCGGTGCACGCGATCTTCGTGTGTGTCGGCGGCGGCGGCCTGATCTCGGGCATCGCGAGCTACGTGAAGCGGCTGAGCCCCGAGGTGCGGGTGATCGGCGTGCAGCCGGTGGACTCGGACGCCATGACGCGCTCCGTGAGCGTTCGGCGCCGGGTGAAGCTTGCCAACGTGGGCCTTTTCGCCGACGGCGTTGCCGTGAAGCAGGTCGGCGTCGAGACTTTCCGCCTCGCACGGCAGCTCGTGGACGAGTGGATCCTCGTGGGCACCGACGAGATCTGCGCCGCGATCAAGGATGTGTTCGAGGACACGCGCTCGATCCTCGAGCCGGCGGGTGCGCTCGGCGTCGCCGGCGCGAAGGCCTACGTCGAGCGCAGCGGGATCAAGGGCGAGAAGCTCGTCGCCATCGCCTCCGGCGCCAACACCAACTTCGACCGCCTGCGCTTCGTCGCCGAGCGTGCCGAGGTCGGCGAGCGGCGCGAGGCGCTGCTCGCGGTGACGATCCCGGAACGGCCGGGCAGCTTCAAGAAGTTCTGCGCGACGCTCGGCGGCCGCGCGATCACCGAGTTCAACTACCGCATCGCCGAGGGTGACGACGCGCACGTGTTCGTCGGGCTCGAGGTGCAGAACCGCAGGGAGTCGGCAGCGATCATCCGCACTCTCGCGCGCCACGGCCTGCGCACGCTCGACTTGTCGGACAACGAGATGGCGAAGCTGCACGTGCGGCACATGGTCGGCGGCCGCGCGCGGGCGGAGCACGAACTGCTCTACCGCTTCGAGTTCCCGGAGCGCCCCGGCGCGCTCATGAACTTCCTGAGCTCGATGCGCTCGGACTGGAACATCAGCCTGTTCCACTACCGCAATCACGGCGCCGACTACGGCCGCGTGCTGGTCGGCATCCAGGTGCCGCCGAAGGAGATCGGCGCGTTCCGCGACTTCCTCGCGCGGCTCGGCTATCCGTACAGCGAGGAATCGGCTAATCCGGCGTATCGTCTGTTCCTCCGCTGAGCGGCCGTCCGCGGATCGCAGGGGCGGCGCTCGCCCGTTCGCCGTTGCTCGGGAGAGCCTGCCATGGCCAGCAAGACTTCCTTCGTCGCCGCGCCGGTCCTCCGCTACGTCCTCGATCATTCGGTGCGCGACACGCCGCTCCTCGCCGAGCTGCGCGAGCGCACGGCGCGGGAGCCGATGGCGCGCATGCAGGTGCCCGCGGACGAAGGGCAGCTGCTGGCACTCCTCGTCGAGCTCCTCGGCGCCAAGCGCTGCCTCGAGATCGGCACGTTCACCGGCTACTCGAGCCTTTGCATCGCGCAAGCGCTGCCCGCGGACGGCCGGCTCGTCTGTCTCGACCGGAGCGCCGAGTACACCGCGATCGCACGCGAGTTCTGGCAACGCGCCGGCGTCGCGGAGCGCATCGCGCTCGTGATCGGTCCGGCGCTCGACACCCTCGAGGCCATGCGCGAGGCAGGCGAAGCCGGCACCTACGACTTCGCGTTCATCGACGCCGACAAGCAGAACCACGCGCGCTACTACGAGCAGTGCCTGGTGCTCATCCGGCGCGGCGGCCTGATCGTCATCGACAACACGCTGTGGTCGGGCGCGGTCGCCGATCCCGCGGACCAGGAGGCCGACACGGCGGCCATCCGCGAGCTCAACGAGCTCGTGCACCGCGACGAGCGGGTGACTCAGGTGATGCTCACCGTGGCGGACGGGGTGACGCTGGTGCGCAAGCGGTAAGGCCTTCACCGCAGAGGACGCGGAGAGACGCAGAGAAGAGCCTCTTCTCGATATGGCGATGGCCGTCGGTCGGTATTCGTTCCGCAGCTCCGGCTAGGCGAAGACTTGCCGGCCTCTGCGGCCCTCTTCGAGCTCTGCGGCCTCTGCGGTGAAGATTCTTCTCGGGCTTATCCGAAGTACTTCGGGTCCAGTTCCTCCGCATAGCACACGGGCGACGCGCGAACCGAAGGCTGCCGTGCCGCCGGCGCGCCCAGGAACTCCAGCGCGCCGTCGCGGCGCGCGTAGATGCCGCGCTCGGTGACGACGAAGTCCATCGGCACGTCGTACGGTTGCGGGTGCAGCGCGTCGCCGATGCGCGCCTGCTCGTAGGCGACGCCGATGGCGACGATCCGGTGCCCCGCCGCGCGCAGCGCAGCGAGCGTGCGATCGAAGAACCCGCCGCCGTAGCCGAGACGGTAGCCGCCGTCGTCGAAGCCGTTCATGGGCACGACGAGCGCGTCGGGAACGACCTCGGGCGTGTCGGCCGGATACGGAATGTCGTATGCGCCGCGGGCGAGGCGCACGCCCGGATGCCATGCGCGAAAGACGAGGGGGCGTCGCGCGCCGATCACCACGGGCAGCGCGATGGTCGCGCCGCGCTCGCGCAGGGCGCGTGCGAGGAAACGCGCGTCGTATTCGTTCTTGTACGGCCAGCACACTGCCACCACACGACGCGCGAGGCCGGGAAACCCCCGCTCCAGATGCCGGTCGATGGCCTCGCGGTGCGCAAGGAGCGTGGCTCCACCGAGCGCGAGTCGCTCCGCCAGAAGTCGTTCGCGCAAAGCACGCCGGTGAGCGCCCAGCGCGGCTTCATCCATGCGCAATAAGTCCCATCGCGAGAGCGGGCCGAAACCGGACGAACGCAGGGAGGTGCATGATATTCTGCAAGCGGAGTGTCGAGGCGCCGGCGAAGTCTTGCCGGCGTTTGCCTTGAGGGGACCCTTCTTCGTGTCACGCAGAGCTTTCGAGCCGGCGTCGGGCGCGGCATCGACGCGCGTCGCCGGCACTCCCGGAACGGTCGGTCGTCGCCGCTTCGGCGACGCTGCTTTTTCGCGCAACCTTCGCGCGTGCCGGTTCGGCCCGGCGCGCCTGCGCCCGCTCGCTCTCGTGGCAGCGCTCGTGCCTGTGCTGGCCGGTGCGCAGCCGACGCCGAACGAGGGAGCGGTCGAGAGCACGCCCGCGCAGTCCACCGCTTCGGAAAGCGCGCCCGTCGCGCCGCCCAACCTGCAGACGCTCGCCGCGCAGGACCAGAGCTATCTTGCCATCCGCGAAGCATTCGACCGTCGCGACGCGACGCGCATCGCCGCGCTGCTGCCGCAGATGCGCGGCCACGTGCTGGAACCCTACGCGGAACACTATCTGCTGCGGTTGCGCGTTGTCGAGGTCTCGCCGCAGGAAATCCGGGCGTTCCTCGCGCGCTATCCGAACACGGTCTTCGCCGACAACGTGCGCATCGACTGGCTGAAGAGTGTCGCGCGCACGGGGGACTGGACGACGTTCGCAGCCGAGGTTCCCGCGCTCGTCGGCGAGGACAACGAGATCGCCTGCTACGTGCTCGAGTCGCGCGCGGCGAGCGGCTCGCCGGCGACCTTTGCCGACCTGAAGCCCTTCTGGACCGCGCCGCGGGACCTGCCCGGCGGTTGCGACGACGTCGCGCGCGCGCTGGCGCTGGAAGGCAAGATCGGCCCGCGGCAGGTGTGGGACCGCGCGCGCATCATGGTGGAAGCCGGCCGTTTCGGCGCCGTCAAGCGCACATTCGCCTTCCGCGCGCCCGCCCAGCGGCCCGACGAGCGGGTGGTGGATGCGCTGCTCGCCAATCCGCAGCGCTACCTTGAGAAGCCGAGGGTCGACCCGTCGAGCCGTCTCGGCGCCGAGCTCACCGTGCTCGCGCTCGTGCGCCTCGCCCGGATGGACGCCGCGGCGGCGGCCGTCGAGGCGGAAGCGCGGCAGCAGCGTCTCGGTGCGGCAGACCGCGCTTACGTCTGGGGGCAGATCGCGACCGCCGGTGCCCGTAATCTCAGCCCCGCCGCGCTTTACTGGTACGGTAACGCCGAGGGCGCGCAGCTTACCGACGAGCAGCTCGCCTGGCGCGCGCGCGCGGCGCTGCGCGAAGAGCGCTGGGCGGACGTGAAGAGCTCGATCGAGCGCATGACCCCGGTGGGCCGCAACGAACCCACTTGGGTCTACTGGCAGGGGCGCGCGGAAGCGTCGCTAGGCAACCGCGCCGCCGCCGAGCAGCTCTACGGCCGCATCGCCGGCGAGCATCATTTCTACGGCAAGCTCGCCACCGAGGAGCTCGGCCGGAAAGTGGTCGTGCCGCCGAAGGGCTATTCGCCGAGCCCCGCGGAAGTCGACGCCATGGCGCAGAACACCGGCCTGCAGCGCGCGCTCGCGCTGCTCCGCCTCGACCAGCGCATGGAAGGCGTGCGCGAGTGGAACTGGTCGCTGCGCGGCTTCGACGACAAGCAACTGCTCGCCGCGGCGGAGGTCGCGCGCCGCAACCAGTCCTGGGACCGCGCCATCAACGCCGCGGAAAAGACGCAGCAGGTGCACGACTTCAGCGTCCGCTTCCTCTCCCCCTACCGTGAGGTGTTCCGCAATCAGGCCACGGCGCAGGGCCTCGAGGAATCGTGGGTTCTCGGGCTCACGCGGCAGGAGAGCCGCTTCAATCCCACCATCCGCTCGTCGGCGGGAGCAATGGGACTGATGCAGCTCATGCCGGCGACGGCCAGATGGGTCGCGAAGCAGAATGGCGTGCGCGACTTCAAGGTGCTGCAGGCGAACGACGTGCAGACCAACGTCGCCTTCGGCACCTACTACCTGCGCCACGTCCTCGACGAGCTCGACGGTAACCCGGTGCTCGCCGCCGCCGCCTATAATGCCGGCCCCAACCGCGCCCAGCGCTGGCGCGCCGCGCGCCCGCTCGAGGGCGCGGTCTACATCGAGACCATCCCCTTCAACGAGACGCGCGACTACGTGAAGAAGGTGATGTCGAACACGCTTTACTACTCGTCGCTCCTCGCCGGGGACACGCGCTCCCTCAAGTCGCGCCTCGGGACCGTCCCGCCGCGCAACGCCGACCGCATGGCGGCGATGCGCACCGAGCCGATAGAATAGAGCTGGTCGGCAAGCCCGCGGAGCGCGCGGCGCGCCGCGGCTCGTTGGTGACGCCCGATGCTGGGCGTCGCGCCCGAGCCTCTGCGACGCGCCGGCGCGTCCATCGGTGTTCAGCCGCGAAGTGCACGCGCCGGCGCGTTCGTCGGCGCCATCGTCCATCGGTTCTCCTGAAACTCCCATGGCGAAGATCGTCGTCGTCGGCGGCAGCGGCTACATCGGGCGTCACCTGGTCGAGGAGCTCGCGCGCCGCATGCATTTCGTCAGCGTGCCCACGCGTCGGCGCGAGCGTGCGAAAGCGAGACTCATCTACCTGCCGACGGTCGACGTCGTGCAGGCCGACGTGCACGACCCCTCGACGTTGCGGTCGCTCTTCAAGGGGGCCGATGCCGTCATCAACCTGGTAGGCATCCTGCAGGGCGGCCGGCCGCGGCAGCCGTACGGCGATGCGTTTCGCCGCGCGCATGTCGAGCTGCCGCAGAAGATCGTCGCTGCGTGCAAGGAGGCCGGCGTCGCACGGCTCGAGCACATGAGCGCGCTGCAGGCGGCGTCCAATGCGCCGAGCGAGTACCTGCGCTCGAAGGCGGACGGCGAGGCGGCGGTGCTCGCGGCCAAGGACCAGATCGCCGTGACCTCATTCCGGCCGTCGGTGGTGTTCGGTCCAGAGGACCAGTTCCTCAACGTCTTCGCGAGCCTGCAGCGGCGGCTGCCGTTCGTGCCGCTCGCCTGCCCCGACGCCCGCTTCCAGCCGGTCTACGTCGAGGACGTGGTGCAGTGCTTCGTGCGCGCGCTCGACGACGACGACAGCCACGGTCGCGTCTACGACCTGGTGGGCCCGAAGGCGTACACCCTGCGCGAGCTGGTCGAGTACGTGGGGCGCGTGATCAAGCATCCGCGCCCGGTCATCGGGCTCTCCGACGGCGCCTCGTACCTGCAGGCGCGCATGATGGAGCTCGTTCCCGGCGGGCCGATGAGCCGCGACAACTATTACTCGATGCAGCTGCCCAGCACCTCCGATCAGGCGCTGCCGTTCGGCGTCGAGCCCACGCCGCTCGAGGCGATCGCGCCGACCTACCTCACCGGCGTCTACCCGCGCTCGCGCTACTCGAGCTTCCGCTACCACGCCGGGCGCAAGACGCGCGAAGTCTGAAGCGCACGGAGGGACTTCGGTGTCGCGACCGACGCTCGTCATCGCCAACAAGAACTACTCGTCGTGGTCGATGCGCGCATGGGTGTTGCTGCGCGCCTTCCGCATCGAGTTCGACGAGGTCATGGTCAAGCTCGGCAGCGAGGCATGGAAGCGCGACCTCCGGCGCTATTCGCCCACCGGGCTCGTGCCGGCGCTGCTGCTCGAGAACGAGCCGGTGTGGGACACGCTCGCGATCGTGGAGACCGTCGCGGAGCGCTGGGCCGACCGTCCGGTATGGCCCGCGCAGTCGCGGGCGCGGCAGGTGGCGCGTTCGATCTGCGCCGAGATGCACTCCGGCTTCCGCGACCTGCGCAGCGCCATGCCGATGAACATCCGCAGCCGCTATCCCGGCAGGGGCATGACGCCCGGCGTACGCGAGGACATTGCCCGCATCACGGCGATCTGGAGCGAGTGCCGGCAGCGTTTCGGCGGCGACGACGAGTTTCTTTTCGGCGCTCTTGGCGCAGCCGACGCGTTCCATGCCCCGGTGGTGATGCGCTTCGTGACCTACGCGGTGGCGCTGCCGCCGGCCTGCGAGGCCTACGCGAACGCCATTCAGGCGCACCCGGCGGTCGCCGAGTGGATCGCCGCCGCCCGCGCCGAGACCGAGGTCGTCGTCGAGGACGAGCCGTACGCGGCACCCTGAGCCCGGGCGCCGTCGCGTGCCGTTGCGGCGGCTCGCGCTGGCCCGTCCTGCAGTAACGTTCCGCCGGGCGCGCGGCGCGCGCGCGAGCCGCGGAGGACACGCGTGAAGACCTACGTCGTCGGCGGCGCAGTGCGCGACGAGCTGCTCGGGCTGCCGGTCGCGGACCGCGACCATGTCGTCGTCGGCGCGACGCCTGAGGACATGGTGCGCGCCGGCTTCCGGCCGGTGGGCAGGGACTTCCCGGTCTTCCTGCACCCCGAGACGCACGAGGAGTACGCCCTCGCGCGCACCGAGCGCAAGGCCGGACGCGGCTACCGCGGCTTCGTCGTCCACAGCGCGCCGGACGTCACGCTCGAGCAGGATCTCGCGCGACGCGATCTCACCATCAACGCCATGGCACGCGACGCCTCGGGGGCCCTCATCGACCCGTGGCACGGCGAGCGCGACCTGCGCGCGGGGGTGCTGCGTCACGTGAGCGACGCCTTCGCCGAGGACCCGGTGCGCATTCTCCGCGTCGCTCGCTTCGCGGCGCGCTTCGCCTTCACGGTCGCGCCCGAGACGCTGACGCTGATGCGCGACATGGTGCGCTCGGGCGAGGTCGACGCTTTGGTGCCGGAGCGCGTGTGGCAGGAGCTCGCACGCGGGCTGATGGAGCCGGCGCCGCGCCGGATGTTCGCGGTGCTCGGTGAATGTGGCGCGCTGGAACGCGTGCTTCCGCAATGGCGGCAGCTCCATCCGCGGCGTGCGCTCGCCGCGCTCGACTGCGCGGCGGCGCGACTCAATCCCCTGCCGATCCGCTTCGCGGTGCTGTTCGCAGGTGCCGACGCCGCGATGGTAACGAGTGCCTGCGTGCGCCTGCGCGCGCCGCACGACTGCCGCGACCTCGCGCTCCTCGTCGCCGGTGTCGGCGGGCGCATCGCCCACACCCAAGGGCTCGACCCGCAGGGCCTGCTCGCGCTGCTCGTCGACTGCGACGCCTTCCGCCGCACCGATCGATTCGCGATGCTGGTCGACGCCGTCGACTGCATCGCGGTGGCCGACGGTCGGCGCGACTTTCCGCTCGCGGCGCGGCGGCTCACGCGCGCGTTCAAGGCTGCCTCGGGGATCGACGCCGGCGCGATCGCCGCGCGCCATCCCGACGCCATCCCGGCAGCGATCCGGGCGGCGCGGCTCGCGGCAGTAGAATCCGCCTTCCACTCGCCTACCGCCGCCCCATGACCGGCGCCCCCGCCGCGCGCGCCTCCGGCCTGCTCGCCAACCTGCTCGCCGGCGCCCGGCTGGTCCTGTTCCGCCCGGTGACCGCCAGCCACTTCGCCGTGAGCGCGGCGCAGTTCGTGGCGCTCGCGGCTTTCAACGTCGCGCTGTCGGCGCTCGCTGCGTTCTTGCGCAACGGCGTCCCGGGCACGCTCGACCTCGACGCGCTGCAGGTGGTGCTCGCGCAGTTCGCGCTGGTGCTGCTCTTCGCGCTTGCGATCGCGCACGTCGTCGGCCGTCCGGAGCGCTTCCTCCCGCTTGCGACCATGCTCATCGCCGGCGACGCGGTGTTCGAGCTGGTCGCGGTGGGGCTGCACTTCGCCAGCGCCGAGGGGCTGATCGGCGAGCTTGCCTTCGGCCTCGCCGGTCTCGCCTACCTCGGCTGGGGTTTCGCCACCATGGTCCGCGCGCTGCGGCTCGCCGTGCCCTGGCAGCGTCCGCAGGGCGTGTACGCGGTCGGCCTCCTGGCGGTCCTGTTCGGCCTCTTCGCGAGCGGCTGGCTGCGCGGCGACCTGTGGGTCGCGGAGGAGGAGACCGAGGCGCATGCCGAGGGCGGCCTGTCCATCGTGCAGGAAGAGGTCTTCCACCTTCAGCAGACGCTGCTCGACGAGCAGCTCGACGCGCTCGAGCCCGAGCGGCCGGGCGAGGTGGATCTCTATTTCCTCGGCGTCGCCCCCTACGCGCCTCAGGAGGTCTTCGTGCGCGAGATGACGACGGTACGCAAGCTCTTCGACGAGCGCTTCGGCACGCGCGGCCGCTCGCTCGTGCTCGCGAACTCGCCCGCGACGCTCGCCGATACGCCGATCGCAAGCGTCACCCAGCTCCGCTATGCCCTTGCGGAGATCGCTAGGATCATGAACCCGGACGAGGACGTGCTGTTCCTCTTCGTCGCCACCCACGGCGATGCCGGACACGAGCTCGCGTTCGAGCTCGCGCCGCTCGCGCTCGAGCCGCTCACGCCCACCGCGCTCGCCCGCATGCTCCACGACGCGGGAGTGAAGTGGCGGGTCGTGGTCATCTCGGCCTGCTATTCCGGCGGCTTCGTCGAGCCGTTGAAGGACCAGAACTCGGTCATCATCACGGCGGCCGATGCGGACAGCACCTCGTTCGGCTGCGAGAGTGGCAACGACCTCACCTACTTCGGCCGCGCCTACTTCGACGAGGCTCTGCGCGAGACCCGCTCGTTCGCGAAAGCGTTCGAGGCGGCGCGGCGCGCGGTGTCGGAACGCGAGCGCAGTGAGCACCTGGCGCCGTCGAGCCCGCAGATGTTCGTCGGCGCCGCGATCGACGAGCGGCTGGCCGCGATCGAGGCGCGGCTGCGATAGCAGCGGACGGCAACGCCGTGCTGAGCCCGGCAGGCACCCCTTTAGGACTTGCATGAAGGGCCATGGCGGCGAGCCCGCGCGGCGGGATCGAGCGCCCGGAAGGGGCTGTGCGCGCGCTCGCGCCTTGCGCCTGGAAGGAGGCGCGGCGTGATGCGTTTCGTGGGATCGGGACGCACGAGGGCGCTTGCTCCCTCGTATCCCGACGACCAGCGCGCCTTGCTAACGGACGTGATCCTCCACCACCATCCCGCCGCGCCGCCGTTCGAGGCGCAGCAGCCGCGCGGCGAGGACGACGTCGACGAGCGCGAGCATGGTCAAGCCGGCGAACGCGAGCCGCATCGCGTGCGCTAGCTGCGTTGCCGGCAGGCTCAGGAGGGCGGCTGGTTCGGTCCCGCCCCCCGCGCCGAGCGCGATCGATGCGAACGCAGCGCCCATGAGCGGCACGCCGGCCGACTGGCCGAGCGTGCGCGCGAGCGACAGCAGGCCCGAGACGATGCCGAGCTCCTCGGGCCGCGCCGCGTTAAACACCGAGCTGTTGTTGGCGGTGTTGAACATCCCGATGGCGAGTCCGAAGGGTATGGTGCGGACCACGTAGCCCCACGCACCTTGCGACGGATCGAGCGTGGCGAGCGCGGCGCAGCCGATCGCGAGCGCGGCGGTCGCGAACAGCGTCAGACGGCGCGCGCCCATCCGGTCGGCGAGGGCACCCCCGAGCGGCGCGACGAGCATGCCCACGAGCGGCGAGGCGGCCATCAGCATGCCCATCTTCGCCGGACTGTAGTGCATGACGATGGCGAGGTAGAAGGGCAGCAATAGCGTCGCGCCCGAGAGCACGAGAAAGACGAGCAGCGCGAGCAGCAGCCCGAGCCCGATCGACGGTCGCCGCAGCAGGCGCAGGTCCACGAGCGGCATCGCGGCGCGCTGCTGCAGGAAGACGAACAGCGCGAGGCCGCTGCACGCGAGCGCGATCAGCCCGAGCACGACGAGGGCGGCAAAGCCGCGCGACTGCGCGAGCGTGAGCCCGAGTGCGAGCGCGGCGAGCGAGGCCGCCAGGGTGACCGCGCCTGCCCAGTCGAATCGGCCGCGCCGCGGCACGGGCGGCAGGTCCGGGATCACGCGCGCCACGACCGCGAGGGCGACGAGCGCGATCGGCACCGATGCCAGGAACACGCCGTGCCAGCCCAGAGCCCCGAGCACGAAGCCGCCCACGGTCGGTCCGATAGCGAGCCCGCCGAAGACGAGCGCGGCGATGATGCCGAGCGCCCGGCCGCGCTCCTCGGGCGGGAACGTCTGCGCGACGATCGCGCCTGACAGCGCCGAGAGGAACACGGCCCCGACGCCCTGCAGGGCGCGCGCCGCGATCAGGGCGGCGATGCTGGGCGCCAGCGCGCAGGCGACGCCGCCGACGGCGAAGATCGCGATGCCGGCAAGATAGGCGCGCTTGCGGCCGATGCGGTCGCCGAGCCGGGCGGCACCGAGCACGAGCGTGGTGAGCGCGAGCAGGTAGGCCACCACGACCCACTGCACGCTGGCGAGCGACGCGTCGAAGGCGCGCGCCAGCGCGGGCAGCGCGACGTTCGCGGCCGAGCCGTCGAGCGTGAACGTGAACACCGACAGGCCGACGCCGGCGAGTCCCTTCCAGCGGTCGGGAGACGCCGCGCCGGCCGTGTGCTCGCGCCGGGCGTCGCCCTCACCCGGCGGCCCCGTCGCAGTTGCGTGCTTCGGGGCCGGAGATCCCGGCGCCGCGGCGTCGCGCGGCTCGCTTGCCGCGACGCTCCGGTGCCGGGGATCGAAGGTCAACGCCGGTCCGCCCCGGGCGCGACAACGCGGCGGCGGCGAGCAGGCGCCGCGCCGGCTGTGAGGCCCGGACGCCGTCGCCGGACCTGCCCGCCGTCGCCCGCCATCGTCGGACTGGATCTAGAGCAGCCGGCCGACCAGCGCCAGCAAGGCGGAGAGCAGGAGGGTGCTGGTGAACGGCAGGAAGATCTCGCGGCCGCGAACGTGCAAGGTCAGGTCCCCGGGCAGCCGCCCCAGGCCGCGGCGGGCGAGCGCCGGCTGCAGCGCCCCGACCACGGCCAGCGCCACGAAAAGCGTCAACGCCCACTTCAACATTTGACCTGCCGCAGAAAGTCGCGGTGACGGCCGAGTGTACACTTCGCCGCCTGCCGCACTGCAGCAGGCGGGGTAAGGCTGATCGCATCGCCGCAACGGGCGCCGGCAGGCGCGGCAGGGACCGTGGCGAAGGAAGAGCGATCGGCCAGCTCGGCGTCTGCCGCGCGCCACCCACGGAACGCGCAGTGGCGGCGGATGCGGTGGACGGGTTGGTGTCCAGAAGGGAGGCATCGGACCGATGTTCGGCCAGCTACATCATTTCATGCGCGGCGCACCGGCGCCTGTGCCTCACACGATGACCCAGCGCCTCGAGCTCCTGCATGCGCCCGCGGAGGGACCGCGCGCGCGGCATCCGCTCCTCTTCCTGCACGGCGCGTTCGCCGGCGCCTGGTGCTGGGAACCGAACTTCATGCCGTACTTCGCCGAGCGCGGCTTCGATTGCTACGCGCTCAGCCTGCGCGGCCACGCGGGCAGCCACGGGCGCGAGCGGCTCAACGAGTTCGGCGTCGCTGATTACGTCGACGACGTCGCGACCGCGGTGCGCGAGATCGGCGCGCCGCCGGTGGTGGTGGCGCACTCGATGGGCGGCTTCGTTGCGCAGAAGTATCTCGAGCGCGAGAAGGTGCCTGGCCTGGTGCTGCTCGCGAGCGCGCCGCCGCAGGGGCTGCTCGCGTCGCAGCTGCAGCTCGCGTTCGGCAATCCGTCGCTGTTCGCGGACCTGAACTCGGTGCTCTCGCGCGGCCGCGGCTCCACGGAAGGCCTGCGCAAGGCGTTGTTCGCGAACGACCTGCCCGCCGAGCAGCTCAGGGAGTTCTACCGCCGCAGCCAGCGTGAGTCGCAGCGGGCCCTGTGGGACATGACGCTGTTCAACCTGCCGATCCCCTGGGCCATGGCGAAGCCGCCGATGCTCTGGCTCGCCGGCGAGAAGGACGCGCTCTTCAACCTCGACCAGATGCGCATCGGCGCCGGCCTGCTCGGGTGCCGCTTCGAGGTCGTGCCCGGGATCGGCCACGCGCTGATGCTCGACGCCGGCTGGCAGGGTGTCGCCGCGCGCATCGGGGAGTGGATCGGCGCCCACGTGCGCTAGGGCGCGGTGCGCCGGTCGCAGGCTGCGGCTGGTCGCGACCGAATCGCGCGTTCCCGAAAGAGGCGCGCCGATCGGTGTTCGTGCCGAGCCGATCGTGCCAAGGCGTGCACCATCGCGTCGCGGGACACGGAAATGCACGTCGGGCAGAGCGTGCGCTTTGCCCCGCGCTCATCGAGCGCTCCGTCACGAAAGCTCCGCGACCGGTTAGCCCCGCTTCGCGTGCCGCGCGAGCCACGCGTTGATGTCCTCGACGCGCAGTTGCGGCTCGCGGGCGTCGGGCTGCGAGCCGACCACGCGGTTCATCCACGCGATGTTCCGCTCCATCCGCGCCACCACGCGCGGCCACTCGCGCGCGGTGTAGCGCTGCGGATCGGGCAGCGCATGGCACTGCTGGCAGGCGAGGCGGAACGCCTTCGCCTCGTCGTCGGCGACGTCCGGGTACCTGGCCGGGTCGAGGGGCCGCTGCGCGTGCTTCTGTAGGTAGGCGACCAGCGCTGCCGACTCGGCTGCGCTCGGCGCGCTCACGCCCGCCATCATCTCGCTCATGAGCGTGCCCATGTTCCCGCGCCCCTGCATGCGCACCACCATGCGGTCGACGACCTTCGGCCATCTCGCCGCCTCGTGCATCGCAGGGTTGGGCAGGTTGTGGCACTGCACGCAGTAGCGCGCCATGAGTGCCGCGCCGCGCGAATCCGGCTCCGGCAGCTGCCGCGGCGCGAACGTCGGCGGCAGGATGCGCGCAAGCATCGGGCCGTAGGCGCTCTCTTCCCAGCGCTTGCGCGCGTCCTCCACCGCGCGCGACATCTCCGCCGCAGTCATCGCCGATGCTGCGAACGCCGCACAGGCTGCAGCGGCAGGGATCAGGAATCGAATCGCGCGCACGCCAAGGGACACGATGGGAGACGCGCGGACATTGTAGTCGCGGTGCCGATCGCGCTCCCGCAGCAGGGAGAGCATTGGTTGGCCTGCGCTTGCGGCTCCCGGCCACCGCGGAGGGCGAAGCGTCGCAAGAGAGTCGCGGGAAGGCGCCGGCGTTGGGGCAGGGAGGCACCTCGGCCGACGTGGTTTGCCGGCTCGAGGAACAGCCTCAGCTGCCGCGTGGCGGCACGACGGTGATGGTGACGCGACGATTCCTGGCGCGGCCTTCCGGCGTCCTGTTGGATGCGATCGGGAAGGCATCGGCAAGGCCGCGTTGTTCGATGCCGCTGGCCGGAAAGCCCGCCTTGACCATCTGCTCGGCGACCCGGGCCGCGCGGCGCCTGGAAAGGTCCGTGTTGTGGGCTTTTCCGCCGGTGTTGTCCGTGTGGCCCTCGATGCGCACTTCGGTGACGCCGAGGGCGAGCAGGCCCTTCGCGACCTTGCCCACGTCCGCGCTCGCCGAGCTCCCCAATCGGTCGCTGTCGACGTCGAAGGAGAGCGGGTCTTCCAGCGCGAGGACCCACGCGTCCCCGCTCGCGGCGAAGCCGAGCGTTTCGAGGGTGTCCCGGGAGGCGGATGGCGCGTCAGAGTGCGGTGCGGACAGCGTGTTGCATCCGCCGACCAGCACGGTTGCGAGCAGCCACGCAAGCGCGGCACGCGCCGCCCGGTCGCGGGACGCTGGAACAGGTAACGACTGCATGGCGGGGATCCTCCGGCGAGAACTAGGGACCGACTGTTTCCCGGGCAAGGCGCGCGAGCACCAGTTGATCGCTGTCGCTGAGTTGCTGCTGCGGCGGCCCGTCGCCGGCGTTCGTCACATCCTGGCGCGTCCACCGTGTCCGGTGCCCGGCGCCGCGGCGCGTGGCTTTGGCTGCGTACATCGCCTGATCGGCGAGCTCGAGGAGCTTGGCCGCCTCGCCGCCCTCGGCCGGCACTGCGGTCCATCCGACGCTCACGGCGGGATGAAACAGCACGTCGCCAAGGTGCAGCGGGGCCTCGAGCCGCTCCTGCGCGGCGACAGCCTCCAGCTCGAGCTCGCCTTCCGCGGCGAGGCTGGCGAACAGCACCACGAACTCGTCGCCGCCGATACGGGCGGGTAGGGCCTCGGCGGGCAGACCTTCCTTGAGGCGACCGGCGATGGCCTTCAGCAGTGCATCGCCGACGGCATGACCGAGGGTGTCGTTGACGGCCTTGAACGAATCCACATCGAAGTACAGCACGCCCAGGCG
>Ga0114939_10001080_pt1 | contig 22066 bp, 18 predicted proteins | sample AshMeaCrysSpring_FD_87196 | JGI IMG/M metagenome (GOLD analysis project Ga0114939, IMG submission 87196) | Groundwater microbial communities from Big Spring, Nevada to study Microbial Dark Matter (Phase II) - Ash Meadows Crystal Spring | ecosystem: Environmental > Aquatic > Deep subsurface >...
CGTCCCGGTCGCGGGGACCCGCACGAAGGGACTGCGTGACGGGCCGCTGGCGCAGGCCTGGTTCGCGCAGCCGTCCGGCCTGGCCCCCGACGGCGAGCGCCTGTGGCTGGCCGACGCCGAGACGTCGTCGCTGCGGGTGGTCGAGGCCGGCGAGGTGCGCACCGTCGTGGGGACAGGGCTGTTCGACTTCGGTTTCGCGGACGGGCCGGGGGAGCGGGCTCGGCTGCAGCACCCGCTGGGGGTCGCCGTGGCGACGGATGGTGGCGTCGTGGTGGCCGACACCTACAACGGCGCGCTGCGGCGCTACGACCCGGAGTCCGGTGACCTCGGCACGATCGTGACCGGTCTGGCCGAGCCGGTGGCCGTGCTGCCGGACGGCGACGACCTGGTCGTCGTCGAGTCTGCCGCGCACCGCCTCGTGCGGGTCTGCGCCGCGGACCGGACGCAGGCCCCCGCCCGCGCCGAGCGATCCGAGCGGCCGCTCACTGTGCTCGGCCCCGGGGAGGTCGTGCTGGAGGTGGCGTTCGCCCCACCCCCCGGGCAGGTCCTCGACGAGCGCTTCGGGCCCTCCACCCGGGTGCACGTGACGGCCACCCCGGCCGCGTTGCTGGTGCGGGGCGCCGGCACCGACCGCGGCCTGGTGCGCCACCTCGTGCTCGACCCGGCAGTGGCCGAGGGGGTGCTGCACGTGACGGCCTCCGCCGCGTCGTGCGCGGTCGGTCCGGACGATGGCGCCGGGCCCGTAGAAGGGGCGGCCTGCCACCTGCACCAGCAGGACTGGGGCATCCCTGTGGTGCTGGCCCCGGACGGACCGCGCCGGCTCGACCTCGCCTTGGGCGGGGCCGAGCCGGCGCAGGCGTCCGGCGTTGCGTCCGAGGGCTAGAAGGCCTCGATCGGCAGGTCCATGACGGCCATGTCGGTCGTCTCGAGGATCTTGCGCTCGGAGGCGAGCTTCGGGAGCACCTGGGAGGCGAACCACTGCGCCGCGGCCACCTTGCCGGTGTAGAAGGCCTTGTCGTCCTCCGACACCTCCCCGTCGAGGGCCTTCAGCGCCACCTCGGCCTGCCGCAGCAGCAGCCACGCGATCGTCACGTCGCCGACGGCCATGAGCAGCCGGGTGGTGTTGAGGCCGACCTTGTAGACGTTGCGGACGTCGGTTCCCTCGGCCTTGGGGTTGGCCGACATGAGGAACCCGAACATGCCGCCGAGCATCGCCTGCACGTCACCGAGGGCAGCCGCCAGCAGCTCGCGCTCCTCCTTGAGACGGCCGTCGTCGCCCTCGCTGCTCGCGAACTCCCCGACCTGTCCGGCCAGCCAGGTGATCGCCTTGCCCTGGTCCTTGACGATCTTGCGGAAGAAGAAGTCCTGGCCCTGGATGGCCGTGGTGCCCTCGTACAGCGTGTCGATCTTGGCATCCCGCACGTACTGCTCGATCGGGTAGTCCTGCAGGAAGCCCGACCCGCCCAGGGTCTGCAGGCACTCCGAGCCCAGCAGCACCCACGCCCGCTCCGAGCCGTAGCCCTTGACGATCGGCAGCAGCAGGTCGTTGACGCTCTCGGCGAGGTCGTCGTGCTCACCCGCGGCTTTGGCCATCGCGACCGTGTCCTGCTGCGAGGCGGTGAACAGCACCAGAGCGCGAAGCCCCTCGGCGAACGCCTTCTGGGTCATCAGCGAGCGGCGCACGTCGGGGTGGGCGGTGATCTTCACGCGGGGTGCGGTCTTGTCCGCGGCCTGGGTGAGGTCCGCGCCCTGGGTGCGCTCCTTGGCGTACTCGAGCGCGTTGAGGTAGCCGGTCGACAGGGTGGAGATGGCCTTGGCCCCCACCATCATCCGGGCCTGCTCGATCACCTGGAACATCTGCGCGATGCCGTCGTGGACGTCCCCGACGAGGTAGCCGACCGCCGGCTCGTCCGCGCCGAAGGTCATCTCACAGGTCGTGGACACCTTGATGCCCATCTTCTTCTCGACGTTCGTGGCGTACACGCCGTTGCGCTCGCCGAGCTCGCCGGTGTCCCAGTCGAACATGTACTTCGGGACGATGAACAGCGACAGGCCCTTGGTTCCCGGCCCGCCGGCGCCCTCGACGCCGACGGGTCGAGCCAGGACGAGGTGGACGATGTTGTCGGCGAGGTCGTGCTCACCAGCGGTGATGAACCGCTTGACGCCCTTGATGTGCCAGGTCCCGTCCGGCTGCGGGTAGGCCTTGGTCTTGCCCGCGCCGACGTCGGAGCCGGCGTCCGGCTCCGTCAGCACCATGGTGGCGCCCCACTCGTTCTCGATCATGAGCCGGGCGACCTTCTTCTGCTCCTCGGTCGCGTTGGCGTTCAGGATGGCCGCGAACGACGGGCCGAACCCCTTCAGGAAGATGCCCGGGTTGGCGCCCAGGACCAGCTCGGCGATGGACCACACCAGCGACGGCGGGGCCGGCTGGCCGCCGATGTCCGCGGGCAGGCCGATCGCCCAGAAGCCGGTGTCCATCCACGTGCGGTACACCTGCTTGAGGCCCTCAGGCATGGTGACCGTGCGTGTCTCCGGGTCGTAGACCGGCGGCGTGCGGTCGTCGTCGGCGAAGGTCGTGCAGAGGTCCTCCCGCGCCATCCGGTCGATCTGGGCGAGGACGTCACGTGCCATCTCGACGTCGGCGTCCTCGAAGGGGCCGTGGCCGAGGACCGCGTCCCGACCGAAGACCTCGAAGAGGTTGAACTCGATGTCACGCAGGTTCGACTTGTAGTGGCCCATCACGTCCTCCGACCGGGTACTGGGTTACTGGCGAGTAACATGATGCTACCCGCCGGTAGTATTGGCAACAGGGTGTGCCGACTTTGTGCCCTCCTCCAGGGGAGAACGGCCCCCTTCCGGCCCCGGCCGAAGCGACCTACGTCTCACTGCCCGGGGGTGAGCAGGTCGACGAGCCGGGACGCCGAGTGGTCCCAGGTCCACTCCCGGCCGACCCAGCGCCGGCCTTCTAAGCCCATCGCACGGGCCCGGGCGGGGTCGGCCAGCAGGCCGGACACCGCCGCGGCGACCGCGGCGACGTCGGTGCCGTCCACCACCTCGCCGGTGCGTCCGGGCAGCACGGCGTCGGGCGCACCGCCGGAGCGCCCGGCCACCACCGGCAGGCCGGTGGCCGACGCCTCCAGGTAGACGATGCCGAGGCCCTCGACGTCCAGGCCCAGGTGCCGGGTGCGGCAGGGCATGGCGAACACGTCCCCGGCTGCGTAGTGCTCGGGCAGCTCGGCGAAGGGTATGGAGCCGGTCACCACGACGTGGGCACCCATCCCCGTGTCGGCCGCCAGGTTCTCCAGCCGGGTGCGGTCCGGTCCGCCGCCGACCAGCAGCAGGGCGGTGTCGGGGACGGCCATCCGCACCTTCGGCAGGGCGCGGATCAGCACGTCCTGACCTTTGCGGGGCATCAGCCGGGACACGCACACCACCACCGGGCGGCCTACCAGCCCGAGCCTGGCCCGGGTCGCTGAGCCATCCGCGTCGGGGTGGAAGGCCTCGGGGTCGACGCCGGGGGTCAGGCGCACCATCCGCGCAGCGGCGTCCGGCCCGACGGCGGCGGCGATGCGCCGGCGGGTGTAGTCGCCGAGGTAGGTGAGGACGTCGACGCGGGCGCCGACGCGGCGCAGCACCGTCCGGGCTCCTGGGTAGCCCGCCCAGCCGGCCTCGTGCCCGTGGGTGATCCCGACGGTGCGCCGGGCGCCGGCCTCCCGTAGCGCGGGGGCGAGCAGACCGAGGGGTGCGGCGGCTCCGAAGAGGACGGCGTCGGCCTGGTGCTCCTCGAGCAGGGCCACGGCGCGGCGGCTCACCCGGGGGGTGGGCAGGAGGACCGAGCTGCGCTCACGGACGACCCGGAACGGCTGCGCCGCGTCGAACGCCTCCCAGCCGCGGAACTGCGAGGCGTAGACGAGCACGTCCTGCGGTGGTAGCCGGCGTACCAGTTCGTGCACGAACGTCTGGATGCCCCCGGGCCGCGGCGGGAAGTCGTTCGTGACGACCAGCACCCGGGTCACTCCCGCACCCTCCCCGACCGCCGTGATCGTGGAGAACTGGTGGGGTCCAGGTACCGGGAAGCCACCACGTCTCGACGATCACCGCCGGGGGGGTGGCGGACCCGGGCAGGGGTCACAGGTCGGGGTAGGAGGTCCCGGTGGCCTCCTCGATCTCGTAGATGTCGTGCGGGGGCCCGACGATGTGCGGGTCGGCGGTGCCCACGATCGACTCGTCCTTGTCGTCGTAGGGGAGCTTGTCCAGCACGAACCGCATGGCCTCGACCCGGCCGCGCTTCTTGTCGTTGCTGCGAACGACCGTCCAGGGTGCCCACTCGGTGTCGGTGTAGTGGAACATCGCCTCCTTCGCGTGGGTGTAGGCGTCCCACCGGTCCAGCGAGGCAAGGTCCATCGGCGACAGCTTCCACTGCCGCACCGGGTCGATCCGGCGGATCGTGAACCGGGCGATCTGCTCCTTGCGGGACACCGAGAACCAGAACTTGAGCAACGTGACGCCGTCGCGGACGAGCATCTGCTCGAACTGCGGCGCCTGCCGCATGAACTCCTCGTACTGGTCCTGGTCGCAGAAGCCCATGACCCGCTCGACGACCGCGCGGTTGTACCAGGAGCGGTCGAACAGCACGATCTCGCCCGCGGTCGGCAGGTGCTGGATGTAGCGCTGGAAGTACCACTGCCCCCGCTCCCGCTCCGACGGCTTCACCAGAGCGACCACGTTGGCCCCGCGCGGGTTCAGGTGCTCCATGAAGCGCTTGATCGTGCCGCCCTTGCCGGCGGCGTCCCGGCCCTCGAACACCATCACGACCCGCTGGCCGGTCTCCTTCACCCAGGTCTGCATCTTCAGCAGCTCGATCTGCAGCAGCCTCTTGGTGTACTCGTACTCCCGCCGGCTCATCCGCTCGTCGTACGGGTACCCCTCCTTCCAGGTGTCGACCGGACGGCCGTCCGGGCCGAGCAGCACCGGGTCGTCCACCTCGTCCCAGGTGCCCTCGACCGACAACCCGCGCAGCACCAGCTCCTCGGCTGAGAGGTCCTGCAGCGAGGAGATGATGTCGGCCAGATCCATCACCGTCTCGACGTCGACGGTGTGATCGTGACCCTGCGGACGAACGTCGGTTCCGGGCTCTCGTGTCATCTGCTGGCACCTCCTGACCTCAGTCTGACCGATGCCGCGCCGGGCCGCCGATCAGTCGGCGCGGATCGTCGAGCCGTCCTGCGCGTCCTGCGTCACCTCGGCCGGGTCGCCCCCGAACACGACCGTGGAGCCGCCCGTGGCCGTGGCCTCGAGCTGTTCGGTGACGGTGAGGTGGACGCGGCTGGCGCCGCTCGCGTCGACGCTGGCGGTGGCCACCGTCAGCTCGCTCACCTGCACCGACGAGGCACCGTTGGCGATCACCTCCAGGCTCGCTGCCGTCCCTGCTGCGTTGAGCACGCCGGCCCCGTCCGCGACCAGCCCGACCGAGCCGGCCGCGAGCACGAGGAAGGCCCGGGACGCACCGCCGAGGCTGACGTCGAGGGCGGGGCTGGTGATCTCGTCGGTGGCCGTCAGCGAGGACGCGCCGTCCAGCGCGATCGCCGTCAAGGCGTCGGCCGGCGCGGTGACGGTGGCCTCCAGGGTGGCGGCGATGACCGATCCCCGGACGTCGAGGGTGAGGGTGTCGTCGACCACCTGCACGGCCACCAGATCCTGCACGTTGTCGTCGGCGCGCACGAGCACGGCCGGCTCCGCGCCGACGGCCAGCGACACCTCGATGGCCGAGTCCACCGCGAGCGCGTCGAACGGCTCGACCTCGCGGGCCGAGTCGACGACCGTCCCCGACCCGCGGGTGGGAAGGCCGCCGGAGCAGCCCGCCAGCCCGGCCACGGCCACGACCGCCGCGAGGGCCAGGCCGGCGGCCTCAGCCGCCCAGCTCCTCGGCGACCGCGCGGGCGAAGGCATCGACGTCCTCCTCGGTGGTGTCGAAGGAGCACATCCAGCGCACCTCGCCGGTGTGCTCGTTCCAGGTGTAGAAGCGGAACCGCTTCTGCAGTCGTTCGGTGACCTCGGCCGGCAGCACGGCGAAGACCGCGTTGGCCTGCACCGGCCGGGTGATCCTCACCCCGGGGACGTCGGCCACCCCGGCGGCCAGCCGCCGGGCCATCGCGTTCGCGTGCCGGGCGCTGCGCAGCCACAGGTCGCCCTCGAACAGGGTGACGAGCTGGGCGGAGAAGAACCGCATCTTCGACGCCAGCTGCATCGAGGTCTTGCGCAGGTAGGTGACACCGCCCACCCGGTCGGGGTCGAGCACGACGACGGCCTCGGCGGCGAGCAGGCCGTTCTTGGTGCCGCCCAGCGAGACCACGTCGACACCGGCGTCGGTGGTGAACGCGCGCAGTGGGAGGTCGAGGCTCGCGGCGGCGTTGGAGATCCGTGCGCCGTCGAGGTGCACGGCCATGCCCCGCTCGTGCGCCTGCTCGACCAGCGCGGCCACCTCGTCCGGCGTGTACAGCGTGCCCAGCTCGGTGCTTTGGGTGATCGAGACGGCGGCCGGCTGGGCCCGGTGCTCGTCCCCGAACCCCCACGCCTGCAGGTCCACCAGCGCGGGGGTCAGCTTGCCGTCCGGCGTCGGGACGGTGTGCAGCTTGAGCCCGGCCACCTTCTCCGGGGCGCCGCCCTCGTCGCAGTGGATGTGCGCGGTGTCGGTGCACACCACCGCCTCCCACCGGTGCGTGAGGGCCTGCAGCGCCACCACGTTCGCGCCGGTGCCGTTGAACACCGGGAAGGCTTGGGCCTGCGGGCCGAAGTGGGCGCGGACGACCTCCTGCAGGCGCTCGGTGTAGACGTCCTCGCCGTAGGAGACCTGGTGCCCGTCGTTGGCCTCTGCCAGGGCGGTCAGCACCTCGGGGTGCACCCCGGCGTAGTTGTCGCTGGCGAACCCACGCACGGCGGGGTCGTGCAGGCGGGTCATCGGCGTCCTTCCGTCCGGCGCCAGGTCCGGTCGTCGTCGCAGGGGTGGGTCAGGGCTGCTCGGTGAGCCAGACCCGGGCTCCGTTCACCTGACCGGCCGGGGCGTCCCACAGGTCGCTGATCCGATCGGCCAGGTCCTCCACCGCGGTGTAGCCGGCGAAGGCCGCATCCGGCTTGGCGGCTCGCAGCTGTGGGGTCAGCAGGGCCTTGACCACGACGACCGTCGCGGCGGCCGCCGACCCGGCGAAGGAGTCCGCGAGCGCCAGCGTCCAGGTCTCGGCGGCGGCTTTGGCCGCGGCGTACGCGGCATTGGTCTGGCTGGGTCGGGTCGCCTCCTTGGAGGAGATCAGCACGAACCGACCCGCGAGGGCCGCCGCCAGGGCGTCGGAGAAGGCCTGTGACGTGCGCTGCACCGTGCGCACGAGGGGGGGCTCGAGCGCGTCCCAGTCCGCCAGGGCGACGGGGTCGACCAGCGGTTTGCCGCCACGCCAGCCGCCCACGAGGTGGACCAGCCCGTCCACCCGACCGTGGCGGGCGAGCAGGTCGGCCGCCCACGCGGTGGCGGCGTCGGCGTCGAGCAGGTCGACCACGCGGGCCTCGGCCGTGCCGGGCACCGCACGCACCGCGGCGGCTGCCTCCTCGGCCCGCTCGAGCGAGGTGTCGACGAGGGACAGCGCGGCCCCGGCCCGGGCCAGCCGTACCGCCACCGCCGTCCCGGCGCCGCCGCCGGCCCCGGCGACGGCGACCACGCCACCCCGCAGCGGGCTCATGCGGCCGCGCCAGACGTGGCGAGGGACGTCGTGCCGGTGATGCCCCTGGTCGCCGCGACGGTGCCGGTGAGCTTGCGCCGCAGTGCCTCGTAGAAGGTGTTGAGGGGGAACTCGTCGGGAAGCACGAGATCGACCAGCTGCTTCGGTTCGCCGTCCAGCGGCAGCGCCTCGACCCCCCTCGCCCAGGTCGACCCCGGGTTCGGTGGGACGTGGGCCGACACCAGGTCGTAGGCAGCCAGCCACTGCGCCACTTTCGACCGGTCGATGCCGTCGTGGTAGAGGGTCTCCACCTGCGTGCACAGTCCGACCACAGCGGCCGGCAGTGCGGTCCAGTCGACCTTGAGCCGGTTGTCGGTCCAGCGGATGACGTCGTGACGGTGCAGGTAGGCGAACAGCAGCTGGCCGCCGAGACCGTCGTAGTTGCGCACCCGCTCGCCGGTGATCGGGAACCGGAAGAGGCGGTCGAACAGGATCGCGTACTGCACCATCGGGCCGTAGGGCTGGCCCTCGTGCTCCAGCCGCACCGCCTCGCGGAACGTGCTGAGGTCGCAGCGCAGCTCCTCGAGCGCGTACATCCAGTAGGGCATCCGCTGCTTGATCATGAACGGGTCGAACGGCAGGTCGCCGTGGCTGTGGGTGCGGTCGTGGATGAGGTCCCACAGCACATAGGTGTTCTGGGCGAGCGTCTGGTCGGCGAGCAGTCGGGCCGCGTCGGGCGGAAGCGCCAGCCGCAGCGTCTGCGCTGCCTGGCCGCAGACCGCGCGGAACCGGGCCGCCTCCCGGTCGCAGAAGATCGCCCCCCAGGTGAAGCGCGGCACCTCGCGCACGGCCACCGTCTCGGGGAACAGCACCGCCGAGTGCGTGTCGTAGCCGCCGGTGAAGGCCAGGAAGGTCACCGGGACGAAGGCGGCGTTGTCATAGGGGCTCCGCTCGAGCTCGGCGAGCCAGTCCGGCCAGACCACGCGCAGCAGCACGGCCTCCATCACCCGGTTCGGGTTGCCGTTCTGGGTGTACATGGGGAAGACCACCAGGTGCTCGAGGCCGTCCTGGCGCTGCGTCTCGGGCCGGAACAGCAGCAGCGAGTCCAGGAAGTCCGGCACCGCGAACCCTCCGTCGGCCCAACGACGCAGGTCGACGACGACGGCGCGCAGGTAGTCCGCGTCGTGCGGCAGGTGCGTCGCCAGCTGCTCGATGGCAGCGACCATGGCCTCGACCAGGTCGCGGGCCGCTGCGTCGTCGTTCCCCGCCAGGTCGATGGAGCCGTCCTTGGCCTGCATCTCCCGCAGGCTGCCCACCGCGGCGGCCAGCGCCGTCCACGCCGGGTCGGCCAGCGCCGCACTCGCGGCGGTGGTGGCCTGTGCGCCAGCGCCCGGGGACGGCCGCCGGGCCGCCCAGGTGACCAGGTTGGCCCACAGCCGACGCTGGTCGTTGTCGTCGAGGGAGTCGTCCCCGAACAGGTCGGAGTCGGCCACCACCACCACCCGGCCCGAGCCGGCGGGCAGGGCCACCGCCAGCGGTGCCTCAGGGCTGGACGCGTGCCCGGACGTGCGCAGCAGCACCATCGCGCCCGCGTCCGCGGCAGCCTCACCCACCTCCACCACCCCGGCCCGGTACAGGCAGACGGTGCGCACGCCGGCCAGCAGGTCGTCGTGCTCGGGCATGGGTCCGGGCTGGGCCAGGACCCAGGTGTCGACGTCGCGGAACCGCTCCACCGGGTCGAGCACGGTGGTGGTCGCGACGTGCAGACCGAACCGCCCGAGCAGCTCGTTGGCGTTGTTGCCGTACTTGTCCTGGTCGCACTCGGCCAGCACCACCAGGCCGCCGCCGGCGCGCACGAACGCCTCGACCGCGTCGAGCTCGGCGGGGTCGAGCTTGGGGCTGCCGCCGGGGACCACCCGCTCCCACGCCTGTTCCGAGGAGTGGGGCAGCACGAGCACGTCGACCCCGGCCAGGGCCCTGCCGTCCAGCGGCCCCGCCGCATGGACCTGAACGCCGTGCCCCCGTCGGCGCAGCTCCTCGGCTGCCCGCGCGTACGAGGCGTCGGCCGGTTTGACCGGGTTCAGCCGGGCCGCCACCTCGGGGCGGGTCGTCCAGGCCTGGCTGTGGGACTCGTCGACGAGGACGGACGGGAAGGCACGCACCGCAGGGTCTCCTCTCTCGGGGCCACCTTCCGGCAGGGTAGCCCCGACCGCCGGGGACGCGGATGCCCGAGAGCCGTCAGACCCGGCGGCTGGGTGAGTCGGGCGGGAGGTCCGTTCCATCGGCGTCAGGCACCGGTGGCACGGGCGCCTCGGTGAGGTCCGCCGCACCGGCGGTCACCTCGGCGTTGGCCCGGACCGCTCGGCGCTTGCCGCGGCGGCGGCGGGCCCCGATCGCGGCGGTCAGAGCCGCTCCGATGAGCACCCCAGCCAGGACCGAGATGCCGATGACCGCCCACAGCGGGGTCTCGGCCTGCCAGCCGAGGAACTCGACCGTGGCACTCTCGAGGTTCGACAACGCGAAGATCGTGGCGGGGACGGCCACGAGCACGCCGACGACGAACCACAGGCTTCCGACCCGGCGACGCCCCTCAGCCATCCTGCTCGCTCCTCCCGACCTGCTCCAACGGTGACCATCGGCCCTGACTCCCGTGTCGAGGCTAGCCCTAGCGTCGCTGTGTCGGCAGGCAGCGTCGGCAGGCAGCAGGGAGGAGCGGGCCATGGCGGCCGGTCAGCAGATGCCGTTGGTGGACCACGCGTGGCTGCGCATGGACACCCCGCACAACCTCATGGTGGTCAACTCCGTGCTGTGGACCGAGCAGCCCTTCGACCACGACGCCCTGCGGGCGCTGCTCATGGACCGGATGGTCGAGGAGTTCCCGCGCTTCCGGCACCGGCCCGAGCAGGCGCACCTGCCGTTCGGGCGCGCGCACTGGATGGTCGACGAGGACTTCGACATCGACCGACACCTGCTCCAGGTGCGTCTCGACCCGCCCGTGGACGCCGCAGCCCTGCACCGTTACGTGGGCGAGCAGATGGCCATCCCGCTGCCGATGGACCGACCGCTGTGGCAGGTGCACCACATCGACGGCTATGAAGGCGGCTCGGCGGCGGTGTTCCGGATCCACCACGCGGTGGCCGACGGGATGGCGCTCACCCGGCTGCTGCTCGTGCTCACCGACGCCACCCCAGCGGTCGGCTTCACCCCGCACACCCGCGCCGGTGGCGGGCCCGGGCTGCGCCAGCGGGTCGGAGGCCTCGTGCACGTGGGCGTCGACGCGCTCACGCACCCCGGCAAGGTCGTCGGCTGGGGCACCGCCGCGGTCAAGGACGCCGCCCACCTCGCGCACCTGGCCGACCTACCCGTCAAGGACGAGCACAGTCTGCTCAACCGGCCCCTCGGGACGCGCAAGCTCGCCACCTGGTCCCAGCCCCTGGCGCTGGACGACGTCAAGGCCATCGGCCGGGCCCACGGCTGCACCGTCAACGACGTGCTCGTGGCCGCCGTGGGCGGGGCGTTCCGGCGCTACCTGGCCGCGAACGGCGAGGAACCGAGCGATGTGCGGGTGATGGTGCCCATCGACACCCGACCGCCCGACCAGCCCCTGCCGCGTGACCTCGGCAACGCCTTCGGGCTGCTGTTCGTCGACGTGCCCGCTGGGACGGCGGACCCGGCCGAGCGGCTCGCCCGCGTCCGCGCCCAGACCCAGCAGCTGAAGAACTCGCCGGAGGCCGTGGTCACCATCGGCGTCCTCGCCGGCATGGGCGCGGCCCCCGGGCTGCTGGAGGACTTCACCCTGGCCTACTTCGTGACCAAGGTGAGCGGCGTGGTCACGAACGTGCCGGGCCCGCGCGAACCGGTGTTCTTCGCCGGCCGGCAGGTGGCCGGGGTCATCGGCTGGGTGCCGCGGGCCGGCGACCTGAGCTTCGGCGTGTCGATCTTCTCCTACGCCGGCAGGGTCACCGTCGGGGTGGCCGTCGACGCCGCGGTGATGCCCGACCCGGAGACCTGGGTGGCGGCCTTCGAGGCCGAGCTCGACGCGATGGCGGCGCAGCCTGCCTGAGTCAACCGGTCGGCGGCCCCACGGTGCGGCAGGAGGCGCACCGGCCCGACAGGGCGATGTGCGAGGCGTCGAGAGCAAAGCCGTGCTCGACCAGCAGCCGCGTGCGAACCGGGTCGAGCAGGTCCTCCGGAAGGTCCAGCACGGCGCCGCAGGACCCGCAGTGTGCGTGCAGGTGCGACGGCTCGCCGAGGTGGTAGGTGGTGGCGCCGTGGCTGACGTGCAGGTGGCTGACGATGCCCACGGTGGTGAGCGTGTCCAGGACGCGGTACACCGTCGCTCGGTGCACGGTGGGGTCGGCCGCCTCGACCTCTGCCACCACCTGCTCGGCCGTCGGGTGCCCGGGCAGCGCCACGAGGGCCTGCACGACGGCCCGGCGGGCGGGCGTGACCCGCTGCCCGCGCCGCCGCAACGCCGCGACGGCCGCGTCCACCCGCGGCTGCCCGTCCGCTCGACCTGCCACGACGAGCAGTCTGCCGCCTTCGCCTGGCACAGTGCGCACATGTCCTCCCGACCCGACGTCGACGCCGTGGTGGTCGGGTCGGGCCCGAACGGACTGGTCGCCGCCGTCACCCTGGCCGAGGCCGGCTGGCGGGTGTTGGTGCTCGAGGCCGCCGACCGTCCCGGCGGCGGGCTGCGGACCGAGGAGCTGACGCTGCCCGGGTTCCGCCACGACGTCTGCTCCACGGCCCACCCGCTGGCCATGGCATCCCCCGCCTTCCGCGCGCTGAACCTGCAGCGCGACGGTCTGCGGCTGGCGCACTCGCAGCTGCCGCTGGCCCACCCCCTCAGCCGCACCGAGTCGGCGCTGCTGTACCGGGACGTCGAGCGCACCGCTGCGGATCTCGGTCGGGACCGCGCGGCCTGGTCGAGCGTGGTCGGCGGCCTCGCCCGGCACTGGCGGTCGATGGTCGAGGGGGTGCTCGACCCGCTGGCCCTCCCCCCGCGCGCACCGTTGGCGACGGCTGCCTTCGGTGCGGCCGGGCTGTGGCCCACCACCGCGGTCAACCGCATCGTGCTACGGGACAACCCGGCGCGCGCGCTGCTCGCCGGGTTGGCCGCGCACGCCTCGCTCGACCTGGCCGAGCCGCTCACCACGGGGGTGGGGCTGCTACTCGGGGCCCTGGCCCACGCGGTCGGCTGGCCGGTGGCCGTCGGCGGCTCGCAGGCGATCGCGGACGCGCTCGTGGCCCGCCTGCGCGCCCACGGCGGCGAGGTCGTCACCGGCAACCGGGTCGACGATGTCGCCACCCTGCCGTCCGCCCGTGCCGTCCTGCTCGACCTGACCCCGCGGCAGGTGCTCGACGTGGCCGGGCACCGGCTGCCACCTGCCTACCGGCGCCGCCTGGCCCGCTGGCGGTACGGGTCGGCGGCGTTCAAGGTCGACCTCGCGCTCGACGGCCCGCTGCCGTGGGCGGACGAGCGGCTCGCCTCGGCGGCGACGCTGCACGTCGTCGGGTCGGCGGCCGAGGCCGTACACGCCGAGCGGGAGGTCGCCCGGGGCCGCCACCCCGAGCGGCCCTACCTCATCGTGTCGCAGGCCTGCGTGGCCGACCCGTCCCGCGCTCCCGAGGGCAAGCACACCGTCTGGGCCTACTGCCATGTGCCACCCGGCAGCACCGTCGACATGACGGAGCGGATCGAGGCGCAGATCGAGCGGTTCGCCCCGGGCTGGCGCGAGCGGGTGCTCGCCCGGCACGTCATGGGGCCGGCCGACCTCGAGCGGCACAACCCCAACTACGTCGGCGGAGACATCGCCGGGGGCGCCTCGGACTGGAGGCAGCTTGCCGCCCGACCCGTGCCGTCGCGCACCCCGTGGGCGACTCCGGACCCACGACTGTTCCTGTGCTCCTCGTCCACGCTGCCGGGCGGCGGGGTGCACGGCATGTGTGGACGGCTCGCCGCGCAGACCGTGCTGCGCCGGCACTGACCGTCGGGCCCTTCCCGGCCATCCCAGCCCATCGCTGCCCGACGGCAGGCGCCATGGTCCCCGACGAGTGGCGTGGGGTGCTTCGATGCGGGGCGTGGACCTGTTCGACGAGCGCTCGTTCGGGGTGCTGCTGCACCCGACGTCCCTGTTCGGCCACGAGCCCGTCGGCACGCTGGGTGCGCAGGCGGACCGGTTCGTCGACTGGCTGGCCGGCACCGGGGCGCGGGTCTGGCAGATCCTGCCGCTGACGATGAACGGCCAGTACGACTCGCCGTACTTCAGCTACTCCGCCTTCGCCGGCAACCCTTGGCTGGTCGACCTCGCCCGCCTGCACGAGGCGGGCCTGCTCGCGCAGCCGCGGCTGCTGCCGGCGGTGTCCGACGCCGCGGTGCCCTTCGCTGACCTGCGCACCGAGAAGCTGCCGCAGCTGCGGGAGGCAGCGCGCGCCCTGCTCGCCGACCCTGCGCACCCGTGGCACGGGGGCCTGGTGACGTTCCGAGCCGCCCAGGACTGGGTCGAGGACACCTGCCACTTCTTCGCGCTCAAGGACGCCCACGCCGACGTGCCCTGGACTGCTTGGCCCGAGCCGCTGCGCCGGCGCGACCCCCAGGCCCTCGCCGCGTCCCGGGCCGAGCTCGCCGGCCGGGTCGACGAGTGGGCGGCGGTGTTCTACCTGTTCGACCTGCAGTGGCAGGCGGTGCTGGAGCGGGCGCACGAGCGCGGGCTGCTGGTTCTCGGCGACCTGCCGATCTACGTCAGCCACGACTCCGCCGACGTATGGGCACACCAGGACCAGTTCCAGCTCGACCCCGACGGGCACCTCACCGCGCAGTCGGGCGTGCCGCCGGACTACTTCAGCGAGACCGGCCAGCTCTGGGGCAACCCGCTGTACCGCTGGGACGTCATGACGCAGCGCGGCTTCTCGTGGTGGGTGGCCCGGCTGCGTCGCTGCCTCCAGCTGAGCGACGTCGTGCGCATCGACCACTTCCGGGCGCTGTCGGCCTACTGGGAGGTGCCCGGCGACGCCGAGGACGCCCGCGGCGGGCGGTGGCTGCCCGGCCCCGGCCAGGCCTTCCTCGACACGCTGCGCCGGCACTTCCCGGACATGCCGTTCGTGGCCGAGGACCTGGGCACCCTCGACGACGACGTGCTCGCGCTGCGCGACGACAACGGGCTGCCCGGTATGCGCATCCTGGAGTTCGGCTTCGACGGCCTGCCCGACAACCCGCACCAGCCGCACCGGTTCGACCGGCGCTGCATCGTCTACACCGGCACCCACGACAACGACACCGTCGCCTCGTGGTGGGCGGGCCTCGAGCCCGAGATGCGCGTGGAGGTGGCCGGGTACTACCAGATCGCCGCTGACGCCGACGCCGGACGGGCCGCGTGGGCTCTGATCGAGGCTGCCCTCGGCTCGCGGGCGGCGCTGGCCGTCGTGCCGATGCAGGACCTGCTGGTGCTCGACGGGCGCGCCCGCATGAACGACCCGTCGGTCTTCGTCGGCAACTGGTCGTGGCGGATGCCTCCGAACGGCCTGTCCGCCGAACTGGCCGCCGCGCTGCGAGCCCTCGCCGCCCGCTACGGCCGGGTGGCCGTCCGACCTCCGGGGTGATCGGGCCGGGGCGCGGTCACCGCACGCGCTCCCCGCCCCGCCAGACGGCCCGCACCCGCAGGGTGTCGTCGAGGTGGACGAGGTCCGCGCGCAGCCGCGGCACCAGGGCGCCGCGGTCGGCCAGGCCGAGCAGAGCAGCCGGAAGCGTGGCTGTGGCCCGCACCGCGGCCGGCAGGTCGAGCACCTGGTGGGTGACGGCGAGCCGCAGCGCGGCGTCCATCGTCAGCGTGCTGCCGGCCAGGGCACCGTCCTCGCGTACCCGGGCGACCCCGTCCCGCACCTGCACGTCGAGGTCGCCGAGCCGGTGGTCGCCGTCGCCCGCACCGGCGGCCGCCATCGCGTCGGTGACGAGCACGACGCGCCCGGATGCCGCGGCCGCGGCGACACGCAGCACCGCCGGGTGCAGGTGCACCCCGTCGGCGATCAGCTCGACCACCACCGTGGGATCGCCGAGCAGAGCCCCCACCGGTCCCGGGTCGCGGTGGTGCAGCGGTGGCATGCCGTTGAACAGGTGGGTGGCCATGCAGGCGCCCGCGTCGATCGCCGCCCGCGTCTGGTCGTAGCTGGCGGTGGTGTGACCGACCGCCACCCGCACCCCGGCTGCGACGAGGCGCCGGACGGCGTCGAGCGCTCCCGGAAGCTCCGGGGCGAGCGTGACCATGACAAGCCGTCCCTCGGCGGCGGCGAGCAGGCGGTCGACCTCGGCGGGGTCCGGGGGCCGCAGCGCGGCGGCTGCGTGCGCCCCCCGGTGGGCCGGCGCCAGCCAGGGCCCTTCGAGGTGCACGCCGGCGATCAGCCCTTCGGCGGCCAGCCGCGCCAGGCCGGCGGTCTGCCGTGCCAGCAGGTCCGGTGCGGCCGAGACGAGGCTGCCCACCAGCGTCGTCGTGCCGTGCCGCAGGTGCAGGTCGGCGACGGTGGCCACGGCCGGCGCGTCCGCGCTGGTCACCCAGGCCCCGCCGCCGCCGTGGCAGTGCACGTCGACGAAGCCCGGCACGAGCCAGCCGCCGTCGAGCCGCACCGGGTCGGCGTCTGCGGCGGCAGGCCCGGCCCCGACCGCCGTGAGCCTGCCGTCGGCCACCTGCACCCAGCCCGGGTCGAGCACGCCGTCCGGCGTGACCACCCGGGCCCCGGTGACGAGCACCCCGCCCCCTACTCGGGTCGGTCGGTCTGGGTGACCTTCGCCAGCCCGCGGGGAGCGTCGGGGTCCAGCCCCAGCGCTCGGGCCAGGCCCTCGGCCAGCAGCTGGCAGGGGACGGCCAGCGCGATCGGTGCGACCGTCTCGGGCAGGGCCGGTCCGTCCACCGGGCAGCCGCACGCCGCGGCGAAGCCGCCGTCCCCGCCGATGCCCACGGTGCGTGCCCCGCGCCCGGCGAGGTCGGTGAGCAGATCGGTCAGTCCGGCCAGCATCGGCCCGTCGGTGGGGGCGACGACCACGGCCACCACGTCGCGGTCGACCACGGCGATCGGTCCGTGCCGCAGGTCGGCGTAGGAGAGCCCTCGCACCGGTCGCAGGCACGTCTCCTCCAGCTTCAGCGCTGCCTCCAGGGCCGTGCCGAAGCACAGGCCGCGGCTGGTCACCACCACCTCGCCGGCGCGGGCGAGCACCTGCACCGCCTGCTCCACGCCGCGGCGCTCCGCCAGCAGCCGCGCCATCTGCGCCGGCACCTCGTCCAGCGCCGGGTCCAGCGCCGTCGGGTCGGCCCCCAGCGCGCCCGCCAGCACCGCCATCGCCACGCACTGGGCGCTGTAGGTCTTGGTGGCCGGGACCGCTCGCTCCTCCCCGGCCCGCGTGAGCAGGACGAGGTCGGCCGTGGCCGCCAGCGGGCTGCCGGCCACGTTCGTGACCGCCACCGTCGCCGCCCCTGCATCGCGGGCCCAGTCGAGGGTGGCGACGATCTCGTCGGTGGACCCCGACTGCGAGACGGCCACCACCATCGAACGGGACAGGTCGACCCGAGCCCGGTAGTGGGTGGCGACGCTGGGTGCGGCCAGGGCGGCGAGCCGGCCGGCGTGCGTCTCGAGCAGGTAGCGGCCGTACACCGCGGCGTGGTCGGACGAGCCGCGGGCCACCAGCAGCACGTGGTCGCGGCCACGGGCCAGGGCCGCGAGGTCGGCCCGCAGGGGCCGCAGCGCCTCGAGCGTGGCAGCGACGGCCGCGGGCTGCTCGGCCGCCTCCGCAGCCATCCGGGTAGGGGTCACCGGCGGCCGAGCCTAGCCCGCAGCGCCCCCGCCCGGGCCGCTCCGGGTCGCTCCGGGCCGTCCGGCCGGTGCGACCGTGAGCGGCACGTGCCAGCCTGGGCACCGTTGATCGACAGGAAAGGTGGCCGACGATGCACACGACGCTGCCGACGGTCACGCTGGGCAGCACCGGCATGCGCCTGACCCGGGTGGGGTTCGGAGCCTGGGCCATCGGTGGATCCGGCTGGGCGTTCGGCTGGGGGCCGCAGGACGACGCGGACTCGGTGGCGGCCATCCGGCATGCCGTCGAGTCGGGGATCACCTGGGTCGACACCGCCGCCGCGTACGGGCTCGGCCACTCCGAGGAGGTGGTCGCGCGGGCGCTGGCCGACCTGCCCGAGGCCGACCGGCCCTACGTGTTCACCAAGGGCGGGTTGGTCTGGGACGAGCGTGACCCCACCGCCATGCCGGGTCGCGTCGGTGACCCGTCGAGTCTGCGCCGCGAGGTCGAGGCGTCGCTGCGGCGGTTGCAGGTCGAGCGGATCGACCTGTACCAGATGCACTGGCCGGCGGACGACCTGCCGGTCGAGGCGTACTGGCCGGTGTTCGCCGAGCTGCGTTCGGCCGGCAAGCTGCGCGCGATCGGCCTGTCCAACCATGACGTGAGCGCGCTCGAGGCGGCCCAGGCACTGGCCCACGTCGACTCCCTGCAGCCGCCGTTCAGCCTGCTGCACCGGGAGGCCGGCGCCGACCTGCTTGGCTGGTGCGCCGACCACGAGACCGGTGTCATCGTCTACTCGCCGATGGCCTCCGGGCTGCTCACCGGAGCGTTCACCGAGCAGCGCGCGGCGGCACTCGGGCCGGACGACTGGCGCTCGCGGAACCCCGACTTCCGCGGGGATGGCCTGCGCCGCACCCTCGCGCTCGTCGAGGCGCTGCGACCGGTGGCGCAGCGGCACGGGGTCGGGGTCGGGGCCGTCGCCGTCGCCTGGACGTTGGCCTGGCGCGGCGTGAGCGGCGCGATCGTGGGCGCGCGCAGCCCCGCGCAGGTGGACGGCTGGCTGCCGGCCGCGACCCTGGTGCTCGACCCCGAGGACCTGGCCGCGATCGCGGCCGCCCTGGTGTCCACCGGCGCTGGCTCGGGTCCGACCGAGCCCGGTCGGGGATAGCGGTTCGGCCACGGGTCGGTGCCGGTGTGCGCGCAGCCGTCACCGGGTGTCGTCGCAGTGCGACCGAGTGGCCAGCCCGTTCGTCCACCTCGGCGCCACCACGGCCACGCTGCTCGTCGTCCACCGGGACGAGGCCGCCGAGGCGTGCACCTCCTGACTGCGGTGCACGCCGCCGCCCCTCATGGTAAGAACCGGGGGGCGAGGGACGGTGGTGACGCGATGGTCCGCAGGCAGGACGTCGGGAGGTCCGGGAAACCTCCGCGCGAGGTGCTCGCCGAGGTCGTCGCGATGCCGGGCTTCGACGAGCGGCTGGAGAAGCTGGCCGTCGTGACGCAACGACCGCTGTCGGCCGTGCGGGACGAGGCCACCGCCTGCCTCGAGGAGATGGTCGCCGGGGAGAGCCTGGCCGCCGTCGAGGCGTGGACCCGAACGGGGGAGTGGATGACCCGGGCCTACCGGGTCGACGCCGACACCGACCTGCTCGCCGGCCTGCGCGCGCGCAACGCGTCGAACTCCCTCGTCTTCCTGCCCAACCACCGTTCCTACCTCGACCCGTTCGTGCTGCGCTCGGTGCTCGCCCCGGCGGGCTTCCCGCCCAATCACGTGTTGGGCGGCTCGAACCTGTCGTTCTTCCCGCTCGGCCCGATCGCCCGCCGCAGCAACCTGGTCTTCATCCGCCGGCAGTTCAAGGACGACCCGGTCTACCGGGCGATGCTCGGGGAGTACCTGGCCTACCTGGTTCGCACCGGCGCCAACTTCGAGTGGTACATCGAGGGCGGCCGGACCCGGACCGGCAAGCTTCGCCCGCCGCGGATGGGCATTCTGTCGTACCTGCTCGACTCCTTCGAGTCCTCCGGTGTCGACGACCTGCTGTTCGTCCCGGTGTCGATCATCTACGACCAGCAGCACGAGGTCGGCGCCATCGCGGCGGAGGAGTCCGGCGGCACCAAGGCGCCGGAGAGCGTCAAGTGGCTGGTGCGCTACGCCCGCGCGCAGAGCACCCGGCGGGGCACGGTCCACCTGCGCTTCGCCGAGCCGGTGTCGCTGCGCGAGACGCTGGCGGCCTCCCAGCAGGCGGCCGGCTCCACCGACATCCGGCAGGCCGTCCCCCGGGTGGCCATCGAGGTGTGCCATCGCATCAACCAGGTCACGCCGATCACCGAAGCGGCCCTGGTGACGCTCGTGCTGCTCGACAACGACGACCGTGCGCTGACCCTGCCGCAGATGCGCGAGGCCGCCAAACCGATCGCCGCCTACGTCCGGGACCGCGGGCTGCCGGTCGCATCCAGCATCGACCTGTCCAAGATCGACGTGCTGGACGAGCGGGCGCCCTCCCATGCCCTGCGTACCTTGGAGACCCTCGTCCGGCGTGGCGTGGTGAGCCGCTACGACGGCGGCACGGAGCCGGTGTTCTCCATCCCGCCCACCCGCCAGCTCGAGGCGGCGTTCTACCGCAACACGCTGTCCCACTTCTTCATCGTCCGCTCCATCGTCGAGCTCGCGCTGGTGAAGGCGGCCGAGGAGCAGGCACCCGAGCTGGTCTCGGCTGTCTGGCAGGAGTCGCTGCGGCTGCGCGACCGCCTCAAGTACGAGTTCTTCTTCTCCAGCAAGCGTGAGTTCGACGCCGAGGTGCGCGCCGAGGCCGAGATCGCCCTCCCTGGCTGGGACGAGTCGGCGCTGCACACCGGTCAGGTCATGGACGCGCTGCGCGGGGCGCCGTTCCTGCTGGCGCACCGCATCCTCGCGCCCTTCCTCGAGGCCTACGCCGTGCTGGCCGAGCGGCTCGCCGCAGCGGACCCGGCGGTCCCGGTCGACCAGGAGGAACTGCTCGACGAGGCTGTCGGGGTGGGCCAGCAGAAGGTGCTGCAGCGGCGCATCCACAGCCCGGAGTCGGTGTCGAAGGACCTGTTCCGCGGTGCGCTCAGGCTCGCCGGCAACCGCGGTCTGCTCGAGTCCGGCGGCGAGGAGGTAGCGCAGCGACGCGCCGCCTTCACCGCCGAGATGGCCGACGCGGTGCGCCGGGTCGAGGTGCTTCGGGCGATCGCGGCGGAGAAGGAGGCCTGATGGTCGACCTTGACCCGGTACGGCTGGCGCGCAGCGCCGTGGCCGTCGGCAGCCTGGGCGTGGGGTTCGCCGCCGGGGCCACCGTCGCCCTGGTCAACCGCGACCGCCGCAGCGGCGCGAACGTCATGTCGACCGTGGGCGCCGAGCTCGCCCTGGCCTCCGCAGGCGTGCACCTCAATGTCGTCGGCGAGCAGAACGCATGGTCGCATCGGCCGGCGGTGTTCACGTTCAACCACCAGAGCCAGCTCGACGTGCCGATCATGGCGGCCCTGCTGCGGCACGACTTCACCGCCGTGGCCAAGAAGTCGCTGCAGGCCAACCCGATCTTCGGGCCGATCGGCTACCTCGCCCAGGTGGCCTTCATCGACCGCACCGATGCCCAGCAGGCGCGCGAGGCCCTCGAGCCGGTCGTGCGCAGCCTGCGGTCGGGCATCTCGATCGCCATCGCGCCGGAGGGCACCCGCTCGGGCAGCGGCGAGCTCGGCCCGTTCAAGAAGGGCCCCTTCCACATGGCCATCCAAGGTGGCGTGCCGCTGGTGCCGGTGGTGATCCGCAACGCCTACGAGGTGATGGTGCCGCACTCCTACCTCATCCGGCCCGGGACGGTGGACGTGTGCGTGCTACCCCCCATCGACACCTCGGAGTGGGTGCCGGAGAAGGTGGAGGAGTACCGCGCCGAGGTGTGGCAGGCCTACCACGACACCCTGCAGGACTGGCCCACGCACGGGTGAGCCCCGGCCGTCAGTCCTGCTGGGCGGACTCCTTCGCGAGCAGCTCGACGACCACCTTGCCGTGCTGGGGGCCAACACGGTTGGTCTCGAGCTCCAGGGTTCGGCTGTCCGAGGTGTCTTCGAGGACCAGCACACGCACGTTCAGGCGCCCGTGCACGGTGACCGCGAGGTGGGCGCGGTCGAAGCTCGCGTAGACCTCACCCGGCACCCAGGTCAGGCCGCTGGCCTCGCCGGCGAAGGCGAGCACGCGGGTCGGGGTGACGGCCAGGATCGTCCACCGCGGCTCGCCCTCGAGCGCGGCTGCCTCGTGCCCGGCGGCGACGACCTGGGTCGTGCCGAGCGCCACGTCGGCGACCGACCCACCGAGGCCGATGGCTTCGCCGGCTGCCATGGCGCCGCTGGTACCTCTGGGCTGGAACACCCCGGCGGCCAGCACGTCCTCCCCACCGATGAGCGGACGGACGAGGTCGACGAGGCGCTGCTCGGACATCACGCACCTCCGGCTCAGCGGGTTGCGGTTGCACGGTAGTGCTGCCGCTGCGCCGGGTCCAGCCGGCTCAGCGGGGTGGGACCTGGGGCAGCAGCACTCCGGGGTTGAGGACGCCGGCCGGGTCGA